>Ga0182027_10001018_pt1 | contig 47388 bp, 39 predicted proteins | sample 712E1DmetaG_FD_121300 | JGI IMG/M metagenome (GOLD analysis project Ga0182027, IMG submission 121300) | Permafrost microbial communities from Stordalen Mire, Sweden - 712E1D metaG (Illumina Assembly) | ecosystem: Environmental > Terrestrial > Soil > Wetlands > Permafrost | place: Sweden...
CCGAGACGGTGAAGGTAGTTGTGGGCGCGGGCGTGATGGCCGGAGTGCCCGAGCTTGTGACGGCGAACGTGTAGGTTCCGGCGGTCGTTCCGGGATTCGTCGGATTCGTTCCGCCGCCTCCGCCGCCTCCGCCATTGCCGCCACCGCAACTGGAGAGGGCGCCAAGAACCACCAGTGCGACCATGATCCCGAGCATGGAGCGCCAACTGCGACGCCGGGCTGGAATTCCAAAGAAGATGAGCAACGCGAGAACCGCGCCGGAACCTGCGCCCAGCCAACCCCTGCCGTTGCCCATCCTGGGGTAGACCAGATTTGCAACAGCCGCCGTGGTGGTGACGGCCGCGGTGGCCTGGCCGCTCGTGTTGGATGCGGTGAGCGCAACCGGCGAGCCCGTCGTAATGGAGCAACCAGGCGCGTCGCCTGACTGGTTCGTGGGGCCGCCTGCCTGCAACGCGCACGTCAGGGTGACGCTGCCCGTGTATCCGCCGCTGCCTGCCACTGTTACGGTCGAAGTCGCAGGGCCACCGGGCGAGATCGAACCCGAGGGAGAGGTGGCACTCACTGAGTACGCCGCCGCCGCAGCAGAGTTGACCGTGACGTTGACCGTTTGTGTGTGCGTGATTGGGCCCGATGTCGCGGTGACGGTGATGACGTAGGCGTCCGTGGTAGTGTTCGCCGTGGTGCTGGCGGTGAGCACGGAGGTTGTGGTCGCGGGCAGATTGAGCGACGTGGGATTCAGGTTGGATGCGCCGCATATAAGGGGATTGGCTGCGCCTGCCAGTGCGGTCGTGACCGCGCAGGTCAGATTCACTGTGTTGCTAAACCCGCCTAACGGCGTAACGCCGATCGTGGACGTGTTGCCGGTGGTCGCGCCCTGGGTCGTCGTAATATCGCCGCTCTTGCTCAGCGAGAAATCCTGGGGCAGGAGGACGTTTACTGTGACATCGGTTGCGGAGGTGACAGTGCCGGCCGTGCCGACGACAGTGATGACGTAGGTGCCTCCGGCGGTGGCCGCCGTCGTGTTGACGGTCAGCGTTGAGGTGACGAACCCGGTGCCGGTGATGTCGACCGGGTTCGGGTTGAAGTTGGAAGCGCCGCAGGTGACGGGGTTGCTCGCGCCTGCCGGCGATGCGACGGTGCAGGTGAGGTTGACATTTCCAGTGAATCCGCCGGAGGGAGTGACGGTGATGGTGGAGGTGTTGCCGGTGGTGGCGCCCTGAACGACGGTGATGTTGCCGCTGTTGGTCAGCGTGATGGCCGGACTCCCTCCACTGACTTCCGCCGTAATGGCCAGCGTGTGGATGAACTCGCCGGTCGCCGCGTCCTTGCCGGTGACGAGCACGTTGTAGTTCCCACTGGGAGTGCTTGCGGGGACGTTGACGGTCAGCGTCGAGGTCGACGGATTACCGGCGCTTACAGTGGGGCTGGGAGCGACGGAGCAGGTGAGCGGCGAAGTCGCAGAGCACGTCAAGTTCACCATGCCGTTGAATCCGTTCACAGAAGAAACGTTGATTATGTCCTGCCCGCTATTGGCCCCTGTGGGGATGCTGACTGGCACGATCGTGGTGTTGGGGATCAACGAGAAATCGGCCAGCGGATTCGCAATCGGGCTGCCACCGTTCAACGTGTATTCCGACGGCGCGTAGTGGGAGTCACCGTTGTACTGGAGGGTGAGGAAGTTTGATCCCTGGAAGATGTCCTGGCTGCTGAGCACCGCGGTGAAAGTGGAGACGTCGCCCGAGCCGGGGGTAAGGGGAACCTGGCCGAGGCTGTACCCGGAGGAGTAGAAGATGACGCCACCCGTGGGCGCAGTGGTTCCGCTGCCGATAACGGTGCCGGTGACGGTGATGGTGGAGTTGGGTGAGATGACGCCGCTCATGCTTGCCGTGATGGTGGACGCCGTGAGGCCGCTGCCTTGCGCGATAGTGATTGTGCCTTGGGCCGAGCCGCCCGCGTAGTTGTTATCGCCACTGTAAGTGAATGTGACGGTGTAGTTGGTTGCCGGCAGACTGGAAGGAAGGGTGACGGTGCCGATGCCGGCCTGAGCGTAATCGGCCGGGTCGACGCTGGCGCTGAGAGCCGTAGTGCCGGAGATGCCAGCGGGCGAGCTCGAGAGCGTGACCGTGCCGGTGGGCGGCAGTACCGGGACGGGGGCGACGGAGCTGCCGCCGGTTGTGCTAAGGACGTTGTATTGCGCGCCGTTTTCAACAATGAGGTTCAAAACCGTCGGCTGGCCATTTACGATCTGGCCGGCGGAATTGGTGTTGGAGGCGCCGACGAAAAATTCCGGCGTGTCTTTGATGACCGTAAAGGTGATCGGCGAAGGCGACGTGTAGGCGTTATAGCTCTGGTCGCCATTGTAGGTGGCGGTGACAGAGTGGGAGCCGACGGCGAAAGCTGCGTTGTACTCGGCGTCGCCCTCGGCGTTCATGATCGCGGTGTTGATGGGGTTGCCGGTGTCTTTGAACGTTACGGTGCCGGTGGGCGTGGTGAAGGCGCCCAACTGACTGCAATTCGTGCCTAAGACGTTACAGCTCTGGAGGTAGTTGACCTGGGAAGCGGGAGCCACCATGGCACTCGTCATGAGCTGGGTCCCGTAATCCACCTGGGTTCCGGGGTTGGAGGCGGAAGTGTAGTACTGGTTGAGTGCCTGGTTGAAGAGATTGAGATCCATGCCCGGCGTTTCAGGAGTAACCGTGATCTGGAGGGGAGGTGCGGAGGTGCTCATGGCGTTTTTGGCGTCGCCGCCGTATTGACCCCAGATGTGGTAGGTTCCGCCGGGCAGGTAATTGACCGTGCTGCTGGAATAGGAACCGCTGGTGAGCGAGAAGACACCCTGGCTCTGCTGGATCGGCTCGGTGCTGTCGGTCATGAGGGCCACATTGCCAGTGGGCGTGCCCGTTCCGGTGACCGCGCCGCTGATGGTGATGGAGGTTCCGTGGGCGAAGCTTGTCTGCGACGCGGTCATGGTTGTGGCCGTGGAGGCCAGCTTGACATTGTTCCAATTGTTGACCAGATTGTTGGCGTCGATGGTGCCAAGGCCGGTGGCCAGGTTGTATCCGGCGGCGGCGTTGTATTCGGGGGTGGTCCCAACGCCGATCTCGCCTTCGGTGACGTTGCTTCCAAAGGGCGAGGCTGGGTTGGTCGTGACCTGGATGCAGTTTGTGGATACGATTGGCGCGTATTCGCAAGGCACTGAGTCGGTGCCGACGGTGATGTCGTGGAAGGCGGCGGGGTACTGCGCTTTTAGGGCGTAGAGAATGTTTGCGGCCTGGCCTTGCCGGCCCCATTTTTCGTCGACCAGCGCCATGATGCCTGCAAACGCGGGCGAGGAAGCGGATGTGCCGCCCACGCCGTAGATCTGGACCAGGTCGCCGGCGCCCAGCCCCGAAGTCTGGCAGTCGCCGTCGGTGGCGCAGATCGGATAGAAGCTGAAGTTGTCACCGTTGGCCGAGAACAGTGAGACGTCGGGCAGGTCGCGTACACCATCGCCGGGCACGCCGGTTCCTGATTGCCACGAAGGCTTGGGATAGCCGGAGAGCGAGCCGTTGCACGCACCTGAGGTGGTGTTAAATCCGGCCGCGCACACCGCGGCGTTGCTTGCGCCGCCGCTGCCGGCGACGATGGAGGTGGCTCCCGTGGAGGTGTATTCGTTGTATGCGTTCAGGCCGTACTGACTGTCGTTCCAAGGCTGCTCGGGGATGTAGCCCTTGATGGAAACCGCCGGCAACTGACTGGCGGCCGTGTTCCAGTAGTTGGAGATGCTGGCGGCGCCCGTGGCGTAGTCGGTGTAGTAGAAGTCCGTTCCGCCGACGGCGACGTTGTAGGGCGTGGAGGCAAAGCCGTTCACGGCCTGACCGCTGACGGCGTATTCCTGAGTATTGTCGTTGTCGCAGCCGGCCGAGCCGTTGTCGCCGGACGAGACCATGACGGTTTGGCCCTGCGCGGCGGCTTGCTCCCACAGGCCGTTAAGGAACGAATTGGTGGACCCAAGACCGGATTCGCACTGGCCGAAGCTGAGGCTGAGGACGGGCGCGACATTCCCGTAGACGGCGTGCTCCATGGCGAGAATGAGGCCGCTTTCGAGCGAGGTGTCGGCGGCGATGACGAGATCAATGGTGGCGTTGGGAGCGACCGCGCCAGCCCACTCGACGTCGAGATAGGCTTCGACGGAGGCGTAGTTGGGGCCGTCGGGATTGTTGATGCCGTCGACGCCGGGATCGTTGCCGTCGATGATGACCTGGGGCGGGTTGGCAGGAAGATTGAAGAGCGTGCGGAACTGATTCACGAGATCGACGTTGATGTTCGATTCGTTGATGATGGCGATGGTTTGGCCGGCGCCGTTGACGTTGGCAGCATAGAGCGGCTGGAGATCGTATTGGACGGCGAAGTCGCCGGGCGCGAGCACGAAATACTTACCGGAGCTGTTTCCCCAGGTCCACTGCGAGACCTGATGCGTGGTGGGATTGAAGCTGGCCTTGCCGAGCTTTTGGAGATAGGGCTTGGGGTGGAAGTTATTGAGCGAGGCGAATCCGCCGATGACGGGCGCGAGAGCCGCGGGAATCTGAGGATCGTTGGCATTGGCGTAGTGGGCTTCGCCGTTCACAACGTATTTGTGAATCTGGGTATGGAAGGCATCGCGCATCTGAGCCACGCTGCCGGAGAACTCGAGAGTGCCCTTGCCGGGATTGACCTTCGAGACGATGAAGCCGTGGCTGCCGAGCCAGGATTCGATGGTGGCGACGTCCTGATCGGAAGGTCCGAACTGTGCGCCGAACTGGTCCGGGGTAAGCCACTGACGGTAGTTGGGCGAGCCGGGTGTGTTGATCTGCGCGATGAGCTGGCGGAGCGCGGTCTCCTGATCAGGGCTGCGCTGGAGGGTGAGCTGGATGCGGTCAAGCCTCATGCCGTCAGGCGCGGCGCCGCGGTCGTTGGCGGCGTTGGCGAGGGGATGGACGGTGTGGGAGAGCGTGACCAGCCTGGTTTCGTCGACGGGGTTCAGGATGCGGGCGGCGGGTGTAACGTGCTGTGCCAAGGCTAAAGCGGAGCAGAGGAACGCACTTGCAACTGCGCACAGGGGGAGCGAGCGCGAATTGGTCATAGGGGGAGGTCCTGGACCCTTTCTTTAGAGAGACCCTCGGAATCCCGAAGAGTTGCCTTTGGCGGAGAAAAAGAATTGCCGCGGGAAGTGAGGAAACCGATGAAACGCCGCATTTCCCGGAATGAGGCGACAAAGCGGGATGACAACTCCATCATAAAGGGACGCCCAAGAGAAAACTGGGGCTAAGAAGGATGCCCACGGGGGAATTCGACCAGACGCACGCGGAAAAACGCAAGAGAGAGCCGCGAGCGCTGGAGCGGCGCGCGCCGCTTTCGGGAAGACTGCCCAAATTGTTACAGTTCAACCTGTAATGGGGCATCTCTGCTCACGAGACGAGCGTTTGAAATCGGATGAAGGTATGAATTCCCCGCTAGCGAGTGACTGAAGAAGACTGACTCGGAGAGTTAGACGCGGCTGAACAGGGAAGGTTGAGTAGAAACAGGGACCAGGCGACGCCACAGCGGAGCGGGGCGGGGATCGCTATCGAAGAGGCGGCATTGCAATAGACAATTGGTTTCCAACAAGTATATGATTCGGTTTCTTAGTTGAAACCTATACATTTTGATGAGTGGCTTTATGCGCGTTTCGCTCTTCATTACCTGTTATAACGACACGCTCTTTCCGGAGACCGGGCGCGCAGTGGTGACGCTGCTGGAACGACTGGGCGTGGAGGTTGAATTTCGCGCCGGGCAGACGTGTTGCGGGCAGATGCACGCGAACACGGGGTTCCGGGGCGAGGCGTTCAGCCAGGCTAAGCGCCTGGTGAGACTGTACGCGGACGCGGAGGCGGTTGTGATTCCGTCGTCGTCGTGCGTGGCGATGATCCGCGATCAGTATCCGGGGCTGATGGAGGAACTGGGCAACGAGACGTTGCGGAAGCAGTTTGCGGCGCTGCTGCCGAGGGTCTACGAGCTGAGCGAGTTTCTCGTCGACAAGCTGGGCGTGGAGGATGTGGGCGCGTACTTTCCGCACCGCGTGACCTACCACGCCAGCTGCCACGGGCTTCGCGCCTTGCACCTGGGTGAACGGCCATTCCGACTGCTGGGAAAGGTGCGCGGACTGGAGTTGGCGCCGTTGGCGAACCTGGACCGGTGCTGCGGATTCGGCGGGACGTTCAGCGTAAAGAACAGCGAGGTTTCGTCGGCCATGCTGGCGGTGAAGTTGCAGGATGTGCTGGGAACGGGCGCGGAGTTCTGCACAGCGCTGGACAATAGCTGCTTGATGCACCTGGGCGGAGCAATGCACCGGCAGTACGCGGGGATGAAGACGATCCACATGGCGCAGATTCTGGCCAGCACTGAGGAGCATCCGGCGGAGGTGCTGGAATGAGCGGGGTGGCCGGGCATCCGATGCGTCCACCCGGAGAAGCCGAGAACAGGCTTGCCGGGGGTCCGGTGCTTCCACCCCAGCAAGCCAAAACCAGGCTTGCCGGGGGCCCGGTGCTGGAGCAACCGGTCCTCGACCCGGCGCTGGCGCCGCCGTTTCCCAAGGCTGCGTTGCCGGTGCTGAGGAATCCGCAACTGCGCAAGAATGTGGCGCACGCCATCGATGTGATCCAGGCCAAGCGCGCGCGGCTGGTGGCGGAGAAGACGGATTGGCAGGCGCTGCGCGCTTCCGCGTCTCGGATTAAGGATGAGGCACTACAAAATCTCGGCGCGTACCTCGAACAGTTTGAAGAGCGGTGCACGGCGGCGGGTGGCACGGTGCATTGGGCGGCCGATGCGGCCGATGCGCGACGGATCATTCTCGAACTGCTGCGAGAAGAGAAAGCCGGTGAGGTCATCAAGATCAAGACGATGACTTCGGCTGAGATTCAATTGAATCCGTATCTCGAGGCCGCGGGGATTCGGACATTCGAGACGGATCTCGCGGAGATTATTTTGCAGCTTGGCGAGGGAGAGCCGTCGCACATCGTGGTTCCGGCGCTGCATGTGAATCGCAGCCAGGTGCGGGAGATTTTTGCGCGACGGATGGGGATTGAGAACCTCTCCGACGAACCGGAGGCGCTTACGGCGGCGGCGCGGAATTATCTGCGGCAGAAGTTCCTCTCGGTGCCGACGGCGATCAGCGGCGCGAACTTTCTGATTGCGGAGACGGGCTCGGTGGTGGTGGTGGAGTCAGAGGGCAACGGGCGCATGTGCCTGACGCTGCCGCGGACGCTGATCACGCTGGCCGGGATCGAGAAGGTGCTGCCGCGGTTCCAGGACCTGGAGGTGATGCTGCAGTTGCTGGCGCGCTCGGCGACGGGCGAGCGGATGAATCCCTACACCTCGTTGTGGACGGGAGTGACGCCGGGCGACGGGCCGCAAAAATTCCACGTCGTCCTGCTCGACAATGGCCGGTCGTCGATTTTGGCGGGGAAGACGGAGCGGCAAACGCTGCGCTGCATTCGCTGCGCGGCGTGCATGAATAGCTGCCCGGTGTACCGGCAGACCGGCGGGCACGCATATGGGTCGGTGTATCCGGGGCCAATCGGCGCAATCCTGACGCCGCAACTTGAGCAGATGCGGCACGCGCAGTCGCTGCCCTATGCGTCGTCATTGTGCGGTGCGTGCTATGAAGTGTGCCCGGTGAAGATCAACATTCCCGAGGTGCTGCTGGAGTTACGTTCGCAGGTGGTGAACCAGGAGCGGCGGCAGGCCGGGCGAATTTTCGATCCAATGTACGTGGGGCTGCGCGTGGCAAATGTAATTTTTTCGCGGGCGTGGCTGTTTCACATGGCGCAGTGGATGGGGCGGATCGGGCTCAGGCTCTTTACTGGCAAAGATGGATGGATTCACTCGCTGCCCAGCGTGGGGGCGAAGTGGACCGAGACCCGCGACCTGCGCGGCCTGCCACGGCAGACGTTTCATGGGTGGTGGGAGAAAAACAGGGAACAGGGATTAGGGAACAGGGAACAGAAAAACAGGGACTGAGGGACCAAGGGACCAAGGGAACAAGGGACCAAGGGAGCAAGGGGACGAGGGAGCGGAGGCACAATGAGCGCGATTTCTTCTCGCGAGGCTGTTCTCGGCCGCATTCGTGCCGCAACGCGGAATTCCGCCACAACGGCGGAGCAGGCCGCAGGAGCGTATGCGATGCTGCCGCGCGAGTACGTTCGGCGCGGCTCGATGAGCGCCGAAGCGCTCCTCAAGCGGATGGCGGAGCGGCTGCGCGAGTACGACGCCGAAGTGGTGGAGTGCGGGCCGGAGGAGCTTGGGGCCACGATCGCCGCACAACTTCAATCGAGCGGCAGACATATATTTGTCGCGCCCCCCGGAGTTCCCTCCGCGTGGCTGGTCCCTGCCGCGTGGCAGATTCATGGATTCGAATGGAATATCGACCACGGAATGTCGGCCGGGGAGATCGAGCGGGCCGAGGGCGTGGTGACAGCAAGCTTTTGCGGCGTGGCGGAGTCCGGCACAATTGTTCTGCATCACTCCGAGACGGAAGGGCGGCGCGTGATTACGTTGCTTCCCGACTGGCATTTGTGCGTGTTGCGGGCCAGCCAGATCGTGGAGACGCTGCCGGAGTATTTCGATCGCTGCAAGAAGCCGCCAGCGCTCGTAACGTGGATTTCCGGGCCGAGCGCGACGGCAGATATTGAAATGACGCGCATCAAGGGCGTGCATGGACCGAGGTTTTTGCATGTGATTCTCGTGAATGACCAGGGACTAAGGAACTAAGGGACTGAGGGACTAGGGAACAGGGAACATGGAACAGGGAACATGGAACAGGGAACATGGAACAGGGAACATGGAACAGGGAACAGGGAGTAACGACCATTGGAAGGCGGGCGAAGGGAAACAAAATGACCATTTCGGACTCAAACCTACAGGAAGGCGCATTCAAGGCGCTGGATTCGTTTCGGATCGAGATCCCTTCATGGGGATTCGCCAACACTGGTACGCGCTTTGGCAAGTTTGTGCAGGCTGCCGCCGCGAGCACGATCGAAGAAAAGTTTGCGGATGCGGCCGAGGTGAACCGGCTGACCGGCGTGACGCCGACCGTGGCGCTGCACGTGCTCTGGGATCTGCCAAACGGGGTGGTGGATGTGCCCGAGGTGAAAAAGCTTGAGAAGCGCTTCGGCGTGCGCTCGGGATCGATCAATCCCAATCTTTTTCAGGACCAGGAATACAAGTACGGCTCGTTGTGCAATCCGTCGGCAGAGATTCGCCAGCGCGCGCTGGACCACATGCTGGACTCGATCGCGATCGCGAAGCAAGTGGAGTCGCGCGATATTTCGCTGTGGATGGCCGACGGCTCGAATTATCCCGGCACGCAGAGCATGCGCAAGCGCATCGGTTGGCTGGAGGAGGCGTTGCGTATCTCGCACAGCCACCTGGCGCCGAATCAGCGGCTGTTAGTGGAATACAAGCCGTTTGAGCCGGCTTTTTATCACACCGACATCGCGGACTGGGGAATGTCGAGCCATTTGGCACGGCAAGCCGGGCCGCAGGCGCGGGTGCTGGTGGACACGGGCCACCACTACAACGCGCAGAACATCGAACAGATTGTGGCGTGGCTGCTGCACACCGAAATGCTGGGCGGGTTCCACTTCAACGACCGGCGCTATGCCGACGACGATCTGACGCTGGGCTCGATTGATCCTTACCAGATCTTCCGCATCTTCCACGAGATTCACGCGGCCGTCGATGACGGGCTGAAGATCGACATCGCCTACATGATCGACCAGAGCCACAATCTGAAGGGCAAGATGGAGGCCATGGTGCAGACGGTGGTCACAGCGCAGGAGTTGTATTTGAAGGCGGCGCTCGTGGATCGCGAGCAACTGGCCGGGCTGCAGCAAAGCTGCGAGCTGGTGGCTGCCGAGGAGTTGTTCCGCGGCGCATTCTGGCGCGATGTGCGCCCGCTGGCGCGCACATGGCGCGAGGCGCGAGGACTGCCGGCCGATCCACTGGAGGCGCTGCGCAAGAGCGGTTATGTGGAGCGCGCGGCCGAGGAGCGGGGAAGCCGGAGTTCGGCGGTGAGCAGCTACGCGTGAAAAAAGCAGGGAACAGGGAAAAGGGAAAAGGGAACAGGAAATCAGCTCACCGGCTGGATTGCCCGTGTGAACCAACGAGGCAAACAAATAGTAAATTGGTCTACTAGTAAATCGGTCTACCTAAGGTTGATTTACTATGTTGGATGGCCTGTGTTTCAATAGGGGCATCAGCGAGGAGGGGCAGTTGGCGAAAGCGAAGATCAAGCGGCTGTACCTGATTCCGATTCTCTCGAAAGCGCTCGATGTGATCGAGCTGCTGGAGCAGGATAACTCGCCTCTGACGCTCGAGGATGTGTACCAGAGGACGAACATCTCCAAGACCAGCGTCTACCGCATTCTGAAAACGCTGGTGCATCGCGGTTATCTGGCGCAGACGCCGGCTGGCCAATACCGGCTGGTCTCGCGGCCGCGGCGATTGCGCTTCGGGTTTGCAGTGCAGAGCGCGGAGATGCCGTTTTCAGAAGAGGTGGCGCACAGCGTGACGGCAGCGGCGGCTGCCTCGGGCGTGGAGTTGATCGTGCTCGACAACCGCTATGATCCCGACGTGGCGGTGCGTAACGCCGAGGAGTTCGTAGCCAAGCGCGTAGACCTGGTGCTCGAGTTCCAGGTGGAGGAAGCGGCGGCGCCGCGCGTGGCGCACATCTTCAAGAAAGCCGATATTCCGCTGGTGGCGATCGATGTGCCCCACCCCAACGCGACCTACTTCGGCGTGGACAACTTCGAGGTTGGGTACGAGGCCGCGTCCATCCTGGCGCAGTACGCGCAGAAGAAATGGAAGAGCAAGGTGGACCGGGTGGTGGGCGTTGGATTCAGAGAGGCCGGGAGCTTTGTGCAGAACCGCATCGCGGGCGCATTCGATGGAATCAGAGAGCGGTTCAAAGAGCTGGCTCCCGACCGGTTCGTGCAGATCGAAGGCAGGGGCATGCGCGATGCGAGCCACCGGGCGATGACCGAGTATCTGCGCGGACGCCGTCCCGGCGAGCTTACGCTGGTGGCTGCCGCCACCGACACCAGCGCCCTGGGAGTTTTGGACGCGGTGCGCGAGGCCGGGCAGGAGACGAACTTCGCCATCGTGGGCCAGGACTGCATTCCCGAGGTGCTGGAGGAGATGCGCAAGGGATCGAGCGCGATTGCCGGCTCGATCTCGCATGAGCCGGAGACCTACGGCCCGCGGCTGATTCAGCTCGGCATTTCGATTTTGCGCGGGTACACCGTGCCGCCTTATAACTACGTGCACCACCGCGCCGTGACGCCGGAGACGCTGGGCGCGGATGAGAAGGCGGTCAAAGCGGCGAAGGAAAAGCCGGCGCTCGCAGCGGCGGTTGGCGAACCGGGGTAGGCTTCTAATGGGCGGCGCCGGGTTCAAGATGAGCCGGCAAATAATCACAACTCAAAATGGCCGCACAGCGATTTCATGCGAATGGCCCTGCTTTGTTTCTCGTTCTTAAATTAACTCCAATACCTGACCCACGTAGTTTCGACAGGCGATCTCGTCCTGCTTCAGATAGCTTAGGCCGTAAGCATCGCAGTAGTGGCGGAGGTCGGAGAGCATATCACAAACAGCGAGTGCGGGACGGTGCCCGCCCTTCAAATAGAGGCGCAAAGAGCGCTCAGCTCTTGTTACCCGAGCCTTATTCTCGTTGCTCCAGGAGGAGGTCCGAATCCTACTCCGCCTCTGGTTTAGGGTTTGCGCGAGTGCCGCGCCTTTGTCTTCGCCTAGTTTCACCGTACTTTCCGATCGGTCCACCTCTGGGGCTCGATCTTGACCCTGTGTCCCGCCGTTCGGCTTCCTCATCCAACTGCTCGTCTGGCCGCCCGGATCGCAGAAAAGACGATTGCCAGCACTATCATTGTCCTCAACCGAGAGTCTACAGCGAGAGGCTGCCGAACGGTCAAACGCTTGCCATTGATCGTGACGCCAACCAACCATCCGTGCGCCCAACGAAGGTCGGTTACGGTCGCATGTTCGAACTGCGCGTGACAATTCGGGCATACGACAAGGAGATTCGTCGGGTGGTGGCCGATGCTTGGGTCGAGGTGGTGCACCTCAAAATACGGTTCTCCGTCACGCTTTTCGAAGGTGAACGAACAAAGCTGGCACCTGCCACCATGCAGCTCGCGAAGAAGGACGCGAATCCCGGACGGAACGACGCTGCGCCGTTCGGCCACGGGAGGAAGGACAGTTGGACGCGACTCAGGAGTTGAAATGCCGGCTATCCTCAACAGCTCTTTCTTGGCCACGGCGCGTGGGCGCCTTCTGGCGAGCTGCGACAGCACCGTTAGCTGCCGGTCGGCCTCCGAGTCAGTCTCGGCGGCTTCTAACCTCTCTCTCGCTTTCAGCTCTTGTTGCTCTAGCACATAGCGGTCCAAGGCTATCCGGTACAGCCTTCGCCCCTGATCCTCTATGGTTACCGAGATCAGATCACCTTCCCGTACACCCCTCGTTGAAAACCAATGCGCGAGGCCCAGTATTCGATTCTCTTTGACAACGGGGTCGTTTGGCTGGAAGGTGAGCTCATCGGGGTCCTCGCCAACGTCGAAGAAGACCCCGATTAGGCTCCTCTTGTCGGGAAACAAGCCTCTAAACTTCTGTGGTATGGCGAGCAGGCCTTTGTCTAAGCGGCTCGCGGAGGCGCGTATTGTGAAGCGCTGTTTCTCAGTACTCACAGGAAGCCATTGTGCCCAACAAGTGAATTGTTGATTTCCCTTTGGAGGAGTTCGGCCTTCTCTTCGGCAGTCGGCTCGTGCATCGGCAGTTTCTTTTCGAGCTCTGCTCGAAGAGCATTGAATCTAGCCAGAGCGGATCGTTGAGATTTTGTAGTCAGGATTTCCTGGCCGCACATCGTCACAACGCAAATTCCATTTGCGTTCTTTGCGAGATGCAAATCACCGGGAATGAATGAGAGATTCATGATCCGTTACAAACCTGCCCAAAGGCTATCAGGCTGCGGTTTCATTTGGGAACCTATCTAGTGGCTCGGGCCTGTATCATGGAATTGTGCTCGATCCATTCCCCGTTTGAGTGCTCCCTATGACAATGACTGCAACTGCTTCCCCTGTATTGCATTTCCTTGTAGACCGCTGGGACCCCAGCGATGCGGCTACTCTCGATGAGCCCGAGCTATTGCGCTACCGCTCGAATCTGCTTGGGTCAGACCTGCGCATCACAAACTTTGCCGGCGGCAACACGAGCTCAAAGATCGTCGAGACCGATCCACTGACCGGCGAGCCGGTAGAAGTGCTCTGGGTGAAGGGCTCCGGCGGCGACCTGGGCAGCATCAAGCGCACGGGATTCGCCACGCTCTACCAGGAGAAGCTGTTGGCGCTGGAGCGCAGCTACAAAGGCGTGGACTGCGAAGACGAGATGGCGGAGCTGTACCCGCTGTGCGCCTTCCGCAGCAATCCCGTCGCCGCGTCCATTGACACGCCGCTGCACGGCTTTCTGCCGTTTCCGCACGTGGATCATCTGCACCCCGACTGGGGAATCGCGCTGGCCGCCGCGGCCAACGGCAAAACCAAGTTGGAGGAGTTCAACCGCGAGTTTGGTCACCGGCTGGTGTGGCTGCCGTGGCAGCGGCCGGGCTTCGAGCTGGCGCTGATGATGCGGCGCGCCGTCGAGGAGAATGCGGGGTGCGATGGCATCGTTCTCGGCGGGCACGGGCTCTTCACCTGGGGCCAGACGCAGCGCGAGTGCTACCTGAACACGCTGAACGTGATCGACAGCATCGGGCAGTTCATCGAGCGGCACCGGCACAAGGAAGGGAAGGCGAGCTTTGGCGGCGAGGCCGTGCCGGCGCGCTCGAACCGCAGGGAGCTGGCGATCGAGATTGCGCCGTTCCTGCGCGGGCGCATCAGCGCGAAGCACCGGTTTATCGGCAGTTTTTCCGATGCTCCCGGCGTGCTGCAATTTGTGGACTCGGTTCACGGGAAGGAACTGGCTTTTCTGGGCACGAGCTGCCCGGATCACTTTATCCGCACCAAGATCAGGCCGCTGTTTGTCCCGTGGGCGGAGCACGAGGATCTGAGTGCGCTGAAGAAGCAGATCGACCGTTCGCTGGCGGATTACCGCGATCAGTACCGCGCCTACTATCGCGCGTTTGCCACGCCCGAGTCTCCCGCGCTGCGTGACGCCAGCCCGGCCGTGGTGCTGATTCCGGGGATGGGGATGTTCAGCTTTGGAAAGAACAAGACCGAGGCGCGCATCACCGGCGAGTTTTACACGAACGCGATTCACGTGATGGAAGGCGCGAGTTTGTTGGTCGAGGACGAGGTTCGCGGGCCCGTTCCACAGTGCCCGCCGGGGATGGATCCGGCGAGCTTCAAGGTCTTCTCGAATTACGTGGCGCTACCGGCAGTGGAAGCGTTCCGCATCGAGTATTGGGCGCTGGAGGAGGCGAAGATTCGGCGGCGGCCGGCGGAGAAGGAGCTAAGCCGGCGCGTGGCGCTGGTGATTGGCGGGGCCAGCGGCATTGGGCGCGAAGTAGCGCACCTGGCCGCGGCGCGCGGCGCGCACGTGTTCATCGCCGACCGCAATGAGGAGGGCGCGGCGCGGATTGCCGAGGAACTGGCGACGATCACCTCGCCGGAGTTTACCGGCAGCTCTGGAGTGGATATTCGCAGCCGCGAGTCGATTCGCGAGGTGCTGGGCGCGGCGTCGCTCAAGTTTGGCGGCATCGACATACTGATCAATACGGCGGCGATTTTCCCATCGACGCTTGAGGGCGACATTCCCGACGAGATGTGGGCCGACACGCTGGCGGTGAACGTGACCGCGAACTATCTGCTGGCCGACGAAGCGGCGAAGTTGTTTGAGGAACAGGGGCTGCACGGGAATATCGTATTTACGAGCTCGGCGAACGCGGTGGTGGCCAAGCGCGGAAGCGAAGCGTACGACGTGAGCAAGGCCGCGCTGTCGCACCTGATCCGCGAGTTGGCGGTGAGCATGGCGCCCAATGTGCGCGTGAACGGCATCAGCCCGGCCACGGTGGTGAAGGGATCGACGATGTTCGGGCGCGACCGCGTGCGCGCTTCGCTGACCAAGTACAATGTTCCTTTCCAGGAATCGTTCAGCGACGAGGAGCTTCGCAGCCGGCTGGCCGCGTTCTATGCCGAGCGCACGCTGACGCACAAGGCCATCGACCCGGTCGATTGCGCGGAAGCGATCCTCTTCCTGGCCAGTCCTCGGGCGCGCTGCACCACGGGCCACGTGATTCCCGTAGACGGCGGCCTGACCGAGGCGTTTCAGCGCTGAAGAAGATGGAGTTCGACTGCTCAAATGCAAGAAGCTGCGCGCGTCGCCATTGATTTAGGCGCAGAAAGCTGCCGGGTTTCCCTGCTTCGATGGAGAGGCGAAGAGCCCGGCATCGAAGTCATTCATCGCATCCCGAACGGGCCAGTGCATCGCGGGGATTCGCTTTGCTGGCCGCTTGCGGAGATTCTTGCCGGGCTGGAAGAGGGTCTGTGCAAGGCTGCCGCAGCCGCTCCCGAAGGCATTGCTTCCATCGGCGTGGATAGCTGGTCAGTGGATTACGTGCGCCTCGGGCCAGACGGCAGGATGCTGCGCGAGCCCTTCTGCTATCGCGACGAACGCACGGTGGCGAGCAAAGACGCAGCGGACAGGATCATCGCGCCCTTCGACATGTACCAGCGCACGGGTACGATCCCGATGCGCATCAACTCGGTTTATCAGCTGATGGCGGATGCAGCGGAGGGGATCGAAGGGGAAAACCAGAGAATCGACAAACGCGCACCGTGGGTGATGTTTCCGGAGTTCGTGCTCTATTGGCTGAGCGGGCGGCGCGTGGCGGAGTACACCAACGCCACACATACCGGCCTGGTGAACCTGAAGACCCGGGACTGGGATGTGGAGCTGTTCGGGTTGCTCGGGCTGGCGGTGGAGGCTGCGCCTCCCATGGTTCCGGCGGGAACCGTTCTTGGACCCCTGCAGGGGCCGCTGGCCGCGCTGGACGCCTTCCGCGCGACGCAAATCATTGCGCCCGCCACGCACGACACGGCGAGCGCCATCGCGGGCATTCCGGCGGACCTGAGCTCGGCCGCGTACATCAGCTCGGGAACATGGTCGCTGGTGGGTACGATCACGCAAGTGCCGGTGACGACGAAGCACGCGTTCGACGCGGGATACACCAACATCGGAGCGGCGTCGAGCGGGCTGTTGTTCCACTCGCTCATCAACAGCATGTGGGTGCTGAAGCAGTGCATGGACGCGTGGGCGGCGGACGGGCGCGCCTGGAAGATCGAGGATCTCGTCCAAAAGGCTGCTGCATGCAATGCCGCGACGGGCGTGCTGGACATGGACGCCGATGCGCTGATGCTTGACTCCGATATGCCGCGGCGGATCAATCTTGAACTGACGCGGCTGGGGTTCGATGCGATCCCCGATGTAGCCGGGAACGAGCCGCTGTTTGCGCGCACTATCTTCGAAAGCCTCGCCCTCCGATACGCGTCAGCGCTTGCCAATCTGGAAAAGATGCTGGGACGCAAGTTGGAGCGCATCCATATGATCGGCGGCGCGACACGCAACAAGCTGCTGGTCGGGCTGACTGAGCAGCGAACGGGCCTGCCGGTGGAGATTGGCGAGACGGAGAGCTCGACGGTGGGCAACCTCGCCACGCAACTGGCGGCGAGCGAGGCGGGTGGCGGGGCCGTGACGCCGACGACTGTGCGCCAGTGGGCGAAGCGGCTCTGTCAAAAATCGTCATAACAAACGCAAACGGGGAAGCTGGCGTGGCGATGGCTACATCAACAAGCAAAAAAATTGCGGATTTTCATCGCGCGGTGCGGGCGGCGCTTAGGCCTCTGAAGAATGCGGAACGGGCCGCGGCCATGCGCGCCTACATGCGGAATCGGTTTGAGTATCTGGGGGTCTCGATGCCGGGTCATCGCGCCGCTGTTGCGCCTCTGCTCAAGCGCTTTTCCCCGGCAGGTCCGGAGGAATTGCGCATTGCTGCGGAAGGATTGTGGCAAATGCGCGAGCGGGAATACCAATATGTCGCGATAGGCCTGCTTGGGCGTTACCAGAAGGCACTGAGCCTCGATGACCTTCCGTGGCTGCTGGATCTCGTGCAGCAAAAGTCGTGGTGGGATACGGTCGACTCCCTATTGAAGGCGGTCGGCCCAATCGTGCAGCGCTCCGGTGCGAAGGGAAAGCGCGCCATGGACGCGGCAGTGCGGTCGGAGAATTTCTGGGTGCGGCGGATCGCCATGCTGCATCAGCTTGGGCTGCGCGACGAGACCGACACGGAGCGTCTTTTCCGCTACGCCGAACTGCTGGCGCCGGAGAAGGAATTCTTCATTCGGAAAGCGATTGGCTGGGCGCTCCGCGATTATGCGTGGCACGACTGGCGCGTGGTGGAGAGGTTCCTGAAAACGACACGGGCCCCGCTTTCGGGGCTGACGGTGCGCGAGGCGAGCAAGAATTTTGCTGCGCTCAAGAAGAGAAAGTAGCCTCTGAATCGGTCAGACTGTTTTGGGAAAGCCTTTTATTATCAGGTGGTTGTCTCCGATTGCGGGTTTTACTCAATTGCCTGAGTAATTTTGCTCAGGATTCTGAGCAATTGCCTTGAAGAGCGGCCGCAGCCGGACCTCGCTCCCCGGAATGGCTGCGTTCGATCGTGTGTACCACCCGAACAGGAAGTTGCTGGTCGGGTCGGGCGGAATCCCGGTCGAGGAATTTCTGCGGATGCCTGCCGCGAGTCTTTTCTAGAGAGATGGAACAGCGGACCGCTCTTGACTTCGCGACGGCTTTGGCCGTACTTTGTCCTTACACGGGAAAGGAGGTTGATCCAGCCTATGAGCAAAGATTCTTGGTGTAGTAACTTACGTGAGGTGACTGAGGCCTAGGGCATCGCGCCCAAGACTCAGGTAAGTCCAGGCGGAGGTTTTTCCGCCATGGCTCTGGCGATCGCGGTAGCGCGATGGCCTTAGTCCAATCCCAACAGCTCACCGGCAGCGGCCTGGGAACGGGTGTTCTCAGGCCGCTGTTGCGTTCGGGGGATGAAGCGGGGATCGCGCTCGCGCTTTGCAGGCAGGTCTGGATGGGGTTAAGATGGCATTCCATGTTTCCCTACGATTCAGCACTGCTTGCGGCTGTCGAAACGACTCCAGAGACGATTGCGGATGTGGTCAAAATGCTTGAGACCATCCAGGGCGTCTGCGCGGATGGCGACGGGTTGAAGTGGTTTAACGGACTCTATCTGGAGGTGACGCAGGCGGTCCAGGCGCGGGTGACGGCGGCTGGATTTGGCGATCCCCAGTGGATTGCGGCGCTGGACGTGCGGTTCGCGCGCTTCTACTTTGTGGCAGTGCAGGGCGCATTGGCGGCCGCATCGTTGCCGGGGGCGGGCGCGCCGGGTTGCTGGCAAGCGTTGTTTGACGTGCGAAATCAAACCGCCATCGCGCGCATCCAGTTTGCGTTGGCAGGAATGAACGCACACATCAACCACGACCTTCCCCAGGCGGTTGTGGATGTGTGCCAGACGACGGGCATCGAGCCGCAGCACGGGACTACGCAGTATAACGACTTCACGGCGCTGAATGCGACGCTCGACAGCCTGATCGAGGCTGCCAAACAGACCCTGCACGTGCGCCTGCTGGGAGATGCGTTGCCGCCCGCGTCGCGCCTCGAAGACACGCTGGCTGCGTGGAGCGTTTCCTCGGCGCGCGAAGCGGCCTGGAACAATGCCGAGTTGCTCACGCACCTGTGGGATGCGCCGCTGGTTTCCGGCACGTTCATCGATACGCTGGACGGCCTGACAGCCGTTGCCAGCAAGGCGCTGCTGGTGCCGGTTCCCTGACCGGCGGTGGTCTGCGAACGCGAGTTCTCAGGCCGTTGTTGCGTAAAGGCAGGGAACAGGGAGTAGGGAATAGGGAATAAAAAAGCAGGGAGCAAGGGAGCAAGGGAGCGAGGGAACGGTGGAACGAGAAGGCGGGGGGCAAGGGAGCCAGGGAGCGGGACGAAGAGAATAGGAGGCATGGAAGATTTGGATGGAACATGAACTGCAAAACACGATCGCACTGCTTGAGCGGACGCCGGCGGCTCTCGACGCGCTGCTGCGCGGCTTGCCGGAGATATGGACGGAGGGCGACGAAGGTGAAGGCACGTGGAGCGTGCGCACAGTGGTGGCGCACCTGATCCACGGCGAAGATGAGGACTGGATGCCGCGTGCAAGAGTGATTTTGCAATCGGGCGAGGCGCAGGAGTTCACGCCATTCGACAGGGATGATTATGAGCGCTACAGCCGCGGCAAGACGATGGAGCAACTGCTGGACGATTTCGCGCAGGCGCGGGCGAAGGGACTGAGAGAACTGTGCGCGCTGAACCCAACGGAGGAAGACCTAAAGCGGCGTGGACGGCATCCGGTGTTTGGCGCCGTAACGCTTTCGGAGCTGCTGGCGACTTGGGCGGCACACGACCTGACGCATCTGCACCAGATATCGCGGATCATGGCGCACCAGTACCGCGAGACGGTGGGTCCATGGGTGCGTTTCCTGGGCGTGATGCAATGCGCGGGGCACAGCGCGGCCGCATGAAGCGCGCGTTGATGCCGTAAAATCAGCCTAAAGATGAAATGTCCTTATTGCGGTTTCGGGCAGGACCGGGTGGTGGACTCGCGCGAGAGCAAAGATGCTGACTCGATCCGGCGGCGGCGGGAGTGCGAGCGCTGCAACCGGCGCTTCACCACCTATGAGCGCATCGATGAAATTCCCTACATGGTGGTGAAGAAGGACGGGCGGCGCGAGCGTTTCGACCGGCAGAAGGTGCTGAGCGGGCTGCTGCGCGCGTGCGAAAAGCGGCCGGTTTCTTCGGGCCAGTTGGAGAAGATCGTGGATGCGACGGAGAGCTTTCTGATTGAGGCGCCGGAGCGCGAGCGGACAACGGCCGAGGTCGGCGAGCTTATCATGCAGCACCTTAAGGGGCTCGACACGGTCGCTTACATCCGCTTCGCTTCGGTCTATCGCGACTTCAAAGATGTGAATGAATTCAAGGAAGAACTGGAAGGGCTGTTGGACGCGCACCGGAGCAGCAAGGGCAAGAAGTAGTCAGGAAGCCGATCGTGGCAATATGAAGGAATCTCTCGGCAAAGCTCACAAGATTGTGATCAGGCTATTCCAGTTCGATGTCTGGGTCGAAAACTTGCTGTTCCTTCTTGTTATTTTCTTTCTGTTTGGTTATGCGCTTTATCTCGGCTGGCTAAGTTTCCATCAACATTGAAGACGAAGGTAGCAATGGCCGACACAAAAACGCACAAAGTCACGCTGATCCCCGGCGATGGCATCGGGCCCGAAGTAACGCAGGCAGTGGTGCGCATTCTTGAGGCCACCGGCGTGAAATTCGAGTGGGAGCGGTTTGCCGCGGGAGCCGAGGCCTTCGAGATTCACGGCGAGTACATTCCCGCAGCGCTCTATGAGTCGATTGAGCGCAATCGCGTAGCGCTGAAGGGGCCGGTGACGACGCCGATCGGCGGAGGGTTCAAGAGCATCAATGTCACGCTGCGCAAAAAGTTCGATCTCTTCGCCAATCTGCGGCCCATTCGCAATCTGCCCGGTCTTGACACGAAGTATCCCGGCGTGGATCTGGTGATCGTGCGGGAAAATACCGAGGGCGAGTACGTGGGGCTAGAGCACGAGGTGGTTCCGGGAGTGGTGGAGAGCATCAAAGTGATTACCGAGAAGGGATCGACGCGGATTGCGCGGTTCGCGTTCGAGTACGCGCGCAAGCATGGGCGCAAAAAGGTTCACTCCATTCACAAAGCGAACATCATGAAGCTCTCGGATGGGCTTTTTTTGCGCTGCGCGCGGCAGGTCGCCGAGGAATTTCCAGACATTCTGTATGGCGAGCACCTGATCGACAACACCTGCATGCAACTGGTGATGAATCCGTTCCAATACGACACGCTGTTGCTCGAGAACCTCTACGGCGACATTGTGAGCGACCTGTGCGCGGGCTTGGTGGGCGGGCTGGGCCTGGCTCCGGGAGCAAACCTGGGCGTGGAGTGCGCGATCTTCGAGGCGGTGCACGGCTCGGCGCCCGACATTGCCGGCAAGGATGTGGCTAATCCCACGGCGCTGTTGCAGTCGGCGATCTTGATGCTGCGGTACCTGGACGAGACGGCCGCGGCCGACAAGGCGCAGAAGGCGCTGGAGACGGTGTACGCGGAACGGAAGACGCTGACCCGCGACGTGGGCGGTACGGCGGGAACGACGCAGTTTGCCGGCGCGGTGCTGGCGGCGATGGGGTAAAGGCAGAGACTACGGACCAGGTCATGAATGCAACCAGCTCAGGACGCACCTTCCACTTTGCGCAGAATTGCGGCCACGCCGCTGACCGCGCCTGTGTCTTTATCGAGGATCGGCGACGTGCCGATCTCAACCTTGACTTCTTTGCCGTCGCGCGAAAGCAGTGTGGCAATGCCTTTCGAACGCCTCTCGATGACCTCGCGACGATCGAAGGTGACGCCGTCGAGGCTTTCATAGGCGAGAATCGGCATCGCCTCTTCAATCACTTTGCCGGTTAGCTCGCGGGCAGTGAAACCGGAAAGTTCTTCGGCGGCGGGATTCGAGGAACGAACGACGCCGAGAATATCAGTGAGAATGACGGCGAGAGGCATGGACGACATGGCGCTCTCGAGCCACTGCCGATCGCGGCGAGCGTCTTCGAGCGCCTTCTTCGATTCGGTCACGTCCACGAATACCATGCGCATGCCTGCCGGCTTGCCCTCGGGATCGTGGATGAGGCTACGGTGGAACTCATAGGTGCGGAACCTGCCGGAGCGATCGAAGATCGAACGGTGCATGACGGGCGGATCCTGGCCCGAGACCATGTACGAAAGAAATGCGGCGGAGCTGAATTCCTTCTCGTCGATGGCCATCAGATCCCATCCCGTCATGCCGATCAGCTCGCCCTGCCTGGGATGCTGCAGGGCACGGGCAGCGCGGTTGGCGCGGGTGATGATGCCGCCGGCGTCGATCTCCACGTAAGGCAACGGCAGTTCGTCGATGTCAATCATTGCGGTGCGTTCGACCGCACTGGCGAGGGTGTCAGGAATTTCGCTCATCGCGCGCTCCCGTTTTGGGTCAGCAAGGTGATCTTGTAGAGATCTTCGGCAGAATGGAGCCGCTCGATCGGGGTCAGGTCGAAGGTGATGGGGATGCGGAGCATGGTGGAGCGGCCTCCGATGATGACGGCGGTTTCGCGGTTCTGCATGGCGATTCGCTCCAGCTCCGCAGTAAGAATCTGTTCGTTGGCGCGGCCCTGGAGAATGGCCAGCAGCGAAGAGTCGCTCCAGTGATATACGGCGTCGTCGGAGTGAAGGCTCTGGGTGAGGAAGGCGGCGACGGCCATCAGGCAGTCCTCCACCGCTTCGGGGCCAAAGCGCTGACTGATCATGTTGAGGCAACTGAGGCGGAAGAGAACGATGAACCCCTGGCCGCCGCGCTCCTTGATGCCCCGCAAATGCTCGATGGCGCTGCCGCCGCCGCGCAGACCTGCGGCGTTGTCGTTGGCGGTGGAGTGGTCGGCGGTCCTGAACCGCGATGCCTCGGCGGGAGCGGAGTTGGCGCCGGCCGGGTGCAGGAACGACTCCATCTGATGGTGATAGTCCTCGATGTTGGTCGCCGACGTGACACCGGCGATCTTATGCAGCAACCGTTCCGCATTGGCCGCGGAGGGATCGATGTCCAGGCTCTTCAACAACTCAGTAAAGAGAAACGACTCCAGCGAACGCCATTCGGTGGTGCGGTTGCGCAATTCAGTTTCAGTTTGGTCGCGATAGTTCTCGAACTCTCGCAGAACAGCGCGGATCTGCGCCAGCTTCTCCTCGTCGGGCAGGCGGTCGGGGAGTTGCAACGCCGCCCTGGCCACGCGGTCACGAAACTCCTTGTAGAGTTCGCCGTCGACCTCCGGAACGCCAAGAGCTGCGCCCTCCACAAGCAGGGTGAGAAACCTCGCCGCATTCGGAACCTCGGGGCCTTTGCCGTCCGCAGCGTGCGACTGGCCCAAGCCGGTGATCTGGCGCAGGTTCATCCGAATACGCTCCTGCAGACCGATATCGGCCTCGGACTGCGAAGCTTGAGTTGGCAGGTGCGTTCTGTCGAAGCTCGAGAAGGCCGTTTTTGCCCGGTCCCGGAGGCCCGGTCCGCAATGCAGGCGCCACCACCGGTTCCGCGCCGGGAATCGCTGCGGGCGCACGAAACCTCCTGTACACTGTTGAGTTAAGGCCATGAAAAACAGATACCCCGTCGGCATCCTGGGTGCGACCGGAATGGTCGGACAACGCTACATTCAACTGCTCGAAAACCACCCGTGGTTCGAGGTCAGTTGGCTTGCGGCCAGCGACCGGTCAAGCGGGAAGCCTTATGGCGAGGCCGCCAAGTGGCGGCTGGACACGCCTCTACCGGAACGGATTGCGAAGATGAACGTGTCGCCGGCGAAGCCTGAAGGTGCGCCGAAGATCATCTTTGCCAGCGTGGACGCGGCGATTGCGCGCGAGATTGAGCCGAAGTTTGCCGCGGCAGGTTGCGCCGTCATCTCCAACTCGAGCGCCTTCCGCATGACGCCCAACGTGCCGCTGGTGCTTGCCGAGGTGAACGCCGATCACCTGCAGATGATCGAGGAGCAACCGTGGCGGAAGGAGTCGGGCGGGTTCATCGTCACGAATTCGAATTGCTCGGCGATGGGGCTGGTGCTGGCTCTGAAGCCGATCGAGGAACGGTTCGGCATCGAGCAGATCTTCGTGACCACGATGCAGGCGGTCTCCGGCGCGGGCTATCCCGGCGTGGCCTCGATGGATATTTTGGACAATGTGGTTCCGTTCATCGCCAGCGAAGAAGAAAAGATGGAGACGGAGACGCTGAAGCTGCTGGGCAAGCTGGAAGGTCATGCAGTGACGCCGCTCGACGCGAAGATGACCGCGCACTGCAATCGCGTGCCGGTTGTCGACGGGCACACGGAGTGTGTGTCGATCAAGCTGGGGAACAAGCTGGGGCGGGCGGCAAAGCGCGAGGAGATTCTCGCCGTGTGGGCGGAGTTCAAGCCGCTTGCCGGGCTGGGATTGCCGTCTGCGCCGGAGCAGCCGATTGAGTGGGTGGAGCAGAACGATCGTCCGCAACCGAGGCTGGACCGCAATCGCGGCAACGGAATGACGGTGACGGTGGGACGTCTGCGGCCGTGCAACGTGCTGGACTGGAAGTTTGTGCTGCTCTCGCATAACACAGTGCGGGGCGCGGCCGGAGCGACGATTCTGAACGCCGAGATGCTGGCCAGCCTGGGCAAGCTGGAGCCAACAGCGGTGGCTGCGGCAACGCGGGGCTGATGAGCCGGAAGCGGAAGGCGGATAGCTAAGCGCGGATCGGTCATTCGCGCAACGACATTGGAACGAATCATGAGTTTGGTGGTGATGAAGTTTGGCGGCACGTCGGTCGAGGATGCGGCCGCCATCGGGCGCACCGCAGCGATTGTGGCCGGGCGCGTGGCCAACGGCAAAAGCCCCGTGGTGGTGGTGAGCGCCATGGCCAAGGTGACCGACCAGTTGCTGCGCGCGGCCGCGGCGGCTTCAGACGGCGACCGCACCGGCGCGCTGGCCATCAGCTCGCGGCTCAGGGCGCGGCATCGCGACACCGCGGCCGAGCTGGTGAAGCACAAGGCGGCGAGCGCCGCGCTCATTCGACTGATCGACGAGAAGTTCGACGGGCTCGACGAGATACTGCGCGGATTGGCGGCGATTCTGGAGCTCACGCCGCGCATCTCCGCTCTGATTGTCAGTTACGGCGAGCGACTGTCGAGCCGCATGGTGACCGCGGCCTTTCGCGAGCGCGGCATCGACGCGGCGCACGTGGACGCGCGCGAGGTCATCATCACCGACTCGGAGTTCCAGAAGGCCGCGCCGCTCGACGACCTCATTGAAAAGCGCGCGCCGGAGAAGCTGATGCCGCTGGTTGCGCAGGGCAAGGTGCCGGTGATGGGCGGATTCATTGCGTCGAATGAGGCGGGATTGACGACCACGCTGGGCCGCGGCGGCTCCGACTACACCGGGGCGCTGGTGGGCGGCGCGCTGAAAGCGGAGACTATCGAGGTCTGGACCGATGTGGACGGCATCATGACCGCCGATCCGCGCGTGTGTCCCGACGCGCTGCGCGTGAAAGTGATCAGCTTTGAGGAGGCGGCGGAGCTGGCCTATTTCGGAGCCAAGGTGCTGCATCCGGCCACCATTCTGCCGGCGGTGAAGAAAAACATTCCGGTGTCGGTGCTGAACAGCCGCAATGCCGCCTGCGAGGGCACGCGCATCGTCTCGCTGGCGCCGCACTGCAAGAGCCCGTTCAAGTCCATCGCCGTGAAGAGGAAGCTGAGCATCATCGACATTGTGGCCAGCCGCATGCTGATGACGCACGGCTACCTGAGCCGGATGTTCGCCGTCTTCGACAAGCACAAATGCCCGGTGGACATGGTTTCGACAAGCGAGGTTTCCATTTCAGTCACCGTGGACTCGAACGCGAGCCTGCCTCAGATCTCTGCCGACCTGAGCACGATGGCGGACGTGAAATACGAGGGCAGGAAGGCGCTGATCTGCATGGTGGGCGAGGACATTCGCGGGCAGAGCGGCATTGCCGCGCAGGTGTTCGCGGCCGTCCGGCACATCAACGTGCGCATGATCTCGCAGGGGGCGAGCGAGATCAACATGAGCTTCATGATCGATGAGGACGACGCCGACGAGGCGGTGCGGTCGCTGCACGCGGCATTTTTCAAAGAGCCCGACCCGGCGATTTTCGACGTGGAAGCGAGAAAACAGCTTCTAGCTTCTAGCTCCTAGCCTCCAGCGATTGGCTGGGTGCCCCATCCTTTCCGCGTTTTGTGCGAAAGGGGTGGGAGACCACAAATGTTCGCTCAACGTTTTTCAAGCTAGGAGCTAGAAGCTAGCAGCTAGGAGCTAGACACGTGCTGATTCTCGTGCTTGGCAAAGGAAAGACCGGATCGCTCGTCGCCGAAGTCGCGCGGGAGCGCGGCCACGGCGTGCGCGCACTCGACATCAACGAGAACGATCATGCGTCGGCGCTGACGGCGCCGAACTTGGCCGGAGTGGATGTAGTCGTGGACTTCACTGCGCCTGAGGCGGCCGTTGAGAACATGCGCGCGGTGCTGGCGCTGGGCGGCCGCATCGTGGTGGGAACGACGGGGTGGTACGCGCGACTCGCCGAGATGAAGGCGCTGGCCTTGCAGCGCGGCGGCGGCCTGCTCTACGGGACGAACTTCTCCATCGGCGTGCAGAAGCTCTTCCAACTCACGGCGGAGCTGGCGAAGCTTGAGGACTACAAATTCTCGATCGACGAGACACACCACACGTCGAAACTCGACGCGCCTTCGGGGACGGCGCTGACACTGAAAGAGATCATCCAGGCGGCGCGCCCGGGCATCGAGATTCCTGTCACTTCGCATCGCGTAGGCGACGCCAAGGGCGAGCACATGGTGCGCGCTGTGAGCGAGTACGACACGCTGGAGTTGCGGCACGACGCGCACTCGCGGCGCGGCTTCGCGCTGGGCGCGGTGCGCGGCGCGGAGTGGCTCTGCGGCAAGTGCGGCGCGTGGGAGTTCCGGGAAATCTTCGACCAGTTCTGAAGGAAGGTTGCAGCCGCTCGGCTTCTGGTGCACCATAGAGGGAAAGGGAGCGGCTATGCCCGTCAACACGAGCCCCACAACCGATGCACTTGCCCATACGCTGGCCTCTCTCCGCGGGCTCACTCCTGACGAGGCCATTGCGCTGGCGTTGCGCGCGGAACTGGAGCGCGAGGCTCCCAACCAGCGCGCCGGTTCCGTGGAAGAGCCGGCCGTGGAAGAAATCATGACGAGGATCGCGAGTCTCGGCCGCTGGCGGGGCCCCACCGGCGCACAGCTTACCGATGAGCTCTACGACTCCGAGGGACTGCCTCGTTAACCGGTACCCCCATGGTTATCGATTCGTCGGCGCTGCTCGCGATCGTGCTGGGTGAACCCGAAGCTGCGGACTTCCTTCGCATCATCAAAAATGCGCCCATACGGCGTGTATCGGCGGCTTCGTTCCTCGAAACCGGAATGGTTCTTCGCCGCGATCGGTCGGGACAACGCGAACAGCTTTTCGAAGACCTGATCGTGGCGTTGCGGATCTCAATCGCCGCGGTCACCGAACAGCAGGCCCGCGCCGCTCTTGCAGCCTTCGGCAGCTACGGCAAAGGAAGCGGGCATCCCGCAGGTTTGAATTTCGGAGATTGCTTCGCCTACGCACTCGCCAAAATCAGCGGCGAGCCTCTCCTATTCAAAGGCACGGACTTCGCCAGAACGGACATCCAAGCGGCTCTTTGATGTTCGAGCCTCGTTTCGTTACTGCGCGCCCGCGCGCGGCTTGATGAGTTCGTCGAGATAATCGGGCTTTGAGCCGTTGCGGACCAGGTGCGGATACCGCTCGCCGCCATGATACTGGACGGTGGCTGTCCGGAAGTAATCGTCGTCCACGACCAGCAGCGTGATGGGCCCGGTGGTGTCTTTTGCGGCCTTGATCGCGTCTTCGAGAAGATCGTGTGTGTAGACGCGACCATTCACGCCGACAACTTTCATTCCCGGCGAAATGCCGGCCTCGAACGCGGGGCTGCCGACGATCGAGTCGGTGACGGCGCCGTCGCCATCGAGCAGCAGGCCGATGGAATAGACGTCGCCTACAGTGCCGCGGCGCCCCGTCATGTGCAGAGGCTTGTCGTTGAACTCGGCCGCCCATCCGGCATTCTCGATGCCTCCCGTGGGCATTGCCGGAGATGTGGAGTTGAGATGCTGGTGAAAGAACGCAGCCCAATCGTACGGCGCAACTTGATTCAGCGTTTCCACCAGGCTGTCGAATGTGTAGGTCTTGAGCTCCGGGCCGTTGTTTGGGCCGCCGTAAAAGAGGTTGCAGAAGTCGTCAATTGATTTCTGGCCGTTGGTAACGTTGTGGATGATGGTGGCGACTTCAAGCCACATCAGATCGCCTTCGTCGTAGTAGTCCTCGGCGCGGCGCCAGTTGGTCCAGCCTCTGCCTCCACGGCCCAAGCCGGGCACGGCGACGGCGGTATCGAGCAAAGGACGCCAGGTGCGGCCGGGTCGTCCCGGGCCGAGCAGGGCAGCGGCGTTGGCGAGAAAGTCGCGGTACTGTTCCGGTGTGAACAGACCGCTGCGCGCGGCAAGCAGAGGGCCGAGGTACTCGGTGAGGCCCTCGTAGCCCCAAAGCAGATCGTCTTCCATCGGCTTTTCAAAGTCGTTCGTAGCCAGATCGGCGGGGCGGCGAAACTTGCCGTTCCAGGAGTGGACGAACTCGTGCGGCAACAGGGAGCCGACAGCCATGCCGGCGTCGGGCGTGAGAAGCGCGCGCTCGGGCAGGCGGCTGTCGTTGGATTCGTGGTGCTCCAGACCGAAGTGGGCCACGTGATCGCTGAGCGTGAGCAGGAAGTGGTAGTCGCGATAGTGGCGCGCGCCGAAGAGCTTGCCCGACTCGGCAACCAGATTGGTCATCTCCTTCTGCATTTCCGGGCTCATCGCGAGGGCGGCTTCACTGTCGGCGACCATATCGATTTCGTGGTGGATGGGCTCGCCGGGCGGCGTGAGATCGATGGCCCGGTAATACTGGCCGGCGATCACCGGCGAGTCGACGAGAAGGTCAAGCGAGATGGGCTTGAACGAGACGCGAGTGCCGGATTGCTTTTCGGCAGGGAGTGCGGTGCCAAACTTCCAGCCTTCGGGGAGGATGAGACTGGCCTGATAAGTGAGTTGCGCGGCCGGCGTGCCTGCGGGATAAAGGATCACCGCATTCCATTCGAGGACCATGAGCTTATCCGTGGCCGACACGCCTTCGGGCTCAATGGCGTCGTAGGAGGCGTCGAGATGAGTTGCTCCGTCGGGGACGTCGAGATGGAAGGTGAAGGCGTCGAGCGTATCGCGCTGCCATGGAATCGTCTTTCCGCCCGCCTCGAATTTGAGGCCGGTGAGGCTGGCGATGGGACCGTCGGGCCCGTGGTTGCCGGGAATCCACTTGGGAAAGTAGAGCGTGAGCGGACCGGGATTGACGGGAAGGACCAGACGCGCGCGAAGAAGCTTTTGCTGGGTCTCGGTGGCATCGACAGTGAGAGAGATCGTCTCGCGCGGTTGCGCAATGACGACGGGCGCTGCGAGCACTGCGAACAGAGCGAGAAGACCAGGCAGGCGGGGACCGGATGAAATCATTGCGGAGCTCCTTGCTGGCGAAAACCTTGCGACAAGCCTCACCCGCGCATGATAGCAGCCGGGTCGGATTGAAACGCGAATTTGCGAGTCGATTTGAGAGAGGAAGGCGGTGCGCGCCGAAGGTGGGGCAAGGGAATTGACGTCCGCTTTGACGCTTCTTCCATCGAACCGTTATAAACTTTAGCTGTTATGGAAACGACAGGCTGTGGCACCGCAATTGTGACGCCTTTCCGGGCGGACGGATCGGTAGATGAGCCGGCGCTGTGGGCGCTAGTGAACTGGCAGATCGAGTCGGGCATTGACTTCCTGGTAGCCTGCGGATCGACGGGTGAAGCGGCGACGCTGGACGAGGAAGAGTGGCTGAGCACGGTGCGGCTGGTGATCGACGCGGCAGCGGGGCGGGTTCCGGTGTGGGCCGGGTGTACGCACAACTCGACGCGCGTGCTCGTGCAACTGGCCGGACATTTGCGCCGCGTGCCCGGCGTGGCGGCCGTGCTGTCGGCCAATCCCTACTACAACAAGCCCACGCAGGAGGGCCAGTTCCAGCACTTTCTGGCGCTGGCGCGCGAGGTGGATCCTCTCCCGGTGTGCGTGTACAACGTGCCGGGACGGACAGCGGTGAACCTGGAGCCGGAGACCGTGGCGCGGCTGGCCGCGGCGGCCAGGAACATCGAGGCGATCAAGGAGGCGAGCGGCAAGCTCACGCAGTTTGCCGAACTGGCGCACATCCTGCCGCGGGGCTTCAAGATCTTCTCGGGTGACGACAACCTGGCGCTGGGGGCGATCGCCGTGGGCGGGCACGGTCTGATCAGCGTGGCGTCGAACGAGGCTCCGGCGGAGGTGACACGCATGATTCGCGCTGCGCTCGAGAATCGCTGGGGAGAAGCGCGGGAGCTGGACCGGCGGTTTGCGCGGTTGTTTGAGGCAAACTTCTGGGAGTCGAACCCGGGGCCGGTGAAGACCGTGCTAAGCCTGATGGGGCGGTGCGGCGAAGATCTGCGCCTGCCGTTGGTGCCTCCCGCGGCGGCGACGCGCGCGAAGCTGGAGCGGCTGGCAGGAGAGCTGGGCCTGCTGAAGCACTCTCCCGTTCCGGCGAGCATGCACTAGGTCTTTGACCGCGTGAATTCGAACCTTGCGATTGTCAATCTCAGGTCCCAAAATCGGGACCCGGGGCACCCAGGTTGGTACAAAATTAAGCGGCCAAAGACCTAGGAAGTGTTCTGAAGGAATCCATGGGAAGAAGATCGCGGTTCAAGCGGGCAGCGGCCCGGAGTGCCCTGGCGGTGCTAGCGTTCGCGCTCTCCGGCGCGACCTGCGCGATGGTACAGAGCCAGCCGGGTGTTGCGCAGGAACAAACCGGCCAAGGCCAGAGCCGGCCCAGTGCGCCGCAGACGCAAAATCAATCCGATTTGCGCAACGTAAAGCCGAATATCTCGGGCCAGCGCAATGGCGTTTTTATCGAGCCGGACGCGATGGACTTTGCGGATCATGCAGGCTACGTTTCGCTCTTCGACGGCAGGACGCTGGCTGGCTGGGATGGGCGGCCTGGCGTGTGGAGCGTGGAGGACGGCGCGATCGTGGGCGTCTCGACGAAGGAAAAGAACGCGGGGAACACGTTTCTGGTGTACCACGGAATCGCCGCGAAGGACTTCGACCTGAAGCTGGAGATCAAGGTGGAGTGGGGCGGAGGCAGCGGCGTGCAGTACCGCAGCAGCACGGGAATTCCGCCGGGCCGCGTCGCCGGGCCGGGAGAGCCGCCGCTCGATCCGCGCTGGGTGATGATCGGGCCGCAGGCCGACTTCTGGTATCCCGTGAATGAGCGGGCGAAGCTATACAGCGGGCAGCTCTACTCGCAGAATACTTCGCTGGGAATTGTCGCCTGGCGCGGGCAGGTGGTGGAGTCCGAAGAGGGCAAGCTGCCGCGGCTGGTGGGGACCATCGGCGACCGTGCACAGCTAGGGACGTATGTGAAGGACGGGGCGTGGAATCAGTACACGATCGTCGCGCGGGGAGGCGTGATCCTGCACATTTTGAATGGGCAGCTCATGGCGGTGCTGGTGGACGACGATCCAAATTCGACGAACAACGTACCGGGGCTGTTCGGACTCCAGATCGAAGGCACGCCGTGCAAAGTCTCTTTCCGCAATATATGGCTGAGAAAGATCGACTGACGGGGCCAAGTCAAAGCAGGGCTGAGGCTTATCGGGGCGGAAGAACGCGCCATTACGGTGGTAACGGTGCGTTCGGACGGCTCCCCGAGTTTTTTGAAACTTTTTCCAGTCTCCCCACAACTTCCGTGAAGCCATTTGTGTCTAATTAGTTCGACGGCAGGCGGCGAATCGGACGATCGTTCGCCACTGGATGTCAATTTTGGCGATGGCTCCGTGCGCGAGCGCGCCTTGGAACGGCTTATTTTTACCCGCCTAGGTTGAGGGTCCTTGCAGATTAGTATCCGTGCAGACTCAGGCAAAGGCTCGCAATTTGGACGGCGTTCCCGGGAGAGAGGCCAGCAGGACGTGCTCACTCAGCGTTCGCTCGGCATAAGCTACGGCAGCTCGCAGAAAGCGACGTACCCAACATGTCCCCCAAAACACGCGAAAAGCTATTGAGGCTAGCGCTACTTCCACTCGCCACTGCCGCGCTGGTGGTTGCGGGCTGCAGCAGCGGATTGATGTCCACCGGAACGCAGTCCAACGCGGTCACGGGACCGACCTTCGTGGTCGGCACCGACGCGCCCCTGGCCGCAGTGGCCTCGTTTGAAGTCCAGATCGAAAGCGTTCAATTAATCCCAACCGGCGGCGGAACCCCGGTATCGATGATTAGTGGCACCCCTACCGTCGACTTCGCACGATTTAACGGCCTGCAAACCCTGTTGGACACGAATGCCGTCACCGAAGGGACCTATGACAGCGTGCAGATTACGCTGAATTCCACCGGCACCATCGGTTACCTGAACACCGGCAGCGGTGCACCTACCATCGCAACCATGCCCGCGAATATCAGCCCGGCCATGGTGACCATCACGCTGTCCAAGCCTCTCGTGGTAAAGCACGCGACCGCGCCGGCGGGCCTGCGCATTGACTTCGATTTGGCTCAGTCGATCGAGGTGAGCAACGGCGCGATTACCGGCAACGTCACCCCGACATTCGATGTCAGCGCGGTGGCGAACACTGACAACGGCGGCTACATCGACGAGTTCGTTGCCGGCGTGGTGAGCGTGAACCAGACCGGCCAGTCGTTTGTTGTTCAGGGCCCGCATGGCGAGCAGTTCACGATCGACGTGAACGGGCAGACGGATTGGGACGGCGATGCCAGCCTGACTGCCTTGGCCACCGACGGCGCCAATGCCATCGTGCAGGTTTCAGGCAAGCTTGACCCGGCCGAGCAGACCCTGGATGCCGACGAAGTGGCAATCCTTACAGATACGGGCTTCTACGCGACCGGGCAGATCACGTATGTCACGCCCCCGCCGCCCGCGACCGGCGCAGCTACCGGCTTCGACCTGTATGTGCGCGGACTTGAACCCACCAACACGGGACTCTCGCTGGGCCAGATCGCACAAATCAATCTGACCGGCAACGAAAAGTACTACGTCTATTGGATGCACAATCCGTTTACGAATTTCCTCTTCAACTCGAGCGCTCTAACGGCTGGCCAGGCCGTTGCCGTCGGCGGCCCGGCGACCGGGGCGGCCAATGCGTCGGACGTTACTGTGAAACGCATCCACCTGCGCAACTGGGGCTTTAACGGCACCATTGTGAAAGGCAGCCAGAACTCAGCGCAGGGCTCCTTCCAGATGCAGGTGAACGGCTTTGCCGGTGTGCTGATTCCGGAGACGGTCACTGTCTATCTGGGAGGGCACTCCGACTTCCGCTACGGCTTTGGCGCATTCAGCGACCTGGCTGATGGCGCAAAAGTTCGCGTGGTGGGGCTGTTGCTGAAAAACCCGACCACGGGACAGGTGGTGCTGCTGGGCCGTCACGTTGACGGCTTCAACTTCGCCGACACTACTACCGCCGCCTGGCAGTAAGCCGGACGCGGAATCACAAACGCACCGGGGCTGGCTTCGTGCTGGCCCCGGCGTTTTTTGTGCGCGTGACTTTTTGTGCCGATTCCGGACGGGATGCGCGCCGCGCAGCTTTCAAAACAGGTCGGCGAGCGGCGGGAAAGTCAGAAGCAAACCGAGGAAAAGCAGAATAAATGCTGCGGCGGTGACGCGCCCCACTTCGACGTTCCGCCACGACCAGCGCCAGTGGAGCAGGGCCCATGCCGCCAGCCAACCAAGGATCGCGCACGTCGTGACGCCGGAGAGCGGACCGGTGGGTGTGTAGAAATTCATCAGGCTCTTGATCGCCGCAACTTTGTCGGCAAGGATGGCGAACACCGCAACCAGGAACGAACCAATTCCGGCCGCCAGAACGGCGGCCGCGCCCGCACCGTTGGGAATCAGCTTCACATCTGCGGTAACAGAGGTGCTTCGAGCGCTCATCATTGGCCTCCTTCAATCAAATGGATCGTAGTGCCGCCCTCGACCGGCGCGTTCTTGTTGAGCATGGCGCCAAAGAAGCCGGCGATACCGGCGGCAAGAAGCGAGATCCAAACGAATCCGAGAACTGCGTTGCGAAGCTGGGGATGGAGCCTGAGATTGCGGCCATATTGATAGACAACCACGGCAGCCATGGTGATCGAGATGGGCGCGAGCCAGGCTACGTGCTCCTTCCATTCCATGCCGATCGAGTGCCAGGCGCTGGTTGAGGGGCTCGACTGCAGCAGACGCTGCGGAAATGCGGCCAGGCTCGCGGTGCCCGGCGGCGGTGCGGCGCGATACCAGGGATAGATGACGTAAGCGCCGGTAAGCACGGCGAGCCAGGCCAGCACGGCCATGACGGCAAGATAAATGCTTAGGAAGCTCTCGTCGCGCGTGGTGACCGGCGCATCGCTGTGCGAGTAGTAGCGGCGGTAGAGCTCGACGAGCGCGCCGGAGCAGGCCATGAGATACAGCGCGCCAAAGCCCATGCCGTGGATCATCGTCCAGAGACTGCGTACAGTGATTTCCATTCCCATCATCCTTTCTGCGCGCACGCCGCATGGCATCGCGCGCGGCGCGCCGTCAGAGGCCGTTTCTGCCGGGCGGCACCGGGAAGAACAGATTGTCCGCGGCCGCCTTCTTGTCGTCCGGCGAAGCGCTCTTTGCGTCCTTGCCCCAGGTCCAGTACATGCCCACGTAGGCGTAATTCTCGGTCTGTCCGGCGATCGAGTGGCCATAGCAGAACAGGAATTGCTCGTTGGGATTGCGCTTGAAATGGTAGTAGCCGCCAACGTCGATCATGGCCGAGCGCCCGGTTTGCGCGGCGGCGAAACCTTCGCGTCCGTGGGCGAAGAGCTCGGCGCCGAGCTCCCACTGCTCGTTCAGCTCGCGCTTAATGAGCCATCCGGTGTAGGGAAAGTCGCGGTAGCTAGCCTGCGGAACCACCTGGTAGCCGCCGCCGCCGTCAAAGAGCCACTTGCCCGAGTTCTTTTGCAGCCAGATGGGCAGCTTGTACCAGACCTTTCCCACGCCGAGACCTTTGTCGTAGTTGCCGGTGGGCATCTCGAACATAGTGAAGCTGCCGATTTGCGGGACGTGCTTGCTCTCTTTGATGAAGGCGATCTTGACGCCGAGCTCCATGTCGGTGAGGCCGAACTCAGTGGGTCCCGTGCCGCCTGGCAAATAGACGGGATTGTTCGAGGGCGCAATCACGCCCCAGGGAAGGATGGCGTGGATCTGGACCCTGGGGATGGCGCCCCAGTTGAATTCGAAGGCTGGGCCGGCGGAATCCATCTCCGCCGGAGTGCCGTCAACGCCGCCGAAAATATAGAACTCGTAGTGATTCAGGTCGACCGGAACGGGATCGTCGGTTTGGTAGGGAGGGCCCTGCGCGCACAAACGCGGAACAGCGAGAGCGCACAATAGGCAGAGGGCAAGATCTTTGAGGATGCAGGGGAATTTCATCGACAATCCAAGTCAAGGCCCGCGAATGACCTTACCGAGAGTCGATGTTAGTGCTTGAGGGCCCCGTCAGTCTACGAGGGCGCGCAACATTCATCAGGCTTTCATTTTGCGCTTGCTGAAATCCGCAACTTAGCGGCGGCGATTTCCGCCTCCGCCGCCGGAGTGGCTCGCCTTGGGCGCGCTCATGTGCCCGCCGCCGAAGCTCTGGTGTCCGCCTCCATAGCTTTGGTGTCCACCTCCAAAACTCTTCGGCGCCTTGTAGGAGTACGACGGCGCGCGCGGGCTGCTGAAGGACTTGGGCTGCCCACCACCGAAAAGATGGAATCCGCCCGAGTGCTCGTTCCGCGCCATCGTATTCCCATAGTTCTCATTGGAGCGGTTCGAAAACCCACGCGAGTTATTCGACTGCGGTGCTGCGCGATACGAACTCGATGGGTTCGAATACGCGAAGCCGGGTCGAGTGGCATAGGCCTGCGGCGCGGAATAGCTATTTCGGGAGTAGCCGTTCCCGGGGTAGGTGTTTGTTGTCTGCCCTGTGTAGCCGTACCGGTAGCCCGGATTGCTATAGGTCTGCGGCCTGCTCGAATAGCCCGGATTCGTGTACGCCGGTGCGCGGTTCGGGTAGGTCTGCGGACGATAGCCGTAGTTCTGCGGCGGAGCTACACGCTCAGTCGGCTGCTGCGCTGGGCGGTTATACGTCTGTTGACCGGGCAGCGCGGGACGCGTGGCGCCGTAAGACGGCTGCTGGTTGCCGCGATTGTAGTTCTGCTGGTAACCGCGATTGTCGTTGTTGTAGTTGTTGCTGAGGCGCCCGGGCTCAGGGAATCGCTCGGCAGGCCGCACGAACGACTGCCCCGGACCGCGATTGTTCGACCATCCGCCGCGCTGGTTTTGATCTCGTTGGTTGTAGCCCTGCCGCTCGCCATACGGTTCGTTCGGGCCGCCGCGCGTGCCCCACGAACCTCCACGCCCATAGGCGCGAGGTCCACCACGCGGCAAACCCCAATCGGCTACCTGGTTGCTGTGCGTGTAGTAGCCGGAGTGGTCGAAGAGCACGCCTTGCCCCAGCCAATCCAGGCCCCAGGAGAGCCAGCCAAAGGGCATGCGATCGAAGGCTCCAAGAGCGAAGCTGAGTCCGTACTGAATGGGAGCGTCGCCGAAGAAGTTGTCCAGCGCGCCGGTGAACGAGAATCCCGGGTAAGGCGAAATGGGCTGCCCATAGACGTCCCACGGATTGTAGGTCGGAACGTAGACGACCTGCGGGTTCGTGGGAGCGAGATCGATGTAACCCTGGTCGTTGTTCACTTCTTCCTGCGGCGTGCTCTCGAGGTTGCCGGCCTGCTCCGCGCTCCCGCGCAGCACCTGGATGGTCTGCATCACGTCCTGCGGCTGGTTGTAGTAAGCATTGCCGAGGTTCGTGGTCCACTCCAGATTGTGATCCATCATGTCGAGAACGTCAGGGAAGGCGGTGAGCGCCTTGATGCTGGGGTCCCACGTGGTCTGAGCGTTCGCGCCGGCAGCGATCTGGTCGGGAGAGCTGTAGCCCTGCGCGCGCATCTGCTGCAGCCACTGGTCCGCGACTGAAACCTGCGCCGGATAGGTTGACGCGGCAAGGATCTGCGCGAGTAGTGAGTCTGGATAAAGCGCGATGGGCGCGAGAAGCTGCTCAAGATCTTGCGCGCTGAGAGCCTGGACAGGCGCGGCCGGCTGACCTGAGTCCTGCTGCGGATAGGGCGAAGTTGGATCGCCGTAAGGCTGCACTTGCGAGTCGGGCTGCGGCGCATAGGGCTGCTGCGGCGCGTACTGCGGCTGCTGATACTGCGGCTGCTGGTATGCAGGCTGCGGATACTGCGGCTGGCCGTTGCCGTATTGCGGCGTGGGCTGAGCGGTTTGGCCCGCGTAGGGGCTGGCGGAGTACGGATTGCCGGAGTAGGGATTGCCGCTAGCGCCGTAGGGCAACGCAGGAGTGGGCGCTTGTGGATACGACGGGTACGCTTGCTGCGCCTCGGCGTGCGCCGGCGCGAATGCGAACGCCAGCACGGCAACGGCAGCCGCGACCATCCACGGAATCGGACGAGCATCGCGCAGCGGGGAGCTCTTTGTCCGAATCAACCGGGAATTCTCTCTCGACGTCAGCGGGGAGTTCTCTCTGAGAAATGGAAGCAAAGGAACGTTCGTCGAACCTAGGGGAAAACAAGCAGCGCAAGAGACGCGCAAATCTGTTCGGGACTCCATGATCCCTCACTTTCCGCTCCGACCTGAGCGCGCCGGACAGAGGAGGCGCGAAGCCGAGCAGAGCCCCGGCCCATCCCAGGCCGATCTGCCGGTCTCTGGCGTGTCCGGGCCGAAGCCATCCCGGCAGCCCTGGGGGGAGGGCTGATCAATCTGACCCTGAATGGGGGGATTAGTTTCGGGGTGGAGAGGACTTGTTTCGGCGAAGTCGGCTGGCTTAGCCAGGTTTGAACGCGGTGGCGCCATTGAGTGGACTTTTCTTGCGATACTCAGATGTGGCCTCCTCATTAACCCTGATGGTTGTGGAGCTTGCCGTCTTATTCCTCGGCCCTCTATCGCTCTTGCTGGCGGCAGCATTGATTCATGAGGCTGGCCACGCGGCGGCGGCGCTCCTGGCCGGTTTCCGAATTATGGGTGTGCGCGTCGGGCCCGTTCAGTTTTGGCGCTCAAAGGGCTGGACTTGGACGCTGCGGGTCGACAATCTCGTTGGTGGACTAGTCAGCGCTCAGCTCCGCGACCTACCTGGCCCCCGAGCTCGGTGGCAGTGTATCGCTTTCATCGCGGCGGGGCCACTTGCCAATTTTTGCGCCGCTTTGCTGATCTTGCCGTCTTTCCTAAGCCAAACTGCGTTGGCTACCATGGGCCAGTTTTTGGCGCTTTTTTCCACAGCGGTCGGGGCCGCGAACCTGATCCCGTTTAGAACGAAGCGGGGGTTCAGCGATGGCGCCAATTTGTATTGGCTTCTCTTCAACAAGCATAAACGGGAAGAATTGATCTTCTTCCTCAGCCTGACTGCGCGCGTTCAGGAAGTGAAGGCGCTTTGTGGAGAGAAGCAATTCCGGGAGGCGCTGTCCAAAGTGGACGAGATGATCGATAGAGCCAGGACCGTCGCAGGACTGAACGAAGACACAGAGTGGATGCAGCGGCTGGCAAAACTTCGGGGAACGCTCGAGGGGCAGGCCGCTGGAATCACGACTTCCCAGCCAGAAGTTTCTTCGGCTCAACTCTAGTCCGCTAACCCCTTCCTGACCAGTTCGCTCACCATGCGGCCATCGGCGCGCAGGGCCGCCGCCTGCAGCTTGGCTTGAACGGCTTTCATCGCCGGGCCCATGTCCTTTGGCGTTGGCTTGTGGCCCAAGCTCGCCTCCAGCTCGCCGAGCGCCTCAGTTACCACCTTCGCGAGGCCGGCTTCGTCGAGAGCCTTCGGCAGGAACTCCTCGATCACGACGATCTCTGCCGCCTCCTTGGCAACGAGATCCGGCCGGTTCCCCTTGGTGAACTGCTCGATCGAGTCGTGGCGCTGCTTGATCATGGAGGCCAGCGCCTGCTCGCTCTCGGCCTGCGTCAGCGGCGCGCGCTTGTCAATTGCCTTATTTTTCAGTGCGTTCTTGATGAGGCGCAGCGTACCGGTGCGCTCGGCGTCGCGAGCCTTCATGGCGGTTACAATCTGCTGGCTGACGAGGGCTTCGAGTGCGCCTGCTTCGGTCATTTCCTTCACTCCTGACTTTTTGCTTCAACCAGTTGCCGTTTGCTCCACGAGATGAGCGCGTGCCCCAGAAACTAGCCGGCCAAACAAGAATTGTACCGATTTTGGGAAGTTGAGGCGGGGAACGAGAGAATTTTGCCCCGATTTGGGCCTCAACTTAGATATCCACAGAAAGAAAATCCCAATAACCACAAATATGTGTATTCTGTGATTGTCGTTGGTTCGACGTCAGTCAGTCCAAAACAAGGAAAATAACATGATTCGCAAAACGCGGCTTTATACTCCGGGCCCAACACCCCTGCTTCCGGCGGCGCAGTTTGCCATGGCGGCGGCCGACATCCACCACCGCACGGCAGAGTTTCGCGCCCTTTTCCAGAAGGTGCTCGCCCAGCTCAAGGTCTTTGTGGGCACGAAAAACGACGTTTTGCTGCTGGCGTGTTCGGGCACGGGCGCAATGGAGGCGTCCGTCTCGAACCTGACCTCGCCGGGGGATAAGGTGCTGGTGCTGACGGCGGGAAAGTTCGGCGAGCGCTGGGTAGACCTGGCGAAGGCCTTCGGCTGCCAGCCGGACGTGGTCAAGGCGCCCTACGGCGAGACCTTCGATCTTGCTCAGGTGCGCGCAGCGCTCAAGCCGGAGCAGAAGGCGATCTACATGCAGGCCACTGAAACCTCGACTGCCGTTCGTCACGATGTCGAGGCCATCGCAAAGGTTCGCGACGAGGTCGCGCCCAACACGCTGCTCGTGGTGGATGGCATCACCGGCCTGGGCACGACGCACTTCGACGTGGACGGCTGGGGCGTTGATGTCCTGATCGGCGGCTCACAGAAGGCGGTAATGATTCCGCCTGGCCTCGCCTACCTGAGCGTCAGCGACCGCGCGTGGGCGGCGATGGAGGCGGCCAAAAACCCGCGCTACTACTTCGACCTGCGCAAGGAGCGCAAGAACGCGGTGAAGGGCGAGAGCGCCTACACTCCGGCGGTGGCGCTGGTGGCGGGCCTGGGCGCGGCCCTCGACTACATTGCCGGTCAGGCGGGCGGCGATCTCGAAAATGGCCGCGACGCGCTCATCGACAACGCCCAGGTAAACGCAGCGGCCACGCGCGCCGGCCTTGTGGCGCTGGGCTTCACGCTGTTTGCGCCCAAGGCTCCGGCGGCGGCGGCCACAGCGGTTGCGGTGCCGGAAGGGATGGACTCGACCTTGGTAGTGAAGGCGCTCAAGGCGAAGTTCGCGCTGGTGGTGGCCAACGGGCAGGGCGAGATGCAGGGCAAAATCTTCCGCGTGGCGCATCTGGGGTACTTCGACTTTCTTGACACCGTGGCGCTGTTGGGCGCGATGGAGCACATCGCGAGGGACACACTGGAGCTGCCGGTTGTTTATGGCCAGGCCGTCGCTGCAGCGCAGGAAGTGTACGCAAAAGCAGCTTCTAGCTCCTAGCTTCTAGCCGCTAGCACGTTCACGGTGATTCGCAATGACTCGGGATTCCGCGAAATTCTCCGGGCTGTGAAGTGTGGGAAAACGCGGGCTCTAACGGCATTTAGCTAAGAGCTAGAAGCTAGGAGCTGTATTTCAATGCCTGACCTGACCTTCGGAGAAAAGCTGCTCATCGCGCGCAAGCAGCTCGATCTCTATCAATACGAAATGGCGGAGCGGCTGGGAGTGCATCCCAACTCGCTCACCAAGTACGAACGCGGCGAAGGCAAGCCGCACTCGGCGGTGGTGCGGATGTTCGATCTGCTGTGCGAGCAGCAGGGCATTCGCTTTGACGAGTACACGAGCGGGTCCGCCGCGGCGGACAGGGGAGCAGTCATGAAGATCGTACTGGCGGAGAAGGTTTCTCCATCGACGCTGGCCGTATTTGCCGGCGAGCCGGGATGGGAAGTGAAGACGCACGACCAGTTGTCCGACGGATTGCCGGCCGCGCTCAAGGACGCCGATGCGCTGGTGGTGCGCAGCGCGGTGCAGGTGGACGATGCCCTGATGGAGCACGCGCCCAAGCTGCGCGTGATTGGCCGGGCCGGGGTGGGCGTGGACAATATCGATGCCGAAGCGGCCACGCGCCGCGGCATCGTGGTGATGAACACGCCGGGCGCGAACGCCGTTGCCGTTGCCGAGCTCACCATCGGTGTGATGATCGCGCTGGCGCGCAAGGTTCCGGCGGCGAATGCCACCATGCACGCGGGCAAGTGGGAGAAAAAGAACCTGCAAGGCACGGAGCTGCGCGGAAAGACGCTGGGCATTTTGGGGCTGGGCCGCATTGGCCTGGAAGTGGGCAGGCGGGCGCGCGGGTTCGGCATGGAGATCGTCGGCGCCGATCCGCTGGTCTCGGCCGCGGTGGCTCGCGAAGGCGGGGTTGCTCTGATTCCGCAGGAGGAGCTGTTTGCGCGAGCGGACTATCTCACCCTGCACGTGGGGCTGACGCCGCAGACCACCGGCATCATCAACGCCAAGACGCTCGCAGCGATGAAGAAAGGCGTGCGCATCATCAACTGCGCGCGCGGTGAACTGGTGGAGGATGCGGCGCTGGTGGACGCGCTCAAGAGCGGGCAGGTGGCGGGCGCGGCGCTCGATGTGTTTGCCGTCGAGCCGCCCAAGGAGTCGCCGTATTTCGGCCTCGACAACGTGATTCTCACGCCGCATATCGCCGGCTCCACGGCCGAGGCGCAGGAAGCGGTGGGCGTGCAGATTGCGCATCAGGTGTGCGAGTACCTCAAGCTGGGCGTGGTGCAGAATGCCGTGAATGTGCCGTCGTTGAGCCGCGAGGAGTACGTGCAACTGGCGCCCTACATCGACCTCGCCGGGCGCCTGGGATCGTTTTTGGCGCAGGCGCGGAAGGGCGGCGGCGAGTCAGGGATTGAGGCCATTCACCTGGTCTACGGCGGCTCGCTGACCGAGGCCAGGACAGAGCTGGTGCGCAATGGGGCCATCGCGGGTCTGCTGCAGGAATCGGAGAACGTGAACCGCATCAATGCTGCGGCAGTGGCCGCTGAGCGCGGCATGCGCGTGCACGAGGAGAAGGGAGACAGCCATCGCGGCGGTACGGCCACCGTGCTCACCCTGGGGCTGCACACCGCCCAGGGCGAGAGCCGAGCCAGCGCCACGGTGATCCACGGTGAGCAGCCGCGGCTGCTCGCCTTCGACGGCATCGACGTGGAAGCGCCGCTCGAGGGCACCCTGGTGGTTTGCCGCAATTTGGATGTGCCGGGCGTGATCGGGCGCATCGGGACGATTCTCGGCGAACAGGGAGTGAACATCGCCAACTTCGCGCTGGGACGCGAACGCATTGGAACGCAGCAGGTCGGGAAGGTCGTCAAAGCGCTGGCCGTGGTGCAGGTGGACGAGCCGGTTTCGGAATCGGTGCTGGAGGCGTTGAGAGTGATTGACGCACTGCTCGAAGCAAAGCTGGTCAAGCTGCCCGACGGCAAGTAAAAGCCGGAGCTTTCAGAGCGGCTTCGGGAATTCGGTATCCGGTCGAGGGATTGAACGGAGCTTTCCGTTCTATACTCGTTCCATGCGGAATGAATTCACAGCCGTGATCGAGCGCGACGGCGATTGGTTTGTCGGCTGGTCTCCTGAAATTCCAGGCGCCAATGGGCAGGGACGCACAGTGGAAGAGTGCCGTGCGAGCCTCGGAGCCGCTATCCAGTTGATTCTCGAAGACCGCCGCGAAGACGCTCGAAGCTCTACCTACAAATAAAGTCAGCGTCCAAAGACCGCCAAAAACTATATCTACAGACAGAGAAATTCCCGATCGCGCATCCAAAATCCGACAATTTCACCCAAAACCGACGACCTGCAAGTCGTCACTTCGTGGGGTCGGCGACACGGCCCATGAAGAGAATGCCGCCAGTCTTTTCGTCGCGCAGGAGGAACAGAAAGGGATGATCGGCGCGGAAGACGATGGGCGGAGGCTCGGGGAAGGGCATGCGAGCCGCCGTCGCCCGCATCACGACCGCTGTGGCTGCCGCTGCCTCGGTGCCCTGCTCGTTCACGTCGATAAAGGCCTTGTGGATGGCCGCGGAAATGGTGAAGTCGGGCTTGCCGGTCATGCCGGAGAAGTCGGCCGCGTTGCTGAAGGCCTGTGGCATGCCCATCATCGAGAGGACGCTGCTCAGTTCGAACTGCTGCGTCATGGTGAATCGCGGCAGAGTGAGGATGACTTTATCCTCCGGTGCAAGCTTCTGGATCCATTCGCTCGCGGCCGCGGCCGTAAACGACTTCTCGAGCGCGGGCAGGCCGGCCGTATCCTTCGGCAGCAGAACGACCATCGAAATCTCGTTGCTCGCGTAGAGTAGCTCGAGCGCCTGGAAGGCGCCGCCATCGTAGTAGAGGTAGCTGCCGGTGCGGTGCATCAATGGCGCCATGACGAATTGCGCGGCCGAGAGGTGGAACTCCTCGTTCTGCGTCGAATCTTTGTCGAACTGGTCCTGCCAGTTGCCTTTGAAGTAGATGGCGTTGGTGAGAACCAGGCGCGTGGCGGGCGTGAGCACGCCGGACTGGAGAAGATTCTGGATCTTGTTGTTGGTCTGCTGCTCGATCCACTGGTTGATCGTGGCGCGCACGGCGTCGGGCGAAGTCTTGAAATCGACGCGGTGGAATCCCGCGCTGTAGTCGGTTTGAACCAGCTTCAAGTAATCCGGCAGGAAGCTCGCGTCCTGTTGCGCCCAGAGCGCGTCGGCCACGCGAAGCTCGTAGCCCTTGTGTTCGGAGTTCATTGCCGACAGCAGAGCGCCCATGGCCGGATGCAGCCGCTCCGGCGGCAGCGAGAAGTGGAAGACGTGCTCGATCTCGGTTGCCGTTTGGCCGCGCGCTCCGGCATAGGCCATGGCGAAGGCGGTGGAAATGCTTTCCGGCGAGAAGAAGAGATTGCCCGGCTGCGCCCGGAGCTGTGCGTAGAGATCGATGGCGAAGGCATTGCTGCCTTTGACGGCCTCAGTCTGATCGGAATTGCTGGCTGGCGCAGCTGCAGCGGGAATCGGCTGCGCGGCAAGTGCGGCGCAACTACTGAATAGGACGAGAAGCGCGCTAAGCAAGGACTTCATGGGAGCCTCCTGATCGGCCAGCGTGAGGGGCGTGCTTCCGCGAGTCGCCAGCTTGACCTCTCACGCCACGCAACTTGCAATGATAGGCTTTTTTGAGCGTTCCCGGCCGGATTGAGTTGTCCGAATTGAGGAGTCCGATTATCCCATCAGGCCCTTGTGTCCCAGCCAGGCGCGCAGATACGATGCTTGCCCTACGTGGTAGGTCTCATGGATGGCGAGGAAGTTGATGACGCCGCTCACCTTGCCGTCGGGGCTTGGAGGCCCCTGCGTGGAGGGCTGCGAGAGCACGTCCTCGCGCGCGGTGTCGAGCGCGGTGGCCAACACTCCGGAGACTTCGCGCCACCCCTCCATCAGAGTGTCCGGCGACGGGAAGGCTGCTACATCGTTGCATTTCACTCCGCGCGCGAACGAGCTGAGCCAGGGCTGCGACCATTCCGTGCCCAGCCGGGTAAGCACTGCCTTGCGCGCCCAGATCACGTGGCCCACGATCCACGCAATGTGGTTCAATTTCTCGTCAGGACGCCGCAACCACTCCTCGGGCGACAGGTCCTGGACCATCTTCAACAGGAAATCCGAGTTGAAGCGATAGTTTTCTGCTGCGTTTGCGATGACGGTGGGGACAGGCATGGGACCTCCTGATTTCTTGTTCTGTGCCAGAGCTCTACGCTCGGCTTAAATATGCGCCTTCGCTGGTGTCGACGCGGATCTTCTCGCCCTGATTGATGAAGGCCGGCACTTGCACCACGAGGCCGGTTTCGGTCTTGGCCGGTTTTGTGACGCTCGAGGCGGTCGCCGACTTCAGGCCCGGCTCGGTTTCGACGACTTCCAGGTCGACGGTTTGGGGCAATTCAATGCCCACCGGCTGTCCATCAAAATAGCTCACCTTGATCTGCTGGTTTGGGGTGAGGTATTCCACGGCGTCGCCGAGTGTGGCGCTCTTGAGGATGGTCTGCTCGAAGTCGACCGGATTCATGAAGTAGTAATCGTCGCCGTCGGCGTAGAGGAACTCCATGGAAATCTCGTCGACGACGACCTTCTCGATGGCGTCGGCGGAGCGGAAGCGGTGCTCGAACATCGCTCCGGATTTGAGATTGCGCAGCTTGGCCTGGATGAAGGCGCGAAGATTGCCCGGCGTGCGGTGCTCGACCTTGAAGACGACATGAAGCTGCTCGTTGTGCTTGATGATCATGCCCGGGCGTAGTTGTGTGGCGGGAATCGCCATAAACGTTGCAGCTCCTTGCTGGATTGGCGCGCGATGCGCGAAGAACGATGCCGTTTGGCCTGCAACTATTCTAGCCCAAGGCGTGGCGCGCCGCTGGCAGCCTGCGAATCCGGCCGTACCCGGCGAAAAAACTGCCTGTGCTAAAATGAACCACCATTACTGGAAAATGTGGCCGGGTTTGTGCGATGACGAAGCGTAATGATGGAGAAGGTCACAACGTCTTCATCAGCTACAAGCGGAGGACTGCTGCTGCTGAAGCCAGGCTGATCCGCTCGGATCTCACGCAGCGCGGACTTCGCGTCTTCATGGACGTGACCGATCTCGGCCACGGCTTTTTCGATGAGTCGCTCCTCGACCGCATCGCGTCCACGCGCAACTTCGTTTTGATCCTCGCGCCTCATGCCCTCGACAAATTGCATGAAGAGGGCGACTGGCTGCATCGCGAAATCCGCCAGGCCATCGCGTCGGGCTGCAACGTGGTTCCCATCACTTTGCCGGGATTCCGGTTTCCCAAAGGGTTGCCCGAGGACATTCGCGCCTTGCCCCGGTATCAGTGCGTGGAATATTCGCACCTGTTTTTTGACGCCATGATGGAGCGGCTGGTGGGCATGCTTGACCTGCCCGTAGGGCAGCGGGCAGCCGCGGATGCCGGCCGCACTGCCGATACTAAGAGCCGAAGCGGGCGCCGCAGGTGGGTCTGGTTGGCGGCTGCGGCGCTCATAGTTGCGGGGATTGCGGCATTCTTCACGGTTCGCTATAAACAGGCACAGTCGACGAACGCGAAAGTGCTCAAGGCCGTCGGCGCGCTGCGCCAGGATTTCAGGCAAGCGGGGAGCGATGCTCCTGCCGTGCGAGCGCAGTATTTTGCGGCGTCCTGGCAAGACGTCGATGCCATCCTGCAGCTCGATCCGAACAACGGAACCGCTCTTTACTACTCGGGTGAGCTCAGGCGCCATAGCAATCGGGCGCTCTTTACGGAAAACTCGTGCCCGATCGCCGACGGCTTGAAAGCGCAAAAGGGGGAGCTCGATCACTTCGAGGCGGATTTCTATCGCTATCTCGACATTGAAGCGAGCCTGGCCGACAGCGACAAAGGCGGAGCTATCTCCAGCGGGATCTGCTACTCGCGGCCATCGGGCTACTGCCCGCAACGGACGGCCTGGATCGATCATCTGCTGGCCAACGATCTTTACCAGGAAGCGCTCGTTAGCGACGATCCAGTGGCGCAAACCAACGCACTGGAACGCGCCCTGAAGCTTGAGCAGAGTGCGGCCCAGCTTTACCAGGATCAGAATCACAATCCCGGATTCACGCAATGCGAGACCACTGAGACGCTGATCCGCATGATTCAGGCGCGGCTGCGGCCGCACGGGGGATAGAGCCCAAAGCCATTTCTCAGGGCGAATGCCCGTCGTCGATTTGGAGCAGGTTGCGGCCCGGCTAAAGCCGGGCCCTGTTACAAAACACAACTGCGGCGTCGTTTTTCGGCGAGATCTGAACCCGTGCCGTTTCAAAACGGCCACTGTACTGTGCCCGATGGCAGCCCGTGGGGGATGTAAACTACCGGTATCCCAGCTTATTGCTGGAAGTGTTGCTCGGGCAATTCGCCCGAGATGCGACGTGTTCGGTCAAGGCGTTGGCCTGTGCGCCTTGGGAAATTGTCTCAAATGATTCAGGAAGGCAGTCGCGAGAATCTCCTGATTCGCCAGTTTCGCCAACACGCCGTCGGCCTTCGGCAGGGCATATATCATGATCCAGCCAGAGGCCGCAAGGGAGACGGCAGCATCGCATGAACAATTCAGTATCCATCTGTGTGATCGGGTCTGGCTATGTAGGGCTTGTGGCGGCGGCCTGTTTTGCCGACATGGGTCACAAAGTCGTCTGTGTCGACAACGATGAAGCCCGTGTGAAGCAGCTCCGCGAGGGCGAAGTGCCCATCTTTGAGGAGCATCTGCCCGAGCTGCTGGCAAAGCACCGTGGCAGCAAGGTAGTGTTCACCTCGCATCTGGCTGAGGCCGTTGAACAGAGCGAGGCCGTGTTTATCGCCGTGGGCACGCCGCAGGGCGATGGCGGAGCAGCCGACCTGTCGTACGTTGAGGC
>Ga0182027_10001019_pt1 | contig 47373 bp, 51 predicted proteins | sample 712E1DmetaG_FD_121300 | JGI IMG/M metagenome (GOLD analysis project Ga0182027, IMG submission 121300) | Permafrost microbial communities from Stordalen Mire, Sweden - 712E1D metaG (Illumina Assembly) | ecosystem: Environmental > Terrestrial > Soil > Wetlands > Permafrost | place: Sweden...
AATGGCAACCTTAGCCTTGAATTCCGCACTGTAATTTTGTCTCTTTTTTCTCATAATGACAGTAAATTTAAAGGTTTGTTTGTTCACCTTAACTTACTGTCCTAAATTTGGGGAGTATTATAGACTGGCAGAATCAGTAACAAGTATCGATTACAAATCAGACGGCGATTCAGTTGTTATTCATGGAGAAATGGATCAGTACAATTCAGATGGTTATATGACGGAAGCCTATTATTTACCAGATGACACTATACATTGGTTTAAGGAAACCTACCAGATCGGCGATAACAATATTGTTTCAAGCCGATATTCAGATAAGTATAGTACGGGACAACTCAGAACTTTTACCTTTTACGATAATTCAGTAAATACGCTTGGGAATTATAATATGGGCATTCCCTGGCGTGGCAAATCCAACAAGGAATTGATGAAGTCGTCGACCTATGAATCACCTGCTTCCGAGGCATTATTCTACAATTATACATTTGATGCGCAAAACCGGGTTATAATAGTGAAGTACAGGGAACCAAATCCCAGTGTTGGAAGTGTCGATTTACGGATTAACTATTATTGATGTCAAAATATGAAATTGATTGTTGCCTTTTAAAACATGAATCTTTTTCAACAATAAGGCACTGGGCATAACTGGCATTTTTTAAAGAAAGTGGAATCAATGATAAGTTGGATTAAAGATTATATCGGATTTAAAAACCTGCTGATACTGATTGCCGTTGTTCTTGTTATTGCCGGGTTGCTCGTGGGTCCTTCTTTGTATAAACATCTGAAAGGTATTTCCTACGAAGGGAGTGCTAAAGCGAAAGTCGTGAATATCATTGCGAAAAAATCAATCGCTCAAAATATAAACGGCACCAATGAAATAACAACAGGTTATGATTTCACCTACATTTACAACTATCAAAATAAACTGTATTCCAATACTGAATTTATTAAGACCGAAGAAAATGTAAAACGAATATTCGACAAAATTGCTTCCGGTGAGACTTGCTTTGTTGAAATAAAATACGCTCTTGATAACCCTTCTGAAAGTATCATTTCAAAACTGACTTTGAGTTACTAACTTCATTGATTTAATATGGAGCAGAAAGATTATTTAATGAGGGAGATTGAAAAATTAGCGATTTTACTTCGTGCTATCCTGGATGACCTGATCAATAAAAAAGAAGACTTTTCATTAACCATAGAGAACCATTTCGAAAAGACGAAAGAACTTTTATTGAATGAGACCGGTTTTGATTTAGATAAGTTTTTAACAATGGATGAAGCGTCTTCTAGTATATACCTCCGTCAATTTAAGGGAATTAATCCCGGGAATATCGAATTATTAGCTGAAGTCATGGCTCAATTTGGAAGAAATGAGCAATCTGACAATAAAAGATTATTCTCTGAAAAAGCATTGCAGCTATATAGATTGTGCGACAGGACAGACAAGACTTTTTCTTTTGATCGGGAAAAGAAAATTGAAGAAATAAAAAACGACCTGTGACATCCGTTAAAAACCAATGCTGTTTAAGCATTTATGTATCTAATAAACATTTGTATAGCTGGACAGGGAAGTACCTTGAAATTGGTAACTGAAAATTACACGCAAGCCGTTATGGGCAACTTTTATTAAATAAGGAATCAAAAAAACTCATTATAAAATAGTAACATAAAAGGGAAAATCAATATTAACATTAAAAAAGTAATTGGATATGGAAAAACTTATTGCATGCTGTGGATTAAATTGCGCTACTTGCGATGCAAGAATAGCAACAGTAACAAATGATAATGAATTGAGAGCCCAAACAGCCGAAAAATGGAAAGTACAGTATAATGCATCTGAAATTTCACCTGAAATGATAAATTGTACAGGTTGTAGAGAAATCGGAGTCAAATTTGAGCATTGTGAACACTGTGAAATAAGGAATTGTGTAAAATCGAAAAACTTTCAAACATGCGCTGATTGTGACCAATTGGAAAGTTGTCCGATTGTAGGAAACGTTCTCAAATATGTTCCCGATGCATTGGAAAATCTTAAATCTTTAAATTAATCAATGATGTACTGAATCAGAATCATTATAAAATTTTTGGTGATGAATTAAATTATGAAAACAAACAAATGAGTTTTGCCTGTAATGAACAAACTCCTCCATTATTTCTAGCTATTAAATCTCTTACCGACTTGAATTTTTGTGCAAGAGGTGGAACTTGTCTTCCCCTATTCCGATACAATGCAAAAGGTGAGCGCTTTGATAATATTACCGATTGGGGTTTGCAGCAATTTGTAAATCAATACCAGGATAAGACTATCAACAAAGGAGATATTTTTTATTACACTTATGCCGTATTGCACAATCCCGCTTACCGGGAAAAATACGAATTGAATTTAAAACGGGATTTTCCGCGGTTGCCATTTTATGAAGATTTCCGGAAATGGGCAGCTTGGGGTAAAGCCTTAATGGATCTGCATATTAATTATGAAACTGTTAATCCGTGGCCGCTGGAACGTCATGATTTTGATATAAAAGCGGAAGCGAAACGGCAGAAGGAAATGTTTAGTATAGCCCAGGAAACAGAAGAGATGTATGCACGAAAACCGAAGGTGAAGGTTAAATTGAAAGCAGATAAAACCGCCGGGATCATCGAAATTGATGAACTTACTTTTTTAAGAGCCGTACCGAAGGAAGCGTGGAAATATAAGCTCGGCAATCGCAGCGCCATCGAGTGGGTGCTCGATCAATACAAGGAAAAGAAGCCCAAAGATCCTACCATTGCAGAGAAGTTTAATACATACCGTTTTGCGGATTACAAAGAGCACGTGATCGATCTCCTGCAACGGGTTTGCACCGTAAGCATAGAAACCGTAAAGATCGTTAATCAAATGGTGGAAAGTGAGGAGTGGGACAAAGGAGAACTGGAATAACGACTATTGCATTACGAACAATAATACCAATCGCCGCACCTGCCTGCCGGCAGGCAGGTAAGCGGCCTTGACCAGCGCGGGTCAAAAGGTGGAAAGTCTGGAAACAGGTAGATGAAACAGCGCTGGGCGCAGCCGCGATGCGGTGACGAGGCCCGCGCGGCCTGAGCGCAAAAACAGGCTTTCGTGAAAAGGTTGCGGCGGAATTGCAAATTCCGCCTAGCAAGGGGGTGAATGGACAAAGGAGAACTGGAACAGCAACTATTGCGTTACGAACAATAATATCAGTCGCCGCACCTGCCTGCTGGCAGGCAGGTAAGCGGCCTTGACCAGCGCGGGTCAAAAGGTGGAAAGTCTGGAAACAGGTAGATGAAACAGCGCTGGGCACAGCCGCGATGCGGTGACGAGGCCCGCGCGGCCTGAGCGCAAAAACAGGCTTTCGTGAAAAGGTTGCGGCGGAATTGCAAATTCCGCCTAGCAAGGGTAAAAGAAATGAACGAATCGACAATTCCCAAACAATCCCGGATTTTTCATACATTTGCTCATCACTAATATTGTATTTTATGTATTACTCAGGATTGGAAATTATTGAAATCGCCGTCAGAATCGAAGAGAATGGCGAGAAATTTTACACTGCAGCAGCAGAAATGGTCAAGGAAAGTACCGATGTAAAAGGTTTATTCTATGATCTTGCTGAAAAGGAACTCATCCACATTGCTATTTTCCAGAAACTGGCGGATAAATTTGAACCGGAGTCATTTGAATTCAGCAAAGATGATGCTTCCGGTTACATCGGACATCTTGCCGACACCCATATTTTCGGCAAAAAAGATGCCGGTAGTGAACTTGCAAAAACAATATCAACTCCGCAACAGGCACTTGAGATCGCTTATAAATTCGAGAATGACAGTGTCGTTTTCTATGAAGAGTTGCTGAAACGGGCCTCCAATGATGCAAAAAAACTGATCTTCCGGATCATTGAAGAAGAAAAAGAACACGCTGCCGAAATCAGGCGGTTTATGTGATCACAAAAGGTTGATCAGGAGTGCAGGCAAGAGGCCGAGTGCCAGTGTCAGGATCGTGAGAAAGATAACCTGGGTTTTATAGGCCATTCCCGATTCCAGTTTTATCCCATCCCCTTTTTTTAGAAACATGGATATAATGGGTCTGAAATAATAAGCTACGCTGATAGCTGAACCCATAATAGCGATGATGACCAGCCAGAGGTAGCCTTGTTCCAGGGCCGTTGTAAAAAGATAATATTTTGCCATAAATCCTGCCAATGGCGGAATCCCGGTAAGGGATAACAACGCAATGGTCAGGCATACCGCTTCAACTGGATTCTTTTTTGAGATCCCTTCAAACGACGTATACAGGTCATTCCCTTTCGCACCCCTGATGAGAATAAGGATCCCGAATGCCGTCACGGTTGCAACTGAATATGCTGCGGCATACAATATCAGGGCGCCTGATGAACGAGCACTGAAAGCAAGAACCGCAAGCATCATATAACCGGAATGGCTGATGCTTGAATACGCCAGCATCCGTTTGAGGTTCGGCTGGTAAAGGCCGGTGAGGTTGCCGACCAGGATCGTTAATACCGCGAGTATCCATAGCGTGGGAGCCCATACTTCCCGTATCGAAGAGAAACAGTTATTGAACAGGCGGAACAATGCCACAATGCTGGCAACCTTAACGACTGTCGCCATGAATGCAGTCAGCAATGTAGGCGTTCCCTCATATACATCCGGTGCCCAGAAATGAAAAGGGACGATCGCGATTTTAAATGCCAATCCAATGATGATGAGAAATAGTCCGGCCCGGAATACCGGTGAAAGATGTCCTGCCTCCCTGAGGGTATAACGGGAGATCTCATCTATATTGAGGGACCCGGAAGCTCCATATAACAATGCAATCCCAAACAATAAAAAACATGAGAGAAAAGAACCCATCAGGAAATATTTCAACGTTGCTTCATTCGACGTGATGGCTTCCTTGTGACTTCCGGCCAGGACATATAAAGCGATCGACAGTGTTTCGATTCCCAGGAAAAGGATCACCAGGTTCCCGAATTCCGTCATCATCACACTTCCTGCAAGGGCAAAAATGAGGATGGCATAGATGTCATCGAGAGGTCTTACAACGTCTTTGTAATAATGCCCGGCAAACATAAAGATGATGAACGTGGTGAAGATCAATACCGCGCTGAATGCAATGGAACTATTATCCACGATGATCATGCTGTTGTAATAATGGATATTCTGGTTCCATCCGAAAAGGGTCAGCACGAGGGAAACCGGTAACCCGGCCAGGATCGTTGGCAGATGCCATGACTTTTTCCCGAGAATTCCTTCTGCAAGAATAAGTATGCCCAGTACCGTAAGAGAAATGATCGTCAACATGAAAATTCCGTTCTGTTATTCATTTTTATTAATGAATCAAATTTATGATTTCCTGTATTGCGGGTTCTGCAAGATGGAGAAAGAAGTTTGGAAAAATCCCGATCCAAAACACCATTACCACGAGGGGAACCAGTGGAATCGCCTCTGTCAGACTGAGATCACGGATTTTTTGCGACGCGTCCACAGGTTTACCCAGCATGGTGCGCTGGTACATCCAGAGCATATAAACTGAACTGAAAATGATGGTCAGACCTGCTATTGCCGCCATCCATACGTTGGTTTCGAAAATCCCGAAAAGCAAAAGAAATTCTCCTATGAAACCGTTAGTGAGAGGTAAGCCGATACTGGCCAGTAACAGGATCATGAAAATGGCTGCCAGCCAGGGTGCATGGGTTGCCATCCCTTCGATCCGGGAAATTTCCCTTGTCTTCATCCTTTTTTCGATAAGGCTGATGATGATAAATAATCCTGTGATGTTGATGCCGTGAGAAACCATCTGGATTACGGCGCCTTCCAGCGCTTTCTGTGTAAGGGCAAAGATCCCCGCTGCGATAAGGCCAACATGTGCAATGGAAGCGTAGGCGATGAGCCGTTTCATGTCCGACTGACGGATGGCGATCACAGAGGCATAAAGGATCCCGGTGACGGAAAGCGCCAGGGCGATCCAGCCCCATTCTTTTACTGCGATGGGACAAATGGGAAGAAGAAACCGGATCAGTCCGTAGGTTCCCATTTTCAGCATGATACCGGCGAGCAGCATTGTTCCCCCGGCGGGTGCTTCGGTATAGGTATCCGGCTGCCAGGTATGAAATGGAAAGATGGGGATCTTGATGGCGAATGCAAGGAAAAAGGCCAGGAAGATCCAACCCTGTTCCTTGGATGTCAGATGCGAAGCATACAGGTAGATGATCTCGAAGGAATGAGGTGCAGGTGTCCGGAAATAAAGGTATATCAATGCCACCAGCATAAACAGGCTACCCGTAAAGGTGTAAATAAAGAATTTGAAGGTGATGCGGATGCGGTCATTCCCACCCCACACTGCACATATAAAATAAGCAGGAATCAGCGCCAGTTCCCAGAAAATGTAAAACACAAGGCCATCGGTTGCGCTGAAGACACCTATAAAAGCCATTTCCATCAGCAGGATCAAGCCATAGAATGCTGAGGGTTTATGGTATCCATGGCCAAGGGAAGAAAGAATGATCAGCGGAGTCAGGAAAGTTGTTAAAAGAACCAGCAGGAGGCTGATCCCATCCACACCAAACCGAAGGTTGACATGCAGGCTTTCGATCCAGCCGATGTCCAGAAGGAACTGGCAATGACATTGCGTTGAGTAAAGGAAAAGTCCATAAAGTGACACCAGGAATTCGATAACAGATCCGGCTGTTGCAAGCAAGCGTATCCATTTTTCATCCTTCAGGCTGAAAATAACCAGCGAAAACAACAAAGGAAGTATGAGCAGAATTCCTGTGATCATTTCTTAAATAACAAGATTAAAAAGTAATATCGCGATGATCCCGGCCACCATCATGAACACATAAAAACCTACATGCCCGGATTGAAGGTAACGGATCGTATTCCCGGCACGGATCACAAGTGCCCCAATCCCGTTAACAAGTTTATCAATGATTTTTTTCTCTATGATCTCATGAAACCCTTTCGAAAGTCCCGACAGGGGCCGGACAAGAAGGCTGTTGTAAAGTTCATCAATATAATATTTATGCGAAAGAAGTCCTGGAAGGAAAGATTTTTGTACTACGGTTTCTTTTAGTTCCGGCTCTTTTTTCACGAAGCGGAACCAGGCAACCAGGATCATGATTCCAACATAAACAACGCTGATGCCTGCCAGCAACCATTCTGTATAATGATCAAGGGCATTTACCGGCCCTTTCAGAAAAGGCATCGAACCGGCAAATACCGGAGCGAGAAAGGATTGAAGCCGGGCCGAACCTCCCGTAAACCCGGGCAGGTTGATGGCCCCGCCGGCGATGGATAATACCGCCAGGATAACCAGGGGAATGATCATGATGGAAGGAGATTCATGAAGGTGCTGTTTTTGTTCTATGGTACCCCTGAATTTCCCGCTGAAGGTGAGAAAATACAAACGGAACATGTAGAAGGATGTCATCATGGCTCCGGTCACAGCAATGATCCAGAAGGAAAAGCTATGAACGAATACCGATGAGAAAATCTCATCTTTTGAAAAGAATCCTGAAAATGGTGGGATTCCTGCTATGGCGACAGTTCCCATGAGAAACACCCACCGCGTTTTCTGCAGGGAATTGCCCAATCCGCCCATTTTCCGGATGTCCTGTTCCCCTCCCATCGCATGGATCACACTGCCTGCACCAAGAAACAAAAGCGCTTTGAAGAAAGCATGAGTAGTAAGATGGAACATGGCGCCGGTAAAAGCACCCATTCCCAATCCAAGGAACATATATCCCAATTGACTGATGGTGGAATAGGCCAGGATCTTTTTAATATCGTTTTGATAAATGGCAATGGAAGCAGCAAATAACGCGGTAGCAAGTCCTGTAACTGCCATAGTCATGAGAGTAGCCGGCGCCAGGACGAATAAAATATTCGAACGCGCTACCATGTAAACACCGGCGGTTACCATTGTGGCAGCATGAATGAGCGCAGAAACCGGCGTGGGACCTGCCATCGCATCAGGAAGCCAGGTGAAAAGCGGTATCTGTGCACTTTTCCCGACAGCCCCTGCAAAAAGTAACAGGGTTATTGCAGTTATAACAACAGTTCCGGGATGCATGCCCTGGGCACGGGTGAAAATATCAAGATAATTCAGACTGCCAAAGGTTGTAAAAAGAAGAAAGATCCCAAGGAGGAAACCCAGGTCACCGATCCGGTTCATGATAAAGGCCTTCTTGGCTGCATCGTTGAATTCCTGGTTCTTAAACCAGAACCCGATCAGAAGATAAGAACATAAACCGACTCCTTCCCAACCGATAAACAGGATGAGATACCCAGCGCCCATCACCAATAATAGCATGAAAAAGACAAACAGGTTCATATAGGCAAAGAACCGGTTGTAGCCCGGGTCATCCTTCATATAACCGACGGAATATAGATGAATGAGAAATCCCACTCCTGTGATGATCAGCAGCATCAGGGCCGACAGTGGGTCGATAAGGAATGAAAAGGAGACCGAGAAGCCGCTGAAAGAAATCCATTCGAAGAGGTTCGTCACGATCCGGTTGGGAGTACCGGAACCGCCTCCGGAAAGAAGATGAAAGAAAACGATAAGAGAACCGGAAAGAGAAAGCAGGACCGTGCCGGGACCAATTCCCGAGGTAATCTTTTTCGGAATCCGATTAAACCCTAATCCCAGGATCAGGAATCCGAGAAGCGGGAAAACAGGAATCAGGATTATCAGCAAGTTCATCATGAAAAAATTATAAATTATAAATCATGAGTTGCTATTTGTCTGACTTTATGAACTTTATGAACTTTACAAACTTCATTCTTACCATTTAAGTTTATTCAGAATATCAATGTCTATTGAGTGTGTAGTGCGATAGATGACAACAATAATGGCCAGTCCGATTGCCACTTCTGCAGCAGCAACAACCATGATGAAAAACACGAAGATCTGGCCGGCAGGGTCGTTCAGATAAGTTGAAAAGGCTGCCAGCAGGAGGTTGATCGAGTTGATCATCAGTTCAATGGACATGAGGATCAGCAAGGCATTGCGCTTGATCAGAACACCGGTCACTCCGATGCAGAATAGCATAGTGCAGAAGAACAGGTAATAGCCTATCGGAATAAATTGCATTGACTGGGTGATGCTGGTCATTGTTTATATTTTGAATATCGATCAACGAATTTTAAGTTCACTACAGAATTCTCTTTTACCGCTAAGACGCCAAGGCGCTAAGGTCGCTAAAATTTAGCGTTTCATTTTGCGTCTTTGCGTCTTCGCGGTAAAATTAATAGTTGGATGTTATTTCTATTTTTCATTCTTCATTCTTCATTTTTCATTGAATCAAATTTGTTCTTTCTTCCCTAACAACACAGCGCCAACCATTGCTGTCAGGAAAAGAATCGACGATAGTTCAAACGGCAAAAGATAATCTTTGTACAATATTCTTCCCAGGTTTTTAACCAAACCGATCTGTGTCAGGAACGGATCGGTTTTCATGGCGATATCATATCCCCGGAAGATCCCGATCAAAACAATCATCAGAGTTCCCCCCGCGATGATCACAACGATCTTGACCCAGAGCGGCTTGGGAGAGACCTCCTCCTTGTTCAGGTTCAGCAGCATCACGGTAAATAAAAATAAAACCATGATGGCTCCTGCATAAACGATGATATGGACCACCGCCAGGAACTGGGCATTCAGCAAAACATAATGGCCTGCTATGGCAAAAAAAGTCAGTGTCAGGTAAAGAACACTGTGGATGGGTTTTTTCGACATCAGCACCATCAGCGCAGAATAAAGAGCCAGGATAGAGAGAAAGAAGAAAATGTACTTTGTAAACATACTATCAGATTCGAAATTCAGGATTTAAACTATTTTTACCCCAATTACCTCTTCCTTTTCACCCCCTCTCCTGAGGGAGAAGGGGGCCGGGGGGTGAGGTTAAATTTAATTTAGTCTTATGAATTATGTTTTTTTGATTTATCTTTTTTGAATTCCAGTACTTCTTTAGTTTCGCGTTTTGAAACATCGATCCGTTTCTCCCGATCCAACGGTTCGAGGAGTTTGTCTTTCCCATAGATAAACCCATCACGTTCATAATCCGAAGCTACAATTCTTTTGGTCAGGAAGATCGCCTCTTTCGGACAAGCTTCCTCGCACAGTCCACAAAAGATGCATCTCAACATATTGATCTCATAAACGGATGCATATTTCTCTTCCCGGTACAGGTTTTCTTCTCCCGGCTTCCGTTCATCTGCTATCATGGTAATGGCTTCGGCAGGACAAGCGACTGCACAAAGTCCGCATGCCGTGCACCGTTCACGTCCTTCCTCATCCCTTTTCAGCACATGCTGCCCACGATAGATCTCTGCAAATTCCCTTTTGGTTTCCGGGTACCGGATCGTGGCCTTTTTCCTGAAAAGATGAGAGAAAGTGATCCTCATCCCATTCAGCACTGCAGGTAAATAGACCTTCTCCCAAAAAGACATCTTTTTGTTTGAAACCAATTTGGATCTATCTGATATCAACTGCATGACCTGAATATTATTTAACAAGAATAACGATTCCTGTGATCACGATATTTAATATTGCCAATGGTATCAGGGCTTTCCATCCGAGCCGCATCAGCTGATCATACCGGAATCGTGGCAGGGTCCATCTCACCCACATGAAGACAAATCCCAGGATTGTGATCTTGCTGAACAAAACGAAGAAGCCAATGGTGGCCATGGTATTGGGAGAAAGCGCCAGTTTATCCATAAACGGGAAATTGTACCCGCCAAAAAACAATGTGGCCATGACCGCAGCAGAGATGAACATGTTGATGTATTCGGCAAAAAGGTAGAAGCCGAGTTTCATGCTGCTGTATTCGGTATGATATCCGCCCACCAGTTCGGTTTCGCATTCGGGGAGATCGAAGGGTGAACGGTTGCATTCGGCAAAGGCGCATACCAAAAAGATCAGGAAGGCAGCTGGCTGGTACCAGACATTCCAGTTAAATCCATGTTGCTGTTGCACTATATCTTTCAGACTGAGCGATCCTGTCATCATCACCACAGCTATGATGGCGAGACTCATGGCCAGTTCATAGCTGATCATCTGGGAAGAGGCGCGGACGGCTCCAAGCAAGGCATACTTGTTATTTGAGGCCCACCCACCGATCATGATCCCATAAACCCCGATGGAGACGATTGCAAAAATATACAGGATCCCGATATTGATATCGGCAACCTGCAAGGGATATTCCTTACCATTGATAACCAGGTTGCTGCCCCATGGAATGGCAGCGCTGGTGAGTAATGCGATCAGCATGGTGAGGGAAGGCCCAAGGATATAAAGGAATTTATCGGCTGTATTGGGCATGAATTCTTCCTTGAAGAATAATTTGATCCCATCGGCCAGGGGCTGGAATAATCCCCAGGGGCCGGCACGGTCGGGACCAAGTCGATCCTGTAAAAACCCGGCTATCTTCCGTTCGATCAGGGTAGAGTACATGGCAACAAGCAAGCTGAGCATTAAGATGCAACTTGCGAGGATGGTCTTGTATAGGATAAATATGCCCATTTACTTATTCCTGTTGTTCTGTTGTCCCATCGATTGGATGAATGATCGAAGGCTTGATCAGTTTTTCATAATGATTTGCAGAGATCACCGACTCCCGCCTGATCTTTCGCGGTCCTTCGATGACCCAGTCTGTCAGTTCTTTTTTTTCAAACCTGCATTCGTTGCAGATAAAATCTTCCAGTTCTCCAAACGCATCTTTTCTGCCGGTGATCCGGTATATCTCGTTTCCGAACATCCATGCCGTTACCTTCCCCGGACAATGCGAACATTCCCGGTAGGCATCCATAGGATTCAGGAACCAGACACGGCTTTTAAAACGGAAGGTCCGGTCGGTGAGTGCGCCAACGGGACAAACATCGATCATATTTCCTGAAAAATCATTCTCGATCACATTCTGTATATAGGTACTGATCTCTGACACATCGCCCCGGTAAAGGACGCCGTGAACACGCTTGCCTGTGATCTGGTCGGCAGTAAAGACACAACGGTAGCAGAGAATGCAACGGTTCATATTAAGCTTGATCTTATTCCCGATATCAACTACCGGGAATTCTCTTCGATTTTCTTCACTGCGGGTTTCCACTACTCCATGAAGGAAGCTCAGATCCTGTAAGTCACATTCACCAGCCTGGTCGCAAACAGGACAATCCAGAGGATGATTGATCAGGAGAAATTCCACAATGGCTTTCCGGGCATCCAGCACTTCCTGCGAAGTGATGTTCTGCACTACCATTCCATCCTGGACAGGAGTGCTGCAGGATGCTACCAGCTTTGGCATAGGGCGTGGATCTTTCGACGACGATTGTGCCACTTTAACAAGGCAGGTACGGCATTTCCCGCCGGTGTTTTTCAATTTGGAATACCAGCACATGGCCGGGGGAACGATCTTCCCTCCTATTTTCCTGGCCGCTTCGAGGATGGTGGTTCCCTCCGCTACTTCAATGAGTATATTATCTATAGTGATTTTCATCTTCTTTACCGATACTGGATACTGGATGCTGGATACTGGATAAGTGATCCATGATCAGGATTTTTTACTATTTCCGGATGCTGTATATGAAATTCAAATTCATGACGGAAGTGCCTGATTGCGCTGGAAACAGGCCATGCGGCTGCATCACCGAATGGGCAGATAGTATTTCCTTCAATTTTATCGGCAATGTTGACCAGCAAATCGATATCACTGTATTTCCCTTTGCCCTGTTCGATACGCCGTAGAACCGGTTCCATCCATGCGGTTCCTTCCCGGCAGGGCGAACATTGCCCGCAGGATTCGTGGTGGTAAAAACGGGTGAAGTTCCAGGTATTCCGCACCATGCATGCATCTTCATCGTACACGATAAATCCTCCCGACCCCAGCATGGTGCCGCTGTCGAAGCCACCTTCTGCCAGCGATTCGTAGGTCATCAGCCGTTGTTCGCCTTTCACTGTGTGAAGGATCAGTTCAGCCGGCAGGACTGGTACGGAAGAACCGCCGGGAACGACTGCTTTTAATCGTTTTCCGTTTTTGATCCCACCACAATATTCTTCCGAGAAAATGAAATCCTCTACTGGCAATCCCAATTCTATTTCATACACACCGGGTTTGTTGATGTTTCCACAGGCAGAGATGAGTTTGGTCCCGGTGCTTTTTCCTACCCCGATCTTTGCATATGCATCTCCGCCCATTCCGATGATGGGAACGATGGCTGCCAGGGTTTCCACATTGTTTACTACCGTGGGGCAATCATAAAGTCCTTTATAAGCCGGAAACGGAGGCTTGATCCTGGGATTTCCTCTTTTCCCTTCCAGTGATTCCAGCATGGCCGTTTCTTCCCCGCATATATAAGCACCTCCGCCCGGGTGAAGAAAAATATCCAGTGAAAAACCGGTTCCCAGAATATTTTCTCCCAGGAATTTTTGCTGATATGCTTCATCGATTGCTTTTTTCAGGATCCCGATGATATATTTGAATTCACCCCTCACATAGATGTAGCAGGTTTTGACACCAAGGGCAAAGCTGGAAATGATGAGTCCTTCGATCAGCAGATGGGGCAGATGTTCCATCAGGTAACGGTCCTTAAAGGTTCCCGGTTCACTTTCATCGGCATTGCAGACCAGGTACTTCGGGTAATCCGTTTTCCGGTCGAGGAAACTCCACTTCAGGCCCGTAAGAAACCCGGCGCCACCCCGGCCCCTTAACCCCGATTTTGTAACTTCCCGGCTTACATCTGCAGGAGTCATTTCCTTCAAGGCTTTTTCTGCCGACGAATAGCCCCCGTGAGCCCGGTAAACAGCGAAGTCACGGATGCCCGGAATACCGATCTTATCTATTAAAATAACTCTGCCCATCTGGTTTCCGAAGGTTGTTGGTTTTCTTCATTTTTAAGATCTGCGATGATCCGGTCAATTTTTTCAATGGTCATCGATTCATAAAACCCGGTATTGATCTGCATGACCGGAGCCCTACCGCAAGCTCCCAGGCATTCCACGGTTTTCAATGTAAACAGCCCGTCGGATGTGGTTTCCCCGTTTTTAATTCTCAAAACATTTTCCAGGTGATCGAGGATATGTTCACCTCCGCAAAGTGCGCATGGACCTGTTTGGCATACTTCGATTAAATATTTTCCTGTCGGCCCGGAATGGAACATAGTATAAAAGGTGGCAACCTCATATACTTCGATCGGCTGGATTTCAAGCAGGGAAGCCACGTAATCCATCGTATCAACACTCAGATAACCTCCCAGTTCCTGTTGTGCAATGTGCAGTACCGGCAACAGGGCAGATTTTTTCCGCCCGGCGGGATAATGCGTAATGATCTCTCTGATCCGTTTCAGCGTATCTGTAGAGAACTCAACTTTTTTATTCTCTCTTTTATATAACTTATGATTAATTAACCCACTCATTCTGCATTCATAATTCTGCATTCATAATTCATAATTATCCATCAAGTTCTCCCGCAATCACATTCATTGAGCTCATGGTGAGGATCGCATCCGACAAAACTCCGCCTCTGATCATCTCAGGTAAAGCCTGGTAGTATATGAAACAAGGCCTGCGGAAATGGAGACGGTAGGGGGCTCTTCCTCCATCGCTGACTAAATAAAATCCAAGTTCTCCGTTTCCTGCCTCAACCGAATGGTATATTTCACCAACAGGTGCACCGATCTCTCCCATTACGATCTTGAAATGCCAGATCAAGGCTTCCATTTTGCTGTAAACATCTTCTTTCGGTGGAAGATAAAATTCGGGAACATCCACAAAACACTTCCCTTCGGGGAGGTTATCCAGGGCATTCCGGATGAGTTTCAGGCTTTGCCAGACTTCTTCCTGCCGCACGCAAAACCGATCGTAGGTGTCGCCCTGACTTCCGACCGGGATAGTGAAATCAAAATCATCATAGGAGCTGTAAGGGCTCGTTACCCTGACGTCATAATCCACGCCGGCTGCCCGGAGGTTCGGACCGGAGAAGCCATAATTTACAGCCCTTTCAGCAGAAATCGGACCCACATTTATGGTCCGGTCCATAAATATGCGGTTACGGAGAAGGAGCTTTTCAAATTGTCTCAGTACTTTCGGAAGATGGTCGAGGAATTCGTAAATCTTTTTTATGACTTCAGGAGTAAAATCCCGCTCAAAACCGCCGATCCTGCCAACATTGGTTGTCAGCCGTGCCCCGCAAAGCAGTTCGTAGATCTCATATACTTTTTCCCGTTCCTGGAATACATACACAAATCCTGTCAATGCTCCGCTGTCGACCCCGATGACGCTGTTACAGACCAGGTGGTCGGTGATCCTTGCAAGTTCCATGACAATGATCCGCATGTAATCGACTCTTTTCGTCGTCCTGACCCCCAGGAGCTTTTCCACTGCCATTTGCCACCCGATATTGTTGATGGGAGAAGAGCAGTAATTCATGCGGTCGGTCAGGGTTGTGATCTGGTAATAAGGTCGTCTTTCGGCGATCTTTTCAAAAGCCCGGTGGATATAACCGATGGTTTGTTCGGTATCGATGATCCGTTCCCCATCCAATGTCAATACATTCTGGAATATGCCATGCGTAGCCGGATGCGTGGGGCCAAGATTCAGTGTTGTATAACGGTTATCGCTCATCTTCCAAAAAAACGGTTGTCTTTATCTTCCCGCGTTGGGTCTTCCAGCGGGTATTCTTTTCTCATGGGAAAATAATCCAGGTATTCTACATTCAGGATCCGTTTGAGGTTGGGATGCCCTTCGAAAAGGATCCCATAAAAATCATAGGTTTCCCGCTCCATCCAGTTGGCTCCCGAGAACAGATCCGTAACAGTAGGAACAACGGGATTTCCCAGCGGCAAAAAAGTCTTTATCCGGATCCGTGTATTGTCGGAAAAACGGTGCATATGATATACCACACCCAGTTGCAACTCCTGGTCAGGGTAATGAATGCCACACAGCGTTGTGAGATAGGTGAATCCAAGGGATTCATTCTCTTTAAGGAAATGGATTACCTCATGGATAAACTCTCTGGCTACTACTATTGTCAGCATGTCTTTCTGTTCATCAATAGAAAGAATGCCTTCTGGAAAGCGGGTTTTCAGTTTGCCGGTGATGAATGTGTTGTCCATGTTATTCTCTTACTTCAGCTCTTGCAGTGAGAAGGGGTGAATTTGAGTATTATTTTATCCCGTAACTTTCGAGAAGGTCTTTATATTCTTTCGAATACCTTCTCCTGAGAGATTCCTTGCCTACCAGTTCCTGCACTTTCATAAACCCATCGATGATCTGCTCCGGGCGGGGCGGACAACCGGGAACATATACATCCACCGGTACAATACGGTCAATCCCTTGCAGGACGCTGTAGGTATCGAAGATGCCACCGCTTGCTGCGCAGGCACCAACGGCGATCACCCAGCGGGGTTCGGCCATCTGGATATATACCTGCTGAAGGACCGGGGCCATTTTTTTTGCGATGGTACCCATCACCATCAGCAGGTCGGCCTGGCGGGGGCTGAAACTAAGACGTTCAGCGCCAAACCTGCCCAGGTCATAATGCGCCCCCATCGTAGCCATGAATTCGATCCCGCAACAGGATGTAGCAAACGGCAAGGGCCAGATGGAATTTTTTCGTGCCAGCCCTACAACTTTGCCAAACGTCGTGGCAAAAAGGCCGGGTGAAGAATATCCTTCCGGAGGATCGACTTTTATGTAGTTTGGCATGTTCATTTCATTTAAAAACTACTACCTCACCAGCTCATCAACTCATCAGCTAATCAGCTGATCAGTCCCAATCAAGCGCTTTCTTCTTTATGATATAATAGAATCCGAATAACAGGAATCCCAGGAATAACAACATCTCGAAAAAGCCTTCCCATCCAAATTCCTTGAAGTTGATAGCCCATGGATAGAAAAAAATAATTTCCACATCGAATAAAACAAAGAGGATTGCGATCAAAAAATACTGAACCGAAAAAGGGAACCTCGCATTTCCTTTCACTTCAATGCCGCATTCGAAATTTTCTTCTTTTCTCAACGTATGAATTTTCTTCCTTTTACCTCCGATATAATGTGTGAGTGTCATCGTAATTAAAACAAAACCAAAGGCTATCACCGATTGGATAAGAATCGGAAGGTAATCCGATGAGAAAAATGAGCGATCCATAATTTAGAATTATTCTTTACAAAGTTATCTTTTTTTTTGAAAAGCCGGAATCCTTTGATCAAAAATTAAAAAGAAGTCGGTGGAGATGAAGGGTAAAAAATGTTTCAAAGAAATTCAAACTAAATGAAAGCGGTTTTGCTGTTCTGAAAAAATTTCAGAATTTCAGGAGTTGAATTTGTCAGCCGGTCAATTTTTTTTCAGAAAAGAGCGTCTGCAAAATACTGAATGGCCAGTACACTGATGTCATCTGACTGTTCAGTGTCGTGTGAAAACTCACTGACATCATCAACAATACGATTCACTATATCATATGGAGCAAGATTTGAATTATTCCTGAGCATTTCAGCTATCCTTTTAATGGAATATTGTTCGTTTTCAATGCTAAATGCTTCGCTGATGCCATCGGTATATAAAAAAATGGTATCCCCATGATCAAGTTTGAAAGAATTCTGAGTTATGCTTGAATTAATGATAATGCCAAGGGGAATGCAATGAGTATTCTCTAATTCACTGACAGTTCCGTTGTTTTTGATAATGAAGGGATAATTATGCCCGGCATTGACATATTCCACTTCTCCGGTTGAAGTATTTAGAATACCTAAAAACAGGGTCACAAATAAACTACTTTCATTATTCTTACACAGGTAATTATTCATAAGTTCAATGACCTTACTGACACTAAGCCCTGCAATCTGGGTTTCGGCACGCAGGATGGTAGTTGTTATTGCCATAAACAAAGCGGCGGGTGTTCCTTTCCCTGCAACGTCTCCAATTGCAAAACAAAAATGTTCGTCATCGATAAAGAAAAAATCATAAAGATCGCCACCAACCTTTTTGGCGGGCTCAATATAACCATAAATGTCAAATTCTTTTCTGTCGGGAAAAGCAGGGAATTTCCTTGGGATCATGCCCATCTGAATATCACGGGCAACTTTTAGTTCACTTTCAATCTTTTCTTTTTCTATGGTCGTCTCCCGGAGGTTTTTTATATAACGGATAAGATCTTCTTTCATTCCCGAGAATGAAATGGTAAGCTGGGCAATCTCATCCTTACCGCGATAAACAGGAATGTCCGTATTAAAATCACCCTGTCCGATGCGGTGAGTTGCAACTACGAGTCTGCTTATTGGTTTTGTAAATTTTCTTGTTATCAGTATAGATATGATGATCATGGCCAACAGGCTCAGGCTGAAAATGATGGCAAGCTTTTTGAAAAATGCATATAATCCTGAATAAAGTTCCTTCGCTGGGAAAGTGACAGCAAATACCCATCCGGTAAGAGGAACGGGGGCAAAATAGATCCATGTTGGCACCTGTTTTTGTTCTAAATTACTGATCTCAACAAACAACCGCTCCCCTTTCAGCATCTTCTCTATCGTTTTTAAAGCCCGTGCGTCTCTTTGTTTTTTAATAAGGTCGAGAATACCGGTGTTTATATATTCCTCGTCAGGATAGGTTATGAATTTCCCGCCATGAGAAACCAGGAAACTGAAGCCCCTCTGGTACACCTTTGCCGAATTCAGGATGTGTTTTAAAGTTTGCAGGGATATATCCATGGTGATGACCCCTGCAAATGTCCGTTTCCCTTTGATCTCCCTGAAAAAAGGGACTGAATAGGTGCACATCAGCGTATCACTGCCCCCTTTATCATAATACGGTTCTGACCACACTGCCTTTCCAAGCATTTTCGGAACCCGGTACCAGTCCCTGGAAAAATAATCATATTCGGGAGAAGACAGATCTTTTTGAATAATCCCGTCACGGTTTTCAAAGATGTATGGGCAATAACGATAGTGCTTCGCATCATGCATATAGGGTTCGAAAGCAAGGGCACTGCCAAAAGCCACCGAGTCTTCAATTACAAAATCTTTGGCTATCTCCAGGATGCTTTTGTAATCAGGGCTCTCCGATCCCAGTGCCGGGGCTAAGGCATTAGGCACCTGTTCAACCGGACGGATCACATTGGTGATCCTGGAAATTGTAAGATCAGTAACATCCGAAGCTCGCTGTTGCGCATCATTATCAAGGATCTGCATGGTAAATCCCAGGGTGTAGAAAAAAGTTATGACGAAAACAAACAGGAAAGCCGAAAGGAAAAACAAGCTGTAGTGTAAGGTAAGCCCTCCTCTACGGAATGAAGTTGTGGATATTTTGTCTGTATTCAATTAGCTGGTTTTATTTTAATTCTATGCTACTTCCGGAAACGATCTTCAATATACTTTAACGCTTCGCTGATATCCAGAGCATTGCTCGATGGGCCGACCCGAATGTACATCTCCTCATCAAATCCTGGTTGATTAAGAAATGCCGGTCTGCTGGAAGAAAGACAATCGACCACACAAATAGTCTTCTCCTCCGTTTTCTCCAGTCTTGTGCGGATATAAGGGCTGAAATCCCTTCCCAGACAGGTTCGGATCAGCGTCCAGAGGTGAAGCAGAAATTTATCTTCATTGGCAAACTTATCGGTCTCAATACCTTCAATGGAACCATCATCACGAACCCCGATCAGCAGGCTGCCACCGTTCGAATTCAGGAAGGCGGAAATAGTTTTCAGGCATGCCCGCTCAATAGCCGCGTTGGTTTTCCCGGCCCGGATATCCCAACGAAGAGTTGATTTGAATTCGATCAAATCTCCTTCCCCCTCCCTGATAAGTATGGAAGTGGGTTTCTCTTGTCTGGGTTTTTGCATTAAAAAACCGAGGTAAGCCTGCACCCTGGCCACTCCGGCAAGATTTTCGGAATATCGTTCTTGCGGCTGAATTTTGAGTGATATAAGCCCTTTTACATATTCCACCAGGCTGATCTCACCTAAAACCAACAGTAAGGGCAAAACGATACCGGAATGATGTACGCTGCTCAATGCCTGGACCGCCACTTTTTCGTCAGGGAATAATCGGCCATAACTCAGCCTTATAAGCTCCGGAAAAGGATGCAAACCAGCTTCTTCCAGGATGATTTCGCTCATAAGTTTTCCGGCAAAACCGTTAACAATCCCCATTAACCCTGTTAGTGTGATAATAGAAAAATTAAAGAGTGGGTCATCGGGTCCGAACACATGACGTGCTGGCTTCCCCGAAGTTTTGATTAGTACAAACGGGTCGGAAGCAAGATGTTTTTCCCATTGAGGCACAAACGGGTCATTGTCAGTATTGAAGATATCTTTACGGAATGAATATAGTACCGGTGATGAGAGCCTTTGCTGGGGTGAATCATTTAATAGTTGCAAATCAGTAACCAATAGACGGATTACTCCTTCCCAGGGATGTGAAAAGACATTCCCCCCGGGGGTAAGCAACAGTCTGGAGCCTTCATAGATGCAGAATTCTGAATCTTTCTCGCAAAAATCCAGTATATCGGGATTGCAGATAATTTTAAATGAATCAAAATATTCGTCAAATGTTTTCATGTTTTGCACCAATATGAAAAATTTTCATTTTGCTTATCATGTTGTTTTTATATTGCATTATTTTATGCACTAATTATCTTGTTCAATACTTTCTTCAGATATCAGCACGGGAATGAAATCCGGATTTGGGTCTCCGCTTCCACTGTCCAGGTTGTACTGAAACAAAGATACTACATCAAGATCGGATCCGGTCCACGCTGCAGGTCTTATAACCAGAAACGTTCTTACAGGATTGCTGGGAAATAAGCTGGCTACCAAAAGCCATAATCCATAAGATTGTAAGTATGCACCTGGTTTTCAATTTCTTTCTCTTTTCACAATTTCATAAAACACGGATCAAATCATCCAATCCTGCTATTTTAAAAATTTTTTTCAAAAATGGATCGCAATTGATTATTGTAAAATTCCCTTTTTGGCAATCTTTAAATGTGATCAGACAAATACGGATAAAGGAAGAAGAAATGAAATTCACATCTTTCATATCAAAATCAATTTTTTCTTCGATTTGATCTTTTTCACTTTGCCCTTGCTTCAATTCCTGAAGCTTGTTTTGAATCTCTTCGGAAAGACTGATGCAGTTGAGTGTATCCAATCGTCCCGAAAACCTGCAGATCAAATGTTTTTCCTCGGGATAATGTTCAAAATTTATCATACGTCCTGAATTAATGGTTTTTATTATATTCATTAATGATACTGTCAGAATCAAGTGATTCATCCAAATATTTTGAAGAATCAAATAAAAAGAATTTGTCATTTAGTTTTCTCCGGCACACACGCTGGATATTAATAAGATGACGAGCAGTGATATTTTCAGTCGTTATATTTTTACCACCTGTACCACAACCCAGTGTGAATGAAGCGGGAAGAAGATTATAAATGCCTCCGACCGCTCCCTGCGAAGTAGGAGTGTTTACTACAATACGTCCTGCATTCATGATCTGTGAGAATTCCATGATACGTTTTTCATCATTTGCATAAATTCCAACACTATGCCCTATGCCTCCAAGATAGTTGAGATCAATACATAACTTGATTGCTTCCTGATAATCTTTCGTTGAATAAAATGCAAGAATCGGGGCGAGGACTTCACCGGAAAGCGGATAATCTTTTCCGACACCGTCCAGTTTTGCGAGTAAAATTTTTGTGCCTTCAGGAACATCAATTCCTGCCCGCTTTGCAATAACAGTTGCTGACTGGCCTACGATCAAAGCATTCATGGTACCGGAATCCGGGGAAATTGCAATACTTTCAACTTTCTTTATTTCTTCTGGCGTCAGAAAATAACACTGTCGCTTTTCAAATTCAGCAATTACCTCTTTTTCAATGTGTTTTTCGACAATTACCGATTGTTCACTGGCGCAAATAGTACCATTGTCGAATGCTTTAGAGATTATGATGTTGCTTATCGCAAAGGGGATATCTGCACTCACATCAATAAAAACGGGAACATTTCCGGGTCCTACACCGATGGCCGGATTACCTGAACTATAGGCGGCTTTGACAAGTCCTGTTCCTCCTGTCGCCAGGATCAGGGCAATCTTCGGATGCGACATTATCATTTGGGTAAACTCCCTGGATCCTGCAGGAATTATTTGGATACAATCTTCCGGGGCACCTGCTTCCAGCGCTGCTTCATAACATATACGTACCGTTTCCGCACAGGACTTTGCAGCTCCCCGGTGGGCACTGATCAGAATGGGATTCCGAGTCTTTAAGCAAATCAATGTTTTATAAAGTACTGTGGATGTGGGATTTGTCACCGGGGTTACTGCAAAGATCGGACCCAGGGGTTGCGCTATTTCGGTGATTCCCGTGATTTCATTCTGAGAGATGACACCAACTGTTTTTTCATTTTTAATACTGTCATAGACCATTTGTGTCGCGATGACATTTTTCAGCACTTTGTGTTGCCAGTTCCCGATCCCTGTTTCTTCACAAGCCATCTTAGCCAGTTTCACCCGATGGTTAAAACCCGCTTTAAAAACATTTTCCACTATTCTGTCCGTCTGTTCCTGATCAAACTGTTGAAAAACAGCAGCAGCAAATAGGGCATTTTCAACTATCTCCTCTGCTTTTTTGATAAATTCTTCTGTCATGATCTTGGTTTAAGGTTAATATTTACTGTTTATAAACTCATCCATGCTATTTTCCTCCCACACTGCCAGTATCTCCGCAGACCTGTCAGTACAATAATTGGCAAATCCTGTAATGTTAAATTGCGATGTTAATTGCTTAACGAAATACCTTTAACCTGTATGGAAATTTTTTTCGGGTATTTTTATTTTCAATAATTGAACGAATCAAATATATCCCAAGAAAATGGTAAATGCAAACATCAGGTCTGTCTCTTCGTCAAAATGACTGTTTGTCCGTAAATTCACCCGGTATGAGGCAGTAATTGTTTTCTCATTTCAATTTATTAATTTTACTTTTTTCACAGTAGATCCACTTTTAAATTAAACAATTGGAGGTTTCATGTCCAGGTATCACCGAATCATAGTTTTTACCGGGTTACTGACAGTATTATTCTGCGGATGTGCCGGGAAACGGAATCCTGCAACGCTCATAGTGTGTGGTGGAAACCCGGTAATTTACGAAAGTGACAACGGCGCTCGTATTATCGCAAAATATTTTACTTTGTCAGACCATAGTCTCGATTTCGCTAAAGTGACCCTTCCCGGTGGCAGGGAATATACATTGCCGCAAGTCATGTCAGCATCCGGCGTAAGATATACCGACGACCGTGAGCTTGTCTGGTGGACAAAGGGAAATACCGCTTTCGCAGAGGTCAGGGACGAAAACGGGCAGTGGAAAAGGAAATACGACTGCAAAGAAATTCGCGGCAGCAAATAAAGCCCGGAGCCATCTGATGTATTGAACCTATACCATGATTTGATTATCTTCCTGGTTCAGGATTACTTGTAAACTCCCCTTCCCATTTTGCAACCACTACCGTGGCCAGGCAATTCCCAATTACATTTACTGCGGTGCGTGCCATGTCCATCAGTTCATCAATGCCCAGGATGATGAAGATGGGCCAGACCGGTAAACCGAAATTGGTTGCAGTACCCAGGAGGATAACCAAAGATGCACGTGGCACCCCTGCAACTCCCTTGCTGGTTAGCATCAGCGTAAACATCATTACCAGCTGGGTTTCGAACGACAGGTGGATCCCCGCTATCTGCGCAACAAAGATGGAAGCCAGCGCGAGATAAAGCGTCGTTCCATCGAGGTTGAAACTGTAACCCGTTGGAATTACAAAGGCGACAATCTTGCGCGGGACGCCAAACTGTTCCATATTTTCCATGGCGATGGGAAGGGCGGCCTCTGAACTGGTTGTGGCAAAAGCCAGTGTCGCAGGTTCAGTAACGGCTTTAATAAATTTTCGCACCGGGATCTTCAGCAACAGCATGACTGGCAGGAAGACCAGTAGTAACAGGAGAAGCAGTGCGACATAAAGGGTGCACAGCAACTGCCCGAGGTTCACCAGGATGCCAATACCCATATGTCCGACACTATATGCGAGCGCAGCAAACACGGCAAACGGCGCAAAATACATGATAAGGTTTGTAAATTTAAACATTACTTCCGAAAGCGATTCTGCGAACCGGACCATGGGAGCGCGGTACTTCTCCTTTACCATGGCCACGGCGATACCGAAAAGGATACTGAATACAACGATCTGCAGGATCTGTCCATCGGCAATGGATTTGGCAATATTTTCCGGAAAAACATGAAGGATGACCTGATCCCATGTCTGTTTTGGGACTTCAGGCAGCGTTCCCTGCACCATCGCATGCGGAAGGGTCACGCCTACACCAGCCTTGCTGAGATTAATGGCAGCGAGACCGATAAACAGGGCAAGCGTCGAGATAATTTCAAAATAGAGAATCGATTTCCATCCCATCCGGCCCACCTGCCTGATGTTGGAATGACCGGCAATCCCCACTACAAGAGTACCGAAAAGCAATGGTGCAATGATGGTTTTGATCAGGTTGAGAAAAATCTTACTGATAATATTGAGGTGAATGGCCAGCGCCTGGAAGTCGTGGCCGAATTCTGCACCGGCCAGCATGCTGAACAGGATCCAGGTAGTGAGTGACCGCTTCCGCAAGGCATAAATGAAAATAAAAAGAAGCACAAACCATCGGGAACCTGCCAGTAATGATTCGGTCAGTGTATTTCCAGACCATGTGCTGTAAAGATGTAAGCAGATGGAAACAGTCAGGATTCCAAAAAAAGCATAAACCAGGGAGAAAGAAGATATTTTCATTCGATCCGTTTTCTGGAAGGTAATGAATGAATACTGGAACTCAATGATACGAAGATATGAAGTTACTTTATCATGACCAATCGTGTTGTCACTGTATTTGTTCCGGCAGTCAACCTGCAGAGATAATATCCTGCTGTAAGCATGTCGGCTGAGAAAGTAACATTATAGATCCCGGCAGCCTGCTTTTTATTCACCAGGGTTGTAATTTCCTGTCCATACACATTATAGATTCCCAATCTGACGTAACTATTATCCGGAATCTGGTACCTGATGCTGGTCTGGGTATGGAATGGATTGGGATAGCAGCTAAGAGAGTAGTAGTTATCTTTTCCCTGGCCATTTTCAATTCCTGTGATTGGCGGAATAATATGGCTATAGTAAACATCCTCTTCTCCGTTTAAGGTATTGGCCCATGCGAGATGTGCCCCGATTGAGTCTGATATCATATCGATATAATCCCCCATTTTTTCTTGTTGGGGATAACCTACGTGGGGATCGAAAGAGTCGGACAATTTTTCATTTACCGACCATGTATCTCCCTGGTCGTTGGAATAGGAATAATAGAGCGCTGACAAATCCGAACCCGGCGGAGCATCACGGGTATCGAGCCAGGCAGCATCGATCCTGCCAGTGGGAGCAACCGACATCACACCAAGCCACTGGTAATTAGTGGCCCCAAAATCGTCGTTGATCTGGATCGGGTAACCCCATGTAAGCCCGCCATCGGTGCTCTTCGCAAACATTACATCACCGGGATCGTAGGTTGAACTACGTTGTACTGAGGCCAATACATAAACATTGCCCCGGCCGGGACCATTGGAACGGTCTACATCAATGTTTGCCTGACCCAGAATTCCGACAGGATTAATAGGGCTACCGGATGTAATGTATCCATCTATATCAACCTGTACAGGAAAATTCCAACTGATCGTTGAGCCCGGGACCTGGGCGTTTGTGGATTTTGCAACCACAATACCATTATTCTGACCGGATCCGGAGATGTATAATTCTCCGTCATTTCCCACAGCCATTGTTCCCCAGTAAGGATAACCGTCTGCTATAGTACAATCTTCAAAACTGCTGCCTCCGTCCGTGGATCGTGTAAAGAAACCAGGCTGGCAGGAACTGTAATAGGATGTCCAGAATGCATAGATGCTCCCGCTTCCTATGCCACTGGTCCGGTCGATGGTCATCCATTGCTTATCTCCTCCATGCGCATCAGTTCCTGTATCCCAAACTGCGCCACCATTGGTGCTTTTAAAGACCTTGCAAAGATAATCGGGAACATTTGTCAGGCTGTTGTAATAAAAATTTCCGGCAGTGTCGTAATCTAAAACAGGATCGGAACGGAAGATACCAGGCTCGATCACACCCGGGAAAGTCCACGTCTGTCCTCCGTCGGAAGTATAACTCCATCCTGCCTGCCTGAAATCACTATACACATTGTCGAATTGCCGCCATCCGATAACTATATTGTTTGGATTTAAAGGATCCACTGCAATGTTCGGCTCGTTGGCTGCATCACCTATGATATTTTGTCCGCTCGCATTCACATTTACCTGTGTTGTAAAGACGGTGGAACTCCTGTATTTCATTGCAGGAGAGGTTCTTTCATTATTATACGGATTGGGAAGATATTTGTCACGCGGCACTTCATGATGCATCTTCATCTTTTCATTACCCGGAACAGGGATATTCTGTGCAGAAGAGAATAACGGGCTGATAATTGTGATCCCCGCAATAAGAATAATCAGGAGGGTTTTATTTTTCATATCTGGAAGTGAATATATTATTAACTTTTAATTGTATTGCAGATCAACATTAAAGATACGGTATTCTGTACAAAGGTAATGATTCTCTTTATCCTGAAGAGCGAAAAATGAAAAGAGAAAAACATAAAGAGTTTGTGAATATTGGCCGAATATTATCGGCTTTCCCTCACGCTATCAACAATATAGCCGGTTTCGCCACGCCAGGGCAAGATCCCGTTTTTTTGCCGGTAATGAACAACGACCATTTGACTTTCCAAATTGCTTAATTTATTCGCTAAATTTTTATCCTGAACTGAGAAGAAAAACTTTTCGGATGCCAGGGCGACATTTTTATTGCTCTCCACGCTGCTTAAGACGAGCTCACCTTCATAGGTTTTAAAAATATTTCCCCGGTATGAGAATTTCTGCAATAGTCCTGCCCGGTTACCTTCACTGTATGTGAAATAGTATTTCCAGTAAACGAATGTACCTGAAAGAAGAAAAAGGATAATGACCATCCAAATAAGGAATTTTTTCATGACTTTTTTTTATTTTCAGAAAATGTATTGCAAGGTACTACATTTTTTCTTGTGAAGTGATACGCGTAACATGTTACGCACCAACGCTCAATGTGTGAATTATGTAACTTTTTGATGGAATTATGTAAAGATTGTTCATCTGTTTGTACATATTTTTACACCGAACTTTTTACAATAAATCCTGACTTATGACAATTTAGCAGCGGAACCCTTTTAAATCTAACCATGCTGGCTAAAAAGGTCCCGTGAAAGCCGCCTGCTGCTGAGATTGTCTTTTTGATTTCCCTCGCATTTTTTGATTTCAACCTTTTCATGCAATAGCGCCATATTTCATTCGGTGATGTTTGAATCATGAAAATTTTTATGCTTTTTTTCTGATATCTATTCCATAGATATTCATGAAGAAACAAATCTGATCTTATCTCTTCGGCAAAAAATAAATAACTTTACAATTAATTTAATCTGAGGATTTAGGATGCCGGGACATCAACATAAGAAAAATTTCCTGAAACTGCCCGGATACATGGGCGGAAGCAAGACTTACAAGGAATTTATTGCCAATAACCTACAGTATCCAAAAGAAGCGATGGAAGCTGGTGTGGAAGGAAGCGTGGTTGTAGAATACGAGATTAATGACAATGGGGATGTGGTTTCTCCGCATGTCTTAAAAGGCTTGGGCCATGGTTGCGATGAGGAAGCTCTGCGCCTGGTCAGGATGCTTTCATACGAAAAGGTGAGGAACAGGGGTGTGAGAGTGAAAGTAACGACCAAAACAAAAATAATGTTCAAACTCCCCATAGTCAGCATCAGCTATTCCGTTCCTGAGAAAAAGGTGCCTGAAAAGAAAATCAGTGGCTCCGGTACTTATGAGTATACTATCAACTTTTAAGAGCTTATTCAAAGACAATTAACAAGTAACAGATAACAGTTAAAAACTGTTCGTTGTTATCTGTTATCTGTTAACTGGCAACTGTTAATTGTTCACTTTCTTCAACGTATTGATGGAAGAAACGAACATTCTTATCAATTCCTTTAACAACTCAATAATCTCTATGTGTGTTCCTTTGTCCATGCACTGGCTCTCAATTAATAAATCCAGCCAATACTCAGATTCATTTGCCTCCTTCAATGCAATCGAAAGCTTATTAATAAAATCGGCCTTCGATTGGGCATATTCTGCTTCTCTGATCAACGCGCCAATTGCAGTGCCGGATCGGAGCAATTGACGATATAATATGTATTCTTTTTTAGATTCCTTAAGTAGCCTGCAGACTTCTATAATCTTTAGGCTAAATGCAAAACTTTTTTCTTTTAATACAGATTTCCCTTCCATCGTTTTTTTACCCTTAATCGGGTTAAGAGACAAAAAGTAATATGTAAGGAAAGAAAAAAGTGAACAGTGAATAATGTTCAGTGAACAATTAACAAATAACAGTTGACAATAAAACACTGTTAGTTGTTAACTGTTATCTGTTAACTGGAAATTGTTATCTGTTAACTGGATTTAAAATTCAGCTACAAAGCCAAGAGAGATAGCAATCGGGAGAGTCGAATTATTCATTTTAAGTGATGGATCCCTTTTCATACGATCCACCATTTCAAAGTATTCAGGAGAACGAAACGGTACGTTCAGATCCAGGTTCAGGCCGTTTTTCTTATTCCTCCCGAACCTGACTTCCAACCCAATACCCGTAGTGATCCCATAAAACATTTTATCATAACCGCCTCTTCCTGAAACCGTTGTAGCTCCATTCATTCCATACATTGCTTTCAGGTAAGGCCTCACTCCATGTTTACCGTCAGCAGGGAATAAACGCCCAAGGACACCGGCATTCCACCCGATACCGATCAGTTCCCATCCGCCGGAAGCAAAAATTCCCATATAGGAAACCGGGTAAAAAGAGGCCCTTACTCCAAGTAGTCCGCCATAATCAAGCCCGAATCCTATTCCTCCATCGCCCCAACGACGTTCTGCTTTCACGGGAGGCTTTTTAAAAGTTATTGTATCAATAATAGCACGTTGAGAGTTTCCCTGACCTGACATGGTCTGAATAGCAAATAATGACACAAAAAAGAGTAAGTAAAGATGCTTCATAGGATTTGATTTTGAAGCATAAATTTAGAAAGAAATCCGATAACAGTTAAAAGTTACAAAAGCAAAGATTTGGAAAGTCTCTTTCTCCTCCCTAAATCCCTCCCCAAATCAGGGAGGAACTTGGATTTCCCCTTCTTTTATTTTGGGAAGGAAGATCTGGAAGAGTGAACAGTGAATAATGTTCAGTGAACAACTTACAATTAACAGTTAACAGTAAAAAATACTGTTAGTTGTTATTTGTTAACTGGTAACTGAATTAGAATTCGTCCGGAAGCGTCTTTAGCTGCTCATAGGTAAAGACCGGTCCATCCTTGCAAACATACGTGCTGCCGATATTGCACCTGCCGCATTTTCCGAGCCCGCACTGCATTTTCATTTCAAGGGTGGTGATAACATCTTTCGGGGCGAATCCGAGCTTGTCGAGCGATACTAAGGTATATTTTATCATGATAGGAGGTCCGCAGGTGATCACCTTGGTATTTTCGATAGAAGGTTTAACTACTTCTTCCAGGATCTTCGGAACCACACCTACATTTTCCTTCCAGGTTTCTTCAGGTTTATCAATTGTAAGAATGACCTTCAATGAAGGATTCTTTTTCCACTCTTCAATTTCCTCCTTATAACACATGTCGGAAGAAGTGCGGGCTCCGTAAAGGATCGTAAAATCCTTGTAATCTTTCCGGTTGTCGATGCAATACTGGATCATTGAACGAAGTGGGGCCAGGCCGATGCCTCCACCTACAAAAAGAAGGTTTTTCCCCTTGATATCGTCGACCGGGAACCAGTTTCCATAAGGTCCGCGAATCCCAACATCCATCCCTTCTTCAAGCTGACTATGGATATCTGCCGTAACGATCCCTGCCCGCTTGATCGAACAATCAAAATAACCCTTCCGGGTGGAAGAAGATGAAATACAAAAGGTACACTCACCATGTCCGAGCAACGAAAATTCAACAAATTGTCCCGGCATCCAGGCAAAGGATTCCATTCGGACCGGATCATTCATCCTTAGACGATAGGTTCTGATATCGGGTGTTTCATCGATGATCTTATCAACCTTACACATTTCGGGGACCAGTAATTGTTCCATTTTATATCTTTTTTCCCCCATCCTTCACCCCTCTCCGTTTGGGGAGGGACCGGGAGTGGGGCGGTGGGGTATTATACTTTTACTACTTGATTAACCACATCAAAAATGCTGATATTCACCGGGCAGGAAATGGCGCAATGGCCGCATCCAACGCACAGGTTCATGCCAAATCTCTCCTTGTAATAAACAAATTTATGCAGGGCACGTTGCCGCCATCTGCGGTATTTTACCGGTCGCGGATTGTGTCCTCCGGCCATCAGCGTGAAATATCCGTTGTTGCAGGAATCGTAACTCTTATAGCGAACTCCTGTATCCCTGATCTTTTCATCGGAGATCTTGAAACAATGACAGGTGGGACAGATGAAAGCACAGGTATTGCAACTGATGCAGTTTGAGGAAACGGTTTCAAATTCAGGAGAGTCGAACAGTTTCTGAAGTTTCGCATTCACTTCGGAATAGTTCATATTCAGACGGAACGATGCTTTGAATGATTGATAGTGTTTGGCAAGTTCTTCCGGTGCTCCAGCTGATGCTGGATGCAGGATGCTGGATGACTGGATGAGTTTTTCGCCCTTTTCAGTGACAGCCTGGATGTAAATTTTCCCGTCAAGGCCATTCACAATGCGTACATCATGCGCATCGGAATTTTCCACATCATAATCCAAAGATGTACAAAAACACTGGGTTCCGGCTTTATCGCAACGCGTGGAAATGATCAGCGTGTTTTTTCTTCTTTTCTGATAATCGGTATCGATGTAATCCCATTTATATACCTGGTCAAGAACCTGTAAACCACGCGCATCGCAATGTTTTACGCCGAGGATGACACGTTGTCCGGTCAGAGGATCCTCATCGGTTTCAGACACGGTAGTGCCGGCACTGTCTTCCTTGAACTTCATGACCTTGGCTGTCTTTGGGAAGAACAGCGGTTTTACACTCATGGTCATTTCGATAGGAGACTCCGGATCACATTCCCCAAGTTTTGATACTTTTTTGTAATCGTACTTTCCGAATTTTTCCACCGGGGCATAAGTTTCATACTTCCCTATGATTTCCTCATAGAACTTTTGCAGTCCGGCTTTATCTGTTTCCATTAGAATAACACTCATCGTCTTATTGAGTTATAAGATAAAATCATCAGGATCACTAAGATTGTACTTATAAAAAGCGCCGCGGTCGTCTTTTTCCATTCCTGCCAGGTGCTGCTGGAAGTTTTCATAGATCACGCTTTCATTCTGCTTGTGCAACAGGTGCAGCGGCAGGTGGCTCGGACAGGCTTTTTCACAGTTGCGGCAATCCACGCAACGCCCGGCTAAGTGTAACGACCACGTCATCAATGCATGCATGGCACCTGAAGAAGTATTGGCGCCGTGATAAAGAGTGGATGTTTCCTGGTCGATGCAGCATTTGGCACAATAGCATAGTGGACAGGAATGACGGCATGCATTGCAGCGAATGCAGTTTTCGAAGATCGATTCAAAATAATCGGCCCGTTCTTCGAGGGTTTTGGTTGCAAGTTCACGGATGTCAACATTGACCTTGTATTCCCGTTTGCCTGCAGGGGTTCCGATCATCTCGTCGTAAACCACGGGATCCGGCATCACACATTCAACACAATTCTGCGCCTTTTCTCCTTTATCGTTCAGAACACCTTCGCAGCAAATTCCGATAATGTAAACATTTTCCCGTTTCACCTGGCTTTCCGTAAGCATCAGGTTCAGCGCACGGCTGTCGCATCCCTTAACTACCAGTCCGACCCGTTTCCTTTTGGTATGATCCGGCTTCAGATAGTTGGCCAGGTTGAATACCGACTGGTCGGTAAATACCAGTTTGGGGATTTCTGCCGGATCTGTGATCAGGAAAGGAACCTGGCTGTCATCGAACGAATTTTGTTTGTACCCGACGAAATAATCGATCTTATTTTCGGCAAACAGCTTCGATGCAATTTCCTGGATTTGTTTTGAATATTCCATTCTTAAAAGTTTTCCTTTTTATATCTGTGAAGAGGTCCAAGCTTTTTGATGTCTTCGGTTACTTTTGCTACAACTTTGGCAAATTTTGGCCCTTCGGCTGCTGATACCCATGAGAACTGAACACGGTTTTCGTGGTATCCGATGAAATTCAGCAGTTTCTTCGTCACGAGGAACCTCCGGCGGGCATAATAATTACCGGCGATATAGTGGCAGTCGCCGGGATGGCATCCCGAGATCAGCACTCCGTCGGCAGTAGTTTGTAACGATTTGATGATGAACCAGGGGTCAACCCTTGAGGAACAGGGTACGCGTATGATCCGGATATTGGGTGGATACTGGATACGCGACGTTCCTGTTAGATCAGAACCGGCATAGGAACACCAGTTGCACAGGATCCCCATGATCACCGGCTGCCAATCGGCTGGTGCCGTAATACCTGGGTTTTCGGCGCTGACAATTTTTCCTTGAGCTTCTTTTACTTCAGTTTCCATTAGATTGCAACTATCTCGTTAATGATTTGAGGATCAGTAAAACCGGCCAGGTTGATGGCCATGCTGCGGCAAACGGCAACACAGGAACCGCAACCCTGGCAAACACCTTCATTGATCTTGGCTACGGTGCGCATTTCTTTCGAACCATATCCCAGCGGTATCTCTTCGGTGACGATGGCCTGGTAAGGACAAACTTTTATACAGTTCTGGCAACCGCTGCAATATTCGTTATTGATGGTTGAGATCATCGGGTCTTTCTTCATGGTATCGCCGGCAAAAAGACCACATACCTTGGCGGCACAGGCGGAAGCCTGGGCAACGGTATCGGGGATATCCTTGGGCGCCTGGGTACATCCGGCCAGGAAGATACCTGCCTTGGCCGTCTCAACCGGGCGTAACTTTGGATGGGCTTCCGATATATAACCATACTTATCGTAGGATACACCGAGTAACCGTGCAAGTGCTGGATTATCTTTCGGGGCGATCACTGCGGTTGCAAGGACCACAAGGTCGGCTTCAACTTCAACCACCTGCCCGATCTGCGCATCTTCTCCCCTGACCATCAGCTTATCGCCTTTTTTATAAATCTTTGAAACCCTTCCCCTCAGGTAAGTTGCAGCAGTCTCCACCTGGGCACGTTTTACAAACTCTTCGTATCCTTTGCCTGCAGCCCGGATATCCATGTAGAAAATATAAGCATGGCTGTCAGGCACCTTGTGATGCAGCAGGATCGCATGCTTGGCCGTGTACATGCAACAGATCTTGGAGCAATATTCAATGCCTTTGGCCTCATCGCGGGAACCTATGCATTTGATAAAGACTACATTCTTGGGAACCTTCCCGTCGGATGGACGGACCGGGACACCATTGGTCGGGCCGCTGGCGGAAACCATCCTTTCAAATTCGAGCGAAGTGATGATATCTTTGTACCGGCCTACACCATATTCTTCATAAGGCTTGGGATCCCAAAGGTCATACCCGGTGGCGATGACTACCGCACCGATTTCCCGTTCAATGACTTCATCAACCATCTTGAAGTTGATGGAACCTTTTTCACAGAACTTCGCACAGATGCCGCATTTTCCTTTCAGCAGCATCGTGCAGTGTTCGGCATCGATAACCGGCTTATTGGGAACTGCCTGCGGGAAAGGTGTATAAATGGCTTTCCTTTTATCTATGTTCATGTTGAATTCATTGGGAACCTTCACCGGGCATTTCTGGGTACAGGTGCCACAGCCTGTGCAGGTGCTGAAATCAACATAAGATGCTTTTTTCTTTATTTTGGCTTTATAATTACCCACATAGCCGTCGAGTTCGATCACTTCCGAATAGGGGATCAGCTCAATGTAAGGGTGCGAGGCAACATCCACCATTTTCGGGGTCAGGATGCATTGGGAGCAGTCGAGTGTCGGAAAGGTTTCATCGAGCTGAGCCATGCGGCCTCCGATAGAGGGACTTTTTTCAACCAGCGTAACCGGGATCCGGGCATCGGCAATATCGAGTGCAGCCTGGATACCGGCAATACCACCGCCGATTACGAGTGCCCTCTTGGTAACAGGAACCGATATTTCATGTAGTTGTTCATTGGCGATGGATTTGGCAACTGCCATGCGGATCAGGTCGGATGCTTTTTCCGTGGCTGCTTTTTTATCTTTCTGGTGTACCCAGGAAGAATGCTCACGGATGTTGGCAACCTCCAGCATGTATGGGTTCATTCCGGCATCCGATAAGGCCTTGCGGAATGTTTTTTCATGCATCCGGGGCGAACAGGCAGCAACGACGACTGAGGTCAGCCGGTTTTGTACAATAGCATCGCGGATCATCTGCTGCCCGGGGTCGGAGCACATGTATTTATACTCGATCGCGACTTTGACCTCTTTGATCTTTTTTGCTTCCTGCACTACCGCTGGCACATCGACAAAGCCGGCAATGTTAGCACCGCAAAAACAAACGAAAACACCTACTCTGGCCATTATTCTACCTCGCTTTCTGCTTCAACAGCTTTTTTAGTTTTTTTCCCTTTTTCCGGTTCCGGTATCGCCTCCCCTATGTGTTTCAGAGCCGCTTCAACGGGGACGATATGTTTGGGAAGTCTTAATTCTTTTTCGGGATAACCGAAGGCCAATGCCATGAGTTGCGTGAAATACATCACCGGAAGATCGAATTTCCTGCCGGTGTGTTTTTCAATATCGGGTTGGCGCATATCCAGATTTGACTGGCAAAGCGGGCAGGCAACCACGATCAGGTGGGCGCCGCTTTCCTTTGCGACTTCCAGGATCTTCCCACTCAGGGATTCCACGATCTCTGTGTCGGAAATGGAGAAGGATGCCCCGCAACATTCCGTCTTATAATCGAATTCCATGGCTTTTGCGCCCAGGGCTTCCATGAGGAGATCCATCGACATCGGGTATTCCGGTGAATCAAAAAGGGTAACATCTTTTGGACGGGTCAGCAGGCAACCATAATAACATGCCACTTTCAACCCTGAAAGTGATTTAGTCACCTTGCTTTTGATAGTCTCCAGGCCGATTGTTTCGTAGCAATACTGAAGCATGGATTTTATATCGATCGTTCCTTTGTATTCTCCCTCGTCGATAACGGTGCTGTTGATCTTCCTGGCTAATTCCGGATTTTCATCCAGGTGCTTCTTTGTGCCTTTCATCCTCGAATAACAAGAAGCACAGGCAATACCCATGGTTTTATTGTCAAGCTTTTCTGCGAGGACCAGGTTGCGCATGGGTAACGCCAACGCCAGGTTTTCTGTCATGACGTGGGCGGAGGTAGCCCCACAGCAGTTCCAGTCGGGGATCTCTTCCATCTGTACATCCAGGGACTTCATGACCAGTTTCAGCGTATGGTCGAATTCTTCGCTGGTACCGTGTGCCGAACAACCCGGGAAATAGGTTAGTTTATTCATGTCAATGCAATTGAGTAGAATGATGGGGTGAAATGTCTGTTATTTGTTTGCTTTTTCAAGCTTTTCTGCCAGCTTGTACATCTTCCGGATGGCTTTGCCGCTTTTGGTGGATTCATGACCGATGGGTATCTTGCCTTTGAGCAGGGCCTTGGGAGCAAGATGCATGTCCTTGAAAAGATTCCGGGTACGGATATTGAATTCGGCCATCATACGTAATTCATAATTCCGGCCATACCGTTTGATCATGTCCAGGAAAATATCATGAAACTTTCGTATATCCTTCACTTTTTTGTTATCGGATCTGTAATTCTCTTCAATGGCAAGGTGACGGATAGCTTCCATCACTGCAGGAATATCGATCTCACGTGGACAACGCCCGCTGCATGCCGAACAGGTAAGACAGAACCACATGGAATTGGCCATATAGCATTCTTCTTTTAATCCCAGTTTAATCATTTGCATGATCTCTCTCGGAGGAAAATCCATGTATGATGATACCGGGCAGGTGGAAACGCATTTTCCGCACTGGTAACATTCCAGGACATTGACGCTGCTTTTTTTGTTAACCTCCTCCAGAAAAGTATTCTTTTCCAGTAATCCAAGTGTTATCATTTTGTACGATTAAAGGGTAAAAAAGCCTTTTGTCTGTTGTGAATTATTTAACAACAGATCCATAAAAAAAAGAAACTTTCTATAAATTTCTGCTGTTTTTTGAACGGTACAAAGTTATAAAAAGTTTCTTTTGGAAAGATTCTAAATTAATGCAAAGTGAATTTTATGGGCAGATTATACCGTACCCTGACCGGGATGTTATTTTGTTTTCCTGGAGTCCAGTTCGGCATGGATTTTACTACCCGGATCGCTTCTTCATCGCAATAACTTCCGATTCCCCTTGCCACGGAAACATCCGTTATGGAACCATCAATTTCCACTACAAATGACACATAAACAATCCCTGTCATTCCAATCTCCTTTGCTACCTCCGGGTATTTCAGATTTTTATGGAGAAATGCGAAAAGTTCTTCATCACCTCCTGGGAAAATGGGCATTTCCTGGACCGATGTAACAGGTTCGGGTTTTACTTTTGTCCCGATGGTTGGCTCTGACTTTTTATCAACCGGAGTGATATCCGGTTCAATGCCGGGAGGTGGAACAGGTTTGATATCCGTCATACTGGCCTGCTTGCCAAAGTCACTTTCAACAGAATCATCAACGACCCTGGGAATTACAAATGGTGGCAATTTCAAGGAAGGCGGTGCCGGGGGTGGTGGAGCAACAGGTGGCAAGTCGGTGGGTGGGGGCGGTAAGCCGGGTTCGTAAATTCCCTTATTGTCGATGATTATGCCTGTGCGTTTATTCATTAGGCTTGCGATGACCGGGTAGGCAAGACCGGAAAGCATCAGAAAGAAAGCCAGGATCAGGGAGAGGAAGAGGTACTTATTGTACTTTCTCCGGAGAAAGTAAGCTCCGTAGAGCTTGTTTTTGTTCCTGAAGACCATGTCCTCCAGGGATTCAACATGTTTTGTTTTCATATTGAGGAGGTTTGTTAAAGGTTCAACAAAAGGTCAAAAATAAAAGAACTTCAAACAACTACTGTCTTGCAGCAATAATAACGCCAAACCATGGGTTTTATTGCAAATTTTTCAGTGTTTACGGGGTTTTTGGAAAGAATTACATTCTGAATTGTCAAACCAATAAGAATATTTACCTTATCCTTTGTGTTATTCATATAAACCATTGAACACCTTTGTGTTAAAGTATATAACCACGAGGGAGACTGGATGGTATAAAAAAAGCCGTCACTATACTGTGACAGCTTCTTTCGATCGTTAGAGGATTAAGTCCCTTTTCTCAATTCACTATTGAAGCTTGAAATTAATAGGCAGGTTGAATTGTACGCGGACAGGCACACCTCTTTGTTTACCGGGAACCCATTTCGGCATGGATTTAACGACGCGGATAGCTTCATCATCGCAACCGGATCCGATTCCTCTGAGGACTCTCACATCCGTGATGGATCCGTCGACTTCAACGACGAAGGTTACGAAAACTTTTCCCTGTACGCCAAGTTCCTTTGCTTCTTCAGGATACTTCATATTATCCTGTAAAAACTTTATTCGGGCTTCATCGCCACCCGGGTAGGTTGGTTGTTCCTCAACCACGGTGAAGATCTCTTTGGGAGCTTCCTGTTCGATTACCTGTGTCTTGGTTTCAACCACTTCAATGGTTTCTTCGGAAGGAGCTTCTGTATTTGGTTTTGTACTTAAGTCGTCCTGGGTGGCCATGGTTGTTTCCACACTGTCGGTGGTCACAACCGGGGCGACAAACCGCTGCTGTTGTACCACATCAGGAGGTGGTGGTGGTGGGGGTGGCGGGGGTGGTTCTTCTGCTTTCGGGGCATTTAACATCTCTGTTTCTACTATTTTTTTCTCAACGATTATCCTGTTTTTGGTGATGTAGGCGGCAATAACCGGGTAGGCTACGACGGCCCCGATGATAAAGATCGCGATGATCAGGGAGATGGTAGTATATTTCCTGTATTTATTCCTGAGTACATATGCCCCGTATTCCTTATTCCTCGACTTGAAAACAATTTCCTCGAGCGATTCTACGCGCTGCTTTTCCATTGTTATATCCTTTCAGTTAATTGATTAATTATTTGGGAGCATTTTTCAACATTTCCAGCTCTATCGGGAAAATATCCACCACGGCATAACTGGCAATGTTGCAGATCGACATTTCGTCGATGATACTGACAACATTCTTGTACTTCGCCTTCTCGTCGGCCTTGATCAGAATGATCGGCCCCTTCATGTCTTCCTTTTTCATCTTTTTGACGGCCGCATCTGCCGTAGTATCAGCTACAATCAGCTTGCCCGATATCCGTTTCTCACGGTATTCTGCGATCTGCCTGAACAAGTCCTTGTTTTTTTCAAGGAGGACTTTGCGGATCCCGTTTTTGCTAAAATCGCTTTTAATCAAATCAGGTAAAGGCGGCTTCCTGGGATTGGCTTCGCCAGCGTAATAATAAACAGCGTCATCGCCGGTCAGGAGGATAGTGAGGGTTCTCCAGGCTGCAATTTTGACCTGGGGTTGATCCACTTTTGACTTTTCCGGCATTGTAATCACCATGACCTTGGGTTTGCTGAAAGCGGTGGTAAGCATGAAAAAGGTGATCAGAAGACACATCAAGTCGACCATAGGGGTCATGTCGATCCGGGTCGATAGCTTTTTGGGTCTTCGTTTGCCACCTTTTTTGCCTTTTTCTTGTTCTATTATTTCAGCCATGTATTTTATCTTTAAATATGAAAATGCTCATTACGATCACTTTGGAAGATCTTTCAGGGTGACTTCCTGTTTTTCCAGGTTCGTAACAAGATTAAATTTATTTACTTTGTTTTCCTGCAGCAGGTCCATAACCAGCTTCACTTTTTTGTAGTTGGTTTCGCCGTCACCTTTTATGGCAACTTCTGCATTTGGATTGGCAAGACGGGCAAAACGGACCCAGAAAAACAACTGTGATGGTTGGTTATCCACCGAATCTGTAGGGATCCCGGTCTGCAATAATTCTTTCTCTTTTGAATCCTTCGCATTCAGCCATTTCTTGAAATCGACCATCGGCATTCCAAAAGAAGCCCAGTGACCGAAATCGTACAACTCTTTCGGCGTGAATTTGATGTTGTACTGTTTGCCCATTTCCGTCAGGACGTCAACACGAGTATGCTTTGTAGAGTCTTTTCCGTTATCCATGTTGAAAAAGACCTTTCCCTCCTTGTTAAGGATGATTGTCATAATTGACGTATCCGGTGCTTGTTTTTCCGAGACCGAGTTGGGGCTGGTGATGGTAGTGGCTTCCTGGGGTCGGAACGAAGCTGTAAGCAATAAAAAAATCAACAGTACTGAAAACAGGTCCACCATAGGCGTCATGTCTATGTGCGGAGTTCGTACGGGTGGTTTAAGTTTAGGCATGGTAATTTATTTTAAATTGATGAGTGACAGAATAAATGCACATCGCTTATTGTCAGCTCCGGGAAATTACTTTTCCTGTGCTGCAAATGATTGTACGAGGCTGAATCCTGCTTCATCAATTTTATATGTAAAGCTGTCGATCTGTGTCGAATAGAAGTTGTACATCAGGATACCGAGCAAAGAACCGCTGATACCAAATGCGGTATTGATAAGAGCTTCCGAAATACCGGTTGCAAGGGAAAGGGCATCCGGGGCGCCGGCCTGTGCAAGAGCTCCAAAAGCGCGGATCATTCCGAGCACCGTTCCCAAAAGACCTATCAGCACCGAGATGGAAGCGATGGTGGAAAGGATAACCAGGTTTCGTGAAAGCATCGGCAATTCGAGCGCAGTGGCTTCTTCAAATTCCTTCTGCAATGCCAGGATCTTCTGATCTTTTGAGAGTGTCGGATCTTTCTGTAATGTCCTGTACCGGAGCAAACCGGCTTTCATGACATTTGCGAGTGAGCCTTTCTGTTTGTCGCAGGCAGCAATGGCATCTTCGATCTTGTCATTCGCCAGGAAATTCTGGAGGTTCTTGACAAAAACATTAAGCTTCCCTTTTCCGCTGGCACGTGCAATGGTAATACCACGCTCGATGGAGAAAGTGATCAAAACCAGTAAAACGGTCATCAGAAGAGGAACAATCATACCGCCTTTAAAAACCATTGCGAGGTAGTTACCCGGAATCGGATGCCATTTATCTGAAGGAACCTTGTTTTTTATCAGGTCGGCTCCCCCTTCAAAGTTGATCGGATTACCCATAATTTTCCAGTAGATCACTAATGCTATTAGAAATGAGAGTACAATTACTGCCACTGTAAACCACGACTTTAAAGCGTCACCAATGGATTGTCCGCCTTTGCTATTTGTCTTGTTCATCTTTAATTTGTTTTTGAATGATTAATGGTGAATTGATAGTTTCTTAACAATCGCAAAATTATAAAAAAAAACGAAATATTATTCTGGTTTTAAATATTTGCTTAACGTTTCAAAGATTCATCGCAGTTTTTATCCCAAAGGAAACCGTTTTTATTTTCTGATTTTGGGCTCCAGGTCTTTCAGGATAGCTTTTGCTTTTTCCGTATAGGCAGGATCCGGTGGTTGAATAGCAAGTACCTTATTGCAGTATTCGATCGATTTCAGTCCGTATCCCTGTTCCTTTGTATCCTTGAACTGAACCAGGTTATAATACGCCAGATAGGAGTAAGCTTCCAGGAGCTCCTTGGCATATTTCACGGTATCGGTACCGGTTTTCTCGACCATGGCTTCATAGACCGGTTTTGCAAGTCCGAGTTTACTCGTTGTATCAATGTTTACCAATGCACGTGCTCTCCAGAGATAGCCCTGAATATGTTCCGGCATGAGGGTGCTGTAATAAGCGAGGGTTGTATCAACTTTTCCCCAGCTCTTCGTGTTATAATAAACCTTTCCGAGGTTGTAATAATCACCCGGAATGGCCTTTTTCAGCTGGATCTTCCATTTATAGGTTTCAATAGCCTTGTCGTATTTTTTTAGTTTGATTACCGACATAGCTGCTTCGGAAAGAAGTTCGGAGTGTGAAGTATCCATCTGGAAGGCTTTGATCAGGGTTTCAAACGCGAGGGAATCCTGTTTGGTCTTGGCAAACAACCTTCCCAGGTAAGTATAATCGGTAGCACGTATCTTTTCCGGTTTGGCACGGCTGAAGAATTTTTTGCTGTATATCAGTCCTTTATCAAACTGTCCCGTTTCATAATAAGAATATGCCAGGGCGCGGTTAAGGTCGTTATTGGACGAATCCGTTTTCAGCACCTCATTGATCTGGTTAATGGCTTCTTTATAATTCCCCAGTTCGATCAGGGTGTTGACGTATTGAATCCGGGCCGTTGTATTTCCTCCCGAAAGCCGTAAAAATTTCTTATAGTTCTGCTGGGCTTCGTCGTTACGGTTGGCACGGGAAAGGAGGTATCCAAGTTCCCGGTAGGCCGGAGCAAAAGTTGAGTCGATCTTCACCACTTCCTGGTAAAAAATCAGCGCATCCTTGTAATTCCTTGCGCGCATCCAGAGCTGGCCCACGCGGAGTTTTGCGAAGGGAGATCTGGGATTCAGGCTTTGTGCGATGTTATAATTAAAGATGGCTTTTGATCCGTCGTTAAGCATGAAAATATATGCATCGCCTTTAACTATGTAAAGGTCATAATTTTTACTGTCGAGTTTTTCAGCAGTCCGCAAAGAGCCGAAAACAATCGTTGTATCATTTATTCCGGCTTTGATATATGCATTTGCCAGTTTAATGTAGACTGTGGCGTGTTTGTCCGGGGCCATGATGATGGTTTTATTTGCCTTGGAAGGAAGGAGGGATATCGCCTTTGCAAAATTCTGCTGTGCTCTGGGCATATCTCTCATCATCAGGGCAATCTGCCCAAGGCCTATATAATTCAAAGGGTTTGTGGGATCTGTTTCGGTTCCTTTTGAGAAAAGAAGTTTTGCGGAATCCGATAATTCCTTGAATGAATTATTGGTAGTATCCGAATAATATTCCTGAAGGAAATTATCCCCGTAATAGTAGTAGATATCACCGTCTTTCAGATTTTTCTGTAAAAGGGTTTTAAAGGCTGCACTTGCATCCTCGAACCGTTCTGCCCTTGTCAGTTTGAAGGCCGCCTGAAGATCCTGGGCATGAACCCGGAAACCACCGAACAGAAGAATTAACAGCAATGCAATCCCCAGTACCGATTTAAAAATCCTTGTCATAAATAGTTCTCCTACCAATTAGTGTTTAATTTCAACAAGCCTGACGGGCATGGATGCAGGAACCATGCCGGAATGCAATACGATTAATTGCCCTTTTTCTCCCGCGATAAAAGAGGAAATGCCATAAGCAAGTCCAACATATACCTGCCGGTTGATGCAATAAACTTCCCGGGTAAATGGATAAAAACCTTCCGCTATGTAAGCAGGATGAGGAGTATAAAAACCACCTTTAGGATCGGTATGTCCGGGTGCGCTGATGCCGACTATTTTAACCCTTTTGAGGAAGGAATGGGACACCGTATCTGCTTTATCGCTCACCCAGTTGACACTGATCACTCCAATCGCTTCCTTATTCTTTTCAACATAATTGATCACCTCTGCATTGTTATGCACCGCAAAACAGGTGCCTGGTAATTTCTGGAGGTTGAACTTTTCACGGAAATAACGGGTATTACAGGATTTATAATTATCAAAAACAATCTGAAGATTCTTTAGTTTTGATGCCGGGTTGATCTCTTTCCAGGTTTTGATCTTGCCTTCGAAGATATTCCTGACCTGGTCATAGAAAAGTGTACTGTCAGGGTTTTCGCGGTTCAAGATGAATGCCACGGCATCATATGCGATTTTCGTGGTTTTTGGAAAGACCTGGATGGAATTCAAGTGTTTTTCTTCATCTGAAGTGAGTTTTCTGCTGACGACAATCAGCGATACGGAATCTTTCATGAAAGCATTGAAGATGTCGGTTTCGCTTCGGGATATTGTATCAACTTTTGCATACTGGTAAAGTGACTGAAAGGTATACAACTCAGCATCGATAAGAAGACTGTAGGAATCATCGATCCCGATTTTAAACTTTCCAGAAGTGGGGCTGTCTGTGTCTGACGATTTCGGAGGGCCACCGCAACCAGCGAGGAGGATTCCGCAAATGATAAAAAAACCCGGTAAACGGGAAATCATTGAAGTTTTCATCTTACTGGGGAATAATCTGCCAAAACTACTATATTTCACTAATGATAAAACACAAATATATTAAATTTATTTTCTGCAAAACCAAATTATTGTGGCGATTATCGCAGGTTGGGCGACCACAGGAACCCTTTCGCCCGTTATTCTTCCTCTCTTCTTTCCCTGTCCCTGGTGAATATCCTTGCTAATCGCCAGCCTCCGTAAAGAAACAGGAAAACGGCAAAGATCACTTTGATCTCTTTGGTCAGCCCGTTAAACCTGGAACTTAGAAGCAGGTAAAATCCCAGGAAGAAGTACATCAATATAACCGCAATGGAAAATATTTTCCAGTATTTTGACATGAAGGAATTTATTTTATCACCATCCAATAAGGAAGATCAGGATCAACAGCCCATTGATTCCAGTATGCAGGGGTTACCGGGTGGCTATCAGGCCGGAGTATTTTTTGTTCATAAACCCGGATCATCGGGTTGAAGATAAGGTCTGTAACCCCCAGTATCCATGTTTCCAGCTGGGTTCCGTCTTTCGCTTTTTCTTTTTCCATTTTAACCTCATATCCGTTCTTTTGGAGAAGTTCCTTCAGGAAAAGGCAGCGGTTCTCATTCAAACCTGTTTCGATCACGGTGGAACGGATACCTTCTATTTCAGTAACGACATGTTTGCCTTTATTCAGCGCCATAGCATTTTGTTTTTCTAAGGGTACAAACATACGAATAACACCGGAAACAAAAAAAGAGGCTGCCCAGAAGGGAGGTTTCTTTTTTTGTGCACTCGGCATGGGCGATAACTATATTGCAGTAATATAATCGTATCATCGATCAGGAGAATCTCAAGAAACCTAAAAAACAATCTTGATTTGTTGTAATCAGAAAACGAAAACTTGTGATTTCTTTTAAAAAGATTTAAAAGAGTTTCATCTGTTTTCTTAATTTTGCTATCAACTACTGGTGCTTAAACGGATGTCTATCTGTTCAAGTTAAAAGGGAATCCTGTAAAAATCAGGAGCTATTCCCGTAGCTGTAAGTTTCTTTTTGTCTTTCGACCCCTCTCAGTCACTGTTCCTTTTAGGAATGGGAAGACTTTAAAAGATGGAACAAGCCAGAAAACCTGCCAGCAGCCGTAGAAATTGACTTTCGGGATAAATGTCAATGAATCAATTAAAACAAATTTCCTTCATTTTATGAAAACAAGACATTTTCTTCTATGTTTAACCCTTTGTATGGGATTGTTCGATTGCTCGATGACCATTGCCCAATCATCAGGATATGTCAAACAAATTATTACAACGAATTCCGGAAGGTTTGAATATTCTCCGCCGTATACTGATTATGCTATGGTTCAAGCATACAATCCTCAGACAGGGATTGTAAATTTATTTAACACGATTTACACACAATCAACTCAATGTGTGGCTGTTTCAGGGAAAATGGCTTATGTTGCTGCTCAGGATTCTATTATAAAATATGATCTGAACTCAATGCAAAGGGTTGCTGCAATTAAAGATTCCGGACTAAATCAACTTGCTGTATTTAATGGAAGAGTTATTGTTTCCAAGCAGTATCCCATTATAAATAATTTTGTGGAAGTACTTGACACATCGAATCTTGGAGTTATAACTGAAATTTCAGGAATTTCTGGTGATTGCGGCAGTATTATGATGATCAATGATACTGTTTATGTTGCAGTAAATGGAGGATGGATGGGAACAAATGGAAAACTTGCAATCATTGATCCTTCAACATGGACATTAAACACAGAAGTGGATTTCGGATCAGAAGCAATCGGAATTTTCAATCTTTATAGTTACAAGGGAAAACTTTTTTCAATAAACAAGACTCCTTATGGAGTAGTCGATACAGGGAGTATCACGGTCTATAATCCTTTGGATCGTAGTTTTATAAATGTTTTTTTGAACCACGCTGTTGCTACCGGATCCGGTATTAAAGATAGTTTGCTTTACCTCGGTTTGGATAACGGTATTGGGAGTTTTAATCTTAATTTGCTGATGGTTCAAAATTCCATCATCATACCTGATCCTGGTTCCTCTGTTTTTACTTATATTTTATCCTCGGTTGTCGATTCTCTTGACGATCGTATTTATGTGAATATTGGAGATTATATAACTCCCGGATATTGCCTTGTAACTGCTTTGAATGGAGATTCAATAACTTCATTTTATACAGGTATTTCTTCTGATGCAATAGCAGTAGATTATCGCTTTTATCCTGCCGGTATTTCTAATTCTAATTCGAAGGAAAGTACAGTAAAGGTTTTTCCAAATCCGGTTCGGAATAATCTTACAGTTGTTTTAGACGGACATTATGATTTACAAAGACTGTTGGTTTATGACATTACCGGAAGAGTTCTGCGAACACAATCTATCGAATCCATAGATAATAAGTCGGTTACTGTTTCTTGCCAAAATTTACCATCAGGTTTGTATTATGTAATGATTGATACTTCCAATGGAAGGCTTGTTAAACCTTTTATTAAACAATAAGTGGCCGTCCCGTACTTTTAAGATAGACTCTTTTTTAAAATTTTTTCTGCAAATCAGTACAAGCCGTAACTCAGTTTCAGGATGAACTCATAAACGGGGCTTGCAAATCCGATAAGGACGATACCTGCTATACACATTGCAAGGCCCAGTTTCGTGTAAACGTCGCTCTTAAAATAGGCGATAGGCCGGTCGCTTCGGTTCAGGAACATCGCTTTTACAACAAGCAGGTAATAATAGAGGGATATGATCGTGTTGAGCACGGCGATAAAGACCAGGATGTACATTCCCTGTTTCGCAGCAGCTGTGAACAGGAAAAATTTTCCAAAAAACCCTGCTACCGGAGGAATACCGGCCAGTGAGAACAGGGCCAGCATCATGGTCAGACTGAGCATGGGATTCGTACGGTAAAGTCCGTCGTAATCATCAATACTTTCCTTCCCGGTTTTACTGGAAATGATGGCAGCCACACCAAAAGCACCAAGGTTTGAGAAAATGTAAACCAGCACGAAATAAACCACAGTGGTCATCCCCAACTGGCTTTGCCCGATAATACCTAAAAGGATAAAGCCGGCCTGGGCGATGGAGGAAAATGCCAGGAATCGTTTGATGTTACGCTGGCGCATGGCAAAGAGATTACCCAGGGTCATGGTCAGGATTGAGACGATATAGATCACATCTCTCCACATGAGGGCAATTTTATTGAAAACCGTATAGAGGATGATCATGAAGATAAAAACCGCTGCACCTTTTGAAATGACCGACAGGTAAGAGGTTACATTGATAGGTGCGCCTTCATATACATCGGCTGCCCAGAGGTGGAATGGAACGAGGGAAATCTTGAATGCCATGCCGGCAAAGAAAAAGATAAACGCCAGGATCTGTAATGGAGCAGAAGAAAAGGCAGCGGAAACTTCCGGGAAATAAACCGTACCGGTCGTCCCGTAGATCATCGAAAGTCCATACAGAAGAATGCCTGAGGACAGTGCCGAGGTAAAGATCAGCTTCACCCCGGCCTCTGCTGATTTTTCCTTGAACCGTTCAAAGGCTGCCAGCGTAGCAAGAGGAATGGTGGCCAGTTCGAGGCCGAGGTAGAACATAAGGAAATCCCCTGAAGAAATCATGTAATCCATCCCGATCAGGGTGGAGAGCAGAATAACGTAAAATTCGCCGATTTTTTCCTTCTGTTCAGGCAGTCTTAGCCAGGAAACAGACTGGATAAAAATGATCAGGACCCCGATATTCAGGATGTTCTTCATCAAAATGATCAGGGGAGATGTTCCATACATCCCGCCGAAAAGTACTCCGGTCGGTCCGGGGATGAAACCGGCAATCGTGACCAGCGCCATCAGAAGAATGGCAGGCAGGATGATCTTATGCTTCTTGTCCTGTGGCAGAAAGATCTCGACCAGTAAAAGAATTACCGTGATGGCAACCAGCAGTAATTCATGTCTCATTATAAGCATCGG
>Ga0182027_10001022_pt1 | contig 47325 bp, 43 predicted proteins | sample 712E1DmetaG_FD_121300 | JGI IMG/M metagenome (GOLD analysis project Ga0182027, IMG submission 121300) | Permafrost microbial communities from Stordalen Mire, Sweden - 712E1D metaG (Illumina Assembly) | ecosystem: Environmental > Terrestrial > Soil > Wetlands > Permafrost | place: Sweden...
AAAGTACATAGCCTTCCATGAGGGCGGCTTCCTTCAAGTCGCTGTATCCGAAGCGCCCCGCCCAAGAGCACGCACCTGCGCACTGTTGCGTCGCGGGGCGCTCCAGATACAGCACTAAGACATATCGGTACCGATCGGCTCGTTGAGGCGCAGATCATCTATGGAAGCCCCCGTTATAAGCCTTGTTGTAGGGTTTCCGATAGACCTCACTATTTTCCGTAGCGGCCATTGGACCACCGCTACGGACACCGAGCTCGCATTACAACTCCATTCCTTGGCTCAATTCGTTGGCGTGTCGGTGACGCGCATTCCATTTGGGAACGATCCAATAGGCTTCGACTAGAACGATCGCAAGTACCGCACAAGAACCCGGCAGAAACCTTCTGAAAGAGACGTCCAGTATCACAATTGAGCAGAACATCAATACACCTAAACTGAAACGCAGAGAGATTGGGATGCGCGATGCCCCAGCAGTTAGTGCCGCTAGACATGGCAGCAGGAAAAGGTTGATAGCGACAAGCCACGTCGGTAGAATGCCATTGATTGCAACCTCTGCGCGATGACCGAGTTGCGTCAGGGAGAAGACGAACCACAGACAGAACAAGACAAACGCTAGGCCGAACACCACAAAAGCCAGGGCAGTCCTATCTCCTTTAGTTTTTTCCATTGGGCTAGTTCCTCAGAAGACCATACCTGAGCACTCATACCCGGCATGAGCCAGCTCGACACCGGTCAGTGCGATACCTGCAACACTTACGCTCCTCGCAACTGAGCGAATTATCCCGAGAAAAGCCACAGGTGGTCAACGACGCTGTTTGACTCCAAAATAGACCAGGCCGGCGCCGCCTGCGATGGCAACGATGCCCAGGATAGGAGGAATAGGGAGCGTATGGTTTTCTGTTCTGTTGATTTGAATTGCACCAATATCTACGGCTTTCTTGTGGCTCGTATAAGAGAATCCCCCGTAGACAAGCGCTGCAACCCCGACAATTATCAATAGTATTCCGGCGATCTTCATCATTGCTCCTGTTCTCTAAGCTCAGGCATGGTTACGGTTTGAATCTTCGCCAGGGATTTGACGATGACGCAGAGAACGATTTCGGTAGTTCACTGCGAGAAACACCCATGAAAATCTAAGTCAATTCCCGCCGTCGTGGATGAGCAGAATTGCTCATTTTTCCGTCAGAGCCTCTCAGAAGCCAAATCGACAGCAGTGCGGGCAACTCTCCATTGCCGGCGTTTAGGACGTTTTCATCTTGTTGCGGGCGGCAGGCGAGGCGAGCGACTTTTCAGAAATCGTGCGAACGGTCGATGAGGGCGGAGGCGGCGAGTTGAATCGGCGGCGGGTGGGTCAATTACGAGAGAACTCCAGCTTTCCCTGGATGAGTTTTTCCGGGGGCAGGTCAGAGCAGTAGGACGTCGCCCTCTCCCCATTGTTCGCTGCATGGAGATTTGACGCCGTCTCCGGTCCGTGCGTTTGGTTCAGAAATAACGGGGCCGAACACAGACAATTGTCTACGTTGCAGTGCGCCGATTCGGGCTTGGGTAGTTAGCTGACGGCAACTAACCGGCTGCGCGGGCTCGCAAGGAAAGGCCCTTCGTCTTCCGCCAGGCGGCTCGTGTAAATCACCGCGTATTCGCAACGGGCCGTTCTCAGAAGGCCGAAACCCGCTCAGCCTGGGCAGGCTGATTCGCGTTAGGCGGGATTGATCCGCGCACGATAGTGCGAGACGGACCAGACACCCTGGATGCGTTGATTTTGCGTTCTCCCTGGAATGCCGACGCAGCGAGGAAATCCTCCAAGGCATCGGTGCTCCAGCGGCGGAGGGCGCTATTGACGAGGAGCCGGAGATCGGAGGAAAACGTGGCCCTGGCCATGTAATCGGCGTCGAGTTTCCGTTTGGCGGGCAGCACCACGGCGTGATAGAACGCGTCCAAGTGACCCTTGGGCAGGCGTGCGAGAACGTCTTCCTCGCAAGCGAACAGGGCGGTAGCCATTCCGGTGATTCCCGGGCGGCAGGGAAGATTGGAGATCACATGTTCCCGCAGCTTGGGGCGGGGACCGACTAAACTCATATGCCCAGCCAGCACGTTCGCAAGCTGCGGCAATTCATCCAGCTTCAAACGGCGCAGGAACGGGCCGATGGAAGTAAAGCGCTGATTGTCCGATGTGGTGACGGGATGATGCGCCTTGTCAGTAACGTGCACCATGGTGCGGAACTTGAATATGGTGAAGGGCCGGCCATGAAGGCCCATTCGTTCCTGCATGAACAGGATCGGGCCTTTCGACGTCAGGCGCACCGCTGCGGCGATCACCAGCAACACCGGTACCAGAACGGGCAGCGCCAAGAGTACGCAGGCGCAGTCAAAGCATCGCTTGGCTGCCGAGCGCGACCACGGACTCATCTCTTTCCAGGGCGGGTTGAACGTGAGTTGATTCGAGATCCGGAGATCCCCTGGCCCCCAGAAAGCGTCCTCAGTATCTTCGGCAGCCGCGGCTAGGCAATCCTCTGTCAAGGATTGTACCCGCGCCTGCCCCTTGATCCCATTCGTCCCTTCAAAAGCAGAGTGTGAGAAAAATGAATGCGCATCCATACGATCGACCAACGGTTCTGTACTCAAACTCGTCCTCCCTAAAAGCGATCAATCTCAAGTTCACAGAGGCGCTAAAGAAATTAGACACACATCCGTTCCAGCGGAGTTGCGGTGACTTATGCGAATTCACCGTCTTTTCATCCGCCATGGTTGCAATGATAGAAATTGTCGATTTCTACTTCGACGATCCATCAGACGATGAGATACGTTCGGGCAGAATGAAACAACCGCAAACTGGAGAGCACTATCGTCACTATAACAAAAGTTTGTTGCTTGCGCGTTACAGGTTTGATGCTCTCACGTTACCACTCATGCTTCTGATCAAAACAGAACAGCAAATCCCGTTTCTGAGCATCGAAGATCAATTCGATTAAATCGCACTTCTCAGAGTTCTTCTGTGATCCAAATCACAATTAGAAACAGGATCAAAATAGCGCCGGAAGGGGAGACTCGGAACGGTCATAATGCGGTATGGTCCTTGGTTAGAGATTCGAGAGAGGATCGCGCTAATAGGTTATTCATCGACTAACTATCTAGATATCAAGTCCATACCATCTATCTAGCAGAAGAATTCCAGGACAATTCGTTGCTCCAGGACTTCCACACCTCGCTAATTCGAAGTTACAGGTTGAACCTCGATTCGCCGGCTGAATCGACGGAGAAAGCGCCGAGCACCGAACATCCAACTTATTCCCCTCGTGACGCGACCCTCTGGATTCGTCCGGTTTGGAGTACGATCCGGGCGAAGGGAAGGGAAAGAGCGATGAGCCGAGGCAGGTACGCGAAAGGTGTAGGTCATTCCCTCGCAACCGATCACGGAACACCAAGTTGTAGACAGGTGAATTCAGCAAGCGCGGCGGCAACCGCGTGCGCGTCTACTTTCGTGCCGACGCGAACCACGTCACCTGGAGGGCGGCCGTGGTATCGCTCTGCAGCCCCGGCTCGTAGAGCGGAGCCTTCCACCGCTCGAATTGAAGCCAGCCGCGCAGCTCGAAGTCCGTCCGCACCCGCTTAACAACCTGGAAGGCAAAGTCATTCTGCGTGGTGCCGCCGGGAAGAAACGCGCTTGAAGCCTTGGCATTGCGGTATTGGAACTGCACTTCCTCCTGCGGAGAGAGGTGATAGGTAAGCCATGCCTGGCCACCCTTGCCTTGGCGCCCGACCCAGTCGCCTACCAGGAAGCCCTTGTTCGTGGGGCCCTGTCTCTGGATACCTTCCCAGTAAATGAATTGCCCCTGATTGATCGGCGTGCGGTCAAGATTACCGTGACTTGTGGGTTCCGTGTTAGCGCCTTCAATTCGCAGGTCAAGGTGCTCCAGACCCGGGAAGCGTGCGAGATAGATGCCGGGGTGATAGCCGGCGCGGCGCGGCGCGCTCACCGGGCTCACGTCGTCATGCACAACCGAGTCGGTATACAGCGTGATCCAATGGCTCAGGTACGGCAGTCGCCATGTGAAATCGAACGTGCCCAAACGATATCCAGGATCGTCTCTTCCGTTCTTTTCGTTACCGGTGACGTTTTGGAAGCTGAAGAAGCTGTGCAGGAACGAGTGAATCGTGATCGGCTCGTGTCCTTCTCCGCCCCAGATTGTCAGCCGGTCAAAGCCAAACTCCAGATCGCGGGTTGGCTTGAAGCTGATCTTCTCCATATGCACCCACGGGTCGCCAGGGTTGATGACATTGGGAAGGTTGGGCGATGGACTGGCTTGATACGCAGGGTTAGGCACCAGTGTGTGGCCATGCAAGCCGCCTACGAAGAAGTCATAACGAAACGGGCCGGTGAGGCGGGAGAGGCCAGGGATACGCAGCGGTTCGGTGCGGTTGATTTGAAATTCGTAATTGTTCTCGGCGTTATTTCCCCAGAGCATGGATGCCCCTTTGTCCGGGCCGAGCCAATGATCATCCTTGCCGAAAGAGATCTCATGCCCCAAAAGATGATAGGAGAGCGTGGCCTCCATCACTCGGACGTTGTTCGTCGCAGCAATCGGGCCCTGAGGAATGGTGGCTTCTTGCAGGTTGGCGCTGTAGGGAATGCCGTCGATGTTGTTGGAGAGTTCGGCAGCGAGCGTTGCAGAGTACCCTGTTGCTGACGGCGCATGCTGGATTTCACCGCGAATGTAGAGCGAAAAACGTCGCGCCTCGGCGCGAGCGCTGAAGCCGCTGTAGTTGTTGAAGCCGCCTTCATAAGGCCGGCCGTAGTCGTTGACGATCGTCTGTCCCAGGTGAAAGCTGTCGCGCAGGGGCAATCCGCTGGTTCCGCGCATCTGCGTGTAGATACTCTCCAATTCGGCGCGCGGAGGCGCGTCGTCGCCGCGATCAATATCAGGCCTGAACTCGCGCACGAGAGCCGCATAAATCGAGCGGGCCTCGTCGTTGTTTGTGTCGGACTCGATACGGTCGGCGCTGAGCTCAAGCATGTGGGCAATGCTCATGCGGGTCCAGGGACGCAAACCGAGGAATGCCGAGTCGACATATCCGAGCGCATGGAGCCGATCGATGGCTGGATAGATCCAATAGTCTAGCGGCACATAGACTGAGCCTTGTCCGTCCATCTCGGCCATAGACGCATCCAGTTGTGAATTGGGAGGAAGGGGCTTCGGGTTGGCGTTTTTCCCTTGGGCGCCGCACCATGCCGCCGCCCAGGCGACAACGGCCGCCATGAAAAGAAAACGGTATCTCACCCACACCTCTGTATTGAGCGGTCGACGAATTCAGAATCCGTCCGAGAATCCAGCTCGGAAAGCTCAAGTCTCGGCGAACGTGCAACCCGGTGTCAACCCGCTCAGACCACACAACGGTAGGAAGACGCTCGCTCTGTTGACTCCGTCAACGGTCGCCCCTGCGATGAGCTCCATCGACTTCGGTCGGTCTATCAGAGGCGAACTGAGGCCGCTTCCAAGGCTACCTGCCAGGATCATGGATTCCACATTTTCCTTTGAGGCGAGGATTCCTTCGAACCTGTCAAGGGCCTTCGTCGGAGTATGCCGCCGTTCGATTGCGTCGTGAGGCAGGAAAAGACGGCTTTACTTCATCTTCCATGCCTGGGCTCCGACGCTCGTGAAGTGGCAACTGTACGCGGAGCATGCATTTTCCGAGCTACACAGCGTCTTCGCAACAATATCTTTGCGCATCGGATCGGCCAGGAAGATCATGAACCCACCACCGCCAGCACCTGAGATTCTGGCGCAATAGGCGCCGGCTTCTAGGGCCTTTGAATAGAGCATCTCGATTCTTTCATCGACGATCCCGCTTGCCATCCGCTTTTTGGCTTCCCAACTGGTGCGCAAGACCTCATGCAGCAGCTTGAAGTCCCCGCGCAGTAAGGATTCCTTCATCCGTAATGCTTCCTGCTTGATCTGGTGCATGGCCTCGACGGCCTCCGTTTTCCTTCCTTCCACGTTCTTTGACTGCTCGGCGATGATCGCTGCAGAGGAACGCGACGCTCCGGTATAAAGAAGCAGGATAGACGCCTCGAGCTCCGAAATGACACGCTCCTTGATTCGAAGCGGGTTCACCAGGACCTTGCCATCCTTGCCGAATTCCATATAGTTGAACCCGCCAAACGCCGCTGCATATTAGTCCTGACGGCCTCCCTGCAACCCGGCATGACTGCGCTCAATCAGGTACGCGGTCTGAGCAAGTTCATAATCATTCAACGGATAATTCAGCCATTCTGCGTAGGCTCTGAGCGTAGCGACAACCAAGGTAGACGATCCTCCGAGGCCCGACCCCGAAGGCACATCGACACGCGTGGTCAGGCGAAGGCTCAACGGCTGGCCTGAATTAAACCTCTTGACCGCGTAGTTATGGACATACTTCAGCAGATCGAGATTGCCGTCGGGTTGAAGTTCGGTTTCGCATTCGTATTCGGCAACCTGATTCTGGTCACGGGAATCAAACCGAACGATATTCGTTTCCAGCGGTTCGATGGTGGCATAAGCGTAATGCCCGATGGTGGCATTCAGTATCGTACCGCCAAATTCGTCGCAATAGGGAGAGACATCGGTCCCCCGCCAGCAAGACCAATTCGCAAGGGGGCTCGGGAGCGTATCAACATCAAGATTCCTCGAGTTTCCGATGGTAATAGTGTATCCGCGACCGAGGACCGGTGTCACGATATCTCGGGATGGCGCCAGGGCCACGCCGATCCCAAGCTCGCGATCGTTGCCAATTGTTCATCAGATCCATTTGCGAATACGGTCCAGAAGCTGCAAATAACCGATACTTAATCGCTTCGTCGGCCTCATAGGCGGTGCTGGATCGCGAATCGCGCGTTGGTTACGCGTTCAGAATTTCAGCGTACTTGTCCGCGATTATGCTCCATCTGTATCGGCGCACCGCGATCTCCTTCATAACCAGACGCTGACTCTCCCACTCGACCGACGAAACACGATTCAGCAGCTCGACCAATTCTGCAGAATTCTTGAAATATCGTGCTGCGCCCTCCGTGGTCGCCCGATTGTAGACCACATCGAATGCCGCAATCGGGAGAGATAGGTGCATGGCCTCGACCAGACTAGGGGCGGTTCCCCCGGCAGAGTGTCCGTGAATATATACCGCGCAGTGACCACGGAGTGTATTAAGCTCCTCAGGATCATAGATAGCGTCAAGTAAATGCATATTAGGGCGGTCGGAAAAGCGGGACCTCAGTTCGTGTCCAAATGCACTGCCGGCCCAATTGCCAATCATCACCAGAACATGGCCTGTTGACTGGGCAAAAGCTTCCAGAATCATTTCGATGTTGTTATCGGCCTGAATCCGAGCCACGGAAAGGGCATAAGGCGCATTCAAAAAGGGATATAACTGCCGCCGTTCCTCTGTAATTGGCGGGGCGCTATTCTGATCTCCGCCATACTCGATCAGAATGCTCCCCCTGCCGTACTCTTGCTCAAGATAGGCTGCGATTCCCTCATTGTCCGCCACCAGAACACTGGCCCACTTAACCGCCAGTGATTCCGAGATGCGGAGAAAGCGACTCGCCCATCGCCCCCATTTCGACCGCTGCCAGTCCAGTCCGCCTATATTCAGGACCACATGTTTGCCAAAGAGCCGGGCTAATGGAAAGAAGATCCCCCCCGAGACACCCAGAACCAGAATGGCGTCCGCGCGGAAGCAACTATCTGCGAGGGCCGCAAAGTCAAACGCAATGCTTTGAATGCCATTCGCGCGGAACGGCAAATACCTTAGCTTCGCGGAAAGATAAGTCTCTTGCCGGGCCTTGTAATTCGGGCCGCTACAGTACACGGTGAAATCCATCTGTCCGCCAAGATATGTCACCAGAAAGTGCGCCAGTGTTTCAAAACCGCCGTACTGCGGAGGCAATCCGACTATGCCAACAACGGCCACCTTGCGACCGGAGCTCATGCAATTCCCCTGGCAATGTCTAGCGTTGCCTGCATATGCTGCCGAGAGGAAGCGCCGAATACGATTGACCGGATACCTTGTTGATCGATATAGTCGATTGCTTCTCGCGCCGGGATGGCGCCGGAGGCAAAAATCGACATCGCTGTCATTGGAAATCGCTGTACTCCGCGGAAGTAGCGCTCATAGCTTGCGATATCCGGCGACATCAGATACCCTCGCTTATTTACTGCGCCGCAAAGAACGGCATTCTCAATACCGCAGGATTCAAGGTACGCCGCGAGCCTTGGAACGTTCATGGTCAAAAAGCCTGGCGCTGCGTGAAACCTCTTCTCAACATAACGGCAGTACTCGACAAAGACGTCCCGAAAATCCAAACCCAGCAGCAGATCGGTAACAATGTTCTGCAGATAGACGGCCTTGAAGTTCAATTGGCGGTAAATCTTCATTTCCACATCAACCAGCATCGGAAGGATACTCGATATGTCGCCGGCAAGAAGCGACAACCCCTTGCCCGCAATTCCAAGAAGGCCCTTGGCGGATTGACCTGAGAGCACTCCCTGAATTGCCCCCAGAATCCCATGTTCCGCAACAAGGCTGGCATACTTGTGGGGATAGGGTATTGAAGGATAAAGTACCAACTCCGGAAAGTCAGAACGATGGGCACGAAAGTAGTCGCATATTTCCCCTGCCTTGTCATTGCTGTTCAGCATGAATGCGCGAATGCCAATGTCGTAAGCAGTTTTGTATGCACTGCAAATCGTCGAAATATCGTTGAAGCGCTCCGCTAGTTGTTGAGCTTTCTCTTGCGACATATGGTTAATTCCGAAAAACTGATTGTCTCCAAGAATCAGCGCGTCAAGCTCGATCATTCAGTTCCCCTTGTCTGCATCGGCAAGCACCATGTCAATCACTTCCTGGGTCTTCGTCGCATCGGAAAACCCCGAAAGGTTTGCTTGGGTCGGATCCATTACCCTCTCGGCAAAGTGGTAAATCTGGCGAGTGAACTCATTGCCGCGCACGTAAAACGGCACAGGCGTGAAGCAATCCGTAATGTAAACCGTATTCCACCCCTTGACATAAGGTGACACCGGACGGCTCAGAAATATTTTCAATTCGTGCTGGTCGGCAAGGATCTTGCCATGCTCACCAAGGATCTCGATCTTGTTCGTGGGCTTCCGAAAGCTTTCATCGCTCCAGTTCACTGTTAAGCTTCCAGTCAAGCCATTGCCATAGAGAACGTTAGTGCGAATCACATCTTCAACGTCGGTGGAATACACCGCAGTCAGGCAACTTCCAATAACCCGCGAAGGCTTACCGAGCAGGTACACCATAAGATCGATTGCATGCGAGCCAAATTCATAAAGACAGCCACCGCCTGTCTCTCGTTTTCCGCGCCATCCGGAACCATTGGCAGGGCGCGTTACCGTTCGTCCGAACATATCGGAACGAAAGCTGAAAAGCCGTCCAAGCAGCTCCGCGTCGATCAGTTCCTTTACCTTCACGAATATGTCGTTGAAACGATTCACATATCCCACCTGATAAGTTCCGCCTGCGTCACGGCTGCGGGCCGTTAATCGCCTGGCTTCTTGCGCGCTCAGTGTGAACGGCTTTTCCACGAAAATCGACAGCTTTGCATCCAGCGATGCATCGATCATTGGGGCATGTAGATGGGGTGGGGTCGCGATCAGTATCAGATCCAACTCCACATCCCGGAGCATTGTGTTGTAATTGCCAAACAATCGGATGTCTGGCCTGTATCTCGTAAGCGCGCGTTTCATCAGCGGAGAATCGTCGGCAATTGATACAACCTTCAGGCCTGGATGTCCACCTAAAATGGCGAGGTGCGTGATGCCCATCCGCCCGGCACCTATAATAGCGGCCCTCAGCGTTTTGGTGGACTTAGTCCCCGTCGTCGGTGATGCGCTCTCGGCTAGCAAGTTCGTCTTCTACCCTTTCCAACTCTCGATCTGGTTGGTCTTGCGCTCCATTGTCTTCCCGCGAGTGAAGAAGGTTCCGCGCCCTGCATATACGGATCGAGGCATCTGCGGGAGCCGTCTCGATGTCGCATGACAGTTACAATTCTGGGCTCCATTAATCTTACTACACAGCGGCCTTTCAGTGTATGGATTGGTAACGTCCGGCCAGGGCAATCGCATTTCAAAACAACTCCAGCAGTCGGTTGAGGGATTTGTTGTCCGAGCCTGCGCGCTTGAGGTTTCCGCGCAGCGAGCCTTTTGACGCTTCTTTCTGCGTGGCGTTGATGACCATCTGACGCAGCACGGCCTGGTTCTGCGGCCCGTGGCCCACTCGGGTTCTGTCCTTGTCTTCGTTCATGACCACATCCAGGCGCCAGTGCAGGCTGTTTTCTATGCGCCAGTGTTGGCGGACGGCCTCGTTGAACCGCTCCGGAGACAAGACCCGGCTGAGCAGAAAGTAAGCCGTTTCGGCGGTGGTGTTCTCCTCCGCCTCTCGCACTCGAACCGCCTTGCCGACCGCCCGCAAGCCCGGCCATTGGTGGTGTTTTATCAGCCATTCGATCTCGGTTGACACCATCGCCGTGCGCGTCTCGATGCGTCCATGATCGGCTTCAACAAGCGGTGCTGACGCGCTCGATTTCAACTCCGGATCATTCAGAAGTAAAATCACATCGTTATACAGGGTACCCTGATAGCCCTTCAGCGCCAAAGCATCATCACCCTGCTGATGTGCGCATTGCTGACCTTTGGCTGCGGAGTCCTATTTTCAGGACGCACGCAAATCACTCCCACGCAGACAATGTGAGCAATGCAAAGTTGGAAGTGTCACGGTCTGAATCTCAGGGGCGTGGGAAGGCTGCGCGAAAAGAAAGACCCCAGCCAACGGCGTTTTGCTAGTATTGTAGTCATGGCTATCATGCGGAGCCAACGGACTTTCGAGAGGGAAGAAAGGAAGCGCCTGCATGAGCACCGTTGTGTACCGGCCGTTCGCAGGAATCAATTGACCCACTCAGAGTAGTGCTTCATTCTGAACTACATGTCGTACTCGGGGAATATTGGTTTAAATATTCTCTTAAACCAAAGTTTGTAGGAGCGTTAATTGTGAAATCTTCTATGTCTGCGCAACCAATCGGGCTTCTTCATCGGATTCGGTCTGCTTTCAACATCCTCTTCGCGATTCGCGCCGGCGAGTTTTGCAACCCAATTCTCGATATCAGTTTCCATAAGAGACTGTTGGAAGTTGCCGAAACCCATTTTTCACAATCTCCATTCGCCGGGCCCCTCCGAGTACTTGACTACGGATGTGGACAAACTGCCCCACAGACCGCGCTTTTCCACGCGGACGGCCACAACGTTGTCGGCGTGGATATGGAAGTCCCAACCTACAGGATGAATCCAATGCGCCTAGCGAAGGTGCTCCGCACGAATGGGTTTGAGCGGGCCGCCAAGTCATTTGTGCGGCATCTCGTTTTTGATGCCAAGTACTTTTCGGAAATGCAGCAACTTTACGGTCGCCCAATCGCATTGGATGACCTTGACGTTAAGGTAACGGATGGAAAGGTGCTGCCTTTCGGCGATCACTCATTTGACTTTGTAGTTTCGAGTTGTGTATTCGAGCACGTTGCTGATGTTCCTTATGTTGCGATGGAGTTGGCGCGCGTGATCAAACCATCCGGAGTAATTTACCTTGCGATTCATCTCTTTCCCTGCTTGTCGGGAGGTCATAATCTGGAATGGCATGTCTCAGACGACGAGCAGAGAACGCGCCAAGTGCCGCCTTGGGACCATTTGCGTCAGAGATTGTATCCACCCAACACATTCCTCAACGGCTTAGCTCTGCGAGACTATCGTCGGATATTCGCGTCAACTTTCACAATCGTTAGAGAGGAAGTGACCACAGGCGGCGCTTGGGCTCTCACCGACGAGTTGGAGCAGGAACTTCTATCGAAGGGTTATTCTCGCGAGGACTTATTATCAGAGTTGGCGTTTTTCACCCTGACCTTACCGAGAAGTCCTCTGCCCGCGACTGCATAATGCAGTGCCATTTGCGAACTGAACCACGACCCGCTAGTTCGGATGCCCGCAGCTTAATAGATTCCTGCTTCCAAGTCGGTCGGTGAGACCCCGATCGGGAAAACTTCATTCGCGCTGCGCCTTGGAAGCTTGCTCGCCCACTACTTGACGGCGTTGTCACGAGCCTCCATGTCAGAGTATGGCAATGGGTATTCGGAATAATAGTCTCTGAGGTAGTCGCGAAGAGCTACCCGCCAGTCACGCATGAGGTTCATCTTTCGAAGCGTGAGCTTGTAATTCACAAGACGTTCACATGGAGGGCGAGGAGCAAAATAGCGCTGGGCAAAATACCCCGACGTGACCGGTTTCACTTGCACTTTGTCCTGGAGTGTGAGCAATTGTATTAGTTCCTGGGCAACCTCAAGCCGCCCGGTCTCTCCCCCACAAACCATGTTGTAAAGTCCGTAGTATTGTGTCTCGATCATTGCGGCGAGATTATGGGCAAAATCGACAGTGTAGGTCGGTGTACCGAGCTTGTCGTTGACAACATTGAGCTCAGTCGTGCCCTCGGCCAGTTGCTTCATGAGTAAGTTAATGAACTTTTTGTCCTTTCTCGGGCCGCCGCCCATCATCCAACCAGCGCGAAAGATGAAATGTTTGGGGACCCGGGTCTGGACCACAAGTTCGCCCAAGTACTTTGCACGCGCATAAACGCCAAGTGGTCTTGGCTGATCCCAGTCGTCGTATAATTCCTTTTCTCCATCGAATATTCCGGCGGTGCTTATGTATACAAGAGGTATGGCGTGAGCCTGGGCCAGCACAGCTGCGTTCTCAACTGAAAGAGTATTCGTCCGATACGCGTCGTCGGGATTCGTTTCGCAATACTCTAAGCTCGTGTGCGCGCCGATATGCATCAGGATCTCAGGTTCGAAAGCGGAGACACTCTTTTCGTATTCCCCGAAGTTGCGAAAGTCGCACTTGCTTAGCCATGGCTCATTGACATCTAGGTCTGTGCACATCACTTCATGCTTCACTTCCAACACCTTATGGAGTGCCTCTCCCAACATGCCTCCAACACCCGCCAAATAAACTCGCATTATCATCTCCTCGGGGTTAACACTCCGGCCAATCCTGGTCTAAGAGCTTAGTGCGTCTTGTCCTACCTGCGACACTGCTTCCGCTCACCCTGCATCCACTGCAGATTCAGAATGAGTGAATTCCGAACGCGTCTCCGATTAGATCACTCTCAGTCACGCTCTGTCATGTACGAAGACCAAACAGGAGCCGCAGTTAAGAGACCTCTCTCGACCTCGTGGCATTCACGAATCGTGCGGCCAGCACTCTCAAACAAGATGCCGCGCGCAGCGTTCCAATGCTATCTGTTGAGTAGGGTCTCATATAGGTCTGCCGTGCGTTCACCGATCCGCCCCCAGTCATTGTGCTCACGTATATACTCCGATGCACTTGCACTAACCCTCCTGCGTGCCTCATCGTTCTGCAAAGCGCGAATCAACGCGTGCGCCAACTCATCCTTGGATCCATTCGAAAACACAAACCCATTCACGCCGTCAGTGATCATCTCAGTCATTCCTGGCAGATCCGACACGACGGTAGCCCGCCCGTAACACATCGCCATAATGAGCGCCCCGCTCTGGTATATACGCCGGTATGGCAATGCAACCACGTCCGCGGCGGCAAAGTATCTCGCTACTTCGCTGTCTGGAACATAGCCGATACGAAGGCAGCACCTCTCCCTCACATCCAACTCATCGATGAGCGCATCGTACTTCGAGAAATCGCTTCGCAGAGGTCGGCCTACGATCAGGAATTTCACTTCGGGGACCCTACGTGCGACCGCCGGAATCGCATCTATAAGCAGTTCCAGTCCCTTTGCCTCGTGGATTTGGCCAAAGAACAGCACCACTTTGGCCGACTCTGCGATGCCTAGCGAGCCCCTCGCCTCGGACTGTAACGGCAACTCGCGGATGCTGTCCAGATAGTGCCCATGTGGAATGATGGAGATCTTCGCTGACGGAACACCAATGCCCTCCAGTTCTTTCATTGATATCTGATTGTGAACAATGAGGCGATCGGCATGCCGGTAGATCCAACCGGTAATTCTCCTATTCCCTCTCTTCTGGCCCACTAGACAGTTCACATCGTGGACCGTCAGAACAACTTTCATGCCAAACAGTCTCGCCAGTGTAACAACAACAGATTCAAGGAGTGGGGTATTAAAAACCTGGAAGTGGCAAATAGTTTCTCCGGAAGCAGCCGCTTTCTTCATGGTGCCAAGCGCAGCGTAAAAGTAATTCTTGGCCTGCAGCCATCGGTTCCCAAGACCAAAAATCCTGCGAAAGTATGGATAAAAGCCTAGCCCCGGAATAAGCGGGTCGATGGTTTCATCAGAAGTATAGAGACTAACGTGGCACCCGGCGGCAAGTAATCCCCGGCAAAGACCAAAGTCATAGTAGTGCATACCGTTATGCCCCCCGATATGTTCAATCATCGCTACGGAAGCCGTCCGCTTTGTCTCAACCCCTTCAGGTAGTCGATTCATCGTTCACCCTCACTCCTCCTCATTGGGCCGTAGTCGTTTCGCGCTATCTCGCGTCCAGAATTGCGGCGGTGTCAAGGCTTCGATCGAGTTGCCAGGACAAAGGCGCGATCAAGCGCTGGTTCGAACACTGGACGAAAGAGCGGCAACGCAGCCTCAGCGAGATGGTCAGTATCAGCAAACAGCGATTGTCCATCCCGGAAGTAGTCGCATCTGTTTAGCTCGCATTGGATAAGGTCTGGACGTATGAAAATAATGTCATCGCGATAGGCAAAGTGTCGAATTATATCGCCCTCCTTCATTAGGAATGCATCTTGAGGCGAAAACAGGGGTTCCGCGATTTTGTGTTGGAATGCCAGTTGTCGGGCCACAATCGAGGCAACTTCCCGGTCAGGTGTCGAAAGCGGTCCAACCAGTACGACTATTTTGCCGTGCTGCTTCAACTCCTGAATGAATCGATCAAGGCTCTTGTTTAGAAAACTCGATTCGCTCCCTTTTGGCACTTGTCCCGCCTGCGAGTACAGGGTATACTCCCAACTCATTGCAATAATGACAACGCGTAGGTTTGGAAGACTTTCTACCAGAGCCAGATTTCTGGCTGCCATTGTCATGCACCCCGACGATAGATTGAGGTCCGGCAAGGGCAAGCACCCGTTTAACGGCACGAGAATTCCCCCTTGACCGTTTTGCCTAATGATGTCTGTTACAAGCGGTGCGTACATCTGCGCATGCGAGTTCCCAAGAAGAACGACAGTGGCATCAGCGGGATTATGGCTAGGCAAGGACATGAAGCAACCCTTTGATGCGCCCAGAACCGTGTAGTCATTTAAACTGCAACGCGCTTCGGATCCGACAGCCGAGTCGATGCGCGCGACTTCCTGATTAAAGCGAGAGGGAAATCCCTTGTATGCAAGGACAGCTATCGAGGGAGCCGCAACCACGATGCATCCGCACGCCACCCAGGCCAGCACTGTTCGAAACGGCATCGAGCGATCGCGAAAGGGACGCTCGACGTAGCGCCATGACAAGATTGCCAGGGCAAACATCAGTGTGACTGCAATAGCACTCTGAATTGGTGACAAGGTAGATTGGACGAGATAATATTGACCAAAAACCAGGATCGGCCAGTGCCAGAGGTACAGAGAATAGGAAATCATTCCGATCCACACCAGCACGGTATTCGAGAGAACGATATTGAGCCAACTTCCGCCGCCGCTCCCTAGATAGATTGCCAAGACTGTGCCGAGTACAACCCAGAGCGACTCTGGAACAAGTCCCTCAAGCAAGGATTGACTGAAGCACAGGCCGAAAATCAAAAGCAGCGCTGCAAGGAGAGCAAGACCATGTCGCAGCCAGGCATTGGAGATTCTTGTGACCGTTATGAGTGCCAGGATTGCGCCCGCGCCGATTTCCCATGCTCTCGTAGGGAGCAAATAGAACGCGGGCATGCTTTCCGCTCCTCGAATAGCCAGAGCATTGGCAAACAGCGAAAGGAGAACCAGTGCTGAAGTGATCTTTAACAGAGCCGAACGGTGCATCCGGACACATAAGACCACCAAAAGCGGAAACAAGATATAGAATTGCTCTTCAACTCCCAAAGACCAAACGTGGAGGAGCGGTTTCTCCGCGGCCTGTTGTGAGAAGTAATTTGTATCCCTCCAAAAGTAGATATTTGCCGCGAAAGTCAGAGTTGCGAAAATGCTTCTGGCAAAGCCCAAAAGATCGATAGGTAGCAGAATCGATAGGGCACAAGCAGAGCTGGCAATTAGAAGAACAAGGAGTGCCGGCAGTATCCGCCGCACGCGGCGTTCATAAAAGCGCCTGATCGAGAAGTTCCTATTAAGAGCCTCTCGCCAGATTATGCTAGTGATGAGATACCCGGACAGCACGAAAAATATATCTACTCCCAGATAGCCGCCTTGAAGAAGATTGGGTGAGAGGTGGTAAGCAATTACAGACAGAACTGCCACCGCGCGAAGGCCGTCCAGATCTGGGCGGTACTTCGTTTGATGACTGTCCGCAGACCCCCTTGCATCCCTCATTTCCCCCCCCCAAAGCTGGAACGATCTAGTTGAGTCGCAATATCTTCAATCGATTGTCAGACAGCGAAGTTCCCTTGATCCAGATTGCGAATCCTGGAAAAACAGGATACTCGGCCGCCTACCCATTTGCACTCGTGTCCCTTTTGGCCAATCCTTGTCTAACTTCGGCACCGCGCCGCGTCCGCCAGAAATCAGCCATCCCTTGGAACATAGCCATTACCGCATCCGGTCGCCGGCCCCAAAGGAAGGGTATTGCTCGCCGAAGGATAAACAAAGGGAAGAATATCATTGCTGTCAGTAGATTCCTGCCTCGTGCGTGCAGATACACGTTGAGAAGCCGGTTGCGAATCATGTGAAACGCATAGAAGGGCAATTTCTCATTTTCGACGGACCACATATTCCCCGCGCCTCCGGCGGCCCCTGGGTCGCTCCCTTGCACTCGATGCAGAATAAGAGATCGAGGAATGTATCGAATTCGGATGCCCATTTCGCGCGCCCTCAAGCAGAGCTCCAAATCCTCTTCGTACATGAAAAACCTGGGGTCGAAACCTCCCAGCTTCCCAAAAACCGAGGCGCGAACGAACAAAGCGCAACCGCTTGCGAACGTAACATCGCGCTCGGTCATTGCCAATTTGGCCTGCGCGCTTTGGTTGAACCCGGGAGTGAAAGCACTGGTGCGACGCCAGTCGATCTCTCCGCCGCCGTACCAAAGCTTCTGTGGATCGTCAAGATAGGCGATGCGCGGCGTCATTATCCCAGCGCCCGCATTGCAACTCATCGCGGCTTCGAGATGGCCAATCGATTCCGGATAAACCGTAGCATCGTTATTGAGTAGAAAGACAAACTCGCAGCGAGAGTGATTGAGCGCCCACTCGATACCCAGATTGTTACCTCGCCCAAATCCGACATTTTCGTCTGCGCGGATCAGGGTCACGAATGGAAACAATTCCAGCGCAGCTTGTAACTCGGGATCGTTTGGAGTCGTATCCACTACCACGATTTCTACCAGGGCCTCGGATGCAAGCAGCGACCGCACACACGCAACAGTATCGGCTGCCCCCCGGTAGCTTACGCTGACAACACAGGTTCTTGCGGACCGCACAAAGCCATCTCCTTAGAAGTTCCGAGTAGATCAGGCATCTGAAACGCGATGCCAAAGAGCAGCGTAACGAAAAACAGGGTCCTCTCGGGAAAGAATACAAAATAACAAACTGAAAAGCTGCTGATTGCCGAATATAGCAGAAATGCTTTGGCCGCATCGGCTAATGGGCTCATCAGTGAGGAAGGCACCCTCTGCGCCGCGAGCAAAGCGAACCAGTACTGGCAACCCATCAGAATCGTACCAAATACTCCGAACACGAACACCCCACCGACCAATCCTATGTCTGCGGGGAAGAAGAAGGCGCCGAGCGCCCCTTGCACGCCGCCCTGCCACTGGGCGCTGAGCGACCCATTTCCAAGCAGCGGATTCTTCTCTATATAGGGAATCGCTGTTAGAACCTCTAACAATCTGACATTTGCGGATGGGTTGTCGACCTCTGAAGCTGAAACCGTTACGCGAAAAGCATCCGAAAAAGCTGCGGTCCGCTGTGTCAAGAAAGTCGGACTGGTGACATAAGCGATGCCGATCACAACGATGGCAATAAAGCAGAACTTTACCGTGATGACCAAGAACTGCCGCATTGGCAACCATCGGTACACAAAAAAACCCAGCGATAGCACCAGGCTGATCATAGCCATACGCCCGTTTCCCGCGCCACCCATAGTGCCAGCGAAAAGAAGAGCCGCAGCCAGATAGTATTTCGCCGTTTTCGTCCTCACCCCCCGCAAAACGTAATACAAAACACCGTACACGATGAATTCGGTCGGAAGCTTAAATGCCGCCTGTCCATTCACTACGAGCACGAAGCTCGTACCCGCGCCTACAAAGTTGGCCGGGTTCAGAAAAATCTGCATTGCTAAATACAGAACCGATGTGCCCCAGGCCGCTATCAAGAGGGCCGCTTCAAGGTCGGCAATCCGTACCAGTCGATAGTGCAGCCCATTCAGCAGAAGAAGGAGGCTCGCCACAAGAGCCAAAAAGCGTTGCGATAATAATCCATATAACAACGGCTGACCGAATTCGCGCTGTGCCTCCCAAGCGGGCAACACCACAGCAACAGGTATCACGATCAACAAATAAAGTTCAAAATACGAAAGTCTTAGTCCCCTTCGAATCTTCCAAATTGGGTAAATCGTTACGGTGGCCAATAGACACAGCGCGAACCAGGCTTCCTGTAAGTATTGCATGCCGGGAAAGAATTGAAAGGTCCGGAAGGTCATCAGCAGCGCTAGGGAAAGAAATATCCGAAGCGCCATGGAACCAGATTCGTTCTTTGTCCTCCGCAGCTTCATTCCGGTCCTCCGAGAGCCTTGGAAATCCTCATTCATGGGTACGCATAACCTAAATAGATTTCAGATAAAAATCCGCAAAGCTTGCTGTTAAGTGCGGGTTGTCGGGATCCAGGCTTGCATCAGAATATTCAGCCCTAGAGCGGTTTAAGAGGCAAACAACTGCTCGCTTTCTTTTCGACCATCACATGAAGCCGAATCCAGTTGCGCACCCCGTCGGTCTTCTTCTCGAAGAGTTCGTAAACCAGTTGCGCATACAGGAGGACGAATACAAGCACTGCCATCCCCACCATGGCTGCATGCCAATTGGGAACCATGCGAGGAATGTGCAACGATGCCTTAATCAACACGAGAACTGGGATGTGGATGAGATAAAGAGTATACGAGCCGGCTGCCGCTCTCTTTGCCAGCCACGCATAGCTGGAGGGCATTGGCGCTGTGGCGCAGCTTAGCGTCACCCAGATCAAAAAAGAAATCAACAAGCCCAACGGAATGTCGGTGAAGGGCATCCCATAGATCGATCCGGCCAATAAAGAATGCGAGGCATTGCCAGTCGCTTGCCCCTCAGCAAAGAACATCATGCCTGCAAAAAACATGGCCATGGCGAGGAAAACTGTCAAGTTACGCGTCCATGGACCGAACGCGGGAAATCTGGGCAAGCAAGCGATGGACACACCCATCAGCCAGGGAATGATCAGCAAGACCACATGCATGCCGGCAAACACCGACCACGCAACCAGCGCCAGAACGCAAACCACGCGCCCCGTACGCTTTTGCCCCCTTGCGAACACCAACAGGAGCAAGGGAAAGACGATGTAATACCAAAACTCGTTGGCCAAGCTCCAAAGCGCAGTGTTCGATCCAAGACCAGGGGCGTGAAGGTTTTGTAGAAATAGAAGATTCTCGACAAAAACCCGTGGAGTCAGCGTCTGGTGCACGTCGTAGGCAAGTATATGCATTCCTGAATTGCCGGTGTAAATGTTCATCATCCCGGGCATATGCATTCCAACCCAATCAGCGATGCCACCCAGCAAAAGCGCAGGCACAAGTACGACATAGAGCCGAGTAAGTCGCGTAAGCAGATAGGCTCGCCATGACCAGCGCCCAGCCTGGCGGGAACGGAGTATACTGCCACCCACAAGGTAGCCACTGAGCACAAAAAAGACAATCACCCACTGGCGACCCATCGAGCAGAAAATGTAGGCCGTTGTCGTGAGGAGGTCGTGTCTTTGCAGAGCGGAATAATCGACAAAAAAAGCATCTCGCCAATGGCTCAAAAGGACTGAGAAGGCTGCAAATCCACGCAAAGCATCTAGATGTACCGAAGCACTCCCCTTGGGAGCATGCGGCAATTCGCCTAACATTGATTTGCTTTGGCCGGCCTGACCCATATGTTGTTTGTCCATTAAACTCGATTTCATTGTTTGCAATGTTTTGCCAATTTGCGCTGAGCAATCTGATTACTTTTCGCTTTCTGGCTGATTCAAATACGCCCTAGAAGCCATCAAAAGCGCCGCGGCAACTGATGCACGTTCCGCCCAAGTATTCACGAGAAGAAAGGCTCGGCGCTCGTCGTTCGAATACTTCCTCCCGATTTCTCCGGATGCTAGCTTTGCAACAATCGCGAGCGCCTCGTCGTGGGAGCGATAGAAGTGTACGAAAGGGGCAAACCGCTCAATCTCGTCATAGAACACGCTTACGATCGGCTTGCCGAAGTTGACGTACTCATAAAGCTTCACCGGATCCACTGACTCAATGAGAGGGGTCACTTTAAAAGGCATGATGAGGCAATCGAAGGCGCCCATGATCTCCGGCAAGTCGCCATGTTCGACCGGTCCGTGCCACACAATTTGGCTGTGCACCTGAAGACTTGCGCCGGCATCCAGAGGACCTACCAGATGCACCTCAACTCCCGGGCGTGCCTCGACGAGTTTAGTCAGCAGTTCCCAGTCGCACCATTGGGCAATTGTTCCGCAGTAGCCAATCTTGAATGCGCCATCGCTTCGCGCACTCTCTCCGGCATCGGAAACGATCTTACCATCAAATGCATTGCGTAGCAGATGATACTTCTGTAGTTGTCCATGGCGCGCTTCCAGAATGTGCCGAAGCCGATTGCTCGAGACAAAAACGATCTCCGCTCTAGCGACAACCGCACTCTCCAGCTCTGCTATTTGCGCGATCCGATGCGCATCGCGAGGAAATGCCTGTGCATCGTCCATGCAGTCGTAGATAATGGAAACTCCTGTCTCGCGAGGCAGATACTGGAACAAGTCGGGCCAGGTAAGCCATGCATACCTTGGACGAACGAACCAGATGGCAATTCGAAGCATCAGGCGAATGGCAAGCACGTCCAACTTGGCGAGGAGTGGAATTCGGCCGCGGAGGGGAAGATGAAACAGCGGCAAGCACGACCGGCTAAACTCGAATTTGTTAGGCAGCCCTTTCCGCCTCCAGTTGCAGTTGAAAACCACCGTGACATCGAAGAATCGCCTAAGGTGTTCCGCAATTTGATGGGGCCGCTGCTTGATCCAGCCCCAATCGACATGCGAGATGTACAGAATCCGCTCCCGGGGCTTAGTGCGGTCACTACGTAGCGTCTCACGCTCCGCCGACGGGCGGACCCCGCCAGGAGTCCCGGTTTCTTCATGTTTCGTCATTGCCAGTTTCCTGCCCAAAACCCGCAAGCCCAGCGTGACGAGGCGGCCGGATATTTGCCGACCTCTCTTCGCATCGAGCCGTTACCAGCACGGCCGATCAATTCAATCCTTCAAGCAGCACAGTATCGATCCTTCATAGGTGTTGCTCCATTGGTGTTCCAGACTGTTCTTGAGCACGTATGTCTTCGTCACACCTCGGTCCGAATTGAGCCGGACGTTGAGCTGCTGCTTTCTTCTGCGCTGTCTGACGCAACCAGTGCATCGGTAATTCTAGCGGCAGTCAAATCCCAGCTATAGCGACTTCTGACATATTGTTGACCTCTATATCCCATCGCTGCGAGCCTATCTATGTCAGAATATGCATTGAGCAACTTAGCAGCAACACATGATGGAGTCGCTTCATCCAACAGGAATCCATATTCCCCATTCTGGGTTAGCTCGGGCAGCGCGTTGCGATTCATTCCCAAGACCGGCGTGCGACATGCGAGGGCTTCAACATACACAAGACCCCACGGCTCATAAAGAGCGGGCATGGCAAACAAGGAAGCCTCATTAAAAAGTGTTTCGAGTTCATTCCATGGGAGTGCAGTTTTAAAGGCAACACCTGGCACCGATTCCGCCACCTCACGATACGGCTCAGGGGCGACAACAATTAGCTTCAACCGGGGGTCAGATGCCTGAGCTAGCCGGAATCCTTCAAGCAAAAGAAGGCCGCCTTTCTCCTCAAATCGATCCTTTGCTACGAATAGAGTGGTGCACGAGGAATAAGGCTTCTCGCCTTCGATACAGCGAACGTTGCCCATTCCAGTCCCAACCGCAGTAACCCGCTCCGGTGGGATGGAGTAATACTCAACGATATCTTGTCTTACGCGTTCAGAAGTGGTGAAGACATGGTCAGCTGCAGCTACAACCCTTTGTTCACCTGCCTCATTCTTTTTGGTCTGAGCATCATTCAGTTTACAGATGGTATAAAGTGACTCCAGGTGAACGGTAGAATCGAGAAACAGTATGTGCTGAACCCCTGTTCTCCTGTTTCCAAATGGAAACGTAGTGGTCGAGATATGAAGGAATATAGTCTTTCCCGTCGCTCCTCGAAGCCACAGGCGTAATCTGCACAATAGAGAATTTAGACGTGAACGGCGGTAATCCTTTTCATAAAGACGCCATAGTACCGACCTCACAAAGCGCCCGAAAGTGAGATCCAATCCTATTGCTCGGCAGCCCCTTCGATTCAATGCTGCGATAAGATTGCTAGGAGTTCCCGACCACGTTCGCGGATTAGTTGGATCGCCGACATTGCTCACTATGACAAAAGTAGCGACCCTCATTCACTGTCCTTCGCGTCCCGCGCCCTGCTTGTTGACCAGCGACCTGTCGACTGCAGATCGTTGAGATCACTACGCCACGCTTCCACCAGAGGCAACTCATCAGCGGGAAGCTCATTTGATGCTACCAACGCCTCATAACAGGAGATCAGATTGTCAGAAACGTTGTTAACCCCAGACTGAAGTCTGACTTTATCCAGGATTAAGGCAATATTGACATTATGCAGGTAGCCTGGGACCTCAGCTTCAAAATCGGCGATCAGCGAATGAGTATTACGCTCTTGATAGACTTCCGGCGCGTGAAAGACTACTCCTGCGCCGAGCTCCCAGAGGCAGCGTTGAGCAACAAAGCTTCTCCAAATATCGGTCATGCGAAATGAGCAGTAGCTTGGGAGGTAGAGCAAGGGGAAGGCTTCAGGCCACCACCATGTACTTTGACTATTGAAAGGGCACCAAGTGCCCGGCGGCAGAAGGACGCTAGGAGCGCTTTTAAAAAGAAAGTCCCTATCGAGCACCAGCCGCCAAATAGCATCTACATCCGGAGCGTTGTTCGCCAGCCCCTGCTGAATGGGCGCATATTCCTCACTCTCCTGCTTGGCCGCGTCGGGCTTCGGGATTGCTCCCTCTTCTCGAATCGCTTCGAGCGGAAGCCCTCTTGGCCAGATCAAATCGTCAGAGAACCAGCGGTAGACATTTGACCACCTTTGCGGGGCGAGGGTAATAGCCTTGGCTCTTACATCGCGCATCGTCCACGCGTCGAGAGGGCCATTGTCGTCATCTGTCTCATAGATCATGGTCGCTCGGCGATCCATTGCTATGAGATAACCTAGATTCTTCCGGGAGTAGTGCTTTGTTGGAAGCTTCTTCGAGAGCATGAAGTTCAGTGACCGCTGACGCTCCAGAGTCCAAAGTTCCGTTCCTTTTAGATTGTATTCAAATGGCCCTTTGGAATCCCCGACAATCAACAACGGGATAGATTGCGACGAGAGCAACGAGGTGAACTGTCGTACACACGGAGTTGGTTCCTGGACAGTTGTAATTACCGCAAAGGGATTGGCCAACATAGCACCCCGAATCTCGGCTACACCGCACAATCACTCGAGTTGCCCACGTGACGGTGTGAAGTCCGATCTGCCTACGCGAAGCTTGTTTCCTTGCTAACTGTTCTGCCACTGATAGAAATCGGCGACAGTACTTCCTAGACGTTTGCAAAGATACTGCAATGGAAAATGCTACTGGTCCATCCAACGTAATTTCAACTGGCAAAAAACGAAAAACTTCAGGAACACGATCAAGACAACGGTGGCGAGTGAGAGACCAGCCTCTGTCTTAAGAGTTTGAGCGTTCGCAATCCCTGATTCCTCTCCTCTTGGGTCATGACAAATCTCCAAGACATTCCGGCCAACAATAAGAACATAAGGCAACCTAAGACGGCACCATATTGGGGCAACCTCAGGTCAACAAATCCGGCGGACGCAAAGGCCAGGATCGATAGAAGAGTCAATTCACGTGTCCTGGCGAGTGACATCCGGCAGGTTCTGTTCGCGTAGACGGCAGTTAGAATGCCGAATGTAGCGTAAGAGCCTGCATAGCTAAATGCCAGACCTTCAGCCCCGTATCGAGGAATGAGGATCACGCAGAGTCCCCCGAACATCAGCAGCCACACGGCATTGAAGGCGAAAACACGCCACATTCGTCCAGTACTTGCAAGAACGCTGCCGACGCTATTGCAGATTGCCATCGCCATGCCAGCGAACATCAGGTAAAGTAACACCGAACGTGTTCCCGCATACTTGTCTCTGAAAAGGGCGTGAAGAAACTGCGGAGTGGCAAATGCAAAAAATATAGATACAAGTAATGCGACGGTCCAGGCAACCCTTAGGTTCAAATTCGAAAGAGGGCCAAAAGTTCCGTCTGACTGCGTATGCGACTCGGAAAGAAAGCTCATTGCGGTCATGCTCGTGATATTCGGAATAAGTAAAACAAGCTGCATCACGCCAAAGGCTATGCCGAACCCTGCCACTTCCTGCAAACCAAACAGGCTTGAGAGGCGCGTAAGAGCAAACCAGTACGCGGGCATCACGAGAATACTGCAGAGAAACGCCGGGACGGAGAATGCAACGATCTCCCGAAGAGAGTGTCGATCGAAGCGAAAACCGAAGCCCGCTCCAAACCTCCTGTGCAATGCGTGGGATGCAATCTGTCCAGCGAGGAATGCGGCGAGCAGTGCTCCTATAGCTTGCGCAACGAATACGCCCATCAGTCCAAAGAGGAGAACTCCGAGGACTCCAAAGACGAAAAGCGCTGCGGAACGGATTAGCTGGGTGAGAGAGTATTTGCCGAACTCCTGCAGCCCGGCAAGGGCTCCGCCAAATACGTTAAAGAACCCGGAAGCGGCAAGGATAACCGCAGCGATGCGGAGATATTTTGCAAGGTTGATGTTTGCAAACAGCTTTAGGGCGATGGGCTCGCTGAAGAGAAAGAGAAAGCCCGCAAGAGCAAGAAGAGAAAAGAAGGCAATGCCAACAATTGTATTGACAACTGAACTTGCACGGTCGGTGTCACGAACGGCATACTGTGGCAGGAACTTCTGGAGTGTGACGCCCTGTCCCACCTGTCCGAGGTCTGCCCCGACTTGCACGGTTGAAGCAATGATGGTGAAAATACCAAAATCGGAACGGGATATTAGTTTCGCGACGATGAAGGGTAGCAACAATTGGATAAATCTGACGCCAATACTAGCAGCGCCCGTAAGACGCGCAGCACGATAATAGCGACCGGATATACCCGGTCGTTCATGGGGAGGTCGGCTTTCCGACAATAGATTACCCATGCGTGCTCCTTGATCCATTGAGCAAATGCTCACAGATACGCTGGGCAGCCAGGCCGTCACCAAATGGATTTTGAGAACATTTCATCTTTTGATAGGCGTCAGGCTCTTCAAGTAACCTTTTCACTCCTGCGATGATCGACTTCGTCGCAGTACCTACAAGTGCGGCTGTCCCCGCCTCCAAGGCCTCTGTGCGCTCAGTTACTTCGCGCATAACCAGTACAGGTTTTCCGAGACTTGGCATCTCTTCCTGGACCCCGCCGGAATCGGTCAGGACAAGATAACTGCGCTTTGCCAACTGAACAAAAGTCAAATAGTCGAGTGGTGGGAGCAGGCTGATGTTCTGCATCCCGCCCAGCGCTTCATAAACGGGCGTATGAACACTTGGATTCAGGTGAACTGGATAGACAATCTGTACATCCGGATGCTGGACGGCAATCGTCCGTAACGCGTCGCAAATTTGCTGTAGCGGCGCGCCCCAGCTCTCACGGCGGTGAGCCGTGATTAACACAATGCGCTTTTCCTCGAATGGAATGTGCGCGAGCGGCGAGCCCTCGATCACGAACGGTTTTCCAGCCACATACAGCAGAGCATCGATGACGGTATTGCCGGTGACCACAATGCTGGAAGGCGAGACGCCCTCCCGCAAGAGAACATCCCGGTTCTTCCCGGTTGCGGCAAAATGAACACTGGCGACACAATCGATATAGCGCCGGTTCACTTCCTCAGGGTATGGGTTGAACACATCATTCGTCCGCAACCCCGCTTCGACGTGCGCTATCGGGATGCGGCGATAGAAAGCAGCCAGCGCAGCCGCCATCGCCGATGTTGTATCACCCTGCACAACCATCCAGTCCGGCTGTTGCTCCGCAAGGATGATATCCAGCTTCTCCAGCACTTTGCAGGTAACGTGCGACAGCGTCTGTGCCTGAACCATGATGTCAAGGTCATGATCCGGCCGGATGCCAAAGAGATCGAGCACCTGGTCCAGCATTTGACGGTGCTGTCCCGTAACACAGGTCACGCACTCCGCCCTGCCATCATCGAGCAGTGCCCGGATGACCGGCGCCATCTTGATAGCTTCCGGCCGCGTGCCGAACACAGTGAAAATCTTCTTCCTTTTGGCCACTGGCGCTCTCAATCTCTGTGCTTCGCAGTGGGTGAGGCGATGCCGTTCAGACGCTGCCGATTATGGCGATCCGCTTTCAGTGCTTGGCGCCACACGCGGCCGCGGACCTCAACTGTGTTGCGTCCATCGCAGCAACAGATCCCGCCGTCAATGAGAATAGAGGCAGCGATTGCCCGCACCCCCCTTTTCAAAGTCATAGCCTCTCTGGCGCAAAGTGAAACTCTAGTGCGGAAATTGCCTTGGCCATGAACGACCGCTTCGAGACATTCACTCGCAACCCACCGTCTGTCTGCATTCAATGTGTAGGGCCCATGGAATCTCAAAAACTCTTGCGCAGTTGGGCCAGCTTCGCTCTGGTTTCCGTATTCTTCTTCATGTATTGGTATCCCGCCTGCAAAAACGCGAAAAGGATGCCGACCAGGAATCCAATGGCGGTAGCGCCAACGACGATGAAGGTGCGCTTTGGGAAGGATTTCCTGTCGGGCGGAATCGCAGGATCGACGACCTGAATGAGCGCGCCTTCCTTGGCTTCGTCGAGCTTGGCCAATTCGAACTGCCGGGCCAGGATTTCGAAGATCGTTTCGTAGTATTTGACGTCGCGCAGCCTGCCGGCGTATTCCGCGCCAGCCTCGGTCATCTGTCCCTTGGAAACATTAATTCCGTCGGGGTTGTCGCTGCTGCCTCCCAGTTTGGCCAACTGCGCGCGCAGGCCTTCCAATTCCCGCTGGGCCTCGACCAGTTGCGCATTTTCGCCCGCGGCATAGGTCTGCATGCCTTGTATCTGAACTTCCCTGGCCGTGATCTGCGCGCGCAATGCGGCAGCCGATTCAATCAGCGCGCGCGTCTGGCTGTCGAGCTGGATCAGCCCGGACTTTTGTTCCGTCTCCTTTAGAGATTCTTCAGCGTCAGCCAGGTTTTGATTCGCTTGCTTGAGTTGTTGCTCGAAGAACAACCTGCGCTGCCCTGCCTCACCGATGGCCAGATGTTGAGACAGATCGCGGAACTGATCGACGTACCCGTTGGCCAGATCGGCGGCGCGCCGCGGATCGCGGTCTTCGACGGAAATGTGGATCAGCCCGTCTTTTCCGCTGCCGTCCACGGTTGCACGATTCTCAAACGCCTTGCGCGCATCGGAGGGATACCGCTTGTGGTACTCCCGCATGAGTTCAAAATGCTGCACCATAGCATCTTCCACCGTGCGGCTTTTTAGCATGCCGACGTACAAGTCATTGGGATTCTTGAGACCGAGGCTGCTGCCGGCCAGCGCGCCCACTCCGCCCAGGTTTCCAAGTTGGGTGGCCAATTGGGCGCTCAAAGATGAATTCTGTTGCGGAGGCAGCAATATCGCCGTTGCCGTGTAGCGCACGGGTAGAAGCAGTGAGACGACGATCGCCAGGATCGCGAAGCTTGCGGTAATCCACAAGATGGTGCGCTTTCGCTCCACCAGCACGATGAGAAGATCAAGCAGCGAGATTTCGTCCTCTTCCTTTGTGGTCCGCCCACCGGCGGAAGGGGCGGGCAGAGGCGCGACGGGCTCTTGGAGATCGGAAACTGGAATATCCGTGGCCATCTGTTCCTGCTGGACGATCAAATTTGAGCGCGAACCTATCTGTATTTTACAGGAGACTCACCCTCGCGCTCGCTACTTAATGACGTTCACCGCCGCCGCGCCCAAGGCTAATTGAGAGAACATCTGCGACCAGTTCATTACGCCGTAGAGTGCGGACTGCTTGGGGAGCTTCTCCGGAACAACGATCGTATCGCCGGGATAGATGTGCAGATTGCTGAATTCATTCCCCCACGGTCCCTTGCTCATGTCGTGGCTTACCACCTCTCCGTCGGCGCGAATGATGAATTCGCGGCCGCGGTCGGCGTCCTTGTCAGGACCTCCAGCCAGGCGCAAATACGTTCCCACTCGCGTGTGCGCCGCGAACAAGAAGGAATTCTGATCGTAGACCGCGCCAACTACGTTGACGGTGGCGGGAATGTGCGGGACAACAAAACGATCGCCAGCCTCCAACCCGATGTCCGGAAGACTGTCGACACCGCTGCTGTCGGGGTGCAACGGAAGTACGATCCGTCCCGTAGCGCGAATTTGCTGCAGGCTGGCCAGGAGGCCTTGTTCGTTGCCCTGCACCGCTGTGCCGCTGGCCAAGCCCTGTGGTGAAGCTGCTGCCGACGACGACGCCAGCACCATAAGATTTCGTTGAATCCCCATGCCTAGGCTTCGTACATATTCGTCGATCCTGGCTTGCTGCACGGCGCGCGTCGACTCGCGCGTGAGCTCGGAGCCGTAAAGGTATGCATTCGGTGTCAACCCCCCGGCGCGTTCGACGAGATGGTGCAATGTTTCGCCGGACTGGACCGAATACACGCCGGCATGCACGAATTCGCCCTCCAGCCGGACCAGCTTGGTCTGCTCTGCCACGGGCAAGCGGATATCGGCTTCGGAAAAGATGGAGACCACGTCTCCCGGCTGCAGTTCTAGGTCCTGGGAGGCGTCGTGTTGCAGCACCAGTTTGCCCAGGTCGAAGGGAAGCAACACGGTCTTCAAGGTTTCCGTATTTAGCCGCTCGATGACCGCATAATCCCAGTCGATCTCGGGAGCCGGCAGTTGCACCTCGGTCCGCTGCGCGGGAGGAAGTACCTGGCCGGATACGGCAGCCTGGGCGGCCGCGAGCGGGGCGCTGCCGGAACGTTGTTGCGCGCTGAGGTTTTCGCCCCCCGCATTCTGCGCACCGATGTTCTCCGGAACGGGCAGCCCTAGCTGCGCCCGCCGCCACCAGTAGTTCCGCGTCAGCAGCGATTCCTTGTCCGGAATCAGTTCGCTAACCCGCATGCCTTCATGCCAGGCAAAGCGGCCCGGATTGACGGTGTTTCCCCGCAGCGTGACGGTTTGCCGGTAGCTGGGCACTATCGAGAAGACGCGGATCATATCGCCGTCGGCCGATGGCATCGCCAGGCCTGCCGCATCGTAGGCCACTTCCATGGCGTGCCGCTCGCGATGTTCGTCGATGCGCTCGATCGAGACGCGCGCCTCGGCGGCCACTGTGGAAACGCCCCCGGCATCGGCCAGAACATCGGCCAGCGATTCCTGGGCCCGCAGTTCATAGATGGCCGGATTGCGCACGCTGCCGAAGACTGCGACCTGGGGGCCAACAGTAGGAATGAAGATGATGTCGCCGGGCAGCAGCTTTGTGTCCTTCGACTTGTCGCCGCGAATCAGCAAGTCATAGACGTCGAAGCGGGTCACCATCGCGCCAGCACGGCGCAGTTCGATCGAGCGCATCGAACCTTCGGCCGAAGGGCCGCCGCTTGCGAACAGCGCGTCCACCAGCGTGCTCAGCGAACTGACCGTATAGACGCCCGGCCGCCGCGCTTCTCCAGAGATATACACCTGGATGGCGCGAATCTGTCCCACGTCGACGGTGAGATCAAAGTTGCGATATACGCGGCCTACAGCATCGCGCAGATGCAAGTCGAGCTCTGAAAACTTCAGGCCCGCGACATGCACCTGGCCCACCTGGGGAAGATAGATCTCCCCTGAGCGGTCTACGCGCAGGTTGGCCTGCGAGCTCACCTGCCCCCAGATGCGGATGCGCAACTCGTCGCCCGGCCCGATCACGTAGTCGGGCGGAACGGGAGTCATATCCAGGGGGGCAAATGTGGAAGGCACGTGGTCAAACAGGCTTGCGCCGAAGATCGCGAGAGTCTGGCCTGTGGTCGCGGACACGAAGTTCTGGAACTCGGTCAGCGGCTGGGGCGGAAGCGGCGCCGGCGGCGCGGCAGCCTGGCGGGACAACGTTTCAATATCCGAGTAATTGGCCGGAGAATTCGCAGCGGGAACAGCGTATCCGCCCGGCGGCCCGAGCTGCAACGGCTGTTGGGACCCTGTCTGCCCTTGGCTGGAACACGCCGGTGTGCTTGCAAGCAGAGGGTCTGAACAGTCCGAACTGCTCGGAATCTGTGCGCATAGCTCACCGGCAAGAGAACAGATCAGGACGAGGAAACTGAACTGTCGAACGACAAAAATTCGGCCTCCGGCACCCCTTCCACGCTGTGGCGAATGCATATGTCTGAAGTTTATAACATTCTCGGAAACACTGTAATCGAGTGCCATGGCAGTAACCTCAACGTGACGAACCGTGACCTCTGTCCCTGGGAGCAATCCAGGCCCGTTTGCAGGCGATCTATGCTTGCCAGGGTTAATTCAAGTCGTCACGGGTGGAACGCCACCAGCTTGTAGCGTGGATTTCGGTTGCACACTCACACACGCTTGGCTGCGTGGAATTCGCGGCGAATGTGCTCGATATCGACCGTGGGCTTGGGGTATTTCATGCGCAGCGATTCCAGGTGCTCGACGACGATGCGCGCGATGGCGAGATTGCGGAACCACTTGTGGTTTGCCGGGATGATAAACCAAGGCGCGTGCGCTTTGCTGCAGCGGGAGAGAGCGTCTTCGTACCCGGCCACGTAGTCCTTCCAGAAGGCGCGCTCCTTATAGTCGGCCTCGCTGATCTTCCAATGTTTGGTGGGGTCGTCGAGACGCTCCTTGAAGCGCTTCAGTTGTTCTTCCTTGGAGATGTGCAGATAAAACTTGAGAATGTGGGTGTTGTGATCAACGAGGTTCTTCTCGAAATCGTTGATCAGATCGTAGCGGCGGGACCAGACTTCTTTGGGGACGAGATTATGAACGCGAACGATAAGAACGTCCTCGTAGTGGGATCGGTTGAAGATGACGACTTCGCCGCAGGCGGGGGCCGGTATGTGCGCGCGCCACAGAAAGTCGTGGGCTGCCTCCTCGGCGGAGGGTTGCTTGAACGGCGCGACGCGGCAGCCCTGGGGGTTCATTGCGCCCAGAACGTGGTTGATGGCGCCGTCTTTTCCGCCGGTGTCGAGGGCCTGAAGACAGATAAGGAGCGAATGGCGGCGCTCGGCGTAAAGCAGGTCCTGCAACTCCCGGAGCTTCTTCTGATAGTGCTCGATTTCATCGGCCGCGGACTTTGCGCCTTTGTGACCGCCGCTGAATGAAGGGTCGATTTTCCTGAGCTTGACCTTGCTTCCCGGCTCGACCTTGAACTTCTCGAAGTAATTCATTTTCAATCCCCATTTCTACTGCGCTGCTCCTGATTCCGTGAAGCTGCTGTCTGAGGCGCACGGCGGACTTTGCGTGAAGAGCGTCCGCTGAAACGCGGCAGCCGGCTCGACCGCAACAGAAGAAATGCTAACAGGCCAGGAGGGAGGGCGGGATTTTGCCGCTGGTAGGGATCATCCAGCAAGACCTAGCACGCGCGTAAACAGAACTAGACTATAGTCAAGGGGCGGATGCTCACCGCGCTCGCTCCGCCGGTCGATCCGCATTCGCTGCGACCCGGACAGTCAGAACGCAAGCAAGAGGAGATCAATGATGGAAAAAACATTGTCGCCCGACCTGCTACGGAAAGTCGATGCCTACTGGAGAGCCGCGAACTATCTCTCCGTTGGTCAGATTTATCTTTACGACAATCCCTTGCTCAAGCGCCCGCTCGAGATCGGAGATGTGAAGCACATGCTCCTGGGGCATTGGGGAACTACCCCCGGGCAGAACTTCATTTATACGCACTTGAACCGAGTGATCAAGAAATACGATCTCGACATGATCTATGTCTCCGGTCCGGGGCATGGCGGCCCTGCCGTCGTCAGCCACACTTACTTAGAAGGCACTTATAGCGAGATCTATTCCAATATCACCCAAGATGAAGACGGACTTAGGAAGTTATTCATCCAGTTTTCATTTCCCGGAGGCATTCCCAGCCACGCTTCGCCGGAGACTCCGGGATCGATCCACGAAGGCGGCGAGCTGGGTTATTCGCTCAGTCACTCGTTTGGAGCGGTTCTGGACAATCCTGACCTGATCGTGGCATGTGTGGTCGGAGACGGCGAAGCGGAGACCGGGCCGCTGGCCACCGCATGGCACTCGAACAAATTCATCGATGCGGCGACCGACGGCGCTGTGCTGCCCATTCTGCATTTGAATGGCTACAAAATCTCCAATCCCACCGTGCTGGCGCGCATCACGCATGAGGAGCTGGAGCAACTCCTACGCGGCTACGGGTGGACGCCCTATTTCGTCGAAGGGCACGAACCGGAGCTGATGCATGAGGCCATGGCGGCGACGCTCGATCGCGTCGTGGAAGAGATCAAGAGGATTCAGCAAGACGCTCGCGCTCATGGGATCACGGCTCGTCCACGCTGGCCGATGATCGTTCTCAACTCCCCAAAGGGCTGGACGGGTCCAAAGATCGTCGATGGTCTGCAGGTTGAAGGCACGTTTCGATCGCACCAGGTGCCGCTCTCCGATCCGGCGACAAATCCGGAGCACCTGAAGCAATTGGAGGAATGGCTGAGGAGTTACCGGGCGGAGGAGCTCTTCGACGAGCATGGCCGCTTGCGGCCGGAACTGGCTGAGCTTGCGCCTCAAGGCGACCGGCGAATGGGAGCCAATCCGCATGCCAACGGCGGCGGCCTTTTGCACGACTTGAGGATGCCTGATTTTTGTGAATACGCGGCCAACGTTCCATCGCCCGGTGCGCCAGGCGTCGGAGACACTCGCGTACTCGCGCCGTTTTTGCGCGACGTGGCAAAGCTGAACGCGGAGCGACGGAACTTCCGCATCTTCGGTCCCGACGAAACCATCTCCAACGGTCTAACTGCCGTGTTTGAAGTGACCAAAAGGCAATGGGATGCCGCGACTGTATCCAACGATGAGTTTCTCGCTCCCGAGGGACGTGTGCTCGAGATGCTCAGCGAGCATCAGTGCGAGGGCTGGCTCGAAGGCTACCTGCTTACCGGCCGTCACGGTTTGTTCAACTGCTATGAGGCGTTCATTCACATTGTGGATTCGATGTTCAACCAGCACGCCAAATGGCTAAAGGTGACCAACGGCCTGCCGTGGCGGCACAAGATCGCTTCGCTCAATTACCTGCTGGCGTCCCACGTCTGGCGGCAGGATCACAACGGCTTCACGCACCAGGATCCGGGATTTATCGATCACGTGGTGAATAAGAAGGCCGAGGTCGTACGTGTATATCTTCCGCCTGATGCCAACTGCCTGCTTTCGGTGATGGATCACTGCCTGCGCAGCCGCCAATACGTCAACGTGGTGGTTGCGGGCAAGCATCCCGCGCCGCAGTGGCTGACGATGGAAGCGGCCATCAAGCACTGCACGGAAGGCATCGGCATCTGGCAATGGGCGAGCAACGACCAGGGCGGGGCGCCCGATGCTGTGATGGCGTGCTGCGGCGACGTGCCCACGCTGGAGACGCTGGCCGCGGTGAGCATATTGCGCGAGCACTTGCCGGAATTGAAACTGCGGGTGGTGAACGTCGTCGATTTGATGAAGCTGCAGCCGCAATCGGAGCATCCGCACGGTCTCAGCGACGCGGATTTCGACACGCTTTTCACCAAAGATAAGCCGGTCATCTTCGCCTTCCACGCCTATCCATGGCTGATCCACCGCCTCACCTACCGCCGAACCAACCATGACAACATTCACGTCCGCGGCTATAAGGAAGAAGGAACCATCACCACACCGTTTGACATGACAGTGCTGAACGATCTTGACCGCTTCCACCTCGCCATGGACACCATCGACCGCATACCGCGAATCACCGAGAAGGGCGCTTATCTGAAGCAGACACTTAAAGACAAGCTGGTTGAGCACGGACGATACATCAGAAAGCAGGGGAGGGACCTGCCGGAGATTCGGAACTGGCAATGGAAGGGCCAGGAGGCAACCGCGAAGCCAAATGGGATCTGATACGGCAAGAAGCGCGCTCGGCATCGGTTCCGGCTGAGGAAGAGACGGGCCGGCGGCGGGCTCAGGCCGCGGACTTTCGCGGCCGCCGGAATAAGCCGCGCTGCTACAGGATCCTCGAATGAAGCGTGAACCGAGCCTGAACGCTCGGAATACCTTCCAAATATCCTCACAGTGCCGCGCCGCGGTGTATCCTGTCAGGCAGGCCACGAACCCAAAATCATAAGGATCGCGAACATGGAGATCTTTCAACAACTGCCGCCGGACGCAGTGAAGATCGTTCTGGTTCTGTTCCTGTCGTTCCTCATCGGGCTGGAACGCGAGGAGCACAAGGCCGCGGGGAGCACATACGCATTTGGTGGAGTGCGAACCTTCCCGCTGATTGGCCTCATCGGCTATTCCCTGGCTGTCATTTCCGGCCCGCAACTTTTGCCCCTCACTGTCGGCTTTCTGGTCGTCGCCGGGTTTTTGCTGCTCTCCTATTGGCACAAGCTCACCAAGACGGAGATCGCCGGAGTCACGACGGAGATGTCGGGACTGACGACATTTCTCGTCGGAGCGCTCGTCTGTTACGGCCATTTCTGGATCGCGACCACGCTAGGCGTGGCCAGCCTGGTATTGCTGGATTTGAAGACCGCACTGGAGAATCTCGCCGCGCGAATCGCCGCGCGGGAGATTCTCACCTTTGCGAAGTTCCTGTTTCTGAGCGGCGTAATTCTCCCCGTGCTGCCCAACCAGGAGTTCGGCCGCTTCCACATCAATCCATTCAAAACCTGGCTGGTTGTGGTGGCCATCAGCGCCATCTCATACGCCAGTTATGTGCTGCAGAAGCTCACAAAGGGCCAGGGCGGGACCGTGCTGGCAGCTCTGCTCGGCGGCGCCTACTCTTCTACGGTCACGACCGTTGTGTTAGCGCGCCGCGGCAAGATCGACGACCATCCCCACCTCTACTCCGGTGGGATCCTGATTGCGTCCGGCGTGATGTATATGCGCCTTTGCATCCTTCTCGTCCTTTTCAATCGACAATTGATGTTGCTGCTCTGGGCGCCTCTTCTTTTATTGGGGGCGATCGCGACAGCCGTTGGCTGGCTGTGGACCCGGCGCGCGGACAAGGGCGCGCAAGTGATGGAGCAGGATCTCGAACCAAAGAATCCGCTTGAGCTCATCACGGCGTTTCTTTTTGCCGCGCTCTTTCTGGCCATGCTGGTCATCACGCAACTGGCGGTCACGTATCTCGGCCGCGCCGGCATCGACACCCTGGCGGCCATCATGGGCGTCAGCGATGTGGATCCCTTCATCATGGGCCTCACCCAGGCGCCCAGCACTGCCACCGCGTTGAACGTCTCCGCGGGGGCGATCCTTATCGCCGCCTCCAGCAACAACGTCGTGAAGGGAATCTACGCATATAGCCTGGCGGGCCACAAAACGGGCAGGCAAAGCCTGTTGTTTCTGCTCGCTCTCGCGGCCGCCGGAATTGCCCCGCTTTTCGTGCTGGGATGGTAATACGCCGGGGCAGACGACTGCCCATCGAAGAGACTGCTTCCTGCGCGGCAACTGCGTCGCGTGCGTGAATCCCTAGCCGGCGTGATACTCTTCGGCCAGCGAAAGTTGCTAACCCAAACCATGAAAATCCAAATTCCTATTCTTGTGACGCTGGGCGTCTTTGGCATGGCTTCGGCTGTTTCACCGGCACAACAAGCGACAGAGAACCAAGTTTCTTGCGGCGCGCAGGTGTGCCCCTACCTGAATCCCGCACTGGCGCCGGAAAAGCGCGCGAAAGATCTCGTGAGCCGCATGACGCTCGAAGAGAAGGTGAGCCAGATGCAAGACGTGGCTCCAGCCGTTCCGCGGCTCGGCATTCCCGCATACAACTGGTGGAACGAAGCGCTGCACGGCGTAGCGCGCAACGGCTTTGCGACGAATTTTCCGCAGTCGATCGGCCTCGCCGCCACATGGGATACCGGGCTGATGCACCGGATTGCGTCGGCGATCGCGGTGGAGGGCCGCGCCAAGTACAACGAGGCGATCCGCGAAAACGATCGCAGCCGGTTTGCGGGACTCACATTCTGGTCGCCGAATATCAACATCGATCGCGATCCGCGCTGGGGACGGGGAATGGAAACCTTTGGCGAGGATCCGTTTCTGACCGCCGCGATGGGCGTGGAGTTCGTGAAGGGTCTGCAGGGCGGCGATCCGAAGTATCTGGAGCTGGTGGCAACGCCGAAACACTACGCGGTGCACAGTGGACCGGAGCCACAGCGTCACGGATTTAACGTTGACGTGCCGGATCACGATCTCGAGGACACGTATCTGCCGGCATTCCGCGCCACGATCGTGGATGGACATGCGGACTCGATCATGTGCGCGTACAACGCGATTGACGGCGCGCCGGCGTGCGCGAATACGATGCTGCTCCAGCAGCATCTGCGTCAGGATTGGGGTTTCAAGGGGTATGTGGTTTCCGATTGCGATGCGGTTGCCGACATTCAGCGCGGGCACCACTTCGCTGACACTCCGGAGCAGGGTGACGCACTGGCCGTGAAGGCCGGCACCGACCTGGATTGCGGCACTGCGTACCGGGCCCTGACGAAAGCGGTGGACGAACACCTGTTGCCGGAAGCGGATATCGATGCGGCGGTGGTTCGCTTGTTTACCGTCCGCATGCGGCTGGGCATGTTCGATCCTCCGGCGGCGGTGCCGTTCAACGCGATTCCGTTCTCCGAGGTCAATTCAGCGGCGCACCGCGAGCTGGCCCTGCAAGCGGCGCGTGAAGCGATTGTGCTCCTGAAAAATCGCGATGACACGCTCCCCCTGAAACCGTCGATCCGGAAGATCGCGGTTGTGGGTCCGACCGCGGATCTTGTGGAGGCGATTGAGGGGAACTACAACGGAACCGCACCTGATCCTGTTTCGCCGCTCAACGGACTGCGCAAGCAGTTTGGCGACGAGAATGTCATCTACGCGACGGGATCGGTGCTGGCCGACGGCTCGCCCGCGCCGATTCCCTCGGCGTATTTGCGCACGGACTTGTCGCTGAAGACCGCCGGACTGAAGGGTGAGTACTTCGATAACACCGGGTTTGAAGGCGCGCCGAAGATGGTGCGCGTGGATGCGAAGATCAACTTCAATTGGAATCGCGTGGCGCCCGCGCCGGACTTTGCAGCCAAGACATTTGCTGTGCGATGGACAGGCGAGCTTGTGCCTCCCGCCGCGGGCGATTACGTGCTGAGCGTGCGCGGGCCGCGACCGTTCATGCCGTTCGTTGCCAGCGGCGGCACGGCCGGAGCGCAACCGGAGGCCGGAGGGGTTCCGGATCGCCTCCGGCTTTACATCGATGGCAAGCTGGTGATGGACAGCCATAGCAATCCAGCCAATGCGCGACTGAGTTTCGCCGGCACGCAACCACACTCGGTCCGCGTGGAGTACGTGCATCTTCCCAACGACCGCTTTATCGATCTCGAGTGGATAGCTCCCGCGAACAGTTTGCTTGGTCCGGCGATTGAGGCGGCACGCGCGGCCGATGCGATTGTCGCCTTCGTTGGACTTTCTCCGAACCTGGAGGGTGAGGAGATGAATGTCCACGTGGACGGCTTCGAGGGCGGTGACCGGACACGCATCGAACTTCCCGCGGCGCAGGAGCACCTGTTAGAGGCGTTGGGCGCGACCGGCAAACCGCTGATTGTCGTGCTGACCACAGGCAGCGCGCTGGCGGTGCCGTGGGCCAAGGAGCACGCGGATGCGCTGCTCGTGGCGTGGTATCCCGGCGAAGAGGGCGGCGACGCGATTGCCGAAACATTGACCGGGAAGAATAATCCCGCGGGGCGGCTGCCTGTCACTTTTTATGGTTCGACCGGCGATCTGCCTGCTTTCACCGACTACTCCATGAAGAGCAGAACCTATCGCTACTTCAAGGGCGAGGTGTTGTATCCGTTCGGGTATGGTTTGAGCTATTCGCAGTTCAGCTACGGTGCGCCGCATGTCAGCTTGACGCCGATTCAGGCTGGAACCTCCTTAACCGTGGCCGCGGAGGTCCGCAACATGAGCCACCGCGACGGCGATGAAGTCGCCGAGCTTTACGTGACGCCTCCGCAAACTGCCGTGTCGCCGCGCTTGGAGCTTGTAGGATTCGAGAGGATTCATCTGCGCGCGGGCGGTGCGCGTGTCGTGTTCTTCACGCTGACTCCGCGGCAACTGAGCGAGGTGGACGAGAAAGGGAACCGGGCTGTCGTGCCGGGCGTCTATGCAATCTACATTTCGGGAGGACAGCCGGAGAAAGGAACGCCCGCCGCGACCTTGCAAGTGTTCGGAACGGCGGCGCTGCCGAAGTGAGTCAGAGCGACGGCGCAAGTGCGCCTTGATTAGAAGGCTTTAGTGCGCGGGGGGCTGAATCTGCGCGGCAACGAAGTCGTGGACAAACATCAGGCTGGTGGGAGACGCCACGATTGCCGCGTTGGTTTGTCCTGCTGCATGAATGAGGAGGAAGGGGCGCGGATCCCACTCGCCTCCATGAGAGACGCGCTCATCCTCGGCGCTCCATCCGGGAGTTGTGCGCCATATTCTGGTGCGCCAGGAGTGATCTCCCTGGATGATCAGGGTCGTTTCCGGCCAGCGCGGCTGCGTCTCCAGGGCGTCGAGTATTTGCCCGAGGAAGCGATCGGAATAATCCAGCGAATCGAGATAGGATCCGCCCACGCCGTAGTTGTGTGAGCGGCGATCCCAAAAAGCAGGCGGATGGGGTATGGGCAGGTGCAGGTAGATGATGTCGGCCTGGCTGTTGGCGAGCGCGGCGAGGGCGTGCTGGCTCATGTCCTTCACGGTCGCCACGTGGCTTAGAGATTCCCAGTGGGCCACATCGGCTACAGCCACGCGAGGCGCAACGAGTTGTTCGGCCACGATGCGCAGGGGGAACCAGACGTCATCAGCGAAGCTGGCATTGATTGACGGAGGGGCGCCGTCTTCAGTGTCGTCGTTGCTCCAATAGCACTCGGTGGCTGTGCCCACAAAGATCGGGCAGTAAGCCAGGTACCAACCGACGATCGAAGTCGAGATACCGCGTTCCCTGGCCATGCCGAACAACGATGCGCCCGAGTCAAAAGGTTCCCAATTAGGATCGTCAGCGGTGCGAACGATGAATTGATTTTTCGCGGTAAACGTAGAACTCGTTACGATGCGGCCCAGGAGCAAACTCGGCACAACCAAGTTGGTGTGGTAGCCAATCGGCGTCACGTTGGTGTACACCGTACTTTGCAAGCGCAGCCGATCAAAGTTTGGAAGATCGAGTGAGTGATCGCGAGCTTCGAATACGGGTTTATATGCCAACTCGTCGAAGACAATCCATACCAGGCGCGGTTTGGCGCCGGGCTGGGCGGGAATGGGGCCCGCAAATGCCTGAATGCCGGGACGCCAGAAGGCGGCGCTTACCAGTTGAGCGGTCATGACGAATGCAAACACTACGGCGCCGGTGAGCACGGCGCCACCAAGGCCATAGAGTTTTGACGCGATATTGGGGGTGCACAAAATCAGAAACGCGAGAATAACGATCCATGCGACAGCGACGAGCGCAACGCCTGCGTACGGAACTCGAAACGGGAAAATTCTAAGATTACAGACGAGCAGGTAGATCGGAAGGAAGGCAAGGGCGAACCACCGGATTCGCGCCCAGAGCTTCAAGCCGCGGAGGATCGCCAACAAGCCCGCGAAAACCAGGCCCACAATCGCAAGATCGACAAGCTGCGCCAGAACCAAGCGGGTGAGCGGCCAGGGAACGCGCATTCGCTCATCGCCCAACGAGGAGGTCAGGTCAACATAGCTTGGCAGAAGCAGAATGGCGGCGAAACCCCAGGCCTGGGCGATCCGTTTGATCATGCCGTGCTCGCTTCCGCACGAGAAGTTTCCGCGATGGCAGTTGCGCTATTTGGCTCTGAGGTTCGTTCGAGGAGGAAGAGAACACGGCCGTTGTCGAGCCCGCAACGATCAACGATCGCGAAGAACGGCGCGAACGCATGTTGCAGATCGTCCTCTGTCAGGTGACCGTAAAGATCGTCGCGTCCGCGCAGCCATTCCTGAAACATGGGATCGGAGGGCGGCACCCACTCCAGCAGCAGCCAGCGGCGCGTAAGGCAGGCGCAGAGACCGGCGATGTGCGCAAGCGGCACCTGCTCGCGCAGGATCAGATGATGTATGACAGCGAGCATGAGGACCAGGTCGAATCCACCGATGAGGCGGTCGAGCAGTGAGAGGTGTTCGCGATTGCGCCATCCTGCCGCGGGCGTGGGCCGGGCGATGTTTGCGACCAGGGCCGTGATGGGTTTGTTCTGGCGCACGGCTGTTTGCCATAGTGTTTCGAGGGCTGCGGAGTCGCTGTCGAGCGCGACGACGTCTGCACCAGATTCGGCCGCCATCAGGGAGTAAGTTCCCGTATTGGCGCCGATATCCAGGACGTGCGCCGGCCGGCAAGTTTCGAGCGCGCGCTTCACGAACTGCTGTTTCGCTGCCACGTCGGCCGGCCGATAGTGGCTGGCGGATTGTTCGTATTGGCTCCATTGGCTGCGGTCCAGCGGCCCGGCCGCACGGCGAATCTGCTTGCCGAGGCGCGCGATGCGCTTCTCGAGGATGTGTGCGGCCAACTCGGGATCGGTCGTGGAGGGTGGCTTCTTCGAACTGCTTTGTGTCGCGCCCCGATGTTCGAAGAGCGTGGCCAGAGTGACGACATCAAGCAGGTCGGGAGTGAAACGCCGCCAGAACGGCAGCGCCCTATAGACTTCTCCGGGCTCATATCCGTCGCGCGCAAACAGAGTGGCTTGGAGTGGCCAGCTCAGATACTTCGCTGCCACCAGGGGCAGCAAAAACGTGCGCACGAATTGGCCGTAGGCCAGCCAGACCTTGGAGCGCGGATCGCGGCGCTCGAATGACAACACATCCACCAGGATGGGGCGCGGGCCCGCGAAGAGGATGTTGAGAGGAGTGGCATCCTTCAGGGTCCAGCCGGCGGAGATTGCCTGGCTGGCGACGCGCAGCGTAAGCTCGGCGGCGGCGCGCCACTGAGCGGTGGTCCACTCCCAGGGGTAGCTGATGGGGTGAATGCGCGGATGTTCGAGCCAGAGCTCGCCGGGAGAAATGCACGAATGGGCGGCGGGGCCGGCGATCCCGCTGGGGATCAGGTCGCCGCTCCGCTCCAGTGCCGCACGCAACGGAGAGGCGAGAAACGCCTGCGTCTCTTCTTCGGCCGAGGGACGAATCTGCCGCAACGCGCAGCCGGCGATCAGGCGGAGCTGGCCGGCCGGATCGCGGAACGTCAACTCCAACTCATTGTCTCTGGAGGGGAGACTCGAATCACAGCAGGAAAGCTCGGCGGGGCCGCTCACGGATGTGGCGAGTCCTCGCCGTCTGCGGAGCCGGATAGCTCTTCCGGTTCGCGTTTAGGCGCGGCTTGCCGATAGAAGAGCGCATAGACTTTTCGGCGCAGATACCAGCCGGTGGCCACGAGCGCGGAACCAGCGGCCTGAATTGCCAGCAAACCGGTCCCGGGGTCGGCGTATGCATACGCGGGGCGCTCAAACAACAGAACCGCGCCCACAAAAATCAGGATCAGCGGGAAAACTCGCAGTAGTCTCATATGGCGACCAGGCAGCTTTGGCAAGGCAACTCCACGATGAGGTGGGCTTTTCTGTCCGATGGCCATCGAACGGGGATCCGGAACAGAGCGTTGGCGCCCCTCATACAAAACGTAGACGGAAAGCGCACCTTGAAAGTTTACAGGCCCGGAAACATTACGCCTAGGAAGACGCGCTTCTTTCGAAGAAAAAGTTCAGGCATAGGTATCCTGAAACCGAACTCCCGCATCTGACAACATTGGACTACTGTCGGGATTCATCTGCCTTCCCGCCAGGAGTGTTTTGCATGCCGGAACCGGCGATTGCCCAAAAGGGTCGCTATCCCGTCGCGGTGGAGGCGTCAAAGACGTATTTCTGGTGCGCTTGCGGACGGAGCGCGAACCAGCCCTTTTGCGATGGCAGCCACAAGGGAACCGAGTTCACGCCGATGAAGTATGAAGCGACCGAGTCGACGACCGTGTGCTTTTGTGGCTGCAAGCACACAGCCACTCCGTGCTTCTGCGACGGAACGCACGCGCGGCTTTGAAGCCTTTGGTTACGCTTGGGCGGCCGGTGCTGTGGTTGCAGGTTTGGGCTTGGGAATTTCTTTGCGCGCAGGGGCAAGGATGGCATGCAGGATGGTGCCCTCCATACGCGGCATGAATTCGACCACGCCGGCATCGCCAATATCCTGGATCAGGCGGTTAATGATTTTGTAGCCGAGCTCGCGGTGGGCCATCTGGCGGCCGCGGAAGCGAAGACTTGCCTTGACCTTGTCGCCCTCAGTGAGGAAGCGGACGGCCTGGTTCTTCTTGGTCTGGTAGTCGTGCTCGTCCACGGTGACGGAAAACTTGACTTCCTTGACGGTAATGACCTTCTGGCGCTTGCGCGCCGCTCGCTCGCTCTTTTCCTTCTCGTAAAGAAAACGGCCGTAGTCCTGGATTCGGCAAACGGGCGGGACAGCGGTGGGCGAAACTTCGACCAGGTCAAGGCCACGTTCGCGGGCGATGCGCACCGCCTCGAAGGGCGGAAGAATTCCAAGTTGTTCGCCGTTTTCGTCGATGACGCGGATTTCGCGCGCGCGAATCCGGTCGTTAATGCGAATGAAGGACTTTGCCGCTCGTTTATCGAATGCGATGGTACTCCTCCGAAAGCGTGCCGAGCGGGCCGGGGCAGGGCGCCCTACGGGCCGCCGCGAAGCGAACGCAAACAGAGTATAGCATTGGCTTGGCTTTTGTGAACTAAGAGGTTAGTGAGGCCGGCGGCCGCTTTCGCGGGCGAGCAACTCGCCGTCACGATTGAGGCCGGTCACGCGGATCTGCACGAGTTCGTTGGCGCAGAGATGGCCGTCGAGCTCGGCGGGAAGAAAGTTCTCCGTGAGCGCGGAGGTGCGGCCCCGGGCGGCAAGCGGAGCCGGTGTGTGCAGCGTGATGGCTGCGAGCTCGCGGCCGATGAACCGGCTGCGGTGGGCGTGAGTCTTTTCGACGGCGAGGACGCGAAGAGCGGCCATACGCTCCGCGACAGCAGCCGGCGGGACCGGCGACTCGGCGTGGAGCGCCCAGGCCCGCGTGCCCGGCCGCGGCGAAAAGGGAAATAGATGGAGGTAGCCGAAGGGGAGCTCGCGAACGAACGCGAGCGTCTCCTCGAACTCATGATCGGTCTCGCCGGGAAAGCCGGCCATGACGTCGGCGCCGAGCGTGAGATCCGGGCCGGCCGCGCGGACCAACGCGGCAACCTTGTCAGCATAATGCCAGGGGCGGTAACGGCGAACCATGCGGCGCAGCACGGCATCGGAGCCGGATTGCAGCGGGAGGTGGGCGTGACGAGCAACCCGGCGGCCGCCAAACTCGCGCATGAGGGCGATCAACTCGTCGTCCCAGTCCATGGGCTCGATGGAGCTGAGGCGCAGCCTCGGCAGCGTGGTTTGGTCAAGGATCGAGCGCACCAACCCTGCAAGCGACTCTCGTCCGAAGCCAGAAGAAAGATCCCGGCCCCATCGGCCGAGGTTGATGCCCGAGAGCACAAGCTCCTTGCCTCCGGCTTCGACGAAGCTTTGCACCTGCCGCAGCACGCTTTCCGCGGGCAGGCTTTTCGAGGGACCGCGCGTCTGCGGGATGACGCAAAACGTGCAGCGGTTGCCGCATCCCTCCTGAATCTTCAGGTTGGGACGCGTCTGCGCGCCCGGCGCAAGCTGTGTGTCTTCAAGAAAGGAGTGCACGAAGCGGTCGTCGGCCCAGATCGGGGCCCAGGCGGCGTCGGTTTGCTGTGCGCCGGCGGAGAGAAGCGAGTGCACTGGAACGAGCGCGGGCGGGATAGCCGCGGTTTGGCTCGTGCCGCGCGATAGATGAAAGATGATCTCGGGCGCGAGCGCTTTGTGGCTGTTGCCTACGACGGCTGCGACACCGGCGAGGCGCGCCAGCTCCTCGGGTGCGCGCTGCGCGTAGCAGCCGGTAACGACGATCTTGGCCGCTGGATTCCTGCGATGCGTCTGGCAGATGAATGCGCGGGCCGCGCGGTCGGCCTCGGCCGTCACGCTGCAGGTATTCACCACCACCACGTCGGATGCAAATGGCTGGCGCTCGCAAAGGGTGCGCAGGTTTCCGGCGATCGCCTCGCCGTCGGCGCGCGCCGCCCTGCAACCGAAGTGCTCAATGTGAAAGCCGGCCATCTGTCTTAGTTTAGAGCCTGCATCTTTGCGCCGCGCGGACCGCGCTTTTGGCGAGGAACACGGCTCGTGGCGCGGGGAAACAACTCTCCGGTATACTGGAAGAGAACAGTCGCCACTCGCAGCTTTCGTTCGCCAATATGTCGTCCTCTTCGACTGCCTATGTTCCGATTTCCGCTGGGCCTCGCGCACGGAGCCGGACCTGGCATATCGCCGGATACGTTTACTTCACCTTCATCTGCTATGTTTCCATAGGCTTGCCGCTGGCGGTTCTGCCGACGTTTGTGCATCTGCACATGGGCTACAGCGCGGTGCTGGCGGGGCTGGCCATCAGCATCCAGTACATCGCCACGCTGCTCAGCCGCCCCTGGGCGGGGCGCATCTCCGATCACATGGGAGCCAAGGTTTCGGTGCTGTGGGGTATGGCCTGCTGCACTGCGAGCGGCGCGTTTCTGGTGGGCGCGGCGGCCTTGCACCAAGTGCACTGGCTCAGCTTTACGGTACTGATCGTGAGCCGGCTTGCGCTGGGTGTGGGCGAAAGCCTGGGCTCGACCGGAGCGACCCTGTGGGGCATTACCAGCGCGGGGCAGGAGCACACGGCCAAAGTTATCGGCCTGAACGGCATCAGCACCTACGGCGGCATGGCGCTGGCCGCGCCGCTCGGCGTCATCCTGGATCAGCAATGGGGCCTCAAGTCGATCGGCATGCTGACGATTCTGATTGGCGCCGTGAGCTTTGCCATCGCCTGGCGCAAGCAGCCCGTCGCGGTCGAGCCGGGCGAGCACATGCCGTTCCGTCATGTGCTGGGCCGCGTGGCCCCGCATGGCATGGGGCTGGCGTTGGCCGGCGTGAGCTACAGCGTTCTGGCCACATTCGTCACGCTGTTTTACGCCAACCGCCACTGGAGCGGCGCGGCGCTCTGCCTCACCGCCTTCGGGATCGGGTTCATCGCCGTGCGCCTGCTGTTCATCAAAACCATCAGCCATTACGGCGGATTTCCGGTGGCGATTGCGTCGCTCGTGGTGGTGTGCGCGGGCATGGTTCTGCTGTGGCAGGCGGCAACGCCGTGGATGGCCCTAGCCGGAGCCGCATTGGGCGGACTCGGTTTCTCGCTCATCTTTCCTGCTATCGGCGTTGAGGCGGTGAAACAAGTTCCGGAGTTCAGTCGCGGGACCGCTTTGGGCGTCTACACCGCGTTTTCCGACGTGTCGTTCTTCCTCGTCGGTCCCATCGCCGGAGCGATCATCGGCTTCTACGGCTACGCCAGCGTGTTCCTGTTTGCGCTGATCAGCGTGGTGATGGCGCTCGGAATTGTGATTGTGCTGCGGGAGATGCAAAGCGCAACTCGGGGTCAATGAGTGCTGAGGCCTGATAGCGCCAATTGAGACAAGCCATGCTTCGCTGGCTCAATTTAGAACCGAGTCCAGGTATGCTTCCCTCTTGGGGTGAACGGGGCTGTCGCATCCTTACCTAAGCGGAGGTCCTATCTGTGAAGCAGAATTTCGCCGTAATTATCCTTGGTGGTACCGGACAAGTCGGCGGTGCAACCGTCGCGGAACTGCTGGCAACTTCGGAATGCCGGGAAGTGGTGATGGTCACCAGAAAGCCCATTGCGCCGAGATCGCGTGTGCGTAACGTCGTTCTTGATACCGGCGCGGCTGACTTTGCCGAGCGCACTGCCGCCCTTGCGCGCGAAGTTTTAAGCCAGGGTCCCGTCAGCGCCGTGAGCTGTGTGGGTGTCGGTTCCGGATCGATGCGCTGGAGCGAAGAAGAATTGCAACGACTTGAGCTCGGCGTCGTCGGTGCCTTTGCGCGTGGCTGCCATGACGGCGGAATCGCCCAGTTTTGCCTGCTTTCTGCGGCAGGCAGCACAGCTCGCAGCCGGTTTCGCTATGCACGCGTAATGGGCATGAAGGAAGACACCGTGCGAAATGTCGGTTTTGCCCGCCTCGCCATATTTCGCCCCGGCATCATTGTCGGCAACGCTCATACCCCGGCCTGGGTCGGTTGGTTGGGAAGCCTCGTGCCTGGGTCGTTTGGCAATATCGATCAGCGAATTCTCGGCCGCTCAATCGCCGCAGAGATCGCTTTGCACAGTCGAGAGGCTGGTGAAGTTACCCGCGAAAATGCAGCAATGAAAAAACTCGCTGCGCAGTTCAATAGCGTGCCTTAGGAATTTTTGCGTGGAGCGCATCGGCTTGTTATCGCCAATTGAAATCGTGATCGGCCAACAGAAGCCGACATTTCGTTAGCGATGCATCTGGATTGACGGCAAATCTCTAGTGCCGTATCGACAGTGCTCCGCGTGCAGGAATTTCCGGTTGCCGCTGCTGCTGTTGCGGAGCAGTGTGGATACGGCGATTTGCGCTAAGCCGCTAGCGCGGTGGAAGTATG
>Ga0182027_10001023_pt1 | contig 47260 bp, 41 predicted proteins | sample 712E1DmetaG_FD_121300 | JGI IMG/M metagenome (GOLD analysis project Ga0182027, IMG submission 121300) | Permafrost microbial communities from Stordalen Mire, Sweden - 712E1D metaG (Illumina Assembly) | ecosystem: Environmental > Terrestrial > Soil > Wetlands > Permafrost | place: Sweden...
TGTATTATGACAAAAAAAGAATTAGTTAATGCAATCGCTGCTGATGCAGGTCTTTCAATTAAAGATGCAGGCAAGGCTTTAAATGCATTCGTTGGAGCATTTGGAAAATCAATGAAAAAAGGTGAGAGAATTCAGCTCCCCGGCCTGGGAACATTCAAAGTTGACAAAAGAAGTGCAAGAGTAGTTCGTAATCCTCGTACAGGTGCTAAACTTAACGTTCCTGCTAAAAAAGTTGTAAAATTCAAAGCAGCTCCCGCACTTAACAAAGGTCTTTAATCTTAACTGATTGAGATTGTCCAGGGGTGTTTTTTACACCCCTTTTTTTATGTTTAACACCCTCCATTTATCGGTAAAAATGAGATATTCACCTAAAATATATATTAATGTTTAAGATATCTCTTTACTTTTGGTTGAAAGTGATAATAACAAATTAATAAAGTCCTATTATGTACACTGATTGGTTAATTGACAGATTAAGATGTCCGGAAACCCTGAACATGTTGGAATACAACGGAAGCAATTATGAATCGGGTGCGAAAGTATTCAAAGTAAAAAATGATATCTTATCAATTGTTTATCCTGACGATTTAGGCGGTGATGATGCAAAATACAACAAATTCTATAATCTGCTGGCACCGCTTTACGATCTGAATGAGAGAGTAATGGGAAAACTGCTTGCAGGTGTGGATATGATTAAGGGAAGACAACAGATTATATCTTTCCTTGGATTAAAACCAGGCATGAAGGTATTGGAGGTTTCTCCCGGTCCGGGAGTGTTCCAGAAATTCCTGAGAAATGACATTGGCGAAAAAGGAGAACTCGTAGCGCTCGATCTGTCAATGGGAATGTTACTGCAATGTCAGAAACGAAATAAGAGCCTTAATGTTCAGCTGATTCATGGGAATGCCCAGTTCCTGCCATTTGCCGACAATAGTTTTGACGCTTTGTATCACTTTGGTGGAGTAAATCTTTTTAACGATCCTCAAAAAGCAATCAGTGAATTTATCCGGGTTGTCAGAAAAGATGGTATTGTGAGCTGGGGTGATGAGGGATTCTCAGATAATTATAAGCACGAAAGAAGAAAAAAACTGATGCTGAAAATCAATCCAGGTTTTGCAAAACCTCGTCCTATAGTTCCTGATTCGGTATATGATGTAAAAGAGAATGAGGTATATGATGGCCTTGGATATTTAGTGGTAGCTAAGAAACTATAAGAAAATCAAGGGGAAAGCAAATAACCATCTAAAAATTTTAGAATGAACCCACTTGACATTTTTCAGAAAGAAGCGCCTGCGGTTGCAAAAGCGTTCGATGGATTAATTGACGCATTGAAAAACACTTCCGGACTTGATCCTAAAACAAAACAACTGGTTTATATCGGGATAAAGTCTTCAATGGGTGATATTACTGCGATGTACTTTCACGTCCAGATGGCAAAAGAGCTTGTTGCGACAAGGGAAAAAATAAAAGATACCATCCTTATCACCTTGTCGGTTTGCGGATTAAAAGGAGTTGCAAGCTGCATTCCTGCTGCACTGGAGATTTATGACAAAACTTAAAAATCAAAATAGTTTGACAATTGATTTATGAAGTTGAATTAGTTTTGGCCAAACGGGGCATTCATCCAGAAGAATTTTAGCACGTTCCCTAAATAGAATAACTCAGATAAATTCTCAGGTTAACGAATATTTAAATTTAGAGAGTGATAGATAAAATATAAGTGAAATATCATTAATCAGTCCAAAACAATTAGATTTGACCTTTGTTTTTCATAAAGAATTACACCTTGACAAAACAGAACGAACATTGCATGATTAGAAGATTCAAAAATATTACTTCTATACTTTTATTACTGGTTTTTCTTCTGCCTTCAATTGTTAAAATTGAACACCATCATGAGAACTTTGAATGTAAAGCCAAAAATGAGAAACATTACCATTCTCTCCATGAAAGGTGCCTCATATGTAATTTCGAATTTTCTGTTTTTCTTTCAAGGTCTGAAAATATTAATTTACAAAAGGAAACTCCTTTAGATAATTACTCTAATAATTACAATTCCCGATATTATTCTAATCTCTCTCCATTTTCATTTTCATTACGTGGTCCACCTGTTATACAAATTTGAAATACAGCCTCTTTTAGGGGGTCTTTGAAAATTTGTTTTATATTCAATACGTAATATAATGAAAAAAATACTGATCATTTTGATAATGATTTTGTCGTATCATATCACAAACGCACAAAATAAAATAACCGGTAAAATTACTGACAATATAACTGGAGAACCCATTCCGGGTGCAACAGTTTATATTCCTGAACTTAAGACAGGAACAATTGCAGATATAAACGGTGTTTATAAAATTGAGAATCTTCCCAAGGTAAAAGTTATTATTCAAGTCAGTCTCCTCGGATATAAGTCAGTGGTTGAAAATATAGACCTGGCAACAATCACATCCAGAGACTTTATTATGGAACAAGCCATTACAGAAATGAACGAAGTTGTTGTTACCGGTTCATCAAGGGCGACAGAAATTACCAGAACTCCGGTTCCAATGATTACCGTCAACAGTCGGGAATTGCAACAGAATTTAAACACGAATATAATTGATGCAATTGCAAAGCTTCCTGGGGTTAGCGCTGTGACGACAGGTCCGAATGTATCAAAACCATTTATTCACGGACTAGGGTTTAACCGTGTACTGACATTATTTGATGGGGTGAGACAGGAAGGGCAACAATGGGGTGATGAACATGGGATTGAAATTGATGAAAATGCGGTAGACCGGATTGAAATCGTGAAAGGTCCTGCAAGTTTAATCTATGGTTCTGATGCATTGGCTGGTGTAGTTAATATGCTCCCCGCTCAACCAGTTCCGGATCGAACAATAAAAGGTCATGTAGAAACAAATTACCAGACAAATAATGGTCTTATGGCTGCTCATGCTGCTTTGGCGGGAAACAAGAACGGTCTTAATTGGGGAGGAGTAATATCACATAAACAAGCCACGAATTATCAGAACAGGTATGATGGACGTGTATATGGCACAGCATTTAATGAAACAGACTTAAGCGGACATGCTGGCTTGAATAAAAAATGGGGTTATTCAGATCTCAACTTCTCAGTATTTGATGACTTACAGGAAATTCCAGATGGAAGCCGCGACTCAATTACAAGGAAATTCACAAAGCAAGTTACTGAAGCCGATACTTTCAGACCAATTGTTTCAGATGCTGAATTAAATTCATATAAAATAACTTCTTTACATCAACATGTCCAGCATTACCGTATATATTCAACAAATAATTTTATCATCGGGGAAAGTAAACTAGGGCTGATACTGGGATACCAACAAAGCATACGAAGGGAGTTCAGCCATCCGGAATTCCCTGATATCCCGGGCCTTTACCTTGATTTGAAAACGCTTACTTACGACATAAAATATCTCATTCCGGAATCTAAAGGATGGGAAACAACTATTGGTATAAATGGTATGTATCAGCGAAACACTAACAAGGGTACCGAATTTGTAATACCAGATTATAACCAGTTTGAGATTGGGCCATTTTTTTTGACAACAAAGACCATAGGGAAACTGGACTTGAGCGCAGGTGCCAGATATGACACCCGTATTTTTAGAAATGATGCAATGTATACCCGCTCCAATCCACAGACAGGTTTTGATATGCAGGTAAGTTTACCGGATACGGCGATGGCAGATCATCCATTCTACAGTTTTAAACATACCTTTTCAGGCATATCAGCAAGCGTTGGTGCGACTTATAATATTACAAAGAAGTTTTTGGTAAAAGCTAATATTGCCAGGGGATTCCGTGCCCCCAATATAGCAGAAATATCAGCTAATGGGGTTCATCCGGGAACTCTGATTTACCAGATCGGCAATACTTCTTTTAAACCTGAATTCAGTCTTCAGGAAGATTTTGGGATTTCTTACAGATCAGATCATGTTAGTGGTAATATGGAATTGTTCAATAACAATATTTCTAACTACATATTTAATCAGAAATTATTAAACCATCTACGACAAGATTCGGTGATTATTAAAGGTAATCAGACTTTTAAATTTCAACAGGCAAAAGCTCAATTATATGGGTGGGAAGCAAATCTCGATATTCATCCCTATGACTGGCTTCATTTTGAAAATTCCATCTCTGTAACTTATGCTTTAAACAAAGGTGGAAATGGAATCCAGGTGACTGATAGTTCCAAATACCTGCCGTTTATTCCTCCCCTGCATACAAATACAGAATTAAGAGCCAACATAAAAAGTAAATCGAAACATATTAGTTCATTGTACTTAAAGATCAGTATGGAATATTATGCAAAACAGGACAGAGTATATTCTGCAGATAACACAGAAACGCCGACTCCCGGTTATGTCCTTTTTGATGCTGGAGTGGGCGCTGATCTTACAAATCGCCAGGGAAAGGTGCTTGTTAGTATTAATATTCTGGGCAATAATATTACTGATGTTGCTTATCAATCTCATATGAGCAGGTTAAAATATTTTGAAGAGTATCCAGATAACCCAACTGGAAGAAGCGGCATTTATAACATGGGCAGGAACATAAGTTTTAAGATAACCGTGCCTTTGAATTTATGATAAAAGTATCTGTTTGCTCTGGAAATTGCTGTATTAACTCAAAACAGACACACTTCCTGACCACTGACTTTTCCAGCTATGCTCAAGAATTCATTTCAAACACATTATTATCGATGGTAAATATGTTTATATACTCAAGTATTTACATTTCTTTCTTTTTTAATTCAATTACGGTAATCTCAGGCAAAATTCCAACTCTACCCGGATAACCTATAAATCCCAACCCTCTGTTTACATATAAATACTGATTCTTTTCCTGGTACATGCCAGCCCATTCCTTATAGATATACTGGATTGGGCTCCATTTGAAACCAGGCATTTCCACTCCAAATTGCATTCCGTGTGTGTGCCCTGATAGGGTTAGGTTAATATTGGGATACTTGTTAATTACTTCTTTCCTCCAATGAGAAGGGTCGTGAGAGAGTAAAATGTTAACAGGGCTGTAGTTGATATTTTTTGTGGCTCTTTCTATACTGCCATAACTGGTAAAACCATGGCCGCTGATATTCTGAACCCCGATAACAGTAATTTTTTCTCCATTTTGTTCAATATAATGGTGTTCATCCCAAAGCAAATTCCATCCCATTCGTCCATGAATTTTTCTTAGTTCATTAATATCATTCTCTTTAGCTTCTATATTTTTCCATTTAGTATAATCACCATAATCATGATTTCCGAAAATGGAAAATACTCCGTGTAAAGCACTTATTTCTTTCAGAATGTCTATATAGTTCAAAGCTTCCTCATGCCTGTAATTAACAAGATCACCTGTAAAAAATACTACATCTGGTTTTTGCTGGTTAATGATTTTGACAGCCCGGGCAAGCGGTTCTGTACTTAAAAAACTACCTGTGTGAATATCGGAAACCTGAACTATTCTGAAACCATCAAATGAACCTGGAAGGTCAGGTAAGATGAGTCTCAACTTTCTTATCTTGTAGTTATATGGATTGAACGCCATTCCATAAATCATACTGAAGAAAGGAATTGAGCCAATAAGCAAGCCTGTTTTGATAATAAAATCAGAACGGCTTAGTGTTTTAGCCTGCTGGACATTTTCTTTGGGACCTGGCCTTTTAAACCAGGATGAAATTTTTATTAATAACCAGCGGAAGAGTCTGACTATATCGTCAACAAGAACGAACGGGACCAGAACAATTTTTGAAGTAATGAGAATAATCAGAAGGGCCAAACTATATGTTCTAAAATATATGTTCCAGGTATGCCAGTCAGAAAATTGAGTAAAAACGATTAATGCAAAACAAAAACATGAAATAAACCAATAAATAGTCTTTATCCATCGAATCGCAATTTGTGAATAGCCTCTGGATGCAAATCGAAATGCCTGAAAAGCATATAGATCAATGAGTAATAAAATTATAAGGAAGATCACGACGTGAGCATTGATATAAAGCATGAATATTGAAATTAATTTTCAAGGAAATTTCACCTAAGTTACGCTTAAACTTATTAAATAAAAAAATGCTGAAACAAAGTGACCGGAATAATTAAAGCTACCAAAGAGTGTAATATAACTATTCACTTCCAATGAAAAATAGTATTGCATAAATTTGACTTTCTTCAAATAATATTATAAATTTGTTGATTATTAAAGGAGAATCATTCTCATAAGAAAGTGGCTAGCCATGAAAAACAATGAAATTAGAAATAAACTGATTGAGAAAGGACTTAAGGTAACACCCCAGAGAATGGCTATTCTGGAAGCCATCATTAAACTCAATAATCACCCTACGGCTGAGAATATCATTGACTATATCAGAAAAAACCATCCAAATATATCAACAGCCACTGTTTACAAAGTGCTTGATGCGTTGGCGGAAAAAGGGTTAATCAAAAAAGTGAAAACAGAAAAAGATGTTATGAGGTACGACGCATTTCTTGAAAAGCATCACCATTTATATGCTTCTGATTCGGACAGAATAGAGGATTATCTGGATGATGAATTAAATGAAATACTGGAAAAACATTTTGAAAAAAAATGTATTCCCGGGTTTAAAATTGAAGATCTGAAACTTCAGATCATTGGGAAGTTTACAGATAAAAATGCACCAAAATAAAACTGTAATTATGAAAGGTAAAAAACTCAGAACTGCTTCAGGCAAGCAGTACTTCGAAAATGAAGACAGTTATCCCGTCTCTGTAAGGTAGGCAAAGAGCTCACCATTAATCTTGTAAAAGGACTTGGTATGAATTTTAAATTTAAACATTATAAATCACATTATTATGGGACAAAAAGGAAGATCAATCGTAAAAATGGATGTTGATAAATTAATCAACTTATTGAACAAAGCATTGTCAGATGAATGGCTTGCCTATTATCAATACTGGATCGGCGCTAAAGTGGTCAAGGGTCCGATGAAAGATGCTGTAATTGCAGAGCTTACTTTACATGCTACAGAGGAACTAAGCCATGCAGAGCTGTTATCCACAAGAATAATTCAACTTGATGGAATACCTGTTCTTTCACCCCAGGAATGGTTTAAACTGACTAATTGCGGATACGATATTCCTAGTGATCCGTACGTTGAAGAAATATTAAACCAGAATATTAAGGGCGAACAGTGTGCAATTAAAGTGTATAGTGGATTACTCGATATTACAAGAGAGGCAGATCCTGTTACATACAACATTATCCTGTCAATACTAACCCAGGAGGTCGAACATGAAGAAGATCTTTCATCATTAAAAGAAGATCTGGAATTAATGCTGGAAAGAAGAAAATAATTATTAGAAACAATAGTTTAAAATCCAATACTTTTGAAGGCACATTGGCAGGTCTTGCACCTAACGATAAGTCAAAAGGCCTTGAAAGCTTTTAGAAAAACTTTATTTTACAACATAATCTTTTTATTCTTGGTTATTTTGCAATCAGAAATAGTCTTGCTACGAGCAAGGAACCAAACCTGTACTCCATGAGTTCACCGGTTATCGATATTACGGATCTTTCAAAATACTATGGAAAAACCAGGGGAATTGAAAATATCAATCTCCGGATAGACGAAGGAGAGATCTTTGGCTTTATAGGTCCAAACGGGGCTGGCAAATCTACTACAATAAGAATATTGATGAACCTGATCTTTCCAACGGGAGGCAGCGCCAGGATAATGGGAATGGATGTTATCAGGGACACAAAAAAGATTAAGATGCAAGTCGGCTACATTCCTTCAGATGCCAGTGCGTATTCTTCAATGAGTGTTCACGAGTTCCTTAGCTATTGTATCCGGTTTTACGAGGTACACAATGGGGAGCAGAGGATATCTGAGCTTTCGGAATTGTTTGAACTCGACCTGAACCGGCAGATTACTGACCTCTCACTTGGAAACCGTAAGAAAGTCTCAATTATTCAGAGCCTGTTGCATAGTCCTAAGCTTTTAATACTTGATGAGCCGACAACAGGACTTGACCCTCTGATGCAATCAGTATTTTTTGAATTGTTGCGTTCAGAGAATAAAAAAGGGATGACCATCTTTTTTTCTTCACATATCCTTGGTGAGGTACAGATGTTCTGTAAAAGGGTGGCGATTATAAAAGGAGGAAAAATCATTAAGATTGAAGACATTGACAATCTGAGAAAAAAACAATTAAAAAAGGTTTCTGTCGAGTTCCGGGATCACATGATTACAGAAAGCTTTGGTATACAGAGCGTAGAAAATGTAATCGCCGGACCCGGAAATACACTCTCTTTTATGTATTCAGGCAATATAAATGAACTCATTAATTTTATGTCGGGAAAGAAAATAATTAATCTCATGATCGAAGAACCTTCGCTTGATGAAATTTTCCTGCACTATTACAAAAATTAAGGTACAAAACAAATGAACAGAAACCTTTTTCTAAAGGAGATAAGAAGAAACGTATTCAGTCTCACGATATGGATGATTGTAATAACCTTGCTTATTGTGGTTACTATGTCATTCTACCGGACATTTATGGAAAACCAGTCGAAGGTCGTAGGGATGCTTAGCCTCATTCCCAAAGGAGCCCTCCAGTTCAAAGGCATTTCGAATTTTAATGACCTGCTTTCAGTGCTTGGATTTTATTCTGCCAACAATGTCATATATATGATGGTACTCGGCAGTATTTTTTCAATCGTGCTCTCTTCAAATATTCTGCTCAAGGAAGAATATGATAAAACCGCAGAATACTTGCTGACCCGCCCCATCACACGAAGTGAGATCTTTTTCAGTAAACTGTCAGTTCTTTTCACTAATGTATTTTTGTTGAACATTGTCACGGCCCTGGCAGGATTTATATGCATGGAACTTGTTATGAAAGGACCTTTCAGCATCAGGGCATTTATAATTCTTTCATTGTATACCTTATTATTAAATATCCTGTTTGGTTCAATAGGGCTTTTTATTTCAACCCTTATTAAGAGGGCAAAACCGATAACCACTTTCAGCATCGGGCTTGTACTGATCTTTTATTTTATTTTCACGCTTTCAAAGATCACTGAAGGCGCTGCAAAAATTGGATTCATAAGCCCATTCAGATTTGCGAATGTTGATGCAACTAATCCGGCCTATACAATAAATATATGGCATCTTGCATATTTCATCGGCATCTCTTTAATTCTGACAGGTCTCTCCTACCGGATTTATAAAAGAAAGGATATTTATACATAAGACAAAAGATAAAAGTAAAATTATATAAAGTGTAAAGAACTTTTGTTCCCGCTTTGCGGGATTTCGTCACTTCGTTCCTCAACTTGTGAATTTTATATTATCTTCGCCATATCTTAATAATATGTTAAATATTCCAAACTTCAGCCTTGCTTCAGAATCTGGTAGTACCTTTGTATTTGTTAATCAAATAATATATAATTATGAAAAAAGTACTTTTTGTTATGGTATTGATGATGTCGGTTCTGATTGTCAACGCACAGGCTACCAAGACAACCGTCACCAATGCAAAGTCTACCAAAACCACAGTAAATGTGGCTGATCTTCAGAAAACAATAACAGATAATATTGCTAAAGATTATGCAGGTTATACAATTAAAGAAGCAACCAGCGTTACAGCAAATAATTCTGTTACTTACAATGTAGTTGTTGTCAAAGGCACTGCAACAGAAACTCTTGTTTATGACAAAGACGGAGTGTTTGTAAAAAAACTTCCTCAAGCAGCTGTCAAACATCACTCTACCAAGAAAAAATAATCTTGAAGTAGTTATTCAGGATGAACTCTTAATGCCTGAAAAGACAAAGTCTATCCATGAATATTTTTAAATGAATGGATAGACTTTTGTTTTAAATTTTAGTTGATAATAATGCACCTAAAAAAAATTTGACATGCTTGATTTTAGTAGTCCAATGCACCTCATTTTAATAGTACTAGTAATAGTATTATTATTTGGCGGGAAGAAGATTCCGGAATTGATGAAAGGAATAGGTCAGGGTATGAAAGAATTTAAAAAAGCGTCGCAACTTGATGATGAACCGGTAAAAAAAGAGCCTGAGACGAAAGATACTGAGATTAAGACCTCAGATAAAAAATAACAGACTTCAACCTGAAAATCAAATAACCTGTAAATTATTAACCGGGATTAAATTGGTATGTACTGAACTAATACCAGATATCAGCTCTTTTTATTCTCATCCTGTTTCTTTATAAAACATAATTGCGGTTTAAATAACTGATTGAAAATTCTGTTCTTCTTATTGAACTAACAGATTTCCGGATCAATATCCGAATTAAGCATATATACAAATGCGCCTTTACCTTCATGGTTTAAGTAGTTATGAAATTTAAACCCAAAATCGCTTGAAAATCAATGAATTTATTGGGATGTTTACTGATCATCAATTTTTATTACTCTCTTCTGTAAGAAAAAATCATTATTTTCGTTCTTTTATCTTGACTAATCAATTTATCAATACCTATAATCTTTTATAAATGAGTGAGAAAAACTACAGGCTGATAAACAATATAACAGGATGGGTTGCCTTTGCTATTGCAGCTGTTACCTACTTAATGACAATCGAACCAACTACAAGTTTGTGGGACTGCAGTGAGTTTATTTCTTCTGCATTTAAACTTGAAGTCGGCCATCCCCCCGGAAACCCGGTATTCATGATCATGGCGAGATTTTTTACTCTCTTTGCCGGAGGAAATGTTTCGAAAGTGGCTGCTATGGTAAACTCAATGTCAGCTCTTGCAAGCGCATTCGCTGTTCTGTTTCTCTTCTGGAGTATAACTCATCTTGCAAAAAAGATGATGATAAAGAATCAGAATCAATATACATCGGGAAGGATTATTGCAGTTATGGCCGCTGGTCTCGTGGGATCAATAGCATATGGCTTTTCAGATTCTTTCTGGTTTTCTGCAGAAGAAGCAATAGTCTTTGCCTCGTCAGCGTTCTTTACGGCACTTGTTTTCTGGGCAATCCTCAAGTGGGAGAATGTTGCAGATGAAAAATATGCCGACCGATGGATTATCCTCATTGCATTTCTCGTGGGACTGGCTATTGAAGTTCATCTTCTTAACCTGCTTACTATACCTGCAATTGGCCTGGTGTACTATTTCAGGAAATTTGAATTTTCATGGAAAGGTTTTATTACAGCAATTACCAGCTCGGTCATTATTCTTGCGCTTCTGATGTATGGTATCAGGCCGGGAGTGGTCACAATTTCCTCCAAATTCGACCTTTTCTTCGTGAATAGTCTGGGCCTTGCCGTGCTGAGTGGTCTACTGTTTCATATAGCCCTTATTATAATATTTTTTGTACTGGCAATAAAATCTACAATTGACGGGTCAAATCTGAAAAAAACTGCTATTCTGTCTTTTATAGCGCTGTTTCTCAGCGGAATATGGCTATTGTCAGGGTCAATTATCTTCAACCTGTTAATGATAGTGTTGCTGGCAGTTACTGTATGGATTATCTCTGAAAAGAACAAGGTGGTTTTGAATACAGCCCTCACTATTGTCATGGTAATACTTTTAGGGTTTTCCTCTAATGCAATAATAGTGATAAGGGCTTCTGCCAATCCTCCCCTCAATGAAAATAATCCTTCTGATCCATTTAATCTTTTGTATTTTCTTAATCGGGAACAATATGGAGACAGACCATTATTCAGGGGTCAGTATTTTAATGCACCGAGGATTGGTTCCAGGGATGGGAAGCCAAGGTATAATAATGTGAACGGCAAGTACGAAATAACCAGCCATGATGTTGTTATAGAATATGATCCGCGTTTCGTTACATTGTTTCCAAGAATGTGGAGTCAGGAGAGCGATCATGCCCAGGACTACCAGACATGGTCAAAAATGAAAGGGATACCTATCCAGGTAACTGACGATTCAGGCAAGACAAAAACACTCCGTAAACCTACATTTATTGAGAACATGCGATTCATGTTTTCATATCAGATCGGGTATATGTACTTCAGGTATTTTATGTGGAACTTTTCGGGGAAACAAAATGATACCCAGGGAACGGGAGGTTCAGTGAACGGAAACTGGATTACAGGTATTAATTTCATTGATGAACCCAGGATCGGTACATCGGATATGCCTGCTGATATGAAAAAGGACCCTTCAAGAAATGTCTACTTTATGCTTCCTCTTATTCTGGGCATTATTGGATTGCTATATCATTTTAAGAAAGACAATAAAAACTGGTGGGTCATTCTGTTATTGTTTTTTATGACGGGTCTTGCAATTGTTTTGTACCTCAACCAATATCCTGATCAGCCCCGCGAACGTGACTATGCTTATGCCGGTTCATTCTATTTTTTTGCTATCTGGATCGGAATCGGAGTTCTTGCGCTCTTTGAACAGCTTGCCAAACTGGTTAAAGAAAATATCGCAGCACCTGTTGCCGGACTGATCTGTTTTCTTGCTGTGCCAGTTATTATGTGTTCCCAGAACTGGGATGATCACGACCGCTCGGGCCGTTATCTTACCCGCGATGTAGCCTTCAATTATCTCAATTCATGTGCTCCCGATGCCATACTATTTACCAACGGAGATAACGATACCTTCCCATTATGGTACGCTCAGGAGGTCGAAGGAAAAAGAACCGATATAAGGATCTGTAACCTGATGCTGTTAAATACCGACTGGTATATTGATGAGATGAAAGTCAAATCACATGAATCTGACCCTTTGCCAATAACCCTTCCGGAGAAGAAATATTTCGATGGAGTAAATAACCAGGTTTATATTGTGGAAAAAAGCAAAGATCCCGTTGATATATCCACAGTTATTGAATGGATAAAAAGTGATAATAAGGCAACTAAGGTGCAGATTTCAGAAACTGAAGTGCTCGACAATATTCCTTCGCGCACAATCAGGATTCCGGTTGATGCCGCAAAAGTGATTGCATCAGGCGCCGTGAAACCTGCTGATGCTGATAAGATAGTTCCATACATTGATATTAAGCTGAAGGGCAGTGCAATTTTGAAAAGCTCATTGCTGGTTCTTGATATTCTGGCTCATAATGACTGGAAACGGCCGATATATTTTGTTACCGGCTACCATGAAGATGCAATGGGACTTGAAGAGTATTTTCAGCTTGAAGGATTAGCTTACAGGCTCGTGCCTATAAAGTCGGAAAACAAAAGCTGGCTGAAATATGGCCGGATCGATACCGATATTCTTTATAATAATTTGATGACGAAGTTTGTTTGGGGTGGTGCAAAAGAGAAAGGAGTCGACATTGATTATAATCATAAGAGAAACCTGCTGGTTATTAAAGCAAGATATGACTATGCCAGACTTGCCAATGCTCTTTCGTCAGAAGGAAAGAATGAAAAAGCTTTGAGTGTTCTTGATTATTGTATGACGACCTTCCCTATTAGTAAAATATCATATGATATGTACGTTCCGGACATAATTGAAGCTTATGTTAATGCCGGAGCGATAGAAAAAGCAACTGAACTTACCCGCGACCTCAGCAAATATTATTTTGAGAAGCTTGATTATTACCTGAAGCAGAAGCCCGATATTATTGCTTCAGCAGGATATGAAGTGCAGACTGCGATTCAATTTACCTCGCAGGCAGCAGATGCATGTAAGACAGGAGGAAAGTCCGAATTTGCAGATGAAATAACCGCTAAACTTCAAAACTATTACAATAAATATGTAAAAATGGTTCAGCCGGGAGGGAGGTAAGGACAGACATAAAAATTATATGACCGCAAGACCGTAGTACCTCAGTACCTTAGGACCTTAATTAACTACTCATTAACAGACATTTAACTTTAAATTAACCCTTTTTTATATTAATCTTCAGTAGTTTTGGTGTCGACTGACTCCAATATGACCGGTTGTTCTATTCAACAACTATTCTATATACCAGGTCCTTCATAATTTATTATTATTAAGCTGAAAACCAACACTATGAAAAAAATAATGACTATCCTGTTTATTGCAGGATTAATTCTTATCTCCGTTACAGGCTTCTCGCAGACTGCTTTAAAAATCGGACACGTAGACATAGCTGAAATACTGGCCGCTTTACCTGAGCGAGACAGCGCCGCAGTTGTAATAGATAAAGAGACAAAGGAGATGCAGTCAACTTATGATGATATGACTGCTGTTTATAACAGGATGCTTGATGATTATGAGAAAGAACTATCAACCTTTTCGGAAGTTGTGAAGAAGAGTAAAGAATCCGAGTTGCTGGATAAGGAAAAAAGGTTGCAGGAATTTGAACAGAATGCATCTTCCAACCTGCAAAAAAGAAATTCGGAACTTATTCAACCCATCCTGAATAAAATACTTAAAGCAATAGATAAAGTTGCCGGTGAAAACGGTTTTACCTATGTCCTTGATGTAAGCAAGGGATCAGTCGTATATACTTCAAAAGACAGTCAGAATATTAATCAGCTGGTGCTTAAAATATTAAAACCATAAAATATGTGTCTGGCGGTCTTGCGGTCCCGGATACTTGTGACTTATCTCTTTTGCATTTTGAATTTTGAATTTTATCCTTTTACCTTTGTCTTTTGTCTTTTGTCTTTAAAATACTTTCTGTAGCATGTATCAGAAAGATTATATCCTTCGGATGATAGAGATGCTGGGCGATTTAATTGCCGGCATCCTCGGACTGATTAAAAAAGGTGAATTTGAAAAAGCCGCAGATAAACTTGAGAATCTCTACCTGGGAATGCTAAAGGAGGATTCTGCCTTTTTCAGGGATATACCTATTGACGAGCTGACAGACAGACTGCTTCACCTGCATAACTATACCAACGGTCATCTGGAGGTACTGGCAGAGCTCTTAAATGCTGAAGCCGAACTATGCCTTGCACAGGGTAATAAAACAGGAAGTCTTGAGTATTCACGCAGGTCGCTGCGGCTGTTTGAATTTATCGATGCTGAGTATAAGACATATTCTCAGGATAGAATCGATAAGATAGCAGCCATCCGGAATAGAATAAAAATATTGGAAATCACCTAAAGGTATTCGCTCTATGCTCTAGCTTTAAAAGGTTGTCATGCAAGTTTCCGATTCGCTTCACTCTCGGAATTTCGGCACAGCCTCAACTTGCGGTCTCGCGGTCTTGAGGTCTCGCTTACTCATAATTAATCTCTTTTTCATTTTGTCGGCAACCAATTTGGATAAAAACACTTTTTACAAAATATTTTGTTAATTCTGTGATTTTTTACTCTTTTCTGCGAATAATATAGAAAACACAAAAATACTCAAAGTGGAAAAGGATAGGTTTATTTCAATTATTAAAGACAATCAAAACTTGATTTTCAAGATTTGTTATTCTTACTGCTCGGATTCTGAAAACAGAAAAGATTTGCAGCAAGAAGTTCTAATGCAATTATGGAATTCATTTTCAAAATTTGACGGACGCGTTAAGATTTCAACATGGATTTACAGAATAGCATTGAATACAGCAATATCATATTATCGGAACGACAACAAACATAAAGGCAAAAAAGTAACAATAGATGAATCAGTAATATCATTATCCAATTTCGAGTATTTTCCTGAACAGGACGAGAAAATTGTAATGCTCTACAAATTTATTGAGAACCTGAATGAGATGGACAAAGCTCTGATTTTGCTCTATCTTGATGATAATAAATATAAGACCATTGCAGAAATTCTTGGAATTTCAGAAACAAATGTAGCTACAAAGATTTACAGGATTAAGAAAATCCTTAAAGAACAGTTTAGTAATAACTAAAAACTTGAAATCATGGAATTAGATGAATTAAAAATCGCATGGACGAAAATTGACAAGAGACTGAGTGATAATTTAAAACTCAACGAGGACTTGCTGGAAAAGATGACTTTAGGCAAGTCAAAAATGGAAATGAAAGAAATCCTGAGTAACGAGATTCTAAGTGTAGTTATAATTAGTTTGTTTCTCTTGTTATTTGGATTCGTAACATGCAGATTCACTTCCGAGATGAAATTTTTCATTCCAGGGACAGTTTTATGCCTGTTCTCAATAATGGAACTTATACTGTCAATAAATAAGGTAAATGATCTGACTAAAATTGATTATTTTAATTCTCCGGTCGTTGAGCTACAGAAAGCGCTTAATAAGTTCAGGCAAAAGACGATGTTGTTCCGGAAAATTGAGTATTGTTCAATTCCGATATTTGTTATATCATTTATACCAATATTTAATAAAACGGTGCTTAATAATGATATGTTTAATAAAACTCTCCCAAATATTATCGGAATAATTGTAGGAATAACTGTGGGTTTGGTAATATATTATCCATTAGCCATTTGGATTTATAAAATCGGATACGATAATAAAATAAAAAGCGCATCAGATTTTTTGAAAGAATTGAAGAAATTTGAGAAGGAAGAATAACGGTCGGTTCGTCACTTCTCCGATAAATCGGGTCAGGTTGTTCCTCAATTTTTTACTTTTGTCTTTTGTCTTTTAACTTATTATATGCAGAGTCAAATCTGTTACTCACACCTGAATTTCATCCATTTACCGATAATCCATTTTTAAAACACCCTAACAGTTTTATATTTGTATATGATTAATTAAACCTTTAAAATTAACCTGATGAAAAAGATTTTGTTATCATTTGTTGCAATCCTGTTTTGTTTCTCACTTATGGCCCAAAACAGTGTCAATCTTAAAATGAACCTTGAGAAAAACAAAGTTTATCGTTTTAGTGCTGTTTCGGAACAGACAATTATACAAACTGTAAATGGAAATCAGCAAACTATAGAATCGAAAACCAATAATGCTGTTTCATTGAAAATGGTTGATGCTACCGCCGATTTTATAGTCACTGAAGTACATTTTGACACCCTTATAACCAATACAAATTCAATGGGGAAAATGGTCAATATGAGTTCCGTTAATGAAGGTAATATCAAATCAACAGAAACAGCTGATGTCATGTCGTATATCATGAACCGGCTTAGCAAGAATGCCCTTTATATTAAAATGGATTTTTCAGGCAAGGTTCTTGAGATTGTGAATTCGAAAATGTTGTCTGCTGTGATAATGAAAGATACCAGTTCCATAACTCTTACCGGTCCGATTGGTTCCGGTGTAAAATCTCAGATTAAAAATCTGATCAGCGACAACACATTAAAAACCATGATTGAAATGTTTACCAATTATTTACCCGGTAAACAGGTAAGCACGGGTGATAACTGGAATGTAACTATTAATACGAATTCCGGTGGTATGGCACTTCAGATAATAACCGGTTATCATCTGGATGGAGTGAATGGCGATGCTGCAAATATAACTGCCGAATCAAATATTAAGGCAGCGGAGAATGCAGCCCCCATGGTGGCCGGCGGGGCAACCATAACCTATGACGACATAAAAGGATTGAGTAAATCAACCATGGTGATTGATACACGCACCGGTTTATTAGTTGAAGATAAGGCAAAAACTCACATTGCCGGAAATCTGGGAGTAAGTGCACCGGGGTTGAGCATGCAAATACCAATGGATATCAACGGGACATCAAAAGTTATTGCATTGCAGTGAATTTGTAAAAAATTAAAATGAGAAAATATATATTCTGGTTAATGCTGTTAACCACTGCTATTGCCCAGGGTCAGAACATAAAGGGAAAAGTGTGCCTGGAGAAAGATAAAACACCCGTGCAGTTTGCTTCTGTCGGACTTGTTCAATTACCTGATTCAAATATGATCACGGGGGTCATAACATTGACAGATGGGGGCTATTTTTTCGAAAAAGTTAAACCGGGCAATTATTTTATGAAGGCAAGTTTCCTGGGTTACAAAGCCAATGGGAAAAAAGTCACTGTGGAAGCCGGGCAGGGCGAAATTGCTGTTGATACCATTTTTTTAGCTGAAACAACAGCCACCCTGAATGAAGTGACAGTGGTCGGGGAGCGCCTGAAGGGCAAGGAAATGGTCGATCGGACTGTTTATGCCATTCCTGCCGTAATAGCCAAAACTTCAAGTAACGGATATGATATATTGAAGAAAATACCACAGGTGAATGTGGATTTTCAGAACAATATTACTCTTAACGGAAGCAGTAACTTTATTATACAGGTGGACGGAAGGCAACGCGACAGGGAATATCTCGCAAAACTACTTCCATCGGATATAGAAAGCATTGAAATTGTCAGCAATCCATCGGGTAAATATGAAGGCAACATCGATGGGGTTATAAATATCATCCTGAAGAAAGAAGCGAGGTATGGAATGAACGGTAATGCTTCAATAAGCATCAAGCCATTTAATAAACGTACTACCTCGGCTTCAGGCAGTCTCGATTATGCGCTCGGTAAAATTACCTTTTATATAACTGCTTTCACATTTTCCCAGAACCTCGATATCAGTTCATGGAATATTAACCGTTTCACCACTATCGATTCTACCAGTAGCTTTGCAGGAAACGGTGGTATAAAGGTTACAAATTCGTCGGTAAACACCGGATTCGATTATTACATTAACGATAAAAACAACCTGAGTTTTAATATAAGTTACAAACCTATAAGTCAGGATGTAAATATACCAGGTGAAACCGTCCTCCTTAAAAACAATAATCCTCTGAATACATTATCATCTCTTACAAAAAATGGATTGCAAAGTGATGAAACCTCAATATCCCTGTTTTACAAAAAGACATTTAAAAAAGCGATCCAGGAATTCACGGCTGAGACCAATTATTACACATTTAAATCTAATGAGCTAAATGATTATACGAATACACGGTTCCTATATGGCAGCGATTCTGCACTCATTAACTATGCCCGGCTGGAAAATAATATAAACGAACGGAATTATTTCTCAGAAAAGCTGAATTATGTCCAGCCAATCGGGATGTCCGCGAAAATTGAAGCAGGGTATCAGTTTTATTACCAGCAACTGAGCTATGATTTTATTATCGATAACCAGGAATCAACCAATATGTTTAAATATAATGAACTTCGTAATTCGGTTTATGGCGGAATAACCTGGAATTTGAAAAAAATTGGATTTCAGGCTATGCTGAGGGTCGAAAACAGCCATATCAGGGCTGATTCGGTTACCACGCCTAACTATTCCTGTTTTTTACCTTCTTTCAATTTTCAATATAAATTCTCGGCATCGCATAATCTGAAATTTACCTATAACAGGAGAATTAACCGTCCGGGAATCTATGACATGGATCCGTATTATAAAATAGACCAGAATTATAATATCACCCAGGGGAATCCCAACCTGAAACCCGATTATCGCGACCGCTTGCAGCTTACTTACACATGGAACTTCGGCAGCAACTATTTTTCACCCTATGTTTATAAAGAGTATTTTACCAATAAGGTTGGTAGGGAATATCAGGTAATTAATTCGCCCCTCACCAACTCGCTGACAACGATCACTAAACCTTATAACCTGCTCAGCGGCTATGAGACCGGTGGAGGTGTAAATGCCATGCTGTGGTATATAAATATCAATGCCCGTATCTATCAGGGACATTTCAACGAGTATAACGGACAATCAATTAATATCCCGGCTGTTGATTATTTCTCCTATAGCATAACCAGTTATGCGTTTGCTACCCTTGCCAAAAATAAAAAAACAACAGCATACGTATTCCTGAGTTATAATGGCGTAAATATGAGTGCACAGAGTAAAACTTACAGCATTCCTTTTTATGGCATTGGCGTGCAACAGCAGATAAAGGATCATAGTTTCGGGGTATTCTGGTTACTGCCCTTTTCAACTAACATAAAATTAAGCAGGACTGAAACCCAGACACCAGCATTTAATTCAACGAATACTGTAGGTTTTAATGTTTCAAACTATATCCAGTTCATGTATTCATATAAGTTCAACAAAGGGAAGAATGTTAAAAAACTCGATCATAAGGTAGACGTTGAGAGTGACAGCAAGAGCCAGGCAATAGGAAAGTAAACCGGGTGCTGGGTTGCTGGGCTTGCCTTATTATTTCCTCTGTGGTCCTCTGTGCATCCTCTGTGTAACTCTGTGTAACAAAGATTTTTTTGCGTGCAATGCACATTTCTTTGTGCCCTTCGTTATTATATCTTTGCGAGCTACCCCGGGCGAAGTCTCGGGGTGTGTTTAATGTATTTTGCGTTTTACTAGTCACTTTCAACATTTTTTGGAAAAATAGTTATAATTTTATTAAAACAAATAAGCCCTAAACAGGTATTCAAATGCGAAAGGATGAAGTTAATATAACCACAAGGTTAATAAATTTTCTGTTGGATACTTTTGCATTTACTTTAATAGCAATTATTACTATTTTAATCCTGAAGAGATATCTCCCGTCTTTTCAATATTATAATAAAACGAACAACAGGATTTTAGCATTTGTTTTGTATTTCATTTACTACTTTGTTTTTGAACTGACACTTTCATCGACCCCCGGAAAACTTGTTACCGGGACAAAAGTAATAGCTAACAGTTCACAATCGAGGCCATCTGTTCTGAAAATCTTAATAAGAACATGTTGCAGATTTATTCCACTTGAGGGCCTTAGTATTTTCTTCACTGAGAATAAAAATGTTTTACATGATATTATTTCAGGGACATCTGTAATTAATAAACCCTGATACTTAATTCATTTATAAATTTAATATTATCGTTATGAGAAAAATGAAAATCAAAATCCTGGCTTCCGTGTTATTGGTAAGCATTATTCTTCCATCATGTGCAACCGTGTTTTGCGGACCCGTATCCTCCTGCCAGAGGACAAAACCCGCTCCGGGACAGCCCCAAAGAGAAGTGCGTGCAGGAGCCTTGATTCTCGATGTCCTCCTCTTTGTTCCGGGAGTTATTGTTGACTTTGCCACCGGAGCAATATATAAACCCTGCACAAACAAATAAAGAATGACATTGAGTTAATGCATAAAACTTTTCAGTCCTCTATTATGTGATTAACGCTTAGGAACTATACCTGCTCTTTGCTTGCTTTGCCTGCCGAAGCTATAGCGAAGGCAGGTTGCTGGTTGCCTTTGCATTTTGCATTTTTACTTTTTGTCTTTTATCTTTTGTCTTTGTTTAGTGTTAATATTGAACGAATGCAAAAAAGATTATTCTGGATTACCATTATAGTATTGCTATTAACATTTAGTGCATTAGCCCAGGAAAACTGGAAACTTGTGAAAGAAGAAGCCGGAATCAAAGTATACACAAAAACCGAATCAGGTTCTGAATATAAAGCTTTTAAAGCTGAAATGAAGGTAAGCTGCAAAATTGAAAATATTGTTGAAGTTTTAAAAAACAGCGAGATTATCAACAAATGGATTGTTAATTGCAAGGGAATAAAATTACTTAAAACGGATGATAATGATCAGTACTATTATATCGAAACATCCTTGCCCTTTCCCTTTAAAAACCGGGATATGGTATATCGCTTTCAATATATCGAAATTAACAGCGAACAATTCAGAGTAAATGTAACGGGAATTCCTGAGTATATTAAGCCCAGGGAAGGAATCGTCAGAATGGCAAAAACGAATGGTTTTTGGCTATTATCCTCAATTGATACATCCACCACTGCTGTAACTTATCAAATGCATGTAGAGCCCGGAGGATTAATTCCAGCGTGGCTGGCAAACCCCTTTATTGTAAATGTGCCCTTTTCGACTTTTAAGGATCTAAGAAATATAATTCAGAAATAAAAACGCGATACTCGGTACACAGTCCATGGTCTTTTCCTTCATTTTCCCTCCTCTCAAAACTTTCCTTATTTTTACTGTTTAGTCAGATATAGCAAATTTAATTTACGATGCAATTAAAACCATGGATTATAGCAGCCCGACTTCGTACATTGCCATTGGCTGTTTCAAATATTTTACTGGGAAGTTTTCTTGCATACTACCATGGAAAGTTTAGTGTTATAATTTTATTATTAGGACTTGCAACAGCAGTACTCTTGCAGGTTTTATCAAACTTTGCAAACGATTATGGGGATTTTGTAAATGGAGCCGATGAAAAACGTATCAGTAAATACGAGAGAGTCTTGCAAAGCGGTAAAATAAACCCCAAACAGATGCGATGGATGCTTATAATTCTTACTTTGTTAACATTTGTTACAGGAATCTCGCTAATTGTCTTAGCTACCAGGACGCTGGGGACCATTGCTCTTGTAGTTTTCTTTTGTATAGGGATACTATGCATTATTGCTGCAATTACCTATACTATTGGTAAAAAGCCCTACGGATATATTGGAATGGGAGATATTGCCGTTTTTATCTTTTTTGGGATTGTAGGAGTTTGCGGTATTTATGTTTTGCAAACCCGGCAATGGGACTGGCATGTACTGTTCCCTGCCGCTTCCTTTGGCCTTTTAAGCATGGGTGTATTGAACATCAATAATATTCGGGATTTAGAATCGGACCGGCTATCAGGTAAAAAAACTCTTGTAGTTAGAATTGGCCTTGAAAAAGCAAAAATTTACCATACCTGGTTAATCCTGATTGCTGTTATTTTGGGAATTGTATCAACACTTCTCGACTTCCATAATGCTTTTCAACTACTTTATCTATTGACTATTCCCTTCTTTATTATGAACGTTTACAGGGTTCGTTCTTCAAAATATTCTGGTATGCTTGATGATGAATTAAGAAACCTCTCTCTAACAGCATTCTTTTTTTCTGTTACTTATGGTTTAGGTCTCATTTTGTAATAAATTGATTCTCCCCCGCTAACGGAACAAACAACGCAAGGCTCATGAGAATCATTGGCAGGTTATCCGACGCTCACAAGCCTGGTTTTGCTTTATTCAGGACTTTAAAAATGCTAATGACAGATCTATTAATTAAACCAAAGTTTCTGATACTATATTCCTTTTTCAAAATTAAACCTGTTCATTCTGCCCCTTTTAACTACCATTTTTCTGAGCTGTATCTTCTGCTCAGTTGACAGAGTTGACCTGAACTCATCCTTCATTGCCTTTATTTCCTTCCGGTTTGCTTTTATGATGTTAACCTGCTGATCCGTAAGAGATGCTCTGAAGGATTTCTTTCTCTCTGAAGGCATTACCCGGGGATCAGAAAGCATATCTTTTTGATCCTGGGTAATTGTGGCCTTGAAAGCCAGCCTTAATTCCTTCCTCTTTTGGAGATCGTTTTTTAAAATAGCTCTTTGTTCTTCAGTTAAAACGCGTTTTGTCATCTGCGTTCCCACCACCGGCTGTTTGGATTGAGTTTGTTCCTGAGCCACCAATATACTGCCCGAAAATATTGTTCCAAGTAGTATAGTTATTGCTGTTTTAACAATTGTTTTCATTTTACTTTGTTTTATTTTGTGTTCATTGTCTCTTAGATATCAAATAGTAAAAAAGGTTTAACCGGATTTTTGCTTTTTGTGTTAAAATGGAATTAGTATCTCTGAGACCAGCGGAATAGAGGAAATCAATGTGCAAGTAAATTAATATCCTTCCTTCTCAAAACAGTATTACAAAAGATTTGATATTTGATTAAAAATGTCATTCAAGACTACCTGAGAAAAATTATCAGGTATACCAGGGGTTTCAGAATGGCATCAAATTTGTTCATTGAAAATCAAACCTTATCCTTATGAAAAAAACTATTCTGAAACTGATTGCTCTCCAATGCATAATTGGTGGATTATTTCTCCTGATTTCGACACCATTCCAAAGTTGCAAACCCGATGAACCCGGATGTGATACCTGTAACAGGGTGGTCGTCTATAAACCAAATATTTACCTTTATCCCACAGAGCAATCACAAATAAATATTAATCTTAGTTTCCCGTATGGAGGTAAAATAATCACCTCAACTCCATATTATGGGAATGGATGGATAGTAGATGTAGATACTTCAGGATTAATAAATAATAAATATGAATACCTGTTCTATGAAAGTGAACTGCCTGACGTCTGGCAACTAAATGAGGGCTGGGTCATAAAGAGATCAGAGCTAAATAAATTTTTCACTGATAATATGTTAAGATATGGTTTCTATGGCAGGGAGATAAAAGACTTTACTGATTATTGGATTCCACGATTGGTAAATTCTGAGTATTATGAAATTTATCCCCAGGAATCAGATATTATAAATACCGTTATAAAACTTGGGATTTCCAAACCCCCAGATAATATATTGAGATTATATTATGTGATCAAAGGCGTCAATAATGATACCAATAATAAAATCAATATGCCCATTGAAAATATTCAATTCAAAAGAAGCGGTTTTTGTGTAACTGAATGGGGTGTAATTTTAAAATAGTTAAAGGTGTCTTTTTCAATACCACACCGACTTCCTTCAGACTTTTCCTTCAGCTTCGTCTGATTCCGACTGACTTCTGCCTGTTTCAAAGTCGACAGTTCCAAGCTTTAACAATAGAAAAATAAAAGTATATTTGGAAAACAAAGTTGTTTCTGAAATGACTGTAAAGAACTCAGTGGATGAGATTCAAAAAAGAATTGATCTTGGACAAATAAACAGGACTTTAACATTTCTTTCGGTACTTGTCAGACCCGCGCTGTTTATTGGTGTACAGGGACTGATGGTTATTTTGTTTATTGCTTTAAAATACGAGACACCGGCCCTTGCAGTAACCTCCTGGTGGACAGTATACGGAACACTGGTTGATTTTGGCTGCCTGCTGACAATATTCCTATTACTCCGGAAGGAAAGAATACGTATCATCGATTTGCTTTCTTTCGATAAATCTAAAATTGGTTGGGATCTTCTGATCGGTCTTGGTATAATCATAATTGTATTTCCTCTGGCTGTGTTCACAGGTTATCAGATCGGTAGTTCTTCGGTGTATGGAAGTCTTCATCCTGTCTTACCTCCTGGGAATCCAATGACAAGAACGTTACCGGTATGGGCTGCAGTATATAGCAAAATGTTTTGGTGGATTATCTCAGCTTCTACAGAGGAGCTTATTTATCAGGGGTATGCCCTGCCCCGCCTGCAGGTGTTTTTTGGACGCAAATGGCCTGCAATATTATGGGTTGGTTTTGGATGGGCTCTGCAACATAGCTTTCTTCCTTTTATCAATCTGAAATATGCAATATATGCTTTCCTCCTTTTTTTCCCATTAACTATAGCGCTGCAACTGATCTATCTGCGGGTGAAAAGACTTTTCCCTCTGATCATCGGGCATTGGGGTATGGATTGTATTTCAGTAATTTTTATGATCTCAGGTTCTTGATTTTTTTCAATATAAAAACTTTCATTAAACAATATTGTATTAACTTTTTTCAAAGGGACAGGCAAAAAAAATAATAAACTAACCTGACCCGGACATTGTAATTAATTAGGCTCACCTGGGATCGCAAAAATTACACAAAAAAAGGTGACCTTGCTTCAACCTGTACTTTAGTATTTATTTTCATATCTATGAGTAGTTTCAGAATTTATCAGATTGATCATTTTGATCCAAAGATTGTTGGACAAAAGGCAAGACGACAGGTTATTTTATACACTGTATTATCTCCAATTCTGTTCTTGATTTTTGCTATATTTCTTATGGCTGTAAAAATGAGCATGGGACTATTATTGGTAATCTTTATCCCACTTATCGCTTTCTATATATACATTTTCCACAAACTAGGTTCAAAAGTGAAAAAAGTAAAGACTATTGGTGAAATTGAATTTACCCGAACCGGTGTCAGGAAAAAAATAGGTGACTCTATAACTGAATATAAATTTGAAACAGTTAAAAAATTTGAACTTCGAAAACATATTCCTGCCGTAGGGATAAGTGGCACCCTGAGTGATAATTTTACATATATTCTTAAGATTACTTTCCTTAATTCATCTTCAGAATCTATGGTTGTCTCAAAACAACCTGTTGACACCAGATTGAGTATTAATATCGTTGAGACAATGAAAACACTAAAGAAAATTATTGAGCCTGAGATAACGATTGAAATTTAAATAATCGACCCTCCTCTAAACTCTGAACACTAAACTAAAAGTTCATAATACATGCCTCAGGTAAGACTTTTAGCCTCCCGAAAGATATAGATGGCACCAACTCTTAACTTCTTACCTGCCCCTTGCTACAAGGGCTATTTCGGACAATGACTCGACTTCACTGGTAAACCTCTCATTCTTCATAAGTTCTTGTCGTTATACAATTCGGGTTCGTTTTTCATGCTTTAAATAAAGGATATACAATATCCCGATTTATAAAGACATTTACTAACTTTGATAGGTATTGCAAATTATTGAAATGATCTTCAGATCAGCCCGATAAATTTGCTTTGTGATACAGAAGGATGGTATGATTTTTGTAAATAATAATTTTATGATCGTTAAACCAAATAATTCTATCATTATGAGAATAATCGCCGTGTTTTTACAGTTTATATGCTTCTCCGGATGCATACTCGCCCAGGATATGAAACCCATTACCCTGAATCCTCCTGATCTTAAAAGAGGTTTACCCGTTATGGAAGCTTTCTCTCTGAGAGCTTCAGCAACGGAATTCAATGATAAAAAACTTACTCTGCAGGATCTCTCGGATCTGCTATTCGCAGCAAATGGTATTAACCGTAAAGATGTCAGCAAAAGAACTGCTCCTTCTGCAATGAACGCCCAGGACATTGATATCTATGTATTCATGCAGGAAGGCATTTATTTTTATGATGCGGCAAAAAGTATTCTAAACCAAATAGTTGCCGGTGACCAGCGTCTTATAGTTGCCGGAAGACAGGAAGCATTTGCAAAAGCGCCTGTAATGTTATTGCTGGTCTCAGACATTTCAAGGTTTAAAATGGCTGACGATGCTGCGAAATTAGATGCAGCTGGCAAGGATGCAGGTATTGTGTCGCAGAATATAAACATCTTCTGTGCTGGTACAGGTCTTATCACCCGTCCGCGTGGGACTATGGATCTTGAAAAAATCAGGAGCATTCTTAAGCTCAAAGAGTCACAACGCCCGATGCTGAATAATCCGGTTGGATATCCTGTGAAATAAAAGCTGATTTTAAAATACTTACTTCCGAAGGCGCGGGGTACAGAGCCATGACAGAAAAAATTAAAGAATTCATCAACGATCCTGAAAACCTTGAGAGACTTTATCATGAAGATAAAAAGTCTTTCGAATCGGGTTTTGAGAAAATATATCCTGAGATTGCCAATACTGAAATGGCGAAATTCTGGAAAAGCCGGTTGGATTTTGACAAATCAAACGATAAAATAAAGATTGGTTTCGGTACCGACATCTTCATTATGATTGCCGTTTGTATGTTTGCCGGGTTCCTCATCAAAATTCCTGATCTGTTTAATATTAAGGTAAAGAGCTTCTTTTTTTATGAGAAGGATGCAGCGATAATTGTCTTCCTTGCTCTTTCAATTTATGCATTTGCAATCAACAGGGATTTCAGCAAGAGGAACCTTCTCATCACCCTTCTGGTTTTTATAGTATCTATAATATATATCAATCTGCTTCCAAATGACAGAAGCAGCGCCTCGGTCAACCTGGTATATATTCACATGCCTTTACTGATCTGGTGCCTCTATGGATTAGTCTACACTGACTTTGATTTTAAGGATCAGACAAAACGGATTGAGTATATAAGGCATAACGGTGATATGGCAATAATGGGCGCGCTGATACTGATAGCTGGTGGAATATTGATGATGATTACCATAGGATTATTTCAGGCAATCGGCATTCACGTTGAAAATTTTTATATGAATTATATTCTGTTAATAGGGTTAGTTTCTGCACCTGTTCTCACGAGTTACGTCCTGAGAAACTACACTACCCTTACAAACAGGATAGCACATATTATTGCTACTATCTTCAGCCCATTGGTACTGATCACTTTAGTAATTTATCTTATTGCTATTCCGATATCAGGAAAAGATCCGTACAACGACAGGAATTTTCTTATGATTTTTAATATAATGCTTCTGGGTGTTATGGCACTTATAGTCTTTTCGGTTTCTGAGACTTCAAGGAATATGAAACAAAAGTTCAATGAACTGGTTCTGTTCATCCTTTCAATAGTTACTCTTTTAATTAATTTAATTGCCCTGTCTGCAATTTTTTACCGTCTTGGTGAATTTGGACTAACACCAAACAGACTGGCAATTCTGGTTTCTAATATTCTGATTTTTGTCAACCTGATCATGATTACAATAGATCTCTATAAAATTAATTTCAAAAAGGCGGAACTTGAAAAAGTGGAATTGACGATCTCAAAATACTTACCTGTTTATGTAATCTGGGTATTAATTGTGGTGTTTGGTTTTCCGTTATTTTTTGGAATGAAATAGCTTGACAAATCAAACCCGCACTGGTACTTAATGCGAAATATACCGGTCAGAATAGTTTAGTTCCACAAGCGGAAACGAAACGTTCAATTACATCCACACTATTTTTCGGTGCTAAGTTATGGCAGGGAGCTGGTATTTATATAAATCCTGAAATTGGCGGTGGCGCAGGACTTAGTTCTTCATTGGGTGTTGGCGCTTCAACAAATGGCGAAACTTACAGAATTGGCGACCCTGCACCAGCATTTGAATTAGCAAGGCTATTCTTTAAACAAATCATATTTTCAAATAAAGAAGTCTCATATCAGGTACTTACCAGTTTATACTAAACCCGGGATATAATAAAGACAGGGGACCTGTAAATGTTTTTTCAGTTCGTATTCATGTTATAATCTGAAAATAAGTAATATAATCACGTTCCTATGAACCATGTTTAAAAAAGTAGCTTCGTGGTTTAAACAGCTGATTAAATATTCCATTCTTTCTATCTATGAAGTATACTTCAGGCTGCAGGCTTGAATTTACAATATATTCATCAGGACTTTCTCCTTTATAACATTTAATTGAAAAGCTTAATGAATTTATCCCCTGAACTATCATCTGATATACAGGAATTGAAACTGGCATAAAATCATCTTTTATTTCCTGACCTTTCATCAAAACAAGGGTATTAAGATAATTTGCCACACTTGATGAATCGGCTATCAGATCGTCCGTATACCATATTGAGTTTTTTTTGATGAGCTCAAAACTGCTGTCCGCTGGATATATGTAACTAATATTGTCTATTTCATTCTTGCCGGAGCATAAGAGGGTTTTATCCCTCCAGTCATTAAACTTTATATTAAATGAAAATGGTATTAAACCATCAACTGCATACACTTCTTTCCCATTATACAGTCTCACATATGATGTCATTTTAATATTGTTCCCACTAAATCCTCCATTTGGTCTGTCAGGTTGCTTAAAGTCGAGTTTCCCTATCATAATATCAGCAAGTATCTTTCCTTTACTATCTAAAAATTTAATGCGCGTTGCAAGACTGTCGGTCAGGTCGAATTCCTGCCATCTTGATTTGTTAATCGATGCAAGGCTCTGTGGTTTAATATTAAGCACTTCACTCAAGATATTCTGAACCGCTCCTTCCTCAGCGGCAGAAACTATCTTACCCTGCCGGACTGTCCATTTATCATCGCTTCTGTTAAATTCAACAGTATTCCCTTCACTTATCCTGTTATTAAGAATGATTTTGATTACGGCTGAAGTATCGAAATCAACAATATCACTTTTAAATGTTGCCTTTTCTTTTGGGATTTTTATCAGCATTGTCACAATCAGGATTGTAATCAGCCCTGTAAGCAGGTATAGCAGTCTTTTATTATTAAACCTATTATTCATTGCTTACCTCCATTCTTTTTATTCTTTTCCTGAGGTTAAGTTGCATTCTAACGAGTCCATAGACAATAATCAGGATAATCGGTGCAAGAAAATTAAACCATTTTAAAAAAGCTGCTGTACTATTTTCCAGATGTTTTATAGGACGTGAAGTTATCTCTTTGGTCCTTAGTTCAATTAAACCTGTATTATCAGACAACCAATCGATGGAGTTCACCAGGAGACTTATATTATCTGACGGTAATTGATTCCTTCGTTGAGAACTGACAGCGAAATCACCATTTGAAACAAGAACTATCCTTGAGTTATTGGTACCTGATAATTTTCCTTCAATAATACATGCTACAACAAGTGAAGACAATGGGAAATCACTCAGTTGCCATTGTTTTTGAAGATCAAAAGTAAGGGGTGTTTTTAAGATGCCCGATTTATCAGAAGAGAAAGCAACAGGGGTAAATTTAATTGAATTGTCTCCGGAAAAAACTATCGGACTTGTAAACTGTAAACTAACAGCTTCCAGACCTTTGGTAACAGGGTTATTGGCAAACTTATGAATTATTGGCAAGTATGGAAATTTAACTGTGTAATTGCCAATTTGCTGCTGGATTTCAGCAGATCCACAACTTGCATCAATAATGAAATTATCAGAGATTGTAACTCCCTTTTTACCAAGCCAAGCTTCCATTCCAACACTTACAGATGTTCCCCTGGCATTTGTAATGTTTCCTGTCACACGATTCACTGCTATAAAGAGGTTCCCTCCCCGTGCAAGATATTTATCCAAAATCAATAATTGTGAAGGAGGGATTGTATCTCTTGGTCTTATGATGGCAATCGTCCTATATTTATCCGGAATGGAGGCAGTATCAGACAGAGTTAATGTTTCAACATTGTATAGAACACTTAATTCATTATAAACCTGGCCCATATCGCTAACAAATGGCTCTCCATGTCCCTGTATCAAGGCAATTGAAGGCTTATCAACTATTGAAAGTTTTTTTATAGCTGCTGACAATGAATACTCCATTGCAGAACCAGGTTGGAAGAAAGGTATTATTTCTTTCTCTTTTCCCATTGAAACTACAGCACCAAGAAATGCTTTTTGTTGTTTAACCTGGTCCTTTTCTCTTAAGTTTATAACAATAGGGTGAATACCGTTCTGAACAGCTTCTTTCTCCATTTCATCACTTTCATTCGGATCTATAAACTTATAAACCACCATTCCTTTCGACCTGTCACTATATTCAATCAGAAGATCTTTAAGTTCCCCTGATACATTTGCTATTCTCGAAGGAAGGTTTTTCGAAAAATATACTGAAACTGTTACTGGTTTGTCCAGGTTATTCAGAATATCCCTGGTTGCTTTGCTCAGGGTGTATTCTTTCCTTTCTGTAAGATCGAGTCTGAACTTGTAGTTCTCAGAAAGTATATTCACAATGATTACAATAACTGCTGTTAAAATTAATGTAGTGGATATTTTTGTTGATTTCATTATATTTTCTTCTGATTTTCAGATCTTTAATTGAAAGCATTTCGTTTCGAAAGGGATACTTCAGTAAGAAACAATCCCAAATATATGATTGATCCAAAGTAGACCAGGTCTTTCGAGTCTACAACTCCCCGGGAAAGACTTTCAAAATGTACATTTACACTTAAATAATTGATGATCCGTCCAAAAGATCCGGTCATATCGGCAGCAATTATTTCAAAAATAAAATGGAAAAACAAGCCGATGAATAAAGCTGAAAGGAAAGCCACAATCTGGTTATTGGTTATACTACTTGCAAAAAGACCTATGCTGGTGTATGCTGCGCTCATAAGTATTAAGGCCAAATAACCGCAAATAACACCACCTGTATCAAGATTGCCCAATTTTGAAATGGTGATTACCCAGGGAAAAGTAAAAAGAAGGGCTATTATAATTAGGATGAGTGCTGCAAAATATTTACCAAGGATTACCTGCCTGTCGGTAACAGCTTTCGTAAGAAGCATCTCAATTGTCCCCGTTTTCTTTTCTTCGGCTATCAAACGCATAGTTAAGGCAGGTATAAAAAAAAACAAAGTCCAGTATGATATAGAAAAAAACGATTGAAGAGTGGCTTGTCCGGTCATAAATATGTCTGAACCTGATATCCAGGTAAAAAACCCGGTGAAACCAAGGAAAAGAATAATTATAATAAAAGCTATCAGTGAATCAAAAAATGAACTCAATTCCCGTTTGGTAATTATCCAGATTGTTTTCATCATTAAAGGGTATTAATTCATTGTCAGGTCTCTGAAGATGTCTTCCAGTTTTGTTTCGAATGATGTCATTTCAGTAAGCGCCCACTTATTTTCGACGCAAAGTCTGAATATTTCGCGGTTCACATTTTTGTCGGTCGAATGAACATCGAAGCGGTTTAAATTGCGGTCTGTCAATTCAACTGATGAAACAGATCGCAGGTCTTTTATTGTTTTCACAATCGTATCCGCGTCGCCATCCTCAATTTTTACTTTTAGTATATCTGATCCTTTCGCCTGATTACGAAGTGATTCAGCAGTTCCATCAGCCACAATCCTACCTTTATTAATTATGAATATTCTGTCGCAGGTTGCCTCTACTTCAGGTAAAATATGGGTACTCAGTATAACAGTTTTCTCACTTCCCAATTCACGAATCATTTTTCTGATTTCCACAATCTGGTTCGGATCGAGTCCGGAGGTTGGCTCATCAAGTAATAAAATTTCAGGATCATGAATTATTGCCTGCGCCAGACCTACCCGCTGCTGATAACCTTTTGATAATTCTCCGATTTTTTTATGTTTCTCTCTTTTAAGCCCTGTAATGTGTATCATTTCAGTAACACGATCAGCGATCCTGTTTCTTTCAATTCCCTGAATTTTTGCACAGAAATTCAGAAAATCGATTACAGGCATATCCTGGTATAAAGGATTGTTCTCGGATAAGTATCCGATATGCTTTTTAAGTTCATGGTAATTATCGGCAAGTAATTTTCCCCCGATATAAACATTCCCTTCATCAGGTGCAATAAAACTTGTAATGATTTTCATAGTTGTAGTTTTTCCAGCACCATTAGGACCAAGAAAGCCCAAAATCTCGCCGGTGGCAACTTTAAGTGATAAATTATCAACTGCTTTCTGACTCCCGTATCTTTTTGTGAGATTCTCAATAACAATATCCATAATAAATTAGTTTATAGACCTAGCAGCATGTTTTCCCCTGTACATTCTGTGAACTATAACAGGGAAAATTAAAAGTGTAAGCAGAGTCGCGCTGACTAACCCTCCAACAATAACGATGGCAAGCGGTTTTTGTGTTTCCGAACCAATACCTGTGGAAATTGCTGCAGGTAGAAGTCCGAAAATTGCCATGAGGGCCGTCATTACGACAGGGCGCACACGGCTCATAACTCCACTTTTCAAAGAATCATAAAGCGACATCCTTTTCGCAAGGTTCTGTTTGAATACCGAAATAATAATCACACCATTCTGAATACATATTCCGAACAATGCAATAAATCCAATTCCAGCAGCAATATTAAAGTTAGTCCCACTTATGAGCAATGCTAAAATTCCTCCAATGAGTGCAAATGGAACATTCATAAGTACGAGCAATACATCTTTTACTTTACGGAATAGAACCAGTAAAATAACAAATATGATTATAAGGCTGACCGGAACCACGATAGATAATCTGGTCATTGCCCTGATTTCACTTTCATAATCACCGCTCCATTGAATAGTGTATCCTTTTGGCAACTTAATTTCATCTGATATTTTTTTTTGTCCTTCGGTAACTGTGCTTCCAAGATCTCTTCCACGCACTGCAAATGCCACTGCTGTAAAGCGTTTGTTATTGTTACGGTAAATGAATGATGGACCGCTGCCCAGTTTGATATCGGCAATTTCTTTGAGTGGGATTTTTTCACCTGAAGCAGTAGGAATCATCAATTCGCCGATTTCAGTTTCTGATTTTCTGAACAAGTATTGATAGCGTACGCGAATATCGAATTTCTTATCACCTTCATATAATTGAGATGCAGCCTTTCCGCCAACAGCAAGCTCGATTACTGCATTTGCTTCAGCAGCTGAAATTCCATAAACAGCCATCTTTCCTCTGTTTAGTTTAATCTGAAGTTCCGGCTGACCCAGATTTTTCAGAACACCCACATCTTCCATACCACGAACAGAAATAATTTTTTCACATACCTGCCTAGCAATTTTTGATATAGTATCCAAATTTTCACCAAATACTTTTACAGCCTGGTTTACATTAATTCCGGCAACTGCCTCATTTACATTGTCAATAATAGGTTGAGAGAAACTCCAGACTGCTCCAACATATTTTGAGTCTAACCGTTGCTGCATTTTATCAATCAACTCATCTTTTGTAAGATGGGATTTCCATTTTTCTTTAGGGTACAGATCTACGAGACATTCAATATCATAAAATCCTTTGGGATCAGTACCATCATCAGGTCGACCGATCTGTGACACTACTTCGTGTACTTCAGGAAATCTTAACAGATCATATCGCATACTGTCAGCAAGTATTTTAGCTTCTGGCAATGAAATACTCATTGGCGCACTACCTTCTACCCAAAGGGAACCTTCATTCAAATGCGGAATAAATTCAGAACCCAGAAATTTCGCTGAAAAAAAGGTAAGGCCGACAATTAACATTGCAATACAGAAGCTGAGTCTTTTATGCCCCATTACCCAATCAAAGAGTCTTTCATAATATTTCATCATCCCTGAGACAATGGGATTATGTTTTTCAACAACATTTTTATGAAGCAAACGGCTTGTCAGAGCCGGAACGAAAGTGAGTGTAAAAAATAAAGCACCAAGCAAAGCAAAACCGAGTGTATAAGCCAGCGGGGAGAATAACTTTCCTTCTACTTTTTCAAAAGAGAAAATGGGAATAAGTGCTGTTATGATAATTAGTTTTGAGAATAATATGGCTTTCCCCATGTCAACCCCTGTACGCCTGATGAGACCAAGCTTTGCCACCTTGTTAAATTTTTCCATTCCGATCTCAGCAGCATAATATCCCAAAGCTACAAATACCCCTTCAACCATCACTACAGCGCCATCAATTAAAATTCCAAAGTCAATAGCGCCAATGGAAATAAGATTTGCAAACATTCCTTTTAAATAAAGCATAATGAAAGCAAATAGAAGCGAGAGCGGAATAATAAGCGAAACTATAAGAGTTGCCCTCCAGTCGCGCATAAAAATAAACACTACCGCAGTAACCAGAATTATGCCCAGTAATACGTTGTGAAATACTGTATGCAAACAAAAATTTATGAGATTTTGCCTGTCGTATACGGTTTGAAGTTCTACCCCGGCCGGTAATATTTTTTCGTTCATCTCTTTTACTTTTTCTCTAAGAGCGTTTAGAACTGGACCCGGGTCAATACCTTTTCTCATCAGTACAATACCTTCCACCACATCTGATTCATGGCCACGAGCTACCATGCCTAATCGTGGCTGGTTTGATTCTCTTACCTCGGCAACATTTTTGACAAGCAGTGAAGTGCCTTTTACATTTTTAATGACGATGTTACTTATATCGTCCATATTATTGATAAGACCGATACCGCGCACAATAAATGCCTGCGCCGACTTTTCAATCACATCACCACCTACATTTACATTACTCTTGCTTATTGCATCATATACGTCGAGCGCTGTGAGGTCATACTGCGAAAGAAGGTCCGGATTGACATTCACATCATAAGTTTTAATCGGACCGCCAAATGCAACCACATCAGCCACACCTGGTACGGTACGAAGATTACGGTCAATCACCCAATCCTGAAGGGTTCGCAGTTCGGAAGGAGTATAATGTTTTGAAAATAGCGTATAACGGAAAATTTCATCTGTGGGACCTGTTGGCGGGGTAAGCTCAAAATCAGTACCTTCAGGAAAATCAATAGAAGGTAACAATCCTGTAATCTGTTGCCTTGCATACATATCTTCCACATTATCTTCAAACACTAAGGTAACTACTGAAAGTCCGAATAATGACTGTGAACGGAGATTGGTTTTTCTTTGAACACTGTTCATGGCAATTTCGACTGGAATCGTAACAAATCGTTCCACTTCCTGTGCACTGCGTCCGGGCCAACGAGTAATGATCTGTATTTGAGTATTGGTAAAATCAGGAAAAGCTACAATGGGCGTCTTTATAAAACAATAAATGCCTGCGACAGTAAAAATTCCGGTCATGAAAAAAACAAAGAGCTTATGTCGCAGTGAGAAGGAAATAATGTTTTTAACTAAATTGTTCATATGCTATGGTTGTACAATGGTTTTGTCAGGAAGCTTTATAAATTTTTTAATGCCGTATAGATAAACAATCCGTTTCGGGCCACAGTTAGATCGCCTTCGTGTAACAAATCGCCTTCAATAAAACTCACATCGTTGACTGATTTTAGAATAGTAACCTGTTGAACAGATATATCGCATTTGGTTCGAAAATGCAACAGATAGCTTTTGTTATCATCAAAAATGATGGAGCTGGTTTTAACAGCTAACATTTTCTTATCGTCAGGAAATCGAATAACGATGTGAGCAAACATACCCGGCTTTAATTCATATCCTGAATTTCTGAGACCTATTTTTACACTCATAAGTTTTGTTTCAGGATCCAGAATATTAGAGATACGTTCTACCTTACCGGTAAATCTTTTATCAGGATAACTTAAAGTGACAATTTCTGCATCAGAGCCAATCTTAATTTTTGAAATATCGGTTTCATAAACATTAGCTGTTGCCCAAAGTTCTTTAAGGTCGCTGATTGTGAATAGATTATCGTTAGCATCAGGCCTAAGATCCATACCAACTGTGACATTCTTATCAACAACAAATCCGCTTATCGGGGCTTTAATTACATATCCGGAACCGATAGAACCATTTACAGGGAATGAACTCCCATTAATTGTAAGAATCTCTTTTATCTTCTCGTATTGAGCCATGGCTTTCTGATATTCGTTTTGAGCGACCATGTAATCTTTCTCTGAACTCACTCCGCTGCTTCTCATACTGCCTGTTACTTCCAGATTTTTTTCAGCGATGGCTAGTTCTGACTGAGAGGATTTATACTCATTAAAATAATTTGCCATTTCAGTACTCCTTATCACTGCAAGAACTTTACCTTTTTCAACATAATCGTCCAGCGAAACTTCTACATCAGTTACATGACCGCTCACCATAGGGAAAATTTTTGATACCTTATCTTCGTTGAAGGCAATTTTCCCCAAAAGAGCGAGTTCGCTATTAACATATTCCATATGTAATGTATCGTAGGTAAGATGTTTCATGAGCGAATCGGGAATACAAAATTTTTGATGAGCATTGCCATCTGATGGAACATGATTTTTGCATGAATACCCTAATAGAAATGCAATAATTAAACCTGAACCAAATATTACCTTCCTTCGTTTCATGGGAATTTATTTTATAATAATTGTGCCTGTGGCCATATTCAAGTTTTCCATGGCATCAAGACGGCTATTTTGAAGCTGATAGTATTCGCTTTTTGAGTTTTTATACATTTCATAATAATCAATGAACTCAAGTAAGCTTATAGTATGGTTCTGATAGGCAGAAGTAATTCCATCAAAAAGATTATCATAGTTACTGTCAAATTTTTGCAATGATGATTTATAAAGCTTATCTGTTTCAATAAGTTGTACAAATGCTTTATTAATATCATTTTTCACTTCAAGCTCTTTCTGGTTTTTAAGCGCTTTGCTTTCTTCAATTTTATTTTCAGCTATTAGTATATTACCCTGATTGCGGTTCCATAACGGAAGGTCAAAACCTAAAGAAAGAGAATTATAATTATGAACATAGCTTCCTGCCTTATCGTACCTCGCTCCTATTGTTAAATCAGGTATGCGCATTGCCTTTTGCAATGAAAAATTCATTTGTTCGGATTGTATTTGTGCTTCGGAAATCTTCAGATCGTACCGGTTAGACAAACCCCAATCAAATAACTGTCCGAGGCTGAATGATGCAGGATTTATATTATCGAAAGCGGAAACATCAAGAACAGGTTTTATAGGCCTCGCAAGGGAATCACCGGTAAACAGAACAATAATACTTTGTCTTTCAGTCAGGTTTTTAAGTACATCAATCTTCTCGTTCTCAAGATTAAACTGTAACGCCTGTAAACGTGCAAGCTCTTTAAAAGGTATATTACCTTTTTTATATTCTATTGCATAAGCATTTGTAAGTGATTTTAATGCGGTAAGTTCGCGGTCATAAACCGAAAGCGATTTTTGTAAAAAATATAATTCAAAAAAAGAGGTTCTTAATTCATAACGTAAGGAACGCATTAAATCATAAAACTTGTACTTAGCAATTTGTGAATTGATTTTTTCAAGATTAATCCTTTTATCCCTTTTCCCGGCAAGATAAATGAGTTGCTGTAAAATGACAGCCGTTTCACCTGTTGGGGAGATGTCAAACCATTTTTTAGTATCATTATTGTATGCACCCAGTTCAAAATTTAAATTAAGATTGTCCCACAGTTTTGCCTGAATTATAGCTGCATCGGCTTCGGCAATTTGATATTTTGCAGCAAGCAGATCGAAATTATTTTTCAGGAAAGAGGTCTCAGCATCCTGAAGTGACAATAAAACAGTATCATTCTGAAATTTATATTGTGCCTCTACTTTTACAGCAATGAAACAAACTGAGAATAACAAAATAATTATTCTAAGCATAACTCTAATGTTATTATAAATAATATGGCGCAAATTTATGCCAGGGATATTATAATAAGATTAGAATAAGATTAGAAAATGATTAGAATCAGATATTCCGGAATTATTTAACCTTTCCTTAACAGAACACTTACCACAGTGCCTTTCCCTAATTCTGATTTAATTGAAAGGTTGCCTTTGTGCTGTAGAATAATTTTCTGGCATAAAGATAAACCAACTCCCGAGCCACTGAATGAACGTGCGTTTTCTGCACGAAAAAAAGTTTGATATATATTACTGAGGTCCTTCTCAGGAATGCCAATCCCAGTATCACTTATAACCACTGTAATGGCCTCAGGAGAGTTAATGAGATTAATTTTTATATTTCTGTTTTCAGAAAATTTATTAGCATTTTCAAATAAATTTTCAAATGCAATAAGTAAAAGATTTTTGTTTCCTTTAATAAGAAGATCATCAGAATTAACCGGCATATTTTCAAAATATAGGTCCATTTTGCTTTCAGACATCTGATTTTGCACTGCATTTTTTGATTCTTCGAGCAATTCATCTATACGGATATATTCCATTTTAATGTTATTAATGTCAGAACTGGCCTGTGCAATATTTAGCAGACCGTCACTTAACTTATGTAATCGTTCAGCTTCCTCAAGAACAGTTTGCAAAACAATTTTGTATTCTTCCGAATTTCTTTGCCTCGAAAGCAATACTTCAATATTGCCGATAATTGAAGTGAGCGGAGTTCTTAATTCATGTGAAGCGCTCGCAACGAAATTTTGTTGAAGTTCAAACGCATTTTCAAGGCGTTCGAGCATATTATTAAATGTAATGGCAAGTTCAGCAAGTTCATCTTTCCCATTCCCTTGGCTTAATCTTAAATTCAGATTAGAATCGGTGATTTTGTTAACATAATCAATAATTTCGTTTATAGGTTTAAGCATCTTCATAGTAAAAAATCTTCCTATAAAAAATGAAATAAAAATACTGAAGAAGAAAGCGATTAATAAGCCATTTCCAAGCTGAGTCAGTTTTGTATCACCAATTTTATCGGATGCAGAAGCAAGGATTACGAAATCGCCCTGATTGTCAGGATAAAAAATACCATATGTATAAATACCATTCTTCTTGTTCTTGTAAGTTTTTTCTTTTCTTGTTTTTTCAATAGTCTTTATAGGGTATACTGACGGGATAGAATCCCTGATAAAAGCAGGTTGATTCAATGAATCGTAAACCATAATTGTTTCTCCTGGTATTCTTTCAAGCAGTACTTTCTGAAATCCCTGAAAAACCTTATTACTAACCTCATCTTCTTCCAAATACACATTTGCAGCAGCATATGTCCGCATCCTAAGCCGATAAAAAAAATCATTTGATGCATAGGATTTACTTATTGAATAAATAAAAAGATTCAGTGCAACCAATAGAAGAGCAATAGTCAAGGTAAATAAAAGAGATAGTTTAGTCTTAATTTTCATTTCCGCCCTCTTTAAAGATATATCCCATTCCGGTCACGGTATGAATAAATTTAGGAGAATAGTCTTTATCTATCTTATTTCGCAGATAATTAACATAAACATCTACAACATTTGAATTATTATCATAAGAATTTCCCCACACTGATTCCAGGATCTGAGTGCGCGATTTAACAATTCCAAGGTTGCTGATAAAATAATGCAAAAGAGAAAACTCCCTTGCTGTTAATTTTATTAACTGCCCGTTTCTCCTGACTTCTTTGGTAAAGTCATTTAATTCCAAACCGGCAAAGTTAAAAGCCGGATTTATTATCCTGTTTTGGTTTCTTCGGATTAGTGCATCAATTCTTGCAAGGAGTTCTTTAAATTTAAACGGTTTTATTAAATAATCGTCTGCACCTGTTTTTAACCCGGTAACAATATTATCTGTTGAACCAAGTGCTGTGAGCATCAAAATAGGAATTTCAATTTTTTCTTCTCTTAACATCCGGCACACCTCTAATCCATTTATATGAGGGAGAATAATATCTAATAAAATAAGATCATATGCTTCCTGAAGCGCTAATTTTTTCCCTGTATAACCGTCAAAAGCAACATCAACATGATATGATTCCTCCTCCAACCCTTTTTTTATAAAGGTGGATACATTTACCTCGTCCTCAATCAAAAGTATATTCATAGGAACTTAAATAGTTAGTTACTTGTCTGAAGCAAAGTTATTAAACATACAATAGTTGTCAAAAATGATCTCTGTGACCTGAGTCTCTGAAATATTAGTTAAAAGGCAAAACTTTTCCCAAGGATGCATTTTATTATCCACGGATCAGTTGATGAGTTGAGACCACGGCCAATGCCTGCATTAAACTCCCAGTTAGTTCCGAAATTGATATTGGTGGCTATATACAGCACCTGGTGCTGCTGGTCCCATGGAAGGATATCCTGAACCGGGCCATAGCCGCTGTACCATTCGAGACCAAGGTCCGCTATTTTGCTGATTTTATAGCTGGCCATCATGCAGGGATTGAATTCAAAATCAGCGGATCTGTCTATATTCCAGTCGAAGGTTGGATTAATGGCGATGTAAAACCTCCCGAATTCTTTATCAATTATCGGATGGATCTCAAATAACCAGTGATTATTAAAAAATCCAATCCGCTGATAACCGATTTCCGATCCAACACTTAATCCTACCGGAAGATTCCATGATTCCGGAATTCTTACACGGGGTCGGATATGAGAACCTGCATAACCTGTTCTTCCATTGCTGCCAATGGCATTGAAAAAATAAATACCCATTTCAAATATATCAGAAAAACCATGAGTTATTTCCAGTGTTTCATGCACGATCTTATCTGAAGGAAATATATTATCTGAATATTGCTTGTTCCCAACAGGGGTAAAATTGCTGTGAAGTTCAAAAAGAGTATTCCCTTTTGGTGCTGTTTGTGAACTGTAAACCTGTATCTCATAATCATCCTGGGCTGAAATACTTCCGAATAGGAATACCAATAATAAAACCGGCAGGTATTTTATCGTTGATTTATACGAAAAAGTCATATATTCTTCGAGTCAATTGAATACAAAAATACATCTAAAGTTAATATTAGAACTCTAATCTGACATAGTCTTCACTATTTTATAAACTTCAGATCGCTTTTCAGCTTATTGAAAATCGACTTGTATTCATCAGGCACTTTTTCAAGGTCAACAAGAGTGCTCTTAGTTCCTATGTCCAGTAAATAATAGTGACCATCTTTGATCGGCGATGCAATACGGTCAGGTTGAATAATTTCAAGCAACTGCTTAACCTGTTTATCAGACAGATTCACATCAGCTTCTGCTTCCTTTGTTATCGGAATAAATCCTCCTGTTCTAATAAGTTTTATTTTCATCGTACCATCTAAACTTTTGCTTCAGACCATCCCTGCTTTACAGCTTTTACCTCAAGACTATTAATGCCATAGGTTTTTTCTGCATGAACAATGGTCAGGTTTTTTACATCAATAAATTTGGCATCCTGAGCTAAACTGGCATCAGTTAATACTGCGTACCAGATACGTCCCGCTTTTTCCCATGCATAACCTCCCATATTGAAAGCCGTTACATAGAATGCAAAATTCGGGATCCCCGAGTTAATATGCACTCCTCCAAAATCTCCTGATTCTGTATCCGGCTGGTTTTGGTACTTATCCATAGTTGCAGGCTGCGGATCACTTCCTAATTCAGGATGATTTATATATGCCGTTCCAGGAGCTTTGAGACTGCGTAATGCATATTTCGGGCCAATCATCACCTTTTCGCCAATCAACCAGTTTGATTTTTTAACATCCTGATTATTAAATCTTTGTTTAATCATTATGCCAAAAATATCGGAAAAGGATTCGTTTAAAGCGCCCGCCTGATTTTCGTAATCAAGGTTGGCTTCATTTTCCGTCACTCCATGTGTGAGCTCATGACCGATAACGTCTATATCGCTTGTGAAACTGGTGAAGACAGTTCCATCACCATCGCCGTAAACCATACGCCTGCCATCCCAGTAGGCGTTATCCATACCCTTATCAAAATGCACATACTGTTTGATGAGCAGCCCTTTGTTATCAATGGAATTCCTGCCAAATAACTGCCAGTAGAAATCCCATGATGCTTTTCCTCCTTTAATCACATTTTTCCCTGCTACAGACGTTAATTTCTGATTAGTTTTTGTATCCCAGAGCAAAGTAACATTAATAAAATCAGTTTTTTGCCGGCAGTCATAAACTTCCATGTGCATAATATCCTTTCCGGTATCTTTTGAAATCAGACCCAGAATGGTTTTCTCATGAAGGCTGGATTGCTGGAAAAATATTCTGTCGTTCCTGAACCTGAAGCTCCTGAAATTAGAATTGATTGCCAGGTCAGCAATTTTTTTATTGCCTGATTCCATCAGTCTGGTTAGCATATAAGGTGGAATGATGCAATGAATTGGGTTTAAGTGGTTTCTACACATAATATTTAAGATTTAGGAGACAGGTATAAATTTAAGAAATTGCTAAACATAAACAAAAACAAAATGAATCTATTTCAAAAGGAATTCACAGAGGACCGCAGAAGCAGAATGGAAGTTCTTAAGAATATTTTTTTCTGTTACTGAAATAATATAAATTTATAATCAGTATAGCAAATGATTCCACCTAAAATCAATATAACAAACAGATGCAACATGGACAATGTATTATTAGTGCCCCAGGAAAACATAGGTAAGAACTTCATTCCTGAACAATATATTCCAAAGGGGAATGATGAGTACTTCCAACGAAATAAACAGACCACCCCCCCAAAATCGGGATGGAGAAATCTGAGATCGGATGAGGTTGAAAGACTCGTAAAAAATGATAACACAGCCGATGACTGGGATGAAATACTCGTTACAGATCAGTTTGATACTAATCAGATTAAGAACTCCAGGTTTTACGGACTCGTGAGGATCGGGCGCCTGAAGAATGTGATACTGCAGCATCACGACCTGAGGGTTCCTGCTGGAATTACGAACAGCCTGATCATCTCCTCAGATATAGGCGATGATGTTGCAATACACAATGTACATTACCTCGCTCACTATATTATCGGAGATCGTTGCATACTTTTTAATATTCAGGAAATGCATACAACGGATCACGCCAAATTTGGTAATGGTATAATAAAAGAAGGTGAAGCGGAAAACGTAAGGACGTGGCTCGATCTTATGAATGAAACAGGCTGCCGCAGAGTCCTGCCTTATGATGGTATGATTACAGCCGATGCTTACCTCTGGGCTAAGTACAGAGATGACGTTGCCTTACAGGAAAATCTAAAAATGATCACCCAGAAGAGTTTTGATAACAGACGTGGTTTTTATGGAACAACAGGCAATCATTGTGTGATAAAAAATTCTCTAATTCTGAAAGATGTAAAAATCAGTTCATATTGTTATATCAAGGGGGCCAATAAATTAAAAAACCTGACAATTAATTCTTCAGAAGAAGAACCAACTCAAATCGGTGAAGGAGTTGAACTGGTCAATGGTATAATTGGCTATGGATGTCACATATTTTACGGCTGCAAAGCTGTCAAATTTATCCTGGGGAATAATTCAAACCTGAAATATGGCGCCAGGTTAATTAACTCGTTTTTGGGCGACAATTCAACGATCTCATGTTGTGAAGTACTTAATAATCTGATTTTCCCGGCACATGAACAGCATCACAATAATTCCTTTCTGATTGCCTCGGTTGTTATGGGTCAAAGCAATATGGCAGCAGGGGCTACAATCGGGTCAAATCATAACAGCCGCGCCAATGATAATGAAATCCAGGCCGGCCGGGGATTCTGGCCCGGATTATGTACCAGTGTAAAGCATTCATGCCGGTTCGCATCGTTTGTACTGCTTTCCAAGGCCGATTATCCGGCAGAACTCAATATTCCTTTCCCCTTTTCACTTCTTAATAATAACGTTTCAAAAGATCAGCTGGAAGTTATGCCTGCCTACTGGTGGCTATATAACATGTTTGCACTTGCCAGGAATTCCTGGAAATTCCAGAATCGTGACAAAAGGATACATAAGGATCAGAACATCGAATTTGATCCATTTGCTCCCGATACGGTAGAGGAGATTTTCTATTCGCTCAAATTGCTGGAAATCTGGACTGCAAAAGCAAGTTTGCGGGAAATGGGGATATCGCTGCACGGAAAGGATGAAAATGACCTGGCTTCGATGGGTCGTGATCTTTTATGCGGAAAAGAAGAAGAAATCAACAACCTGGAAGTACTGGGTGAAAATATGGAAAATACCAGACGAAAAGTGCTTATATTAAAGCCATATAAAGCTTATCATGCCTATCGTGATATACTATACTACTATGCAACAAAGAACCTTATAACATTTATGAGTTCAAATCCAACGGCTTCTTTCTCAGTACTGTGTACAGATCTGAAATGTAAGCGACAAAAGGAATGGGTCAATCTTGGCGGACAAATGATGACAATGGAAGATGTTGATAAGCTACGGTCTGATATTGGTTCCGGAAAACTAAAAACATGGAATGAGATCCATGTAAGATATAATGAGCTGTGGGTTAAATATAAAATTGACAAACAAAAACATTCATTTGCAACACTTTGTGAATTATTTGGTTCAGATCATCTTACTCTGTCTGATTGGAAGTCAGCTCTGGAAAAAACGGTGAATATTCAGAAATTCGTTTGTGATCAGGTTTATACCTCACGAAAAAAAGATTTTGACAACCCGTACAGGCAGTCTACATTCAGAAATATGGCTGAGATGGAAGCAGCATTAGGAACTATTGAAGAGAACAGCTTTATAGTTCAGGTAAGGCAGGAAACAGAAGATTTTGAATTGCAGGTTGAAAAAATAAAAAAAAGGTCTGGTTCGTAACTCAGAAGTGCAAAGAATGTTCTTTCTTTTGCACAAAGAAATTTTAAACAGACCAATTTTTTTTGAAGAAAATATCATATATTTCAAAATTCCTGATGCACATAAATCGAATAGAAAAATGGATACAAATACACAACCAATGAATCCTGTCGTTGCAGGAAGGGTAACATCAATAGATTTCTTTCGCGGATTCACCATGTTCCTGTTAGCAGGAGAAGCTACCGAACTATACGGCCAGCTAGAGAAATCTCATGTCGGTATTATACAATTTATTGGTATCCAGTTCAGCCACCATGAATGGCATGGATTACATTTTTGGGATCTTATTCAGCCTTTTTTTATGTTTATTGTGGGGGTTGCGATTCCTTTTGCAGTAGCCAACAGGTTAAAAAAAGGTGACAGTATTCAAACTATTACAAGACATGCAATTAAACGTTCATGTCTGTTACTGTTTCTCGGATGGGCTCTTTATTTTGCAAATGCAGGCAAACTGGTCTTCCAGTTTCAGAATGTTCTGGCGCAGCTTTCAGTCACATATATGGTTGCATTCCTTATCAGAAACAAAAGCTTTAAATTTCAGCTGATTTTTACCTTTGTTATTCTCGTACTGATTGATCTTGCATACAGGTTTTTCCCGGTTGAGGGTTTTAATCACCCGTGGATTAATTTTGAAAATCTTGGAGCCTGGTTCAATAATAAGATCGAAGGTGTCGACAAAGCCAATGAGTGGGCAACATTAAACTTTGTTTCGACAACAGCTCATACTGTTTGGGGAGTTTTGTGCGGTAAGCTCCTGATGAGTGATAAACCGTCAGCAAAGAAAATTCAGATACTACTGATTGCAGGAGTATCAGCGTTAGTTATTGGATATTCTCTAGATCTGTTAAATATAACCCCGATTATTAAGAAGATTGCAACGTCTTCATTTGTATTTGCCAGTGGAGGATGGGCAATTCTTGCTCTATGTTTCTCGTACTGGCTGATCGATGTCAGGAAAAAATTCATTTCAGGGTCAAGGATGTTTATTATAGTCGGAATGAACAGTATTTTTATCTATCTGTTTTTCTCGATCGGAGGTGCGCATCTTATTCGCAGAATTGTAGCTCCTTTCAGCAGTCTGATATTTTCATGGGCAGGTGAAGCTACTGTTGAAATAATTTCCAGTCTTTCCATCTGGGCAGTTATGTGGTATATGTGCTACTGGCTTTACAGGAATAAAATGTTTGTTAAGATCTAGTTTACTCCTCCCCAGCCCCTCCCCATTTGGGGAGGGGCTTAATACATTGATTATCTTAATCTTTCCGTGTTTCCAGGCAGTTTCGATTTCACATAATCCGCCTGCTCAGTCATCCCTTTCGATTGTTTGCTCGTAGCTATACCGTTTAAAATCATACCATTCAGAAAGGGACGATATTGTTCCGGAATAGTATCCCTGAAACTTACTATCATGTCAATACCTTTCATGAAATTGGCCGGGTTTTTTATCCGTTTCAGAAAGTTAGCAAATGGTTGAAGTACCATGAACTTCTTATTTCCGAATGGTAAATTTTCAAATCGGGCTCCTAGTGAATCAAAATCATTTTCATCAGGGTAGGTGAATAATACATTTGTTACCGCATCGGCGAGTTGCCCCTTAACTTGCTGGCCGGAAAGGGACCTAGCCATATTGAGAGCCGTTAAAGTGTCTATGGCTCCAAGCGCTATCAGCGCACTACCGGAGATTGAATATGATGAATCATTGATTGATTTGAGGAATAATGGTTTATATGCCTCCTTTTTATATCTTCCCAGAACCTCAATGGCGCGTGCTCTTACCAAGGTATTCGGGTCATGCTCAGCGATATTAGCCAGGAGTGGTTCAACCGACTTCTTCACCGAATCATTCTGCGTGAACAATTTCTGCAATGTGTAAGCTCGTAATCCATGATATTTGTCCTTCAATGCAGTCTTCAGAAA
>Ga0182027_10001027_pt1 | contig 47229 bp, 34 predicted proteins | sample 712E1DmetaG_FD_121300 | JGI IMG/M metagenome (GOLD analysis project Ga0182027, IMG submission 121300) | Permafrost microbial communities from Stordalen Mire, Sweden - 712E1D metaG (Illumina Assembly) | ecosystem: Environmental > Terrestrial > Soil > Wetlands > Permafrost | place: Sweden...
GATTTTGGCGGATGGCAAGGCGCGAGCGAGGCGCATATCCGCATGGATCTGCAACGAGCGAGCAACGCCGCCAGCCGCCAAAAGATCAAGTCAGGTTGTAAATGTTATTTCTTGACGGCCACTTAATTCGGGAAATTCGCGGGTTGACAACTCTGCGCTTAACTGCTATCGTTGCATAGTGAGTATGGCATTGCCAAAAATGGCGGGCGGGATCGGGTCAGGCCGGAGCGTGAGCGCCCGGCGGTTTCCGGAGAACCTGAATTCTCCACCCCTTTAACGATAATGCCCGTCCAGATCCAACCTCAGCCGCCGCCGGTCAAACCCAGTCAAACCCAGTCAAACCAAATCAAACCAAATCAAACCAAATCAAACCAAATCAAAGTAAATCAAAGCACTTTTTTTCTGAAAACAGCCTTTAACTGGCTGGCCTGCGCCCAACCTCGCCAGCCAGAAGGGAAACCACCCCAAAACCGGAATCCGCCCAAAACATGCAGCGCGGCAATGTTGTCCAATCCCAGCTTATGGGCTATGGTTGCAGGATGAAGCCAAGGTGCTCAGCTTTCTTCCCGGCAACGATGATGATCGTGGGGGCGATGCTTTGTCCGCTGGCGGCACTCAGCCAAACCGATGAAACGAAATATATCCGGCTGCGCAATGAGAACATTGCCACGTCGCGCCCTGAGAAAACCGCCCCGCTCGCGCCTGCCTTCAAGGCCGCCCTCGCCCCGGCCTCGCCGACGACCAATGGGCTTTTCCTGATCCAGTTCGAGGATCATCCGCAAGCGGAATGGCGACAAGAGTTGCTTGCGCTGGGAGTGGATTTGCTGAAGTTCGTGCCGGACGACGCTTATGTCGCCCGGTTCAAGAACGCCGCGCCGGACCGGGTGCGGGGATTGGATTTTGTGCGGTGGGTTGGGGCCTATCGCCCGGAGCATAAGGTGCATCCCCGCTTGGCGGGGGGAAGAACGGATGGGACGAATGGGACGCCAACGAATTCTGCGGTGGCCGTCAATATTCTGCTCTCGGCCAGGGCGACGGCGGCGGAGATTCGGGAGGCGCGCGCGATGCTTTCGACGGTCGAGCATGAGAACCATTTGCGGCAGGGGGTCGTGCTGCGGGGAATCCTCCGGGCGGGGTTCCTGGATGGCCTGTCGCGGCTGGATTCGGTGCTCTGGATTGAGCCGGCGACCAAACACAAATTGATTGATGAACTGGCTTCCAAAATTGTCGGCGGCGATGACGGCATGACCGCCACTCCCACCGTCACGCAGCAACTGGGTTTTGGCGGGTCGAACGTGACGGTCTGCGTTTCGGACACCGGATTGGACACGGGCAATACCAACACCATGCACCTCGATGTCAAGGGGCGGGTTGCTGGGTTCACCTTTTACTCCCCGCTGACCGATGGATCGGATGGCTACGGCCATGGCACGCATTGCGCCGGCATTGTCGCGGGCAACGCCGCCACGGGCGAGACCGACCCCGCCACGGGCGCGTGGTACGGCTTGGGGGTCGCCTCGCAGGCCAAGTTATTTGTGGAACGAATTTTTGACGCGGATGCCAACGAAGTCACGCCCTGGCCCGGCGATGAAAAGCTGACGCGGGATGCCGTCCGCGCCGGGGCGCAGGTTTTTTCGGGCAGTTGGGGCAGTGACGTGCAGGGGGAATATGACCTGGATGCGTCGCAATTTGATGAATTGGTGCGCGACGCCGATTCGGGGACAGCCTTAGATCAACCCTGCATCCTGGAATTTTCCGCCGGCAATGCCGGCCCCGACGCGGAGACGATGGACAGCCCGGCCAGCGGCAAAAACGTGATCGCCACCGGCGCTTCCGAGACGGTCTCCGGCACCATGTCGCAGACCTATGGGCTGTATGACGACGGGCCGGATACGATGGCCGATTTTTCCAGCCGCGGTCCCTGCCAGGATGGCCGCATCAAGCCCGACTTGGTGGCGCCGGGGACTTGGATTGCCTCCATGGCCTCCCATGCGGCGCCCAACGAGGCCGCCATCGCCTGGACTACGATTGACAGCAACTACGTTTATATGGGGGGCACGAGCATGTCCGGGCCGTTTGCCGCCGGGGCGGCGGCGGTGTTCGTGCAGTACTACCGCAGCACGCACACCAACGCCACGCCTTCCCCGGCGCTGGTCAAGGCGGCGCTGATCAACTCGGCGGCGGAATTGGACGAGGACAACGGCGGGCCGGGGCCAATCCCGAACAACGACGAGGGCTGGGGCCGCATCACCCTGACCAATCTCATCGGGTCGGCGCGGGTATTCGATTATGTGGACCAAACGATATTGTTGACAACAGGCCAGGTTTACGAGCAGCACGTCTTTGCGCAGACTTCCGGCCAGCCGTTGAAAATCACGCTCGCTTACACCGATGTGCCCGGATTTCCCGGAGCGCTGCCGGCGCTGGTGAATGATCTGGACCTGGAGGTCGTCGGCCCGGACGGAACGCTTTACCGCGGCAACCAGTTCACCGGCGGAGAATCCATCCCCAACGCGCCCACGCCCGACCATCTCAACAATGTCGAGGGCGTCCAGCTTTCCCAGCCCTTGCCAGGCGATTATACGGTGCGGGTGCGCGCCCGCAATGTGGTGGAAGACGCCCGCCTGGACACAGCCAGCGTGGACCAGGATTTCGCCCTGGTCATGTCGGGCGGTCTGCTGGGGCCGCGGCAAGGGGCCGTGCTGCTGGATCGGACGGATTATACCGCGCCCGGAACCATCCACTTGGAAGTGCTGGATGCCGGCCGGGCCGCCAGCAATTCGGTCACGGTGCTGTTGAAAAGCACGACCGAACCGGCGGGTGAAAGCATTCTGCTGCGCGCCGCCGGCGGCTACGGCGCTTTCACCGGCGCGGTGATCACGGTCGCGGGACCCGCCGCCCCGGACGGCAAGCTGGAGATTCACAACGGCGATGCCATTGAAGCGGATTACACGGATTCCTCCGGCGCCAACCGCTCCGCCACGGCGGCGGCCGATTTGATTGCGCCGGTCCTCAGCGGCGTGGCCGCGAACAGCGACCTTGGGGGCATCACGATCACTTGGCAAACCAGCGAGCCGGCCACCTCCGCGGTTTATTACGGCACCAACCGTCTGGCCTTAAACCTGGTGGCAGGTAACGCCACGCTGACGACAAATCATTCGGTGACCCTGGGGAATCTGGCTGCGGGGGCGACGTATTATTTTGCCGTCGCGTCCGGCGATGAGGCCGGCAACAGCGCGACCAACAACAACGGCGGCGCTTTCTATTCGTTCGTCGGGGTGGTGACGCCGACGGTCCTGCTGGTGGACGCTTATCAGACGGCGGATGGTTCACCGGTGATTGATGACGGCGCCTACACCAACGCGCTGGCGGCGGCGGGTTTCAGCTTTGCCCATTGGAAAGTGCTGGAGCGGGGCGGGCCGCGGCTTTCGGATTTGCAGCCCTTCCGGATCGTGATGTGGAGGCTCACCGACGACATCATCAACTACGGCACGACCCCGGATGGCCTGCCCGATCCCACTGCGACCAACAACACCCTGAATGTGGCGCAACAATCCATGATCCAGGCTTATCTCAACGGCGGCGGCTCCTTCTTCATGGCCTCGATGGGAATTCTCAGCCAGTTGGAGGATGCGGGGCAGGCGCAATTTTGTCAGAACGTCTTGCAAGTGGCCGGCTTTATCCAGAACCCCGATGCGCCGGAGCAGTGTTCGACTTGCGACGAGGACTTCGGCGTGCCGGCGATCACGGGCGCGGCGGGCGATCCGATCACCAGCGGCATGAATATCACCCTGGATTATTCCTCTTATCCGAGCATTGATCTGGGCTCCCTGTTCGGCGATGAGGATCTGGTCCTGGGACCGGATTTTTCCGATACTTTTACTCCGGCCACCAATGCGGTCGCCATTGCCTTCGAATCGGTTTCGGGCAAACCGTGCGGCGCGCGCTTTCCACCGGTGGGCGTGGATAGTCCGGGGCGGGTGGTGTTTCTTTCCTTCCCGCTGGATGCGGTGTCTGAGAGCGGCCCCTCGCCCGACAACGAAGTCGTCCTGCTGCGCAACGCCCTCAGTTTTCTGGCGCCGGGCGCGAACGGCGTCGCCAGTCTCTTCCTGGACAACCCCATTTATACCGTGCCGGACCAGGTGACAGTGGAACTGGGCGACCTGAATCTGGCCGGAACAGGAACGGCGCTGGTGACTTTTTCGGACAGTTCGTTCACCAACCGGGTGGCGCTGACCGTGAACGAAACGGCCCACCCCGGATTGTTTCGCGGTTTCCTCACGCTGGTGGCGACCAACACCACCCTTCCCGGCCAGTTGCGCGCCGGCAACGGAGACACCATCACCGCCGGCTTTTTTGACCCAGCGGTCCAGAGCAACGTGGTGGCCAGCGCGATGATTGACACCGTGCCGCCGGTCATCACCCAGGTTGCGGCGGCGACCAATATCGGCGGCGCCGTGATCACTTGGACGACATCAACGCCCTCCGATTCGCTGGTGCAGTACGGATCGCCTCTGCTGGAGCTTAGCGCCTATGACTCGCGCCTGCTGACCAGCCATTCCATCACCTTGGACGGCTTGGACGCCCACCGTACTTATTATTACAAAGTGGAAAGCCGCGACCAGGCCGGCAACAGCACGACGGATGATAACCACCGGGCGCTCTACAGTTTTGTTACTCCCGCTGTCCAGCAACCCCCCTGGTTCGACAATTTGGAGAATGGCGCCAAGGGGTGGTCGGCGCTGATTGATCCCGCATATCTGGGCTTTGTGGACAACCTAAACTGGACCTTGGGCACCCCCAACAACGGCCTGGAAACCAGCGCCTACTCCAGGACCCACGCCTGGGGAAGCGATCTCAACGGCGCGAGCATTTCATTCATCGCAAGCAGCTTTCTTTATAGTCCTCTGCTGGATCTCTCCGGCTTGAGCCAGGCCACCCTGACGTTCTGGGATTGCTTCGATTTCTCCGGGGTGGAAGAGGGCCAAATCTTGATCAGCACCAACACCAGCGTTTCGCCCGACGCCCTGACCACCTACCAGGATTTTACCGGCCTGACCTCTTTGGATTGGGAGCAGGAAACGGTGGACTTGACGCCGTTCGTCGGGAGGACCATCCAGGTGGTCTGGCAATACGGCGCCTACTTCGGAGGCACCAGCTACGGCTGGCTGGTGGATGACGTAAGCATCACCGGCCTGGGGGCGGGCCAGGGCGGCACGATTGTCATAAATAAATATCTCGGTGCCAACGGCTTCGGCTCCGGCGGCTTCAGCTTGTCCGGCCCCATCAGCCAGTCCGGCGCCGCCCCCTCCACCACCCTGAGCAACGTCCCGCCCGGCCAGTACACCGTGCAGTTCAGCGACGCTCTTTTCTTTGTGACTCCCGCCCCCCAGACCAACACCCTGGCCGCCGGCGGCACCAACACGTTCACGGGCAACTATACTTTCCCAGATCTCAATTCCAACGGCATCTCCGATCTTTTTGAAACAAATTATTTCGGCCCCATCCTGTCCACCCATCGGACGCAATTGACCGACACCGATGGCGACGGGATGTCGGATTACGCCGAATTCATCGCCGGGACCGATCCCACCAACCCCGCCTCCAATCTCCGGTTTGTCACCACCGCCCTGTCCGGCGGGGTGGTGGCGTTGCAATGGTCGGCGGTTCCCGGCCGTCTCTATCAAGTGTTCCGTTCCACCAACCTTGTGACCTGGACCCCGGTAACCGATTGGCTTCAAGCCCTCCGCAGCCCTATGACCTACACCGAGACCAACGGCGGCGCCAGCGCGGTTCTCTTCCGCGTTCAGGTCCGGCCCTGATACCAGTTCGCTCCCATAATGAGAACATTCGAGGCTTGTGGAAAAAACATGTGTCCGGCGGGGGCGCCCGCACTCCCAGAAATGGTTCGCGCCCGGCTTGGGCGAGGATTGGGCCGACTTTGGCGTCTTGCTCGTTGGTCTGAAAACTTAAAACTGGACGGCGCCTTGCCGCCGCTCAGCGTTGGCCTGGGCGAACAATGGTCAGGCGTTCCGAGCGGGCTTCCCATCCCAAAATCCGCAGTTCGGGCCGATCCCGGCGCACCCCGCGGGGCTGCGGAACTGCTGCCGTCGAGCCGTTCGTTCCGGGCTTGTCGCCATTTCGCACGACAACTCTCAGTTCAGGCTCTTCTACCCAAGCCTCTCCCGGCGATATTTGAGCGGTTCTATTCATCACAGTCGGCAACGCAAGCGCTGCTCAACCTCTTTACGCAGCATTGCCAATGCCAACAGTGGTTCATGGCGAGTTTATATTTGTAAGACATTGTGGTTAAAATAATTACAACTAAATCAGGCAATCCATGCCCAACCTGGTAACCCGGCAAAAGTGGCAAAATCTCATCACAAAGGTGTGAAATTGCCGCGATCAGCGAAAAAAAACGCGGAGATGACGCCATTTCTGATGACTTTGGGTAAAGTCGGGCCTTGACTTTGGCGGGCTGCGGCAAGACAAACCATGGGCGTGCCCGGAACCGCCTCCAATTTCTACGCTCGCTGGCGCGCGCAAAATGAAGCGCGCCTCCTGTTGGGCGAGCGCGATGCCGCCCATCCCCCGGAACGCCTCCTGCAAAGCATCTGGCTGCATCAGCGGCTGCGGCGCGAGCATCTCCAAACCGCGGACGGCCAGCCGTTGCGGGTGCTGCATCCGGGCTTTTGGAACCATGAGGCCGGACCCGATTTTCACGGAGCGGTGGTGCAGTTCGGCAACGAGCCGCCGCGTTCGGGCGACGTGGAAATTGACCTGGTTCCCGGCAACTGGCGTGCCCACGGCCACGAGGGCAACCCCGCCTTCGCCAACGTGATTTTGCACGTGGTCTGGGAGGCCTCCCGGACCGCTTCCATCCCCTCCCTGGCGCTGGAAACATTTATTGACACGCCCCTGGCCGAAATTCAAATGTGGGCCGGAACCGGCGCGGCGCTCGACTGGCCGGAGAATTTGCTGGGGGCGTGCCGCGCCCCGCTGGCCGGACTGCCGCCGGAAAAAACCACCGGGCTGCTGCATCAGGCCGCGCTCGTCCGTTTCGAGGGCAAGGCCCGCGAAATTGAGGCGCGCGCGCGCCAGGCGGGGTGGGAGCAGGCGCTTTGGGAGGGGCTTTTTCGCGCGCTCGGCTACAAACAAAACACCTGGCCCATGCAGCGCCTGGGAGAACTGCTCCCCCGCCTCCAGGGGCCGTCCGATTCCCTCCAGGCCTGGCAGGCGCGTTTGTTGGGCGTGGCCGGTTTGCTGCCGTCGGATATTTCCGGCACGGGGCCGGATTCTTTTCTGCGCAGGCTCTGGGACCACTGGTGGCGCGAGCGCGAAAACTTCAGCGACGTCGTTCTGCCGCGCAACCTCTGGCGCTTTAACGGACTGCGCCCGGCCAATCAACCCCAGCGGCGGCTGGCGCTGGCCGCGCACTGGCTTGCGTCAAAAGATTTCCCGGCCCGGCTGGAACAGTGGTTCACCGGCGGGAAGCCGGAAACATCCCTGCCCGATTCGCTGCTGTCGTGCTTGCAACCGCCGGAGGATGAATTCTGGTCGTGGCACTGGGGATTGCGCACCCCGCCGCTGGGCCAGCCCCAGCCGCTCCTGGGCGCGACCCGCGTGACCGACCTGGCTGTCAATGTGATTTTGCCCTGGTTTTGGGTGCGCGCGCAGGCCGGCCGGAACGAGCCGCTGCGGAAAATGGCCGCCGAACGCTACCTGGCGTGGCCGGCGGCGCAGGACAACGCGCGGCTGCGTCTGGCGCGGCTGCGTTTGCTGGGCCGGGGGGCGTCAGCGGGGATCAAGTCAGCCGCCAGCCAGCAAGGCCTCCTCCAAATCGTCCGCGATTTTTGCGACCACTCCAACGCCATCTGCGCCGATTGCCTGTTCCCCGCCCTCGTGCGCGAATTTGGGACGTGAAGCTTGTTGGGACCGAACCTTCATGAATCTGTTCTGGCGCCGCCCGGAGGGGCTTGTTTTTTCTGTTTCAATAAACGAACCGGCGGTTGTATTTTAAGGGAAAGTTGTATTAACTATGAACGACGAAAACGCCAGACAATTGTTGCGCGAGTTGAAAATCATTCGCCTCTGCGCTGTCATCTCGACCGCAGTCTTCGTGTTGGCCTTCCTATGGTACGCCTTGGAGATTCATCTGTGAGACGGCCTGCCACTGGAGCCAACGCCGATTGTGCCCGGAGGGATTGAATCTTCGTATTTGAATCAGCGAACCGCCGGTTGTATATTACCGTCAGATCATATTGATTATGAACCACTTGCGACGTTCAGATTCGGGCGGAAGACTGGTTTCAATAAACGAACCGGTCGTCGCATAATAAAAGTTCGGCTGAGTAATGGACGTTGAACATCGAAACACACCGCAACCCCCGGATACCCGGATTACTTGGTCCATTTATATGCTGACGATAGCCAGCTTTTGTGTGATTTGTGGTGCCATTGCGCCGTGCGGGCTTTTCCCGGTCCTGTTTGGAGGCGCCTGGTTTTGGATTGCACTCGTTCTTGGTGGGCTTACCGCATTTGTTGTAAATCTGGTCCGGCCCCGCTACGAGAGCACTGCGGGGCGATGGAGAATATTCTATGACTTTCTTCTCAAACAGATGCCGCCACCGGACTGAACGATCAACGGCGCAGCCGAACAAATCGCTCCAGCCATATCGGGTGGCCGAAGATTAAAACAGAGTTGAGCGATTTTGAGGCGGCGAAAGCTTGGCTTCCATTGTGGTTGCGTTACGGTTTTTCCATGGCGAGCATTACTATCAAAGGCATTCCAGAAGATATGCATGGACAACGAAAAGCGGAAGCCGAGGCGAACTTTCGCAGCCTGAACCAGGAGGTGCTGGCCCGGCTGGAGCGGACCTTTGCAATTGACGCAGCCTTGAACCGCAAGCGGGACCAGAAATGGATTGACGAGGCCCTGGCCAGCGGCCCGGCAACACCGCTATCCGAAAAAGAAATGGGCGCCATCCGCGCCAGAATTCTGAAGACCAAAGCCGCGTGACAGAAGTTTCGATGAAGATGGAACCCTGACCCGCCGCCACTCGCCCGGTCACCCTTTCACTCCGTCGCCGATCCCTCGTTCTCCCCCTGCCCGTCGGACGAGGCGTTGTTATCAGATTCCTCTCCCGGCGGCGTGTCGTCAGGAGCCTGCTCCTCTGAGTCGGAACCGTTTTCCGGCAGTCCCTCTTCCCCTGCGGCCGCGCGCTCGGCCGCCAATTCGATGTCGCGCTCGGCCTGATGCGGATTCTTGGCGCGCTTGGCGCGCGGCAACGGGCTGAGCATCACGTTGATGCCCTTGCCGATCAGCTTGGGCGGGGCGTCGGGATGGCCGTAAGGGGTCAGACTATTGACAAATTTCTCCACCTGCTGAAACCCTAATTCCTTGTGCGCCATTTCGCGTCCGCGAAAGCGCAGGGTGATCTTCACCTTCATGTCTTCGCAGAGGAAATCCACCCCGTGCTGCAATTTCACGCCGAAATCATGCGGGTCAATGTTCGGGCTGAGCTGGATTTCCTTGACCTTGTTGGCATGCTGATGTTTGCGCGCCTCCTTTTCCTGCTTGGCCAGTTCATAGCGGTATTTGCCGAAGGCGATCAGCCGGCAGACCGGCGGGGTGGCGTTGGGGGCTATCTCCACCAAATCCACCGCGTTGGCGCGCGCCAGGGTGATGGCTTCGGTCAGGGGCATGACGCCCAGCATTTTTTTGTCCGCATCAATGACGCGCACTTCGCGGGCGCGGATTTTCCCGTTGACGCGCGTGAAAGAGGCGGGCGAAGGAGGAGTACGAGAGGAGTAAGGGCGACTCAAGAGGCCCTCACCAAGTCTTGGATGTTCATGAATGCTTCAAATTGCTTCGCTGCAAACGTTTCGGCGGGAACGGCCCGCTGAACTCAATACTATGGTTATTAAACCCCAAATTCGTCCTTTTGCAAGTCTAAAAATGTGTCAAATCTGTGTCTCAGCGCGCCTGAGGCCGGGACTCAGGAGGCGGAGACACAGAGACCGTTAAGTTGTTGCTGGAAAAGCGGTTGGCTTGTGGTTTCAGGCAAGACTCTGTACCATATCCAAGAAAGACTGTGACCGCAAGCGGAGCCGAAGCCGCATGAGGCAAAGCGGGTCTGTCCAATTGAATTGGCGGCGATTTTTGTCGGTTTTCGTCTTCGAGGCGTGACTCATCAGTAAAGAGACAAACATGAATGATGCGGAACTGCTGCGAGATTACGTGGAACGCCAATCCGAAAAGGCGTTTGCCCAACTGGTCGAGCGGCACATCAATGTGGTGTATTCCACAGCCCTGCGAATTGTTCGCCAAACCGCTCTGGCCGAGGATATTTCCCAGGCGGTGTTTATTCAGTTGGCTCGCAAGGCTCAGACCATTCGGTCAGGCAACGCGCTCCTCGGCTGGCTTTATCGCGTCACCCATCATCAGGCCGCGAACGCCGTGCGCGCCGAATGCACCCGCCGCCATTACGAGACGGAAGCGATGAACATTGCACTATCCAATCAGGAATTGTCCGCAGCTTGGGAATCCATCGCGCCGTATCTGGATGAGGCGATGGAGGCGTTGAGCGACGACGAGCAGAACGCGGTCTTGCAGCGCTTCTTCCAAGGCCGAAGCTGGCGCGAGGTGGGCGCGGCGCTGACTCTCAGCGAGGACGCGGCGCAAAAGCGCGTGGACCGCGCTTTGGACAAACTCCGGGAGCACCTTGCGCGGCGTGGCATCACGGTGACGCCCGGTGCGATCGGCTCGTCCATCGCGGCCAACGCCGTGCAGGTGGCGCCGTCGGGATTGGCCTCCGCCGTGACTGCCGCTTCGCTGGTCGGGAACGGCGGCATCGGGGGCTCCGCAGCCGCATCCACAACCCTCAAAGATCTTATTATGAAAAAGACAACCATTGGTATTCTGGCAGTTCTGGCGATCACGGCAGTTCTTACGACCCCGGTCGCAATTTCAAAAATCAAACAAGCCCGTTTGAACGCACCCGTGACCGAGAAAGGTTTGCGCCGCGGCTTGGTGTTGGCCATGACGTTCGACCGGGATGAAACTGGCGCCGGCAAAATCACCGACAGCAGCGGGAAGGGAAATCATGGCCGCGCCTCCGGGGTTAGCTGGACCCCTGCCGGCAAGAAGGGCGGCGCGTACGAATTCACCGCTGACGGCAATGAAATTGTCGTCTCGAACAACGCTTCGCTCAATACCGGGCAACTGACGCTGGCCGCCTGGATCAAGACCTCCTTCACGGACGACAAATGGCGGCGCATCTTCGACAAATCGTACAGCCTGGGTTACGCCATGAGCATTGCCGGCGATTGGCAGCAAAACAAGTGGCGCGGCCTGGCCTGCACGGAGATGGGACCCGGAACGCATTTCGTCCTCTCGAAAAGCAAAGTGACCGACGGGCAGTGGCATCAGGTCGTGACCACCTTTGACGGGATCGAGGAGTTGCTTTATGTGGATGGCTCGCCCCAGGCCAGGTTTCGTTGGAAAAGCCCGGGCCAAGTGGGAAAGACCGACTTCAACCTGGTGATCGGCTGCAATCGCTCTAATTTGACGGAGGATGATCTGGGAGTTTCCTTCCGCGGCCTCATTTCCGAACCGATGGTGTGGAACCGCGCGCTTTCGGAAAAGGAAGTCGCGTTCCTTTGCCAGTCGCAACAGTAAGCGCCGCCGGCCGCCGCCGCCAGCAGCGTCTGGTGGATTGCTCACGCAGATTCTCAATTGGATCGGTACTCAGAAAACCGGTCAACCCGGCGCGCCATTTCACTGGTGTAGTTGCGGCCAAGCGTGTCTCTGTGGCGATCAAACCTGTACAACAAAAAAGCCGGGCTTTTACCCGGCCTTCGTGTATGAGAACAAAGTTTTTTAAATCTTTGCGTTGCTGGTGCGGCGCCGCAGACATACGCCGATTTCACACACACGGAACACTGCGTTTTACACCGTCAACGAGGAAAGCATACCTCATCCCCCGTCCCCCGCTAGTCACCAGTACTGGTGACACGGGAAAACGGCTTACCTTCGATGGTGGCGGCGTTTGACGTTGAGCAGGGCGGTGGAGTTGGCCAGGGCGGCCTGGACGGTGGCGGTTTCTTCGTCGTCCATGTGCTCGGCCAGACGGCCTTCGGCGCGGCGCTTGGCTTCCTCGGCCTTGGCTTCGTCAATTTGATCGGCGGGAATGGCCATGTCGGTGAGGATGGCGACGCTGGTGGCGGTGACTTCCACGAAACCATCGCCGACGGCCAGGAAAATCTCCTGGCCATCCTTGCGCACGACCAGTTCCCCGGGAACCAGTTGGGTCATCAGCGGCACGTGCTGGGGATAGATCCCCATCTCGCCCTCCACTCCGGGGAGGGTGACCATTTCCACGTCGCCGGAAAAGCTCACGGCCTCGGGGGTGACGATTTCCAATTTCAAGGTTGCAGGCATGCCGGTCAGCTTTCCTTGATCTCGTCTATGCCGCCTTTCATGTAGAAATTCTGCTCGCCGACGGCGTCGTGCTGGCCTTCCAGGATTTCCTTGAAGCCGCGCACCGTTTCGGCCACGGGAACTTGTTTGCCAGGCCGCCCGGTGAAGACTTCGGCCACGGTGAAAGGCTGGCTGAGGAAGCGTTGAATCTTGCGCGCGCGGGAGACGGTCGTTTTGTCCTCGGGCGAGAGTTCGTCCAGGCCGAGAATGGCGATGATGTCCTGCAGGTCTTTGTAACGCTGCAAAACGCGCTGCACGCCGCGGGCGACTTCGTAATGTTCCTGCCCGACGTTTTCCGGCGTCAGGGCGCGCGAGGTCGAAGCCAGCGGGTCCACCGCCGGAAAAATGCCCAATTCGGCGATGGAACGTTCCAAAACGATGGTCGCGTCCAGGTGGGCAAAGGTGGTGGCGGGAGCCGGGTCGGTCAGGTCGTCGGCGGGGACATAGACGGCCTGGAAGGAGGTGATGGAGCCTTTTTTGGTGGAGGTGATGCGCTCCTGGAGGTCGCCCATTTCCGCGGCGAGGGTGGGTTGGTAACCGACCGCGCTGGGCGTGCGGCCCAGCAAGGCGGACACTTCGGAACCGGCCTGGGAAAAGCGGAAGATGTTGTCAATGAAGAGCAGCACGTCCTGGTTCTTTTCGTCGCGGAAGTATTCGGTGATGGCCAGCCCGGAGAGGGCCACGCGGAGACGCGCGCCGGGCGGCTCGTTCATCTGGCCATAGACCAGGGCGACTTTGGATTTGCCCAAGTCATTCTGATTGATGACGCCGGCTTCGGACATTTCATGGTAAAGATCATTGCCCTCGCGGGTGCGCTCGCCCACGCCGGCAAAGACGGAATAGCCGCCGTGCTGCTTGGCGATGTTGTTGATCAGTTCCATGATGACGACGGTCTTGCCGACGCCCGCGCCGCCGAACGCGCCGACTTTTCCGCCTTTGAGAAAGGGGCAGATCAGGTCAATCACTTTGATGCCGGTGGTCAGAATCTGCGGAGAGGTGGACTGATCCACCAAGGGGGGGGCGGGACGATGAATGGGGTAGCGTTTCTCGGCGTGGACGGGGCCGCGCTCGTCCACGGGATCGCCGACGACGTTGAAGACCCGGCCCATGGTGGCTTCGCCCACGGGCATGGAAATGGCGGCGCCGGTGTCGGAGACTTCGTAGCCGCGTTTGAGACCTTCGGTGGAACCCATGCAGACGGTGCGAACCCAGTTGTCGCCCAAGTGCTGCTCGACTTCGAGAGTCTGTTTGGTTTTGCCCTGGCCCGGCACGTCGAATTCGACGGTCAGGGCGTGGTAGATGTCAGGAAGGTCTCCCGGAAACTCGACGTCAACGACGGGGCCGATGACCTGGACAATTTTGCCTTTATTCATTTTGTGCTTCGGTTCAATTCAGTTGCGCTGAAAGAAGGCAGACCTTATGGGGGCGGGGCGGCGGTGTCAAGTTGGAGTTAAGAGGTGCAGGCCGCCATTTCGGGAAGTTTGACTCCTTTTCATGCAAAGACCAATCGGCCGCGCGGCGGCGGAATTTCCAAACCGTCCTCTTTGGCGGTTTTGATCCAGAACTTGATGGCGTCTTCGGCGTTTTTTATGGCGGCGTGGCGGGTGGGGCCGTGGGCCATGCAACCGGGAAGCTCGGGCACATCCACCACAAAGGCCGCATCCTCGTCGCTCCACCAGATAATCATTTCATAGCTGTTCGGCTTCCTATTCATCGTTTCTGGGATTCCTTCGCCCAGGTATCTTTCAAGGTGATGGTGCGGTTGAAAACTAGTTTGCCGGGGGCGCTCTCCTTGTCCAGGGCGAAATAGGCCAGCCGTTCAAATTGGTAGCGCAATTCCGGCTTGGCGTCCTGCAAACTTGGCTCGCATTTGGCGGTCAACACTTCGAGGGAATGCGGGTTGAGATGCTGTTTGAAGTCGCCGGCGGCGTCGGGTTCGGGGACGGTGAAAAGACGGTCGTAGAGACGGACCTCCGCGTCAATGGCGTGGGCGGCGCTGACCCAATGGATGGTGCCTTTCACTTTTCGGCCGGCGTTGGGGCCGCCGCTGCGGCTGTCGAAATCGGCGGTGCAATGAAGCTCGGTGATTTGGCCGGAAGGGTCTTTGACGACCTGGTCGCACTTGATGATGTAGGCGTATTTGAGACGAACTTCGCCGCCGGGACGGAGCCGGAAGTATTTCGGCGGCGGGGCTTCCATGAAATCGTCCCGGTCAATGCAAAGGACGCGGCTGAAGGGGATTTTGCGGGAGCCGGCAGCCGGGTCTTCGGGATTGTTGACAGCATCCAACTGGTCCACGCGGCCCTCGGGGCAGTTTGTCAAGATGATTGTCAGCGGGCGCAGGACCGCCAGCCGGCGCGCGGCGCGGCGGTTGAGGTCCTCGCGGACGGCGTGTTCGAGGACGGCGACGTCGGTCTGGCCGTTGTATTTGGTGATGCCGATGTGGTAGGCGAAATGGCGCAGGGCCTCCGGGGTGACGCCGCGGCGGCGCAGCCCGGAGATGGTCGGCATGCGGGGATCGTCCCAGCCGGTGACGATCTTATCGTTGACTAATTGGAGGAGCTTGCGCTTGCTCATCACGGTGTAGCCCAGGCTGAGGCGGGCGAACTCGTATTGATGGGGCAAGGGCCGGGGGAGATCCAGGCTTTCCAGAAACCAATCGTAAAGGGGGCGGTGGACTTCAAACTCCAGCGTGCAAATGCTATGGGTGATCCCTTCGAGGTAGTCGCTCAGGCAATGGGCGAAATCGTACATGGGATAGATGCACCATTTGGCCCCGGTGTGATGGTGTTCGGAGTGGCGAATGCGGTAGATCACCGGGTCGCGCAGCCAGATGTTGGGGGCGGCCATGTTGATTTTGGCGCGCAAGGTGCGGGCCCCTTCGGGGAATTCGCCCTGCTTCATCCGCTGCAACAGATCGAGGTTCTCCGCGACGGGGCGGTCGCGAAAGGGGCTGTCCTGGCCGGGCCGGTCGGGCGAGCCGCGGGATTTGTCGGTGTCCTCCGGGGAAAGGTCGCAGATATAGGCTTTGCCTTTTTTGACAAGGGCGACGGCGTAATCGTAGAGTTGGTCGAAATAATCGGAGGCATAGAAAGGCTCTGCCAGGGCGGATTGCGGGACCGGCGCAAGATAGAAATCCGGCTTGCCGCCGCTGGTGATGGCATCGGGTGTTTTTCCTTTCGGTTTCAGTCCGAGCCGGTCGTCGGCCCAGCCCTGGATGAGCCAGTTGACGTCTTCCTGGATGGAATCCACGTATTCGACGTCTTCCTTGGTTGGGTTGGTGTCGTCCATGCGCAGATTGCAAACGCCGCCGAATTCACGGGCGATGCCGAAATTGAGGCAGATGGATTTGGCGTGGCCGATGTGGAGATAGCCGTTGGGTTCGGGCGGAAAGCGGGTGTGGATGCGGGGGTAGCGCTTTTCGGCGACATGCGCGGCCACGATGTCCCGAATGAAATCGGCGGGGGCGGCGGGTTGGGCTGGCTCGGGATTTGGCGTGGTCATAAACGACTAATGATCATGGAAATAAGATACCTCGCGGGGTTCTCTCATGGCAAGCCTGCCCAGGCAGTCTCTCGCGGAGTTTTCAATTTGGTTTGATCCATTTGAGCGGACCCCAACTTGGGTTCGTTTGGCAACAACACCGTCATCACTTAATCCATAATAGTGGTTAAGCGTGAAGTTGTCAAAGGAAAACTCCAGGTTATCGCCGGGGAGACTGGCTTTTTTAGCGGGCCGCTAAATCCCCAAGTTGATGCGGTCACCCCGGTCCATAGGCATGGGGACAACCGCGCGCAGGACGTCTCTCACTGTTCCCAAAAACTCCGCGATGGTGTAGGGCTTGAGCACTATGGCGGCGGGTTGGAGCGAAGGTAATCGGGCAAATTCCTGGCTTGGCAATGCTGCCGTGGCCATGATGACTCGCAGGGGCATGCCGGCGGCGCGCACCTTCTCGATCAATTCAACGCCTGTCACCTTCGGCATGGTGTTGTCAGTGATCAGGAGGTCATAGTTTTTAAATTGAAGAGTGTCCCAGGCGACAGCCCCATCTTCGGCGGCGTCCACACGATAGCCGGCGTTCACCAGCATTTTGGTGTTGAGATGGCGCATCAACGGCTCGTCATCCACCACGAGAATGCAATGGGGCGGACTCGTTCGGCATTGAAATGCCGCGCTGGCCGGTGCTGCCGTTTGCCGGAACTCACTATTTCTCATGCTATGATAATAGTCTGGCAGACCTGGCGGGCGCTATGGGGTGTTCACCCCATAGGTGATTTTTGTGAAACCGAATGCTTTCGGCGCGGCATTCGGGTGGAAATGGCTCTGGTTGATGCCTGGTGTTCTCCCTGCGCAGATTTATGATAGTGAAAAGAGTTAGATAGACTACGCGGTCTTCCCAGGAAGCTCGTCTCTCGCTTCGCCAAAGGCGGCAAAGCGACGTGACGAGCCGGCCAAAATCCCGCGGCGCAATGGTCCTCCCATCTACAAACACAAATCCTGCATGATGCACCCCAGCCTCCGCCCAGCCTTTAAGGAGCGGTCGAATGGTTTTCTGATCATAGGAAACAAACGCGAGTCCGTCTTTTGAAGCCTCGGGCAGGAACGTATCGTCCTGGGACCCAAGAAAGCAACCGTCCCGCCATTCGTGGATCGAAAGGATTGAAATGCCAGGACACTTCCGCCGCGCTTCCCGCGCGATCACGGGAGAAATATGCTCATCGGTAAGAAAACGGAGCGGGCGCAAGCGTTATTTCTTTTTTAGAGGCGGAAAAATCTCGGCTTGCGGCAGCATCCGCGAAAGCGAGGCGAAGTCACAGGCTTGGTGCTCCTGGATCGCTTCTTGAATTTCATCCGGGAAGACTTGCGCGTAGTTCAGGGCGGCTTTGACCTTGAGCGGGGACAGGCAAAGGTGAGCGGCGGTTTTCCCGACATCCTCTTCGTAGCCGTGCGCGATCCACCCCACTTCCCAAACCGCAAGGGTTGAACCTTGGACATACGCCTGGCGGCCCGAAGGGGAGTCCCTAAAGTCAATGAACGCGAATTCATCCCGGCGAAGTCCTTCCTCAATCAGCAACGCGCCCGTCTCGCTCGGAGATCGTCCGAGCTGTTTTGCCTTGCGCACAAGCCGCCTCTCCTGTTCCGGCTCCAGACGGCTGCTCAGGATGCTGCTTCTTGACATAAGTTCTTCGTCATCATTGTAAACATTGTAATCATTCCCCGGTCCCAAGTCAAATTCAATTTTACTCTGCCTTCATGCCGAACAATCTCCGGTGCTCCAGGATGGCGTAGCGGTCGGTCATGCCGGAGAGGTAATCGCAGATGGCGCGGAGCCAGCCGGCGCGGCGGGCGCGCTTCTGGGAGGAAAGGCCAATTTCGCGGGGATGCGCCAGATAATAATGGAAAAGGTCGCCCAACATCACGCCGGCCCGGTTGTTGGGCTGGAAGACCTCCGGGTTGGAATAGACGTTGCGCAAAAGGTAGGCGCGAAGCTCCAGGTTCAAACGGCGGCGGCGCGGGCTGTGTTGCACCAGCGGAGCAGGTTGCAGACGGACATCGTCGGCCGACTGAACGCCGGAGGCGAGGATGGCGGCTTCGCTGGTCTCCACCACGTCGCGCACTTGCAGGTCGGTGATGCAGCGGATGATAAAGTAGCGGCGGGTTTCGTCAGGCAGATCGGCGTGTTCGGCTTGGACGGCGCGGGAGGCTTCGGCCCAGAGTTTGACTTCGCGGCTGAGTTTTTTTTCGGAGAGCAAGCCGGCTTCCAGGCCGTCATCCAGATCGTGGCTGCAATAGGTCAGTTCGTCGGCGAGGTTGGCGACCTGGGCTTCGAGCGAGGGGGATTTGGCGGCGAAACGTTGGCGGCGGCTGGGGCGATCGAAGGGGGTGCGGTGTTTGGCCAGGCCCTCGCGGGTTTCCCAGGTGAGGTTCAAGCCGCGAAAGCCGGGGTATTTCTCCTCCAACTCCTCGACAATGCGCAAGCTCTGGCGGTTGTGCTCGAAGCCGCCGTCCTCGCGCATCAGGTCGTTCAAGACTTCCTCGCCCTTGTGGCCGAAGGGGGAATGGCCCAGGTCGTGGGCCAGGGCGATGGTTTCGGCGAGGTCTTCGTTCAGGTCCAGAGCGCGGGCGATGTTGCGGGCGATGGCGGCGACCTCAATGGTGTGGGTGAGCCGGGTGCGCAGATGATCGCCGGTGCCGTTGAGGAAAACCTGCGTCTTGTATTCCAAGCGGCGAAAAGCGCGGGAGTGGATCACCCGGTCGCGGTCGCGCTGGAACTGGGTGCGCCACAAAGGGGGCGGTTCGGAATGCACGCGGCCGCGGCTTTCCGCGCTGAGCTGGGCGTAAGGGGCGAGGGTTTTGCGCTCTCGTTGTTCGAGTTGATCTCTGGAACAAGGCATGGCAGGCGCCCGGTTGGATCTGGCTTAATGGGCCAGAAGTTCCTGGACGGAAACGCCGCGAAGGTCGAACAAGCGGCGGATGGCGTCCTCGATGAGATTGTTCGGGCAGGAAGCGCCGGCGGTGATGCCGACGGTGATTTTTCCCTGCGGCAGCCAGTCGCGGGTTTCGACTTCCTTCTGCAACTGGAGGTTGTAGTGGCGGATCAATTTGTCGGAAACCATCATCGCCGCATTCTTGACAAAGAAGGTCGGGAGCTTGGCTTCGCCCATCTCGGCCAGGTGGGAGGTGTTGGAGGAATTGTAGCCGCCGATGACCAGCAGGAGGTCCATCGGTTCGCAGAGCAGTTTTTCCAGGGCGTCCTGGCGTTCCTGGGTCGCGCCGCAGATGGTGTCAAAGAAGCGGAAATGCCGGTCCAGTTGGTCCGCGCCGAAGCGCTGGATCATGGCGTTTTTGATGCGGCGCTGCACTTCCTCCGTTTCCCCGCGGAGCATGGTGGTTTGATTGGCCACCCCGACGGCCTGGAGGTGAATGTCCGGGTCGAAGCCGGCGGAATAAGCGCCTTTAAACCTCTCCAAGAACTCGCTTTTGTCGCCGCCGCAGAGGATGTATTCGCAGACGTAATCGGTTTCCGCCAGGGTGTAAACGACCAGGTACTGGCCCGGGCCGTCCGCGCCGGCCTGGGAAGTGGTGGCCTTGGTTTCCTCGTGTTTGGCTTTGCCGTGAATGATGCTGGTGACTCTTTCCTTGGAGTATTGGCGGACGCGTTTCCAGACGCTCATCACGTCCCCGCAAGTCGTGTCCACCAGTTGGCAGCCTTTGGCCACCAATTTGTTGCGCGTGCCCACTTCCGTGCCAAAAGCCGGGATGATGACCACGTCCTCGGCGTGGAGGCGTTCCAGTTCCGCTTCCGTCGGCTTGGGCGAAATGATCTGGATGCCCATGTTGCGAATCTGGTCGTTGACCTCCGGGTTGTGGATGATCTCGCCCAGAAGATAAATGGGCTGGGGCAGCGGAAAAACATTGCGGGCGGCGTAAGCCAGGTCAATGGCCCGTTCCACCCCGTAACAAAAGCCGTATTTCTTGGCCAGTTTGACCGTGAGCAGGCCGTCGGCGCTGAGCACGTGCCCCTTGTCGCGGATGCGGTCCACCAGATTGCTGCGGTAATGGGACAAAACCTGGGCTTGCACGGCCGCCATGACGTCGGGGCGGCGCAAGTTGATCTTTTTGGGCGCTGGTTCGGTGCCCAGCGTCGGCGCGTTGATTGACATAACACCACCAGTTTACCACGCTTTGGGCCGGTTCAAAGTTTAAATCGTCCAGAAAACCGCATTTGGGGCACTGAGCTTTTCCGTTCCCCCGACGTTTTCAGTGGAACCATGCGCAGAAGTGCATGGCATGGGGAGCGCGATCGTCCCGGTCGCGGCGGGACGCGTCTCGCGGCCCGCTTCCCGGCTGATTGCCTTCCAGCGATTCTTCTTCGGAGGGGTGGCGTGGCGCGCGGTCGCGTTCAAAAAACAAGGAGGCAGGGATGTGTTTGGCGGGACGCCAAACACGGCGGGCGGGACGCCCGCGCTCCCCGGAATGCTGTTACTTTTGGAGTAGCTTGACGCGCCACTTGTCACCGCCCAAGTAGGTGAAGATGACCTTGCCGCTCCTCAATTTCGCCGGGATTCCCAAGTCGTCTCGCTTTTGCTCCGCTTCATGCGACGAGCCGTGTTCGCGCCAAACGATCTTCAGCGTGGCTGAAACGTGAAGAGGTTCGTCGAAGGACGTCATGCTCTTTTCCGATGGTCGGTCGTCGGCGTGAACAGGAACCAAAACGCCCGGCGATGCCCACGGCGGAAGTCCCGCAATCGAATCAACCACTATCTCGTTGGTGCTTAGATTGAAATAAACCAAGTCAACTTCCTTCATTCCAGTGCAACCTGCGCAACAGAGCATGAAAGCAGCGCTCGCCAAAAGACTTTTCATAAAGGGGCCGCTTCCAAGCATGTCAACATTGTGTTTTTCTGTTTTCATAAAGCCGCCGCATATTGCCGCCGCGGTTTTCGCGCCATGAAGGGAGATTGCCCCAGTCCGCTCGCCCTGTCAACCGGCAATGCCGCAATGCCAGGACGCGACCCCTTTCCCGCATTTCTCAAAAGCAAACGGAGGCTTTCAGGGAGGAAGGGCTTCGCGATGGGGTTGGTGGTCGCGATTCCAGCGCACCAGGGCCGCGTCGCCGGTGTCTTCAAATAGAAATCGCAGCGTCGGCGACTCGACATGGCCGTCGCAAAACACCATGTTTGCCTTGCCTTGATGCCGGGCAAAAACGGTTTTCGTGATTTCGCTGTAATTCAAATGTTCCTGATATTGATAGCCGTTCCAATCGTGATTTCGCGAGATATTCATGCTTAAATCCAGAATCACGCTTTTGCTCCCTGTGAATCCGTCCCCAATCGCCAACATTTCGCCGGGACTCACAACGTCCGATGGGCTTACTGGCAGAGCAGGGGTGTTACTGGATAGTTTGGGCCGTGACAAACCCAGTGATTCGGTTGTGTCACCGTGCGTTGCTCCTGTCAAACTTAAACCAAAACCATTGTAGCCGTAGTAGTTGACTGGTTCAAATAGTTGGCCTCCGGTCCCTTCGACAAGATGGGTGGCAGGTGCCGCGGGACAGCGCCACACACTGAACGCCTGGCCATTTGAATCGTATATATGTTTCATGCTTAACTCACGTGATAAAGCCTCATCCCAGGAGCGGCCACTTTCGGTATTGGCTCCATCTCGGTAATCCGCATTAAGCAGCAACGGATAGTAATGATTATCTCCAACAAACATTTCCAAGGCCGTGCCGAGTTGCCGCAGGTTGCCGGCGCACTGGATTCGTAGAGCTTTTCCTTTGACCCGAATGACTGCGAGCAGAACAAGGCCGGCCAGAATGCCGACAATGGCAATCACCACCAGCAATTCCACCAGCGTGAATGCCGTCCTTGGCGGAGATTGAATCCGATTCCTGCGTCTGCACATTTTAAGGTTCATACACAACTGGATACGACAAACGAAAGGCAGAAATCCTTTGAAATACATTGAAACGCGTCGGGTGTGCGAGAATGATGTGGCGGAATTCGGTTTCAGTGGTTTTCGCCCCATGCCGGGAGATTGCCCCAGTCCGCTCGCCCTGTCAACCAACAATGCGGCAATGCCAGGACCCCTTTAAGGACAGAACTATCAGTAAACTGATCATTGCTGTCGCCCCCATCGCCAACACTGCTGCGGAAGCCTTCATTATCGCCTTCGCCCAGTAAAAATCATGACTTCCCAAGGTGACCCCGTAGGCTTCACAAGAACGAAGTCATTGCTCCGATCATTTTCCCAACTCTCAATCTTTAAAACCTTGGCTGTTGCGCATTCGCATCCCCGAATTACGGGTGGACGAGTAATCGTCAAAAAACGTCGCCTCAACAATTGCGCAATGTCCTCCAACTCGGAATCTTTCAGCTCGACAAGTTTTGTGTGTGACGATTGCGGAGCCTCTTTAATACAGTCACCAAATTTATCGGTCACAAACCTAGGCATATTCTTCATGCGCAGATTTATAGAGTGAACCTCATCGCTCGATAAGTCGCCGGCGACTCCAGCACGCCTAAGGTCGTCAGCAGTTATCGCTCTTGGCTTAAGGAGCGTTACACTATTCGTGAGCCGCGTCCCCTGGGGGCTGGACATGAGTTGCGGAGGCTTCGCAGCGTGAGGCCTATTACATCCTGCCGCGATCAAAAGAACAATAAGCGACAAACACTTTATCATAAAGGGCTCGTTAAAGGGGTCGGTTCCTAGCATGTCAACATCGTGTTTTTCTTTTTTCATAAAGCCGCCGGTTGACGGATTTCCAGGTCCCCATCTCCAACCGGTCGCTGAACCATTTCAGCGGCATGGTCGTTTCCCGCCGCAACGGCAACGCATCGTGGGTTGGTGGTTCGGTCAATTCGCGCCTCCTTCGGTTCCCAATGCCCGGGCAATAGCCTGTTCGATCTGTTCGCCGCGCAGATCCCGGCCCACGATTTTTCCGTCGGGGCCGATGAGGAAGATCGCCGGGATTCCATCCACCCCGTACAGGCCCGGCACCGGGGATTGGCTCCACTCGCCCAGGAAGCCCTGAATCCAGTGGATTTCATTCTTGCGCGCGAATTCAACCGGCTGGGCGGCCTGCGCGTCCACGCTCAAGCTTATCATGGCAAAACGTCCGTCTTTTCCATGCTTGTCGTAGCTGGCTTTCAAATTCGGCATTTCCCCGACGCAAGGGCCGCACCAGGTCGCCCAGAAATCCAGCAAAACGTATTTGCCGCGAAAATCGGCCAGGCGCAACGGATGTCCGTCCGTCGTTTTGGTCTCGAACAGCGGCGCGGTGTCGCCGACGCGCAGGCTGGCCGCGGCCGGCACCGCGACCACGCCCAAGTCCATCGCCGCCCCGCCCGCGCCGGGAGCGCTCTCCGCGACAGTGATGTTCGTGGTCAAAGCCGCCAGGCGCCCGCCGCCCAGTTCGGGCGATTCCCGCAGTTGCACGCTTAATTTATACTTGCCGGGAGGAACATCCTCGATCTTGAACGAGCCATCCGCTTCCGCAGTGGCAGTGAAGGCGCGTTGCGCCCGCTGCCAGGCTTTGCCTTCCGCGGATTTCCAGAATTGGCTGATCCAAATCTTCTTGTCCCCCTGGCTGTCAAAGGCCGGCATGACGGGATCCGGAACGGAGGCGCTCAGCACAATGGACTGCCCGGCCTGCCAATGGATTTTGCCCGCGTAGCCGGGAACCTCCAACCGCCCCGCCAGCAGCGAGCCGGTCCCGCCATATTGCACTTGTGTTGGACCGTCCCCTTTGACGAAGACATACTGGGCGTTCTGAAAAAAGCCGTTGATCACGCGGCCCAGGCGCACTTCAACGGGAGGCACGTTGCTGATGACAAATCTCCCCCGCTCATCCGTTTTGGCGGTGAATTCCATCGGGGACATCGCCAGCCCGGCCTCCACCGGATTGGGCGGCGGCCCCTGCAAGGCCATCTGCGCCCCGGCCAGCGGTTTTCCCCCCGTCATGGCCGTCCCCTCAATTACGCCCCACGGCAAAAGCGCGAGGCGGTAAGGCGGCCGCGCGTCTGTCAAGTCTAATTGTGCGAAGCCCAGCGGGCCCGCCGCGTAAATCGCATGGCCCCCGGCCAGAGGCGGGAAGACAAAGCTGCCGTCCGCGCCGGCGGTGGTGACGTTGGTTTGATAGAAGCCCTGGATATGGCGGGAGCCGATCACCGCGCCGTCCGTCTCGGTGCAAAGAGCCAGGTCCGTGCCGGCGGCCGGGCTGCCGTCAGCCAGGACCACGATGCCGGCCACTCCCCTGCCCTTCTCCAACTGGATGTCCACCCGCTGGTCGCCGTCGCCGGGAGATTTTGTTTCCGTCCGCGCGGGCAGGCAGCCGGGCGCGCGAAATTCCAGGGTGAACGCGCCGGCACGTTGATCAATCGCCACCGTGTAATCGCCGGCGGCGTTGGTCACGTCCTGCTGCAAATTGGTCACGCCGCCCTCGCTGGAAATCCGCGCCAGAACGGTGAATTTCTCGACCGGCGCCCGGCTGGCCGCATCGGTGACTTTTCCATCCAGGACGATATTGCCGGAGGATTTGTGAAGGATGATGATTTTCTCCGCGTCATCCGCCACCAGAGCGGGTTCGGAACGGACATTGTAGCCGTCGGCCGAGAGCAGGTATGGATGGGGGCCGGCGGGGGTTGAATCCCAAAGAAAATGGCCGTCGCTGTCGGTCGTGGTGCTCCACTCAAATTCCAGCGGCTGGAAATTCGCGCGGTCCATCCGCACGCCGGCGCCGGCGACCGGCTGGCCGGTTTCGTCCAGCACCCTGCCCTTGAGGATTTTGCCGGGTTTCAGCTCCACTTTCAGGTCGGCCATCTGATTGCTGGCGGTGAGGAGGAGCGTTTGCGGCTCCAAACCTTTGGCCTGGATGGTGAGAATCATCGCGCCGGGCCGGAGGTTGGGGATTTGGAAGCGCCCCGCGTCGTCGCTTTGCAGGGCCGCGCCCGGATTGCGCCACTCGTGGTTGCGGGTGATGGCCGCCCCGGCGACCGCTTTGCCGGTGTTGTCAACAATAGTTCCCGAGAGCACGATCCCGTGGCCCAGGAACAGGACCGCGTTGCCGGAAAGAAATTCTTCGGGCGGCAGGCGCACCACCCCGGCGCCTCCCGCCGCCGAACCCACGCAGCCGAAAGTGACGGGAAGGAAATCGGGATGGATCACGCGGAAAGTCAGGATCTCAAAATGTTGCGGGACACGAGCGCATTGCCAACGTCCGTTTTCGTCGCTGCGCTCGACCATGTAATTGGGGGCGATGGTGGTCTTTTCGCGGCTGGCGGGGTCGGAGGGATCCACGCCGGAGAACAGGATTCTCGCCCCCGCCACCGGTTGGCCGTCCTCGGTTTTGAGCGTGCCGCCGATGGTGGCGGCTTTTTCCATTCTCGCGGTGTATTCGGCGGGCATGTCCTTGATCTCATCCTGGCGGGATTTGGCCCAGGTGATGTATTTGGCCACGTAGCCGTCCTTGGTGATGGTAATCCGATAGCTGAAGTTCTCGGAAGTCGGACGCGGCAGAGGGATGGAACAACCGCCCGTTTGGTCGGTCACCAGATCGCCCCGGACCCAGGCGCGGACCTTGACCCCGGCGACGGGCTGGGAGGTTTGGGCATCCACCACCCGGAAAAGCATTTGTTTGCCGCTGGTTTGGGAGGTCGCTGCCGGGCCGGCTGCCGGCTCCGGTTGCGCCTGAGCCGAGGCGCGGAGGCACCCCGCCAAGAGCAAAACCAAGGCCACTGTCGCCCCGCCAGCCAGGTTGGTCAGTTTGTGAATCATCGGCGCCGGATTGGAGTTGAATATGCCCCGTTGGCTGGCGGTTGCAATCGCCAAACGGCTCCCCAAATGAGGTCGAGAGGCGAGGGTCGAGGGTCGAGGGCATGAAGGGCGAAGGGCGAGGGGCGAGCGGAAGCGGGAGGGCGCCAGGCAACCGAGGTCAAGGCAGTTTTCACAAAAAAAATACTTTGATTCACTTTGACTTACTTTGACTTACTTTGACTTACTTTGACCCGCTTTGATTTGGCCGGATTTTGGCTGAAGTCGGGTTTAACGATAAAGCCCGCTTGACTGTGCGAGTGAGCATTGAGCCTGGATTTATGGGATGAAGTCATGCAATGGCTGGCCGGTTTCTGTCCCCCCGAATCATTGGCGATATGCTTGCAGGCTCACCCAAAAGTGGGCCGGTTTTGGATGAAAGATTCCGTCGGCGAGACGCCGACAGATGCGACCGAGAAGTTGGAACAACAGTAGGCTGGCCCGCTGAGCGGCTGGTCGCGGTCCCCAAAAAGTGGCTGAGGATCCGGGTTTCTTTCCTTGTGCCGCCACTTTGACATGCTGTTCAAGCTGTCGTTCTCTCATTCCACCGGGCCTTTCCGGTTCTGACGTTTCTCTTCATGGCCGCCATTCCTTAGAGAAAGACTACCAGTTAGTGAAACTTTTGTCCAATGAAAAGCGTCCGTTATTTTGGCTTCCGCTTTTTGGAAAGAAGGCGCGCCCATAACCCGGATAGGGAATGTCTGAAGATCACGCCCAGCACCACCAGGGCTATCCCCGCCAGAATCAGGTAAAGCGCCGTGGGGCCAAGCCAGGCCTGGAGAAGTTTCCATTTCTTCCCGAAAAAATATCCGAGCAGGATGTAACTGGCGGCATAGGCCGCCGACCCGGTGAGGTTGTAAAAAAGAAAAACGCGCCAGCGCATTTTCGTCATGCCCGCCAGCAGATTGGCCGCGACGGGCGGAAACAAGGCGATGAACCGCGCGATAAAAACAGCCTTGGCGCCATGACGTTTGAAAAATCCTTCGGGCCACTTCAGCCTTTCGCGGGTGAGATGGAGCCAGTGAATTTTTTCCAGGCCGCCGTGGCCCAGCCGCCGTCCCAGCCCAAAGGCACATATACCGCCCAGGAAAGAGGCCGCCGTTCCGGCCGCCATGGGCTGCCAGAGCGAATCCGCGGCTTTGCCCAGGATAAATCCGGCCCCCAAGAGAATCGTTTCTCCCGGGAGGGGAACGCCGAGGTTGTTCAAAAACACGACGAGGAAGACGAGCACATATCCGTAATGAGGGATGTGGGGCAGTAAAGAATGCAGCCAGTGGAGCATGTTCAGCGCTTTTTTTGGATCATTGACCACTTGCGCGGCGCAAAAAGGTTGAGCCGGGTGGAAACCGATGCAAGTTTTCCCAGGGTTGCCTCTCTGCTTCGAGCACCGCCCAGGCTGTTGGCGGCCACCGGCCGGGCTTCGGAATTATTTGGCGTCGTTCGCATAATGAACATCCTCCGTCGTGCCGTCGCGGCCGTTCAAATGGCCGGACCGGGGGCCTTGAAGGCAAAGGCGAAGAATGCGGCCACGCCGAGAAAGACGAACGCCACAAAATAATTCCACGCGAGTTTCTCCTTCAGAAAGGTGGTCGCGAAGACGATGAAGACGAGGATGGTGACGACCTCTTGAATAATTTTGAGCTGGTATCCCGAAAAGTGGACATAGCCGAAACGATTGGCCGGCACCGCCAGGCAGTATTCGAGCAGCGCGATCCCCCAGGAGACCAGGATCGCTTTCCAGAGCGGCCAGGCGTGACCGTATTTCAAATGGCCATACCAGGCGAAGGTCATGAAGACATTGGAACAAGACAGCAGAAGGATGGTGCTCATGGGGTTGGATTCAGAAATTGTTGATCGCGTGTTTCCGGCATGAAGAAGTGTAGTATGCTCAATGCGGCCAAGGCAACCGCAGCCAGGAAGAGGAAGCCCGCGTTGGAACCGAAGTGATGCACGATGGAACCGGCAATGACCTGGCTGAGCGAAGCGCCAATGCCCACCGCCGTGCTGATGGCTCCGAGGGTAAGATTAAAGCGGCCCGAACCCTGCGTCAGGTCAGCGATCACAAGGACCGAGACAACGCCGAATATTCCCGCCGCCACGCCATCCAGGATCTGGATTGCGACCAGTGCGGCGGTGTTGGCGGTGAGCGTGTAGAGAACGGCGCGAACCGGCAGGACTCCGAAGGCGACGAGCAGCAGCGGCTTTCTACCCCACAACCCCGCTTTCCGACCCGTCCAGGAAGCAAGCAACGTGATGACAAGCTGCGTGGTCACCACGCAGGCCGACATAAACATCATCGAGTTCCGGCCCTGACCCTTGGCCAGCATCTCGCCCAAAAGCGGCAGCATCGCGGCGTTGGCAAAGTGAAACAGCACCGCGCAGACAAGAAAGATGACCAGCGGCCGATCCTTCAGCAGCGCGTGCGCTCCGGCGGGTTTTGCGTCCGGGTCGCCTTTCTTTGCGCCCCGCGCCCGCTCGTAATCAATCTCATCGGGGCGGATGATGAGCAAGGCGAGGATGGTGGGGAGCGCGCAAACCGAAACGAAGAAAAAGATGCTGCGATTGGAAATGAAGTAACCAAGCAGGCCCATCGAAACGGCGGCCACGACGTTGCCAGCCGAGTTGAAAGCCTGGTTGCGTCCCTGGCGGCGATCAAACAACCGGCGTCCCACGATCCCGAGAGAAATAGCACAGATGGCAGGACCGAAAATGCTCGAGGCGCCGCCGATCAAGACCTGGGCCGACATCACGGCCCAAAAGGTTGGCACCAGCGCAATCAGCAACGCCCCCGCCGCCAGCGCGACGACGCCAGCGGCAATCAACGCGCGTTTAGATCGGAGGTGGTCAACCAGCGCGCCCGCCGGGGTCTGGGTCAGGATGCCGGCGATTCCGCCGACGGTAAGCGCAAGCCCGACGCGCTCTTCGTTCCACTTGTAGCCAGCGAGGTAAATCGCCAGGAATGGTCCAACTCCCGTCTGAACATCGGCGAGAAAGAAATTCAACCAGTCCAGACCCCGGAGCGTTCGGGCGGAAGGCGTCTTGGACTCCTCGGCTTTCGAGGCGTCCTGATTCCATCTGAGAGTCGGAGGACTAAACATGGGGCGGACTCGATTGGCATTGCGGTGGCGCGCCGGCTGGCTCCCCCGTTGGCCGGATTTCGTCACCTTTCATGGCACGACAATGGGCTGAAAAACCTTGCCGACGCCATAGGGTGTTCACCCTATTTATAATTTTGAAAAAAGACCGTTCTCGATGTTTCAGGCGTGCTACACTCAATGGCGCTGGCACGACTGACCTCCGAATGGAAGAAAAAGATGGCTGTGAACAACATAACGCCCGGTCCAGATTCCCCGCGCGGACGGCGGGCGCCGCTCCGGGCAATTGGCGTCCTGGTCCTGCTGCTGGGCCTTGGCGGCGCGGGCCTGGTTTATTGGACGGGAACTGCTCCGGAGGATTGGTCCGCCGACCCGGCCACCGCGCGGGCTTACAAGACGGAGGCGCGGGACATTGAAATAAATTTCGGCAAAATGGGCCTGTTGATGAACAAATTATTGGACGACTTAAAAAACCCGGGCACCCAGGCCGGCATCATCGTGGTCGTGTCAATCCTTGTGGCCTCCGGCTGTTTTTACGTCGCCCGCTTGCGAGACGGCGGCGACGAATCCGACGGCCCGGCCGTTTGACCCGGCTTACCACCGGCAGCCGCCAAGACCTCCCGCCAGAAATTTATGAGGTGAAGACCCCATAGCGCCCGCATTTTTTCTGGACATTATCACACCGTGACTTCCAAAGTCTTTTGGCGTTTGTAAGCCAAACTTGGCGGGGGAAATCATATTGGCGGAGACAGTATCATGACCAGCCGTCATCAAAACGAGAACGTCACGGACAACGAGGCGCGAAGGAACCAGACAAACCCGCCGCCGCCGCCGCCACTGCCCGGCCGCGAGGAACCGGCACGCAAGCCCTTCAAACCGCTGCGGTCGCCGAAGGATTCGAGATGATAGCAAGAAGGTGAATATGAAAACGACGACGAAAACTGAGAAGAAGCGCATTCTGGCTGTGGACGACCAAGCCAGTAATACCCGGCTGGTGAAACTTTATCTGGAACAGACCAACGCTTACGTCGTCAAGGAGGTAAATGACCCCAAGGCCGCGCTTTCCGTCGCGGAAGAATTTCAGCCTCACTTAATCCTGCTGGATGTGATGATGCCGGGCATGGACGGCTGGGATTTAGCCGGTTGTTTTCAGGCAAATCCCAAATTGAAGGCGGTGCCGATTGTGTTTCTGACGGTGGCCATCACGAAAGGAGAAGTGGAGGCGAGTGGGGGGCGGTTTTGGGGGTACCCTTTTCTGGCCAAGCCGTTCGTCCTGACGGAAGTAGTCGCCTGTCTCAAGCATCATTTGGGCGGATGAAGCGTCGCGGAGCAAACCGCCCGCTCGCGCCGGGGCCAGGTCAGGCGACGCTCATGTCGCTTGAGCGAAGCGACGCACGCGACCGAACCGCAACGGAACGAACCGGAACGAGTCAAGAAAGTGAAAAGCGCAGAAACCCCTTTATTTGCAGGCGTTTTGCGCGCATTTCCCTGAAAAAGCGGATGGTGCCAGCGACTGGAATCGAACCAGTGACCTCGGGCTTATGAGTCCCACGCTCTAACCAACTGAGCTACGCTGGCCCACCGCGGGTTATATTTCAGGCAGAGGACGGCTTCTGTCAAATCTGTTCTTCCGGCGAAAACAATTGCGCGGTTGCGCTTTGGTCTTTTTTGTTGGCTCTCGTTGATAAAAATGTTAGAGTAAAACCGTGATTAAAATTCAAAGGAAAATCGTGGTGGACGAACACGGCGCGCCCAAGGAAGCCATCATTCCGTGGAGGCAATTCTGCGAAATCGCGGAGGTTCTGGGCTTCGACCTGGATGAACAAGCCCGGACTGATTTGCGCGCCGCGCGCCGCGATTTGCGGCAGGGCAAGTCCGAGGCTTTTGTTCCGCTCTCAAAAGTATAACGATGCCCAAACTCGTCGTTCACCGCCGCGCCGCGCGCTATTTCGAACGCATGGACGCGCGAATCAAGGCGCAGTTGAAAGCCAAATTGGAGCAGCTTGCCGAAAACCCCGGCGCCATGCCCGGCGTTAGACCCATGGCCGGCGAATGGGCGGGCTTTTACCGGATGCGCCACGGAGATTTGCGCGTGATTTATCTCCACGACCGATCCGCCGACGCCATTGTCATCGCTCACGTTGGTCCGCGTGGAGATGTTTATAAATGAACCTCGGGCTTTTGCCTCAGCTCGCAAGCATCAAGCGTGTCGGTCAAGGCGCGGCGAGGATCCAGCGTTGCGCGTCCTCGCCGGTGAAGGGTTGCAGCGCGACGCCGTTGCCCGGTTTTATTTTGACCGTCGCGGTGAGAGCGAGCTTGCCGGCCTTTGACGCGATGCGGTAGCTGCCGTCGCCCAGTTGGTCCATTTTCCAGAGCTGGTTGTCCGCTCCGGTGAACGGCGCAATTCCCGCCGTTCCCTCCGCGGCTTCCAAGGCATTTTCACCGGCCGCGCTGAGGATTTTGTGGAAGCCGCCGCCAGCGGGCGTGATCGTCCATTTCTGATCGTTGTGGACCAAATACCTTGCGGTTTGCACAGGGCTGGCGGCGGCGTTGGTGGAGGACTGAAGAACCGCGCCGGTCCGCTGCGAGCGAATTTGATAAGTTCCGTCGCGGACATTTTCTCCAGGCAACGGCCAGCCGTCGGCCGTCCAGAGCAGCGGCCGGAGGTCGAGGACAGGGCGTCCGCCTCTTTCCAGATCGGCCTCGTAGTGGCAACTGAATTTTTCGACGCCGTCATCCACCAGCAACCCGAAGTGTCCCGGTCCAATTTGCTTTCCCGCCGCCGCGAGGAAAAGTGTGCCGGCGCCTTGCGCCAGGTCGTCGCCGTAACGGTCCAGATACGGGCCGGTGACATTTTTGGAACGGCCGACGCGGATGTTGTAAGTGCTGTTGGAGCCGGAGCAGCAGCTTCCGTGATTCACGAACAGATAATAATATCCGTCGTGGAAGATGAGGTCCGCCGCCTCGCTCTGGCTGGCAAGGATCGAGACGGGGGAGTTGGTGGCGATCCGCAGGCCCGTCTTGGGGTCCAGTTCCACCAACTGGATGTTGCCGTGATAAGACCCGTAGCATAGCCAAAGGGTCCCGTCCGGCGCATGGAGCACTCCGGGATCAATCGCGTTCAAATCCTCGCCCTCGACGGAATGAACCACCATTCCCTGATCCGTCCATTTGCAGTTGGGATCGTTTGTGTTCAGCGTCGGGCTGGTGATCAGGCCGACGGCGGACACGAACTGCCCCCAACTGGAGATGGCATAATACAGAAAGTATTGCCCGTTGAGCTGGATGATGTCCGGCGCCCACACCGTTCGACCGTCGTTCTTTGGCACAAAGGATTTGACGGAATCGGGGATGCGGGCAAACACCCTTCCCCCGCGCTGCCAGGTGAATCCGTTGCTGGAAGTGAGAAAAGGAATGCCCTGGCCGGTGCCAAAAACATAATAATTTCCGTCGCACTTGACGACCGTGGACGGATCGTGAATGCCAATCGCGCCTTCCAGCGCCAAAGCCGGGGCGGCGCCGGACGCGAGGATGGCCAGTGTGTAAAACCACGCCGCCAGCCGGAACCGGCTCTTAAGATCGCTCTTCATTTCAACTCATGGCGCGTCCAGCCGGATGTTCTCCAATTCTCAGGGCAAACCTCTAAATCAGTTCTTCAGTTGCCCGCAAGTGAGCATCTGTGTGCCGTAGTACGGATTCCTGATCTCCCTGCCCGTTTGCAGCCAGCTTGCATCGGCCATCGGGCAATACACCTCGTGATAGGTTCCGGTCGGGACGTTCTTGTCGTTGAGATATTTGATGAGCGATTTGCTCAACGGCTTGAACGCTTCCCGGGCCGCCTCCAGGTCTTTGGCCCGGGCCAGCGCCTCCGCCTGCCTGGCCACGTCCGCCGGGAGCATTTTCATCCCGTCGTCCCGGACGGCTTTGGCGATGGCGTTGGCGTGTTCCTCCAAAGCCTTGATGGAATCCTTGGTCAGTCCGGTTTGAATCTTCAGGTAGTGGTCATAGACCGATTTCACCGGTTCCATCAGAGCGGGATGGTCCGCCGTCTTATCGTCCGCCGCCGAACCGGCGGCCAGCAACGCGAGGATGGAGGCGGAAAGGAGCAATCGGGCAACGTGTTTGAACATTTTCATAGTATTGGTTGAACTTGTTTGGTTCGTCAACCTTTACTACGCCGCCCCCGCCCCAACCCCTCGGAAAATTCACGCCGACCGCCGCGCGCCGGCATTATAGCCCGCCGTCGAACAGGTAGCGGTTGGCGGGATTGTCATTGCGCACTGCCAGGTTCCATTTCTTGACGCCGACCATGCGGCACTTTACAAAGAAGGCCGATTCCTCCGGCGACCAGACGGCCTCGCCCACCTCCATCGCCGGCATGATGGTGTGCGGGTCCATGCCCTGTTTTTCCGCCGCGGCAAATTCCTGTTTGGTTTGCGCCACGTCCGATTCCGGCGTCAGCTTCCGCAGCGCGGCCCAGTCCCCTTTCGAGCAGGCGTCGAAGTAGGCTTTGACGACCGCGGCGGGAGACATCTGGGCATAGACATCATCCTTGGCCAGGACTTCTGGTTCTTGGGTCCAATCCAACTTCTGCATCGGCTGACGTTTGCTGTCATACAACCCGTTCATCACATAACGCTTGGCGGCATTGGTGTTGGACACCCGCACGTAGATGTCCGCCGGACGAAATTTGATCTCGTAGGGCACATACCAGCCGGGATACTGGCCTGATTGGTACGGTTCGCCAATGCTGATGACTTCCAAGCCGCCGAGGAACTCTTTCATGTGCTGGAATTGCTCGCCCGTGGCAGGCCCCGGCCAGAACTTGGCGAATTCCTCCCAATTCTCTGTCGCGCAGGCTTTGAAGAACCCTTCGGCCGCCTGCTTGGGCGTCATCTGCTCGTATTTTTGATTGTCCGGCAGGATTTTGATGCCCGCTTGCCCGGCGCTGACGCCGCCGGTGATGTTCCAGTGGTCGGGATGCTTTTCGTCATCGCCCGGCCGCACGTAGGCACCGGACCTCCAGACTGACTTTTGCCCGTCCGCCTCCGTGAGCTCCACCTCGCACGGAACCTTGAAGCCGCGTTTCTCCCAATCCGGCTGCGGGATGGCCGGCCCAATTGAAACGATGGCGGTGACGTTCAGTTTTCCATATTCCTCTTTGGTGTACTGCTCCAACTCGCCGCCCATGACCAAGCCCGCTTTCTTGTAGTCTTTGTCAACAAGGGCCTGGAAAAACTCCCGGGCGGTCTGGGCCGCGGCCTGATCGTCCGTCAGGTCTCCTTGGGCGACCCCGCTGACCTGGGTGACTTGATCGGCGATTCTGACATCCTTTGGCAATTGGTCCCGCAGAGAAAACATCTTGTCGTCAATCGGGACATTGTAGTCAAGGAACTCCGTCTTGGACAGCAAGACATCCGCGCCGGCTTCCGTGCGATAAAACTCGATGCTGCTGATCAGGTCGGTCTTTTGGTCTATCCAATAGACCTGCTTCGACGGATTGGTCTTGCTAACCGATACCATCTTGATCGGCTCCTCTTTGCTGGTCGGTTTATGTATATCCAAGTCAACCTTGCCCGCCTTCTGGGCTTCCTTGAGCTTCTCCGTAACCAATTGGGGCCGGCCTTGCTCGAGCAGGTCTTGCATCCATTTTTCGACTCCTTTGGTCTGGAGCGTGAGAAAACCGTGTTTGCTCTGGAACCAGATTTCGGTTCTTTCGGGCGTCCAGGTAATCAGCTTCGCGCCGTCTTCGGTCTCCGGCAGATAATACCGGGCTTTTGCGACGTGGCCGGATTCGTCCGATGCAATCCAGAACTCATTCGGTTCCTGATTCGTGCCGTGCTGGATTCTGATATGCAAAAAGCGCACACCTTTGGAGGCCGCAATCACCTGATCGAGTCCGAAAGCCGATGGCGTCGTTTTGTCCAGAACCAGGATGCTTGCAAAGAGCGCCGCGGCTGCCAGACCGGCGGCGGCCAGTTTTGTCATTGGGGTTTTCATAATCATTCTCCAGATATTCGGCCATGGCAACCCGGCCGACGGGGTTTGTTTTCTTTCCGCCCGCGCCTCGTTGATGGCGCGATGCACCCGCGCGTCCAGTTCCGCGCTTGGCTTTGCTTTCAACTCCGCGAACCACTTTTCAATTGGCTTGTTCGGTCGCATGGGAAACTTCCGGGTTCATTCTCGTCTTGAGTTTTTCCAGTCCGTAGCGGTACCGGCCCAAGACCGTGTTGATCGAGACATTCTGGGACTGGGCGATTTCGACGAATTTCAATCCGCCATGAAGGTGCAGGAGCACCACTTCTCTTTGCTCGTAGGGCAATTCACCGATGGCGCGGGTCAAAAGGCGGCATTCCTCAGTAAAGATCGCCTCGCCATCCGGCCACGGGTCGCCCGAGGCCACGGGCATGGCTTCGTCGAGCGGTTCCTGCCGGTGCCGGCCATTGGCCCGGAGGACGTTCCGGGCGCCATTGGCCACACAGGTCGCCAGATAGCCTTTCAAGCTTCCCGTCAACTGAAAATGCCGCAGCCGCAAAAAAGACAAAAAGACATCATGCACAACATCTTCCGCGGCGGCCGTGTTTCTCAAGAGCGCAGCCGCCAGGGCGACGAGATCGCCTTTATGCTTCTCATAAATCGTCCGGACCGCTTCGCAGTCGCCGCGGTTGAACCGCCAGATCAGCACCTTGTCTTCAACATTCACACAGCCGCTTTCATCACGATCGCACAATCAATCGTCAAATATACAACACCCGGCACGCGCGCTTTAGTGTACAGAGTTCTCAAAACTGAAAAAGCACAACGTTTTCACCCTTTTGGGGAAAAACCAACCCTCTTTTGCCCGCGAGTTTCTCGCGCCCCATCGCCGGGGTCGCGATCCGTGAGGGAAACCGGGCAACTATTCAGGTCGCAAACGGTCAGCGGCCCGGGTTGCCGGAAAAACTCTAAATCGCTGGGGCAAGACTCCTCGCACCTCTGGTGAGGTTCCCCCGAATTGGTGGACGGGGGATGGGGATTGGGAATGGGGATGGGGCAGCGGGCAGGGATGGCCAATGTTTATGCGGGGTTTGACGGGTTGAGGGCTTAAAGGTTCTGCGGGGGCGGGACAGAACAGACGGATTAAGATTAGGATTAGGATTGTGAGGGGGCTCGCCGGGGAGGAGGGGGGTGGGCATAAACGGGCGTCCTCTGAGCAAGAAATGGCTAGGGTTTGCCAAGGGAGGAGAAGCCGGGGATGCCTTCGTGTTTTAGTTTGCTGGCATGGAAGATTTGCTGGCAAACGAGACAGACGGGGCGGCACTTGTCGTCAGGCCGTTGGAAGCGAAGGCGGCGGCAGGCACGAGCCGGGAACGGATGCTCAACGCGCTGAACTTCCTGCCGGTGGACCGCCCGCCGGTCTGGCTGATGCGCCAGGCGGGACGGTGTTTGCCCGAGTACCGCGCGCTGCGCGAGAAACATTCCTTCCGCGAATTGATCCGCACGCCCGAATTGGCGGCGGCAGTGACGTTGCAGCCGATCCAGCGATTCGGGTTCGACGCGGCCATCCTGTTCAGCGACATCCTGGTGGTGCCGGAGGCGATGGGACAGGCGTTCCGGTTTCGCGACCACGGGGGCGTGGAAATGGAAAGCCCGGTGCATGATTTGTCGGACATCCGGAAGCTGTTGGAGGTGGGGGTGTCGGACCGGCTGCGCTACGTGGCCGAGGCGCTGGAATTGATCAAACGGAATCTGGACGGCCGGACGGCGCTGCTGGGTTTCGCGGGATCGCCGTGGACGCTGGCCAATTTCATGCTGGAAGGGGGGAGCGCAAAGAAGTTCGTCAAGGCGCGGGAATTGTTTGAGCGGGACCGCAACGCCTACAACCTGCTGGCCGGGAAATTGACGGCGGCGGTGGTCGAGTTTCTGCAAATGCAGATTGCCTGCGGCGCGGACGCGGTGCAGATTTTCGACAGCGCGGGCGGGATTTTGCCGGCGTCGGATTTTGAGGCGGCGTCGGGGCGGTGGATGGAAATGATTGTTGCCAAACTGAACGGGCGGGCGCCGGTGATTGTGTATTCCAAAGGGACGCGGGCGTGGGAGGCGCTGGCAAAGATTGGGGCGAACGTGATTGGAATTGATCACGAGATCGCGCTGGAGGAGGCGGAACGGCGGCTGCCGCGGGACGCGGGCATCCAGGGGAATCTGGACCCGGCGTTGCTGGCCGGGGCGGAGGCGGAGACGGTGGCGGCGGAAACGCAGCGGTTGCTGGAGCAGATGCGGGACCGCAATGGGTACATTTTCAATCTGGGCCACGGCGTGCCGCCGAACGCCAAAATAGAGAATCTCAAGGCGCTGGCCAGGACGGTGCAAAACTTCGCATGAGCAAGCTAAAAGTGGATCTGGATTTGATTCAAAAGTACAACGTGCCGGGGCCGCGTTACACCTCCTATCCGCCCGCCCCGCAGTTTACGGAAAAAGTCACCTGGCCGGAGGTGGCGGCGAAAATCGCCCAGGCGCAGCCGTCCGGGCGCGGCCTGTCTCTCTATTTCCATATCCCGTTTTGCGAGTCGCTCTGCTGGTATTGCGGCTGCACGACGGTGATCACGACGCAACGGGAAAAAAGCGCGCTCTACCTCCAGTACCTGGACAAGGAAATGGAGCGGATGAGCGCGCGGCTGAACCCGGAGCGCAAAGTGGTGCAATTGCATTGGGGTGGCGGTACGCCGACGTTTCTGTCGCCCGGCGAAATTCGCTTGCTGGGCCAATCCATCCGCAAGCATTTCGATCTGGCGCCCGACATCGAAGCGGGAGTGGAAATTGATCCGCGTCGGTTGACGCGCGATCACATCGCCGCCTTGCGCGAGGTGGGATTCAACCGGGCTTCGATTGGGGTGCAGGATTTCAATCCGGCGGTGCAAGAAGCGGTGCATCGGATTCAACCGCGCGAGCAAACCGAGCAAGCCATTGAGTGGGCGCGGGCCGCCGGTTTTCCATCCATCAACCTGGATTTGATTTATGGTTTGCCCTACCAGACGGTGGAATCCTTCGATAAGACATTGGAAGAGATCATTCAACTGGGACCGGACCGGCTGGCGGTGTTCAGTTATGCGCACGTGCCGTGGATGAAGCCGGCGCAAAAGATACTGGAGCAGGAAGCGGCGTTGCCCAGCGCCGAAACCAAACTGAACCTGTTGAAACTGGTCATCGAGAAGCTGACGCAAAACGACCGCTACACCTACATCGGAATGGATCACTTCGCCCGGCCCACGGATGAGTTGGCCGTGGCGCAACGCCAGAAAACGTTGCAGCGGAATTTTCAGGGCTACAGCACCAAAGGGGGCGCGGACATTTATGGTTTTGGGATGTCGGCCATTTCGCAGGCCGACGGGGTGTATTGGCAAAACATGAAGGATTTGGCCGGATACTATGGGGCGTTGGATTCCGGGTCGGGGCCGTTTGCCAAAGGCTACCTATTGAGCAGCGACGACCAGATTCGCCGCCATACGATCATGCGGCTGATGTGCGACCTGAGTCTGGACTATGCCGGACTTTCCAAGGACCTGGGGGTGGATTTTGCCCGGTATTTCAAGGCCGAACTGGATTCCATGACGGATCTGGAAGAGGACGGACTGTTGCGGCGCGGGGCCGACGGCCTGGTGGTCAACGAAGTGGGGCGGCTGTTCATCCGCAACATTGCCATGCGCTTTGATCGCTATCTTCCGGCCGCAAAGGAACGGCGGTTTTCCAAGACAATATGAAAGCCGTCGCCATCATCGGCGGCGGCATTACCGGGCTGACCGCCGCGTTCTGCCTGAAGCAGCGCCACGTGCCGGTCATGCTGTTTGAAGCCGCGGATCGCGTCGGCGGCGTGATCCAATCCGTCCGCCGCGACGGGTATCTGGCCGAGTTTGGGCCGAACAGCATCCTGGAGACCTCTCCGGTCATTTCGGAGTTGGTGGGCGAGTTGGGGTTGGAATCGCGGCGGGTTTACTCCAATCCATCGGCCGAAAAGCGCTACATCGTGCGGAACAAAAAGCCGGTGGCGGTTCCTAATTCGGCGGCGGGTTTTCTGACGACGCCCCTGTTTTCCCTGCCGGCCAAGTTGCGCGTATTGGCCGAGCCGTTCATCCGGCCGGCGCCGGAGGATTTGGAGGAATCCATCGCCCAGTTTGTCGTGCGGCGGCTGGGGCGGGAATTTCTGGATTACGCCATTGACCCCTTGGTGGCCGGAATCTACGCGGGCAATCCTTATTTGCTTTCGGTGCCGCAGGCCTTTCCGAAACTTTACGCGCTGGAGCAGCGCTATCATTCGCTTTTTTTGGGGAAAATCCTGGGCGCGCGGGAGCGCAAGCGCAGCGGAGAGGTTTCCAAAGAGGAGGCGAAAAAGTTTTCCTTCGATGAGGGGTTGCAGGTGCTCATTGATGAGCTGGAAGCCCGCCTGGACGGAAACATAAAGAGGGCCGCGGCCATTGCGTGTTTGCGGCGCACGGATGAGGGCTGGACGATTGAACTGGAACAGAGCGCGCATGGCGGCCCGGTGGAGTGCGGGGCCGTTCTTCTGGCGCTGCCGAGTCACAAAATCGCCTCCCTGGAGATTGTCAACAATCCGGCGTTGGAAGTGGCCTCGTTTGCCAACGTCTATTATCCACCCGTGGCCTCGGTCGTGCTGGGTTTTCGTCGCGCCGACGTGGCGCATCCCCTCGACGGCTTTGGCATGTTGATTCCGGAAAAGGAAGGGTTGAACATCCTGGGGGCGCTTTTTTCCTCCTCGCTCTTTCCCAATCGCGCGCCGGAAGGGGAAGTCATCATCACCTGTTACCTGGGCGGGGCGCGCGCTCCGCAATTGCCGTTGCAGACGGCCGAGTCCTTGATCGAACTTGCCGTCAAGGACCTGGCGGCGATTCTGGGCATTGGCGGGCCGCCGACCTTTCAGCACGTCGCCGTCTATCGCAAAGCCATTCCGCAATACAACCTGGGCTTCGGAAAATTCCGAGCGATGATGAACGACATGGAATTGAAGGCGCCGGGCTTGTTTGTGGCGGGCCATGCGCGCGATGGCGTTTCGCTGGGCGATTCCATGGTATCGGGCCGCAACGTGGTCGGAAGAATCCAAACCTTTTTGGCCGGCAATCCCCGGCCCGCTTCGCATCCCGATCCACTGGCTGCTCCATGAAAAATCGCGCTGTCCTCCTGGTCAATCTTGGTTCGCCCGACTCACCTTCGGTTCCCGACGTGCGGGCCTACCTGCGCGAGTTTCTGATGGATGGCCGGGTGTTGGACGCGCCTTATCCGATCCGATGGTGCATCGTTCACCTATCCATTCTGCCCAGGCGGCCGGCGCAGTCCGCCGAGGCTTACGAAAAAATCTGGACGTCCGAAGGCTCTCCCCTGGTGGCGACGAGCCGGAAGGTGCGAGAGCAACTGCAAGAGCGCGCCGGCCTGGCGGTGGAACTGGCGATGCGCTATCGCAATCCATCCATCGAGAAGGCCGTGCGCAACATGCAGGCCGCCGGGGTGGAGGAGTTGCTGCTTATCCCGCTGTTTCCGCATTACGCCATGTCGAGCTTCGAGACCGCCGTCGAGCGCGTGAAAGAAGTGCTGTTGGAGCTGGTGCCCGCCATGGCTTTGACCGTCGTGCCTCCTTACTACGATCATCCGGCCTATATCCGCGCACTGGTGGCGAGCGCGTCCGATTACTTGAAAGAGGGCTACGAGCATCTGCTGTTCAGTTTCCACGGGATTCCGGAGCGGCATTTGCGCAAATCCGATCCGACGGGAGGGCATTGTTTGATCGCCAAAGAGTGCTGCGCCAGATCCAGTCCGGCGCTGGCCACTTGTTATCGCGCCCAATGTTTGACAACGGCCCGGGAATTTGTCAAAGCGGCGGGCGTGCCGGAACACAAGTACTTCATCGGCTTTCAGTCCCGGCTGGGACGGGACCCGTGGTTGAAGCCCCACACCGATTCGATCTTAGAGCGCCTGGGGGCGACGGGTGTCAAGAAACTGCTGGTCATCTGTCCGTCGTTCGTTTCGGATTGTCTGGAGACATTGGAAGAGATTGGCCTGCGGGGCCGGGAGACATTTCGCCGGGCCGGAGGAGGGGAATTGACCTTGATTCCCTGCCTGAACCAGCACCCGCTCTGGCTCGACGCCCTGGAAACGATGGTGAGCAACTGGACAAGCGGTTCTGGCGCGCCGCGTTCCGAGGGCAAGCGCGCCAGCGCTCTCGCCGGCAAGTGATTTGAAGACTCAGGGTAACAGCTTCACGCGATAAATCCGGCTGGTTGCGCCTTTCAAGGTGGTGTCCACAAGGGTCGCCGTGTTGTTGGTGGCGACTATCGCCGCGCCCAGGTTGGTCCAGGGCAGGTCGCCGAGAAGGGACTTATACTGGGCCTGATAATGACGTCCGGCGGTGCTGTTCCAAACCAGCCACGGCTGGCCGTTGATCAAGGTGACGGTCAGTTCCGGGCGCGGCTGGACCTCGACCTCGAACCAGCAGGAAGTGGCCAGCCCAGGCACGCCGTTGTTGGTGACGGTGAGGAAAAACCACACCACGTCGCCCGCGTCCTGGTCAGAAGTGGGCCAGCGGAAGCTGCCAGTGGCCGCATTGAGCGTTGCATTAGTCGGACCGGGCTGGAAGAGACTGGAGGTTCCGAGCGAGAAGGTCAGTGTGTTCGTCGGCCAATTCGGGTCGGTCGCGGTCGCGACGAAGGCAACGGTTTCCCCGGCCGTCACCACGTAATTGGAGATGGCGGCGAGAACGGGCGGGAGGTTCACCTTGAGCACCGTGATGGTGAAGGTCGTACTAGCGCTGAGGTTCCGGCAGCCCCGCGCGGAACCGTTGTCGGTGACGGTGATGGTGACGGAGTACTGACCCGGCGCTTGCTGCGCCGCCGGCGTCCAGGTGAATATGCCCGTTTGCGGATTAATGGCCGCACCCAAAGGCGCGCCGGCGCCCAGGCTGAAGGTGAGCACGTCGCCCACGTCCGGATCGGTGGCGGAGGCGGAGACGACCAGCGTGGCCAGGTCGTTGACGACGCGGTTGGTGATTGGCGCAAGGACGGGCGGATGATTGGCGGCCACGACCTGAACGGAAAAGGAGTTCGTGGCGCTGAGTTGGTTCGTATTGACAGCAGCGGCGTTGGTGTCGGTCACTTTGACGGTGATGGTGTAAAGGCCGGGCGCCTGGCTGTGGGCCGGTGTCCAGGTGACCACGCCATTGGTGGCGATGCTGGCTCCGCCGGGCGAAGAAAGGAGGGCATAGAGCAACTGGTTTGCCGGGATGTCGGTATTGACGGCGGCATCGTTCACTGTCAGCAGCATGCCTTCGCCGACGATCTGCGGCGGGATATTGGTCGGCAGCACCGGCACGATGTTGACCACGTTGACAGTGACGTGAAACGAGTTGGTCGCGCTCAGGTACGGGCTGTTGACCGCGTATGGGTTGTAGTCGGTGACGACGGTGGTGATGGTATAGACGCCCGGAGCCTGGGCCTCGGTGGGCGTCCAAGTGAACAGGCCGTTGGAGCTGAGGAGGGCGTTGGTCGGACCGGAGAGCGTGTAAGTGAGCGTGTCCCGGTGGCCCAAGGCCGGGCTGAACTGTAGGCCCGCGCCATCGGCCGGGTAGGCGCGATAGAGGGCGTAACCGCTGGCGTAACTCGTCTTGCGAATCACAAGTTGGAAGAAAGTCGCGGGTTGTCTCTTGGTGTTCGGGAACTGAAACACGTTAGTCTCGCCTTCAACGAATTGGTTGGTCCCAACCACGTCTCCCCGAGGTCCAAAGACCGAACCGATGGAGACCAGGGTATTGGTGTCATTGCCAATAAAGCCTTCAATCCGGGTGATGCCATTGGAGTGCTGGATGAGCGTCACATTGGAGACGGTGACCGGGGCGTCGAATTGGAACGTGACGACGGATCGGGTGGGGTCGGGCACATTGTTGGTCACGTAAACATCGTCCTGGAGCGTGAAGCCGCCCAACGTGGAAGCATCCTGGTTAATGAGATAACTGATGCCATTGGTGGTCGTCAGCGGATACGGTGGCGCCTGAACGCTCCAGACCGCGTCATTGAGGGCATGACAAGAGCCGTCCATGCTGTTGGTGGGAATCCATACGCCAACAATCCTCCCTTCCTCCTGCGGGCCTGGATTTAAGGCGCAGAGGTTCAGGGACAACGTGCTTTGTTCGTTGACAACCTGGTCGGGAATGGCTGGCAGGACCGGCCGAACATTCATCACAGTCAGGGTGAACGCGCCCGCGCTGTAATTGGTCTGCCAGGCGGCCGCAGTTGGCAAAGCGCAGGTGGTGAAAGCGCCGGCGGCGGAACCGAAGGTCACCACCGGGAACGAATCGCCGGTGAAGAGGGACCAGGCCGGATTCAGGACCGCCTGGAGCGCCCCATCCAGCACGGAGCCGGCGGGGAGGATGAGGTGTCCATAATTAGTGGCGCTGGTGAGGCCGAAAATCAGGGCGCCGCCCGCCAGGTTGCCGCCGCCGAGGAGGTTGATCGCCCCCTGTTGAATGTCCAGCGTCCCTGAGTTAATGAGCGCGGGGGCGAAGGCGTTGGCGCCCGCACCCGCGGTCTTGCGGATCAAGCCCGCGTTGTCAAATATAAACTGGTCGCCGCCATAGCCGGCGGTCTGATAGAACACGACGCTCGCGTCGCTCTGAATATTGAAGGTTGCCCCGGCGCGATTGTTGATGGACACGCTCTGGCCGGAATTGTCGAAATAGCCCTGCAAATTGCCCGTCCCGGACCAGTTGATCGTGCCGGCATTATTGAGAATCGAGCGGTGCAGCACCTTGTCGGCGGGGCCGCTCAGGTTCAAGAGGGCGTTGGGGGACAGCGCCAGGGTGCAGTCGCTCAACTCGCCGCTGGTCCAATTCATGGTCCCGGCGCCCACGACGCCCGAGCCCGTCAGCAAAGCGCCGTTGAGTTCGATGTCCGGCGAGATGATTTGGCCTTCGAGGACAAACGTCGCTCCCGACGGCAAGCGGACGCTGGCCGCGCCAAGCAACACGCCGATGCCGGCCCAATTCCCGTTGGCCGGGTCGGGCAGATTGAGTTTTTGGCAAACCACCGAGCTGGTGTCACAGACGGCGAGAGTGCCGTTCACGGCCAAGGTGGAAGCGCCGCCGATGATCAGAGAAGAACCGTTGGTCACAGTCACTCCCTCATCAATCTGGATTTGCGAATTGGTGGCAAAGGCCAGCCAGCCGCCCGCCATGACGGCCACGCTGGCAAAGTTGGTTTGGAGTCCGGGCGGCAGGGGGCAACTGGTATAGACATAAAGACCGGGGTGCGCCAGCGAGGTGTCCATGAACAACACGGAGCCTTGCTGGCCACCGTTATTCACCGGGTTGGCAGTGCAAGCACTCAAGCCAGTGAAGGTGCTGTTGGTGTAATCCACGGCAATGCGTCCGCCGCCGCCGCCGCCGCCGCTGCCCTGGCCTGCGCCGCCGTTGGCCGCAAACAGGCCCGAGCCGGCCAGCGTGTGGCAACTCAACCAGAGTGAGCCGCCGGCGCCAGCGCCCTGCTCGCCACCCTGGCCGTTTTCGCCATTGGCGGTGATCGTTCCATTCAAAGTCACCCTGCCGGCAACGATGAGGCGAATCGCGCCGCCGCCGTTGCCGCCTCTTCCCCCAGGACCGGCGTCAGCGTTAAGGGCGCCGCCAGAGCCTAGATCCAGCGGCTCGAACGGCGAGCCATAGGTTCCGCCGCCATAGGCTGCGCCGCCCGCCCCGCCATAGCCGCCGCCCCCGCCATGACCCGTGTCCGCTCCGGCCCCGCCCGGCCCACGGCCATAATCGTCGGCATAGGCGCCAATTCCGCCAATATAACCCTGGGCGTCCGCCGTAATCAGCGACCCGGCTTCGACAAATAGGTTCGAGGCGTTGATGGTCACTCCCACTCCCGCCCACTGGTTGTTTACCTGGGCGGTGTTGTTCGCCCCCTGGCAGAAGATCGTCGAGTTGCTGGCCAGATTCAGGCTTCCCGCCGTAAGGACCGTTCCGCCGCCCAGCGTCAGAGTCGAGGCGCCTTTGATGTCCAGCACGCTGTCCACTGTCAAAGTCGAGAACGCTCCGACCGTCAGCGCAGTCCCTGTGTCCAAAGTCACAGCCCCGTAATGCAGGCTGTTACTGGAGCCGAACACATCGGTTCCGTCATACACCCAAAGATGATTCCCCGGCATCGTTATGTCCACAAACACCACCGACCCGCGGCTGCCATATTGCGAGCCGGAACCGCCGGAGGTTGTTGCCAGCGCAAAACTGTTGTAGCTCGAACCATTCCGATAATAGACGGCAATGCGTCCGCCGCCGCCGCCGCCGCCGTTGCCCTGGCCTGCGCCGCCGTTGGCCGCAAGGAGGCCCGAGCCGGCCAGCGCGTCGCAACTCACCCAGAGCGAGCCGCCAGCGCCGGCGCCCTGCTCGCCGCCCTGGCCGTTCTCGCCATTGGCGGTGATCGTTCCATTCAAAGTCACCCTGCCGGCAACGATGAGGCGAATCGCGCCGCCGCCGTTGCCGCCTCTTCCCCCAGGACTGGCGTCAGCGTTAAGGGCGCCGCCAGAGCCAAAATCCAACGGCTCGAACGGCGAGCCATAGGTTGCGCCGCCGTAAGCCGCCCCGCCCACTCCGCCATAGCCGCCGCCCCCGCCATGACCCGCGTCCGCTCCGGCCCCGCCCGGCCCACGGCCATAATCGTCGGCCCAAGCGCCAATTCCGCCAATATAACCCTGGGCGTCCGCCGTAATCAGCGACCCGGCCTCCACAAACACAGTGGTGGCGAGGATCGTCACTCCCACCCCCGCCCACTGGTTGTTCACTTGGGCGGTGTTGTTCACCCCCTGGCACAGGACGGTCGAGTTGCTGAGCACGTTCAGGCTTCCCGCCCCGAGGATCGTTCCGCCGCCCAGCGTCAGAGAAGAACGGTTGGTCACAGTCACTCCCTCATCAACCCGGAGCTGCGAATTGGCGCCAAAGACCAGCCAACCGCCCGCCGTCACGGCCACGCTGGCAAAGTTGGTTTGGAGTCCGGGCGGCAGGAGGCAACCGTTATAGACATAAAGACCGGGGTGCGCCAGCGAGGTGTCCATGAACAGCGCCGAGCCTTGCTGGCCGCCGTTATTGACCGGGTTGGCAGTGGAAGCGACAAATCCAATGAAGGCGTTGTTGGTGCTGTAATAGATGGCAATGCGCCCGCCGCCGCCACCGCCGCCGCTGCCCTGGCCTGCGCCGCCGTTGGCCGCAAAGAGGCCCGATCCAGCCAGTGTGCCGCAACTCACCCAGAGCGAGCCGCCAGCGCCAGCGCCCTGCTCGCCGCCTTGGCCGTTTTCGCCATTGGCGGTGATCGTTCCATTCAAAGTCACGCTGCCGGCAACGATGAGGCGAATCGCGCCGCCGCCGTTGCCGCCTCTTCCCCCAGGACTGGCGTCAGCGTTAAGGGCGCCGCCAGAGCCTAGATCCACCGGCTCGAACGGCGAGCCATAGGTTCCGCCAGCGTAGGCTGCCCCGCCCGCCCCGCCATAGCCGCCGCCCCCGCCATGACCCGAGTCCGCTCCGGCTCCGCCCGGCCCGCAGCCATAATCGTTGCCCCAAGCGCCAATCCCGCCAATATAACCCTGGGCGTCGGCCGTAATCTGCGAACCGGCTTCGACCAACACGTTTGAGGCGTTGATGGTCACGCCCTGACCGACCCATTGGCCGCTGGCATTGGTGCTGGTGTTGTTCGCCCCCAGGCACAGGACGGTCGAGTTGCTCGTCACGTTGAGATTGCCGTCCACCGTCAAGACCGTTCCGCCGCCTAGGTTCAGGGTGGAACCGCCACGAACCTCCAAGGCCCTGTCAACCAGGAATGTCGAATAAGCCCCGATGGTCAGACCCGCTTGATTGTCCAAAGTCACCGTCCCGTAATGGACGCTGTTGCTGGACGCGAAAACCTCATTAGGGCCGTAGAGCCAGAGGTGATTGCCCGGAACCGAGGTGTCCATGAACACGATAGAGCCAGACGAACCATTCTGCAGGCCCGCACCGCCGGTTACTGTGGCTGCCGCATAACTGCTGTAGCCGGAGCCGTCCTGATAATACACGGCGATACGACCGCCGCCGCCGCCGCCGCCGTGATAGCCGGAATCAAAGTTCGCCCCGTTGGCTTGGAACAGGCCCGCGCCCTTCAAGACGCCCGTTGTCACCCAAATCGAGCCGCCCGAACCGGCGCCGCTATGTGACTGCGGACCCGAGCCATTGGCGGACACCAAGCCCTCCAAATCGAGCGTGCCGCCGATGACTAAGTGAATCGCCCCGCCACCATTCCCGCTCCAAGTCCCGGCATAAGATCCTCCGCTGGAGCCCAAATCCAC
>Ga0182027_10001028_pt1 | contig 47196 bp, 41 predicted proteins | sample 712E1DmetaG_FD_121300 | JGI IMG/M metagenome (GOLD analysis project Ga0182027, IMG submission 121300) | Permafrost microbial communities from Stordalen Mire, Sweden - 712E1D metaG (Illumina Assembly) | ecosystem: Environmental > Terrestrial > Soil > Wetlands > Permafrost | place: Sweden...
AAAGTCAAGTTTGTTACTCTTTTCCATGGCAAGCCTCCTTTGGGTATTTATGTTTTGGCGAACTAAATATACTATAACAAAGTTGAGACTTGCCTTTGTATTTTTTAACATAAGGTCTGACAATTGCCCATCACTGAACAGTTGTAGATGAAGTCAAGAATTCAGTAATGACTTAGTCCAGTATAGCTGGATATTGACTTTTGCAAATGAAATATAACAAACCGATATGATCACAGCTTCTTTAAATAGCGCTACCAGTGAGCAAAAAGGTCGCCCAATAATAAGGATGTGGGTATTGTTTTTTGACTTTGAGCTGTGCTTGCCTAAGGGTTTCGTCTTTACTCATTTTGGATAGATTAGTGTAAAAATTCATCATTAAAATAGTCGCCAAGGGAGAAACCTAAAAGAAAAGATAAAAATAATAAAGTAATGATATACGTGTAAAAGCGTTTTTGTTTCATATGATTTTCCTTATTAAAAAATAATATCATAAACGCCCTGTCCTACAGGTTGGTCTTTCATAAATGATCTGGCGATTCATATTGACATCGCGAAGAGAAATATGCTTTTCTTCATTTATTAGTTAAGGAGAAAGTGGGTTTGAAAAAAAGCAAGACAAGTTTCTTTTGTCAACATTGTGGTTACATGTCGCCCAAGTGGCTGGGCAAATGTCCATCCTGCAACGGCTGGAATTGCTTTGCCGAAGAGCTGGTCAGTGATTCCGATTCCGGCAGCCGTGCCGAAATGAATTTCGGCGGCAAGCCCCTGCCGATAGAGGATATTCCTGCGGAAGAAGGCCAGCGCACGGTTACCGGTATTGCGGAAATTGACCGCGTCCTGGGCGGCGGTATTGTCGGAGGGTCGGCAATCTTAATCGGCGGAGAGCCCGGCATCGGTAAATCAACGCTGATGCTGCAAATGATGAATAATTTAGCTCAAAAAGGTCTGAAAGTGCTCTACGTTTCCGGCGAAGAGTCGGCTAGTCAAATTAAGTTACGGAGCAAACGCGTCGGGGCTGCGGCCAAAGATTTGTTAGTGTTAGTGGAGGTTTCCCTAGAAAAGATTTTGGAGCAAATTAAAGCAGTTTCTCCCGCCATCGTCGTTATTGATTCCATTCAGACGGTTTATTCGGGAGAACTGATGTCCGCGCCCGGCAGTGTCGGACAAGTGCGGGAGTCTTCTTCCCGCCTGATTTTGTTTTCCAAAAAAAATAATATTCCCGTTTTTTTAGTCGGTCATGTAACCAAAGACGGCTCCATCGCCGGCCCAAAAGTATTGGAGCACATGGTGGATACGGTTCTTTATTTTGAAGGTGATTCCGGCCATGCGTACCGGATAGTCCGCAGCATTAAAAATAGATTTGGTCCTACCAATGAAATCGGTGTCTTTGAAATGATGGATAAAGGGCTCAAAGAAGTTCTTAATCCTTCCGCCTTCTTTCTGGCCGAACGGCCGCAAAATGTCGCCGGTTCCGTGGTTGTCCCCAGCCTGGAAGGCACAAGGCCGATTCTGGTGGAAATTCAGGCGTTGGTCAGCGCTACCAATTTGGGCATGCCTCGGCGCACGGCTATTGGCGTGGATCATAACCGCGTTTCGCTTTTGGTTGCCGTGCTGGATAAAATTTGCGGAATGCATCTGGGCGCATCCGATATTTTTATCAACGTTGCCGGCGGTGTTCGAGTGGAAGAACCGGCGGTTGATTTAGGTGTGGTTGCCGCTATGGCTTCGAGTTTTTTGGATAAGCCCATTGATGCGCGGACGGTTGTTTTGGGGGAAGTTGGGCTTGCCGGAGAAGTGCGGGCTATTTCGCAACTGGATGTGCGAATAAAAGAAGCGGCGCGTCTGGGATTTAACCGCTGCCTGGTGCCCAAAACAAATTCAGCCCAATTGGCAAACATGGCGAAAATGGAAATAAGCACAATTAGTTCTCTGAAAGAATTGCTGGAAAATTTATTCTAAATGATCTAATTAAATCAAAAAATTTTTTCTTGAAAAGTGTTTTCAATCCTTGACATAAAAGAAATAGTGCATAATATAATGCCGCTAGATAAGCATTCATAAATTAAAATATAAAAAATCAGGAAAGGAGAAAAAGTATGAATATCAGACCTTTACAGGATAGGATCATTGTAAAACGTTTGGCGGAAGAGCAAAAAACCAAGGGAGGTATCATCATCCCGGACACAGCTAAAGAAAAACCAATTGAAGGCAAAGTTATCGCCGTAGGCAAGGGCAAAGTAGCTGATGATGGTAAGCTGATCAAGCCGGAAGTAAAAGTGGGCGATAAAGTTCTTTTTAACAAATATGGCGGCACCGAAGTCAAGATAGATGGTGAAGAGTATTTGATTATGAGAGAAGACGATATTTTAGGCATTATTGAAAAATAAGAAAATTTTAAGGAGGAATATAGAAGATGGGAGCAAAAATACTTCTTTACGATGAAGATGCAAGGAAGGCAATTCTCAAGGGCGTAAATACCCTTGCTGATGCTGTAAAAGTTACCCTAGGTCCTAAGGGTCGCAACGTTATTATTGATAAAAGTTTCGGTTCACCGACGGTTACAAAAGACGGCGTTACCGTAGCCAAAGAAATTGAGTTGGAAGATAAATTTGAAAACATGGGCGCGCAGATGGTTAAGGAAGTTGCTAGCAAGACTAGCGATGTCGCCGGTGATGGCACCACAACTGCAACACTTCTAGCGCAAGCCGTATATCGCGAAGGCGTCAAGGCTGTTGCTGCCGGCAGCAATCCGATGGATATTAAACGCGGGATTGATAAAGCCGTAGAAACAGTAGTCAAAGAACTCAGCAAAATGAGCAAACCCACCAAAGATCAAAAAGAAATCGCCCAGGTCGGTACCATTTCCGCCAATAACGACGAAACAATCGGCAACATCATTGCCGAAGCGATGGGCAAAGTCGGCAAAGAAGGCGTAATCACAGTGGAGGAAGCCAAGGGGCTGGAAACCGAACTGGAAATCGTCGAAGGTATGCAGTTTGATCGTGGTTACCTTTCCCCTTACTTCGTCACTAACGCGGACAAGATGCTGGTCGCTCTGGAAGACGCGTTAATTTTAATCTATGAAAAGAAAATCAGCGGTATGAAAGACCTGCTTCCTATTTTGGAGCAAATTGCCAAAATGGGACGTCCGCTCTTGATCATCTCTGAAGACATTGAAGGCGAAGCGCTGGCTACCTTGGTTGTTAACAAGATTCGCGGCACCTTGCATGTAGCCGCTGTCAAAGCTCCGGGCTTTGGCGATCGCCGCAAGGCCATGTTGGAAGATATTGCTATTCTTACCGGCGGTAAGATGATTTCCGAAGACATGGGCTACAAGCTGGAAAATGTGAAGATCGAAGATTTAGGACGCGCCAAAAAAATCACTATTGATAAAGATAATACGACCATTATCGACGGCGCCGGAAAGAGAGCCGATCTTGAAGGCCGTGTCAAACAGATCCGTGCTCAGATTGAAGAGACCACTTCCGATTACGATAAAGAGAAATTGCAGGAAAGGCTGGCGAAACTAGTCGGCGGTGTTGCCGTGATTAAAGTCGGCGCCGCAACCGAAACGGAAATGAAAGAAAAGAAAGCCCGCGTGGAAGACGCGCTTAACGCTACCCGCGCCGCAGTTGAAGAAGGAATCGTTCCCGGCGGTGGGGTTGCCTATCTGCGCGCACTGCCTGCATTGGCCAAGCTAACTTTAGAAGGCGATGAGCAAGTCGGCGTGAATATTATAAAGAAAGCAATCGAAGAGCCGATTAAAATGATTGCCAGCAATGCCGGCTTGGAAGGCAGCATCGTTGTGGAAAAGGTAAAGGAAAAGAAGGGCGCGTACGGTTTCAATGCCCGCACTGACCAGTTTGAAGATATGTTGGAAGCTGGAGTCATTGATCCGACCAAAGTTACCCGTTTTGCCCTGCAGAACGCGGCCAGCGTTGCTGCATTGCTCCTGACCACGCAATGCATGGTTGCCGATAAACCGGAAGAAAAAGGCGCCGGTGGTGGAATGCCCGGTATGCCTCCGGGCGGTGGATATCCCGGCATGGGCATGTAGAAAAAGATACAGGCCACAAATAAGTAAAATTAAAAGCCCCCGAACTGCAAAGGCCGGGGGCTTTTTTTGTGTGCCTTGATATTATTGTGGACGAAAGTGAATTACATAAACTTGCTTCCTTTTTTTCAGGTATCTATAAAATTATCTTCACAGCCCGATGAGCTTTCAGGGCTTCATAAAGAGCCATTCGGTGACTTTCGCTTTCTACGGATAGCTCCACATTGAGACAGTGATATTTGCCCTTTTCGCTGCTGCGTGAATGGGATATCTTATACGTACGATCCCGGATGATTTCTGCTACGGCACTGTGCATCTCGTCTTCATCGGGACCGATGATCTTATAGACCCATGGACATGGGTATTCCAACTGGATTTTTTGCTTTTTGTCATCCGGCATCGTATTCCATCCTTTCCATGCCATCAACCATTTTAAATTTTTAATCTAAAATTACTTTCATATTAAAGTACCTTGTTTCTTTTAGGTAGCATGACCGGTAAATTTGTCAAGGAAATTATTAATGTTGGTGGTTTGTGGTTATACTTGAAACTGCCGTGTTTATGTGATACTGCACTGCAACATATAACAAAAGCTATGTTTTGCGGCTATGCCGCTAATTTTTTTTGAGATACAGGAGCAATAAATGGATTACAAAAAGAGTTTGAATCTTCCCCAAACTGATTTTCCAATGAAGGCGAATCTGGCCCAAAGAGAACCGGAGATGCTGAAAATTTGGGAAGAAATGGGCATTTATAAAAAAATCAGAAAAACCGCCAAAGGAAAGAAACCGTTCATTCTGCATGACGGACCGCCTTACGCTAACGGCAATATTCATTTAGGAACGGCGCTCAATAAGATCCTCAAAGACATTGTAATCAAGGCTAAAAATATGACGGGCTTTGACGGCGTTTATGTGCCGGGTTGGGATTGCCACGGTCTGCCCATTGAACATCAGGTGGATAAAGAGTCAGGTAATGAAAAACTCACTATGTCGCAAGCCGACAAGCGTCGTGCCTGCCGTGTTTATGCCGAGAGATATGTCGGCATCCAAAGGGAACAATTTAAAAGATTGGGCGTTTTCGGCGAATGGGATAATCCCTATTTGACCATGGCCTATCCTTATGAGGCGGTAACTATTGCCGAATTCGGTAAACTTTATTTAAACGGCAGTGTTTACAAGGGTAAAAAACCCGTTTATTGGTGTGCTTCCTGTAAAACGGCGCTGGCCGAGGCGGAAGTGGAATATGCCGACCATCACACGCCGTCTATTTATGTTAAGTTCTTGGTCACTTCCAATGTCGGCAAGGTTTTACCTGTGCTTGCCGGCCAAAAAGTAAGTGTAGTAATCTGGACGACAACCCCGTGGACGATTCCGGCTAACCTGGCGATCGCCCTAAAAGAAGATTTTATTTACGTTGCGGTGAAAGTGAATAATGAGGTGCTGATTCTGGCCAAAGACCTGCTTGATTATTGCCTAGATGCTTTCGGCTATAAGAATAAAAATTATGAAATTCTGGATGAATTCAAAGGCTCGGTTCTGGAAGGGCAGAAATGCGTTCATCCGCTGGTGAAAAGAGATAGCGTTTTAATTCTGGCGCCTTTTGTGACACTCGAAGCAGGTACCGGCTGTGTGCACATCGCCCCCGGCCACGGTCAGGAAGATTACGAAATCGGCCTTAAATACGGTTTGGAAAATTACGCTCCTGTGGATGATAACGGAAAATTCACCGAAGCTGTCGAACACTTTGCCGGCCAATTTGTATTCGATGCCAATGATAACGTCATCAAAAAATTAAAAGAAGTTGGCGCATTGCTCGGACACTTTCCTATGGAGCATTCCTATCCGCATTGCTGGCGCTGCAAGAATCCCATCATCTTCCGTTCCACCGAACAGTGGTTTATCTCCATGGAGAAAAACGATTTGCGCAAAAAAGCACTGGCCTGCATCGATCAGGTTCAGTGGATTCCTTCGTGGGGGCATGACCGTATTTACGGCATGGTGGAAAATCGCCCCGATTGGTGCATCTCGCGCCAGAGATTGTGGGGCGTCCCCATTACAGTGTTCTATTGCGGCAAGTGCAAAGCGGAAGTATTGACAAAAAAGATGCTCGATTACCTGGTGAAATTAGTCGAAGCCGGTGGCGCCGATATCTGGTTTGAAAAAGAAGCCCAAGACCTGATGCCCAAAGGCACAACCTGCCCGCATTGTCGGGGTTCTGAATTTACCAAAGAGACAAATATTCTGGATGTGTGGTTTGATTCGGGAGTGACTCACGCGGCTGTTTTGGAGACAAGAAAAGATTTACACTCGCCCGCGGATATGTATCTGGAAGGTTCGGACCAGCACCGCGGCTGGTTCCATTCCTCGCTTTTGGAATCTGTGGGAACAAGAGGACGGGCGCCATACTTAAGCGTTCTCACACATGGATTTGTCGTGGACGGTGAGGGTAAGAAAATGTCCAAATCGCTGGGCAATACCATCGAAGCTGGAGAGGTTATTGATAAGTACGGTGCGGAAATCCTGCGGCTCTGGGTAGCGGCGGAAGACTATACGGACGATATCCGAATTTCCGATGAAATTCTCAAGCGTTTGGTGGAAGCCTACCGCCGGATTCGCAATACCGGCAGGTTCATTCTGGGCAATCTTTATGATTTCGATGTCAACTCTGCAATGGTTGACTATAAGCAGATGGAAGAAATGGACAAGTGGGCGCTTAACCGTCTGCAAGAAGTAATCAAGCGCGTAAAGGAAGCTTACGAGAGTCACCAATTCCACGTTGTTTTCTATACCCTTTACAATTATTGCACGGTGGATTTGAGCGCTCTGTATCTTGATGTTTTAAAAGATAGGCTCTATACAAATAAGGCCGCATCTGGCGCGCGGCGTTCCAGTCAGAGCGCCATGTTCATTATTTTAAAAGCGATGATGCAGCTTTTAGCGCCGATCCTTACCTTTACCGCGGAAGAAATATGGGGGGCGCTGTCTTCCTGGAAGGATAAAGAAGCCAGCATACACATGACGCAGTTTCCAGAGGTAAACACAAAATATGTCAATGCCGAATTGGGGGAACGCTGGAAGGTGATGATTGAGGCCAAGGCGGAAATTGCCAAAGCAGTGGAACAGGCTAGAAAAGAAAAAATAATCGGCCATTCACTGGATGCACGCATTAGCCTGGCGCCTCCGGAAAAAATACGCGGCTTATTTAAAGAACATTTGGAAGATTTGCGTGCCTTGTTGATCGTTTCTCAATTGCAGCTGGTGGATGAAAAAGAAATCGGTAATCCCTACAAGAGCGAAGAAATTAAAGGATTAACCATTGGCGTGGAAAAAGCTCGCGGAGACAAATGCGAGCGCTGCTGGATTTATTCTGAATCAGTAGGCGCTGATAAACAACATCCGGCTATTTGCGACCGTTGCTTAACCAACTTATAAGTTTACTTTGGGGAGCTTTTTTGTGAGAAAAAATATAGTTTTGTTCATTTTTGGTGCGATTGCTGTCATTGTATTGGATCAAATAACAAAAGCTGTTATTAGAGAAAAGTTATTTATGTATGGTTCATATAAAGTGATTGATGGTTTTTTTAGCCTTGTTTATGTAATGAATCCCGGCGCAGCTTTTGGTTTCCTGGCCGGAGCGCCGGAAATATTCCGTTATCTTTTCTTTATCAGTATCACCGTTTTGGCAATTTTGCTGATAATTTATTATATTTTAAAAAGTAAGTCACAAGATGTGCTCATCGTGATATCTCTTACTCTAATCTTTGGCGGAGCTGTGGGTAATCTTATAGATCGGATACGATTCGGTGCGGTTGTAGATTTTCTCGATTTTTATATCGGTACCTGGCATTGGCCGGCATTCAATGCCGCCGATTCGGCGATATCCATCGGCGCCGTGTTGATGATTTGGGAAATGCTGGTGAGCCGCAAAAAAACAAGTTCGTCAAGGTAAGGATATATGGACTATCGTAGTTTAGGTAAAACTGGGCTTAAAGTGTCCGAAGTGGGATTTGGCGGGATTCCTATAATCCGGTTGAAGACCGATGAAGCTGTAAAAATTTTGCGCTATGCCTATGATAAAGGAATCACGTTTTATGATACGGCCAATATGTACCGGGATAGCGAGTCCAAAATCGGTCAGGCTCTTTCACCTGTCCGTGACAAAATAGTTATTGCGACAAAAACAATTATGCGTGATTCAGCAGGTTTACGTAAGAATCTTGAACAAAGCCTCAAAATGTTAAAGACTGATTACATTGATTTGTATCAATTTCATCAAGTGGCCAATGATGAGGAATGGGGGAAAATTACAAAAGACAGTGGAGCCTTGAGTGAAGCCGATAAAGCAAAGAAAGAAGGCAAAATTAGATTTTTAGGTGTTACTTCGCACAATCTGCAGATGGCGGTTAAACTGGTCAAAACCGGATTATTCGATACGATTCAGTTTCCCTTCAATTTTATTGAACCGGAAGCCAAAGATAAGTTGCACGAATATGCACGTAAAAAGGGTATAGGAATAATCGTTATGAAACCCTTTGCGGGCGGTGTAATTGACAATGCCACCCTGGTGTTTAAATACCTGCGGCAATTTCCCGATGCCCTACCCATTCCCGGATTTGATTCGGTACAAGCTGTGGATGAAATCGTCTCCATTTATGATCGCCCAAATGAAATCACGGATGAGGACTGGGAAAACATGGATAAATACCGGCAGGAATTAGGCCGTAAATTCTGCCGCCGCTGTGAATATTGCCAGCCTTGTCCAAATGGCGTAATAATTACTCCGGCCATGGGTTATCCGATTGTAGCCAGCCGCATGTCTCCTGAAGTTTCGGTTGAATTTTTGAAAATTCCGATGGAATCTATAGAAAAATGCACGGAGTGCGGAATCTGCATCGAAAGATGTCCGTATGAATTGCCTATTCCTGAGTTACTCAAAAAGAATTATGATTTATTCGAAGCGCATCGCGCACAAATAGGATTAAAATAATAGGTAAATATCAATAAAAAAATCCCCGAAAGGAAACACCCCTCGGGGATTTTTATCTTTGAACAACATCAATTTCTTAGAATGTTAGAGTCAGTTTGTTGATGACCATGAAGTCGTCTCTGAGCGGTGCTGAAGTCTCAGTGCCAGTAGCTCTGTAATAATCACCTACCCACCAGTAACCAACGCCCAGCATATAGCTCAGGTTATTGGTGATTTTGTAAGTACCGGTAACGTCAAGTTCCCAGCCGTAAGATTTGTCGCTGGCATAACCAGTCGGTACCTGGTCGGCCATCGCGTAAGAAACTGCTGCCTTAATATCCAACGGGACAATCGGACGTACACCGGCATTAAGCTGGCCGAACCAAGCATTGGTCATGGGTCCGCTATTGGTCGTACCGCTGTAGCCGGGAAGACCTCCAACCCAATAAGTACGATCATAGTAGTTGAACATAATCAAGCAGGGATTCCATTCAATGCCGCCATTTAGAGTACCGCCTTCCTGCCTGTCCGTAGTGCCGGGATTATCACCCGATACATAAGCAAAAGTGCCGCCGAAATAGATGGGACCGAAAGTGGCGGTGGCGTCAAGAAAGGCGGTCAAATTGTCCAGTCTGACGTCTTTACTGATAATGCCGCTATCATAGGTTTTAGATTGACCCACGGCGTAGTTGACTTCTGCCTGTATATCCACAGGGCCAATTTTGGCAATGACGTAAGGGTTGAATGAATAATAATGTTGTGCATAGTTGCCTGCGGCTGGTGGGTTTCCTGCTGGTGTTAATGCTGGTCTGTTTTGGTCATAGTTGTAGTAACTGACTTTCATGCCTGCCTTGCCATCCTTCCATTGATAATCTCCGTCAATACCATATTTATCACCGTCCGCATCTGTGTAAGTCGCTGTATTATTAACGGCCGAGTAGCTCAAGTCCTGTACTTTTGTTATATCGGCAATAATCGTTACCGGGCCGGCAGTATAATAATATTTTATCCGGCCGCGAGGGACATAGGTGTCGCCGAAAATGGTTCCTGTTTGTCCATCATTCATATAGCCGACCATGAACAAACCGATGGGTGCAGCATATTCAATGTAAGCCCAATCAAAGGAGATGTTTTCAGTTTCCGCCCTGGTTCCTGCGTTTGGAAAGTTATTATTCGTATAATAACCGTTGACGTTTTCTCCGGCAGTGGGATTCGACCTTGCACCGCCCCAGATTCTTTCCAGAGCGTCAAAACGGGTGACCAGCTTCAGGCCCGGAGAAACGGTAAAGTCCGTCCGGAGGCGCAGTCTCTGAAAGTAGAGGGCTGTGCTCTCATTGTCCATGTTGGCCACCGTTTTGGATATAGGAGTATTCCCTTTTATCAGCGATACTTGATCCAGATACATTCCGGCTGCATAATACGAGCCGCTAAATTGAACATCGACCGCGAAGGCCGACGCGCTGAAGGCCATAACCAGCCCCAGCGAAAGCAAAATTAACCAAGATCTCTTCATTTTTTTTCCTCCTTATTAAAAAATTTTCCTTAAAAAAGGGCATTTTTAAGGATTTATATTTATCTTTATGCAATAGCGCGGGCAATGTACACGTCCTGTATTACAAATTGATGACGAACTAGTTAAAATATGAAAATTTTATACCTGATGTTTACTTGTAAATTTCCCTGTGATTCCTTATTAAAACGACGATGAACTAACATTTTAAAAGTATTCTGTAAATATTTATTTGGATGAATAAGTAATAAATTGTAAGAAAATATAATTTATTGAATTTATAAGTAACTAATTGAACTTAGTGACGACGGAGACGTTTCTTGAATCGATCTATATGAATGTTTAAATAATTCAATTATATAGAAATAGGAGGGGTTTGTTCGTTAAGATATCGAGTTTTTTGACTGAGATATTATAGTTAATTGAATATAATCTAATGTTGGTGTTTGTTTAGTGTTGAAGTACAGATAACTTGTTGACCTGGATGATGGAATAAAACATTATAAAAAAGAATTATTCATTTATCAGACAGGACGGTTATTGTTAAACACCTCCAGCTTGGCAGTGTCCACAATCGACGGCTAGCAACAAATTATCTTTACATCTTTGAATCTTTTAATTTGTTCAATTGCTCTTTGTATCTTTCAGCCTCAGCCTTCGCCAACTCGATTTCTTCCCTAGCTTTTTCCAATTTTGCTTCTTGGCTCTGGCGTTCTTCGCTGATTTTATCCTGTATTTCGTCGATTCCCACATAAACAGCCAAAGCTCCTCCCAAAAGCAAGAAAATCGGAAATGCTCCTTTTACTATCGTCATGAAATCTGACCACCAAAATATTAAGCTGATCAATCCTAAAATGGCGGAAATGATTCCTCCAATGAGTAAAGACATATGTAAACCTCCTGCAGATATGAAAAAATTAATAAAAAATGATAGATTACATTTTAGTCTTTTTTTTTCTACCACGAAAAGAATGCTTAGGCAAGTTGGAAATAGATGATTATTAAGGGTAAAAATATTTCTTGCTTTAAAGCGGTTCATCATTTAAATAAAATTAAATTAATGAAGACATAAGGATAAAATGATTGAGCCTAATTTTGCCAAAGGGGATGGTTTAATCCCCACGATTGTTCAAGACGCTGAAACTAAAGAAATTCTCATGCTGGCTTACATGAACCGCCAATCATGGGAAATGACGCTGCAGACAGGCAAGGCTACTTACTGGAGCCGCTCACGTCAGGAACTCTGGGTAAAAGGAGAAACATCAGGACATTTCCAGCTACTCAAAGCCGTTTTTATTGATTGCGATAACGATTCAATCTTATTGCAGGTAAAACAATTGGGTGAAGCGGCCTGTCATACAGGTTATAAATCCTGTTTTTACCGTAAGATGGATGGCGATGATTTTGTTGTCGTCGGGGAAAAAATTTTTAATCCCAAGGAAGTATATAAATGAAAGTTTTAAAATTAGGGATTCCCAAGGGATCTCTGGAAGAAAATACTGTAGATTTATTTAAAAAGGCCGGCTGGCGTATTACCTATGACAGCCGCAGCTATTTTCCCGATATCGATGACCCGGAAATTTCGTGCACTCTGGTTCGGGCGCAGGAAATATCTCGTTATATTGAAGATGGTACCCTGGATTTGGGTCTGACGGGAATAGACTGGATTCTGGAAAATTCATCCGATGTCGTTATCGTGCAGGACTTGATTTACTCCAAAGTTTCAATGCGGCAGGCGCGCTGGGTGCTTGTCGTCCGTGAGGATTCGCCTTATCAAAAAATTGACGACATGGAAGGGAAAAAAATATCGACAGAGTTAGTTAATTTTACAAAAAAATACTTTGCCCAAAAAAATATCAACATTCATGTTGAATTTTCATGGGGGGCGACTGAAGCCAAAGTAGTGGAGGGCCTGGTAGATGCCATTGTGGAAGTTACAGAAACCGGCTCCACTATCAAGGCCAATAAACTGCGGATCATTCACGAACTCATGAAGACCAACACGCAGCTGATTGCCAATCGTGCTTCCTGGAACGATTCCTGGAAGCGCAAGAAAATTGAGCAAATCAAAACAATGCTTACCGGTTCGCTACAAGCGATGGGAAAAGTAGGGTTAAAACTGAATGTTTCCAAAGAAAATTTAAAGAGGGTTATGGCATTGCTTCCTTCACTCAAATCACCCACAATTTCCAACTTGTCTTCGCAGGAATGGTTTGCGGTAGAATCCATTGTGGACGCAAAAAGTATGAGGGATCTGATCCCTGTGCTTCTGGAAGCGGGGGCGCAGGGTATAATAGAGTATCCTTTAAACAAAGTTGTTTAAGTGTTGAGGCGACTATGGCTAGAAGCGCAAAAATTATCCGCAAAACAACGGAAACAGATATACAGTTGGAAATCAGCCTGGATAAAGGTGGCGGAAGCAAGGTTGCCACGACCATCCCTTTTCTTGACCATATGTTGGAACTTTTTGCGCGTCATGGGGTTTTTAAGCTTATTGTCAAAAGCAAGGGAGACACTCAAATTGATGACCATCATTTGGTGGAAGATCTAGGCATTTGTCTGGGACAGGCCGCGGGGAAAGCGCTGGGTAAGAAGATGGGCATTAATCGTTACGGTTCGGCCTCGGTACCGATGGATGAATGCTTATGCCGTGTGGATTTGGATATTTCCGGCCGTCCGTATCTGGTTTATAATATTAAATATGAACGCAGAAAAATAGGCGGCTTTGATCCTGCTTTGGTTAAAGAATTTTTTAAGGCGTTTACCGATCACAGCGGCATAACATTACACATCAACCTGGTTTATGGCAGTAATAGTCACCATATTATTGAAGCGGCATTCAAGGCTTTTGCCCGAGCCTTGAGAAAAGCAGTAACTTTAAACAAGGATATAAAAGGAGTCCTCTCTACCAAGGGGAGTCTTTAAAAAAGTGAGGTAAAAAATTGCTCAATTACTTTTGGAAAAAAATTAGTTGCATTGCCGGACTTGTCTTAGTCGCTCTTTTGAGTTTTTCGCCTACAACTCAAGCTGCGGAAGAAAACGCGGGAAGCGTCAAAGCTTCAGTGCGAATCGGTGTCATTTCTTTCCAACCATTAATTCCGGAGGAAGGATTGGGGAATACAGTCATCTGTCCGCTCTGCAGCACGGGTTACTCCAGCGGAAGAATATTAAAGGGAGCAGAAAAAATAGTCGAGGATATCTTTGTTGAAAAATTGCGTGAGTTAAAAGAAATACAAATAATTCCTCCTGATAAGGTACAAAGTATTTATAAAAGAATTTCTTCGGAATCGCTCAAGAAGCCATTACTGGAAGTTTTGAAAAAAGTCGGCAATGAATTAGGAGCGGATGTCTTAGTCCTGGGTTATATTTACCGTTATACCGAGAGAGTGGGTTACGACTTTTCTTCGGAACGTCCGGCTTCTGTAGCTTTTGAGATTTATATAATTAAACCAATTGACAGTAGTACAATTTGGCGGGGGATTTTTGATAAAACGCAAAAATCGCTTATGGAGGATTTATTCCAAATATCTTCGTTTTATAAAGGTGGCGGTAAATGGCTTACCGCACAACAACTTTCGAAACAAGGCATGGATGAAATTTTCGAGACATTTCCCGGCTTTGTACGTTAAAAATTACCATTCAGGCGATAAATGCTTTTTCTTCTCGGAATCTCTCCACCGTGATTTCGAACTTTTTTCCGCTAGGGAGTGTTTATTTGGTCATTATTCCGGCAATTGACATCAAAGATGGCAAATGCGTACGGCTGGCTCAAGGTGATTTTGACCGCGTTACGCTATATGCGGACAATCCGGTAGAAATGGCGCTTACTTGGGCACAAAAAGGTGCCGAGTTGATTCATGTAGTTGATCTTGATGGTTCTGTAGCAGGATTACCCCGTAATGCGGAAATTATTTTGGAAATCGTTAAAAAAATTAGCATTCCGATTCAGGTTGGCGGCGGCATAAGGGACATGGAGACAATTGAGTTTTACTTAAAAAATGATGTCTCCAGTGTTATCCTGGGTACGGCAGCTGTATATGATAAAGAACTTGTCCGTGCGGCCGGGAAAAAGCATACAGGGAAAATTATATTGGGCATTGATGCTTTGGAGGGTAATTTGGGCACTAGCGGATGGACACAAAGAACTGCGCAAGACCCTGTTGATCTTGCTCGGTATTATGAAAACTGCGGAATAAAAGCAATTGTTTATACTGATATCAAACGTGACGGCATGGAGACAGGCGTAAATATTGAAGCAACTAAAACTTTGGCCGCAGCAATAAATATACCGGTGATTGCTTCCGGCGGTGTGGCGACGATTAGTGATGTGGAAAAACTTCTGGAAGCTGAAGATTGCGGAATTTCTGGAGTAATTATTGGCCGCGCGCTTTATACGGGTACGGTTTCTTTGGAAGACGCTATTAGAGCAGGCAAGAAGCCTCTTAATTAAAATGGGGAGGTGATATTTATGTCCGATTGCATATTTTGCAAGGTTGTCGAAGGTAAAATTCACTGCACCAAAATTTATGAAGACGATCAAATACTGGCTTTCGATGATATTCATCCGATGGCGCCGGTGCACGTAGTTGTCATTCCTAAAAAACACGTTTCTACTCTGATGGACATTGATACAAAAAACAGCAGTGTAGCCAATAATTTAATTAACGCCGCTCAAAAAGTGGCGCAGATTAAGGGAATTGCCGCTAAAGGTTTTCGCATAGTCATTAACTGCAATGATGAAGGCGGGCAAATTGTTTTTCACTTACACATGCATGTTCTTGGAGGCAGGAAACTTCAAGATGAATTAGGTTAAATTAAGAAAAGGTGAATAAAATGGATATAAATGCCAAATTAAATGAAGAAATTGCTGTTGCTGCCAAAGCCAAGGACAAAATCCGGCTTTCAGCCATTCGTCTGTTGAAAACAGCGCTGCATAATAAAGAAATTGATTTGATGCGACCATTAAACGAAAGTGAAATCCTGCAGATTCTTTCCGCGGTAGTAAAGCAAAGGAAGGATTCCATTGAACAGTTTGCTAAGGGCGGAAGAAATGATCTTGTAGAAAAGGAGGAGGCGGAATTGAAAGTTGTGCAGGAATTCATGCCGGCGCAAATGTCTGCTGAAGAAGTAGAAACTGTAATAAAAAAAGCGATAGCAGAAGCCGGCGCTGTTTCCATTAAAGATATGGGTAAAGTAATGAAAATTTTGATGCCGCAGTTAACCGGTAAGGCTGATGGTAAAACAGTTGGCGAAAAAGTTAAGGCGTTTTTATCTCAATAAGAGGTCAGAAGATAGACAGGGTTAAATTACGGATGGGTAAAATACTCAGTGCGTTTTGATGATAATAAGATTGAGGAAATCAAAAGCAGGGTAGATATTGTCGAGCTGGCTTCCGAATACCTTACTTTAAAAAAAGCAGGGCGGAATTTTATCGGGCTATGCCCTTTTCATCAGGAAAAAACGGCATCTTTCACTGTAAATCGTGAGAAACAAATATTTTACTGTTTTGGCTGCGGTGAGGGCGGAAATGTCATCACTTTTCTGATGAAAATTGCCAATAAAACTTTTCCGGAAGCAATTAAAGATTTAGCGGAAAAAACAGGAATTGTATTACCGCAGCGTTTAATAAGCAAAGAAAGCCGGGAAAAAGATTCATTGCGGGAAAGCATTACAAGCTTGAATTTAAGGGCGGCGCAGCAATTTACGCGCAATCTCTTTTCTTCCGTAGGCAAAGACGTTCGTGAATATTTGGCAAATAGGAGTATTACCGAAGAAACTATCAAACAATTCCGGTTGGGCTATGCTCCTGATAACTGGCGCTCATTGACAAATTACATAGAGGGCAGCGGCTTATCACTGAAATTAGCCGAGCAAGCGGGTTTGGTTATCGCCGGTAAAGAAGAAGGTTTCTACGATCGGTTTCGTAGCCGGCTGATTTTCCCCATTGAAAATATTTTTGGCGAAATGGTAGCTTTTGGCGGCAGAATTTTAGAAAAAGGCGAACCGAAATATTTGAATTCACCGGAATCGCCTGTTTATATCAAGGGGAAAGTTCTATATGGCTTGAATAGGACAAAAGAGGAAATCCGCAAGAAGGGCTTTGCTCTTATTGTCGAAGGCTATTTTGATTTGATTTCTCTATGGAATGCAGGTATTGGCAATGTCGTTGCCACTTTAGGCACAGCATTGACCAGAGAACATGTTGAACTTTTGCGGCGTTACACTTTGGAAGTCGTCGCCCTTTTTGATCCGGATGAGGCCGGGATAAAAGCCCTTGACCGCAGCCTGGAATTATTTTTAACCATGGGAATGCGGGCGCGGGCGTTGATATTGCCGGAGAGATGCGATCCAGATGATTATGTAAAAAAATACGGCAAAGATAAACTTAATGAACTTATTGCGCACGCTCCGGCAATAAGTGATTACTATATTGATAATGTTTTAGGCGGCGGAAAGACTTTTGAGGAAAATCGTGATGTCGTTAAGGTCGCCAAGGAATTTATCGGTAAGATTAGCGATGAAATCGAAAAAAACCTTTTTATTAAGCGTATTGCGGAAAAGTTGGGTATTGATCAGGAACTATTGAAGAAGGAGATCCATAAAAAAGATGTCCAGCTTAAACCTAAGGGTAGCAGCCAGAAGCAAACGATTGATCCTTGCATTGATCCTGTAGAAGTGCACCTAATCAGGCTATTGCTGGATTATCCACAGAAAACTGCTTATGTGGAAAGTGAAAAGGTGTTGGATTTTTTTCTACATCCGGAGTTGAAGAATCTGGGAGAAAAAATTGTTGAAGCATACAAACTGTTGGGTTTTGTAGATATCAATATTATCTTATCCGCGGATGATGATAGGCCTTTGCGTGAAAAGATATATAAATTAAGCATTGAGGCACCACCGACAGATGATACAATGGTGGAAAAAAACTTTACTGATACTATAAGAAAAATTAAAGGAAAATGGTATAAGGAACAAAGGCGCCAGGTCCAGTTTAAGTTGAGTCAAGCACAAGAAAGCGGCGATGAAGAACTGAAGCAACTGTTGACTTGTCAGAAGCAGAATTTGATGAAAGAAGAAAAAGAACTACGCTAGATGAAAGCGATAAATAAAATATATTGGGAGATGCCAAATGGCTAAAGAACTGCAATCCGATGAATTTAAAAAATTACTTTCACTGGGTGAAGAAAAAGGATTTTTAACTTACGATGATGTCAACGATATGTTGCCGCCGGATATAACCTCTTCGGATCAGATTGATGATATTATCATGCTTTTTGGAGAAAAGAATATTGATATTATTGATACCGAACAAGGTGAAAAGCTGATGGTGAAAAAGCCGGCGGAAGATGTTGTGCCTGCTAAATTTCCCGAGACATTGGCGCTGGTGCCCGGCGCGGGAAAAACCGGAGATCCAGTCAAAATGTACTTGCGCGAAATGGGATTGGTCTCTCTTTTGAGTCGTGAAGGGGAGGTGGAAATAGCGAAAAAAATTGAAGAGGGCGCGCGCGAAACGATGTCGGCTATTTTTCGGCTAGCCGTTTCGATTAAAGAGGTTCTCAATCTTGTCGATAAACTGCAAACTGGAGAAATTCGGATCAAAAACGTTGTCGACAATATTGAGGATGAAGAAGGTTTCGTCGAAGAAGATGAACACAAAGAGAGAGTTCTAAAACTGATTTCCAGGATTAAACTTTTCAACGACAGAAATGCCGTTTTGCGCGTTAAACTGAAATCCAAAACCATGCGTAGCAAACATCGCGAATTATTAAACGCTGAGTTGGAAAAAAACACTAAGAATATAATTACGCTTTGCCGGAAGATCCGCTTCAGCAAAAAACAAATTTATCGATTTGTTTCCCGTCTGCGGCATTATAACGAGGAGATAGAAAAAGCCGAAAAAGTTATTGCTCAATATAAAAAGGAAACCAGATTAACCCTTGCGCAACTGGAAAAAGCATGGGCGAAAATGAAAAGATCTAAGTCTGATGAAAAAAAAGTGGCCAAAGAAAATCGTGTTTCCATTGATCTGCTCAAAAAAAGCAAGATAGCAATAAACGATGCGCACAAAAAGATAAAGCAAATTGTGCGAGAAGTGGGGATACCGACAACAACTTTAAAAACTGTTGTTAAGGCCATTGAAGAAGGTGAACTTAAAGCGGATATAGCTCAAAGAAAACTTGTCGAGGCAAATTTACGCCTCGTCGTAAGCATCGCCAAGAAATACACCAATCGCGGCTTACAGTTTCTGGATTTGATTCAGGAAGGTAATATCGGCTTGATGAAGGCCGTGGATAAATTTGAGTATCAACGTGGCTATAAATTTTCTACTTATGCAACGTGGTGGATCAGACAGGCCATCACGCGCGCTATTGCCGATCAAGCCCGGACAATAAGGATTCCTGTTCACATGATTGAAACAATCAATAAACTCATCCGCACTTCCCGCTACTTGGTACAGGAATTGGGTCGTGAACCTACTCCTGAAGAAATTGCCAATAAAATGGAATATCCGCTGGAAAAAGTAAGGAAGGTATTAAAAATTGCCAAGGAACCGATTTCGCTGGAAACTCCTATAGGCGAGGAAGAGGATAGTCATTTAGGTGATTTTATCGAAGACAAAAAAATTATGTCTCCTTCTGAAGCAACAATCAATATGGATCTGGCGGATCAAACAAGAAAAATATTGTCAACACTGACTCCTCGTGAAGAAAAAGTTTTGCGAATGCGTTTTGGCATCAGCGATAGGTTAAGCTCTTTGTCGGAAGAAGAAAAAGTGATAACTGATCTAATAGAAACATTGATAGAAGAACCCGAAGTTATTGAAGCTACTATTTTGAAAAAAGTGAAAAGCAAGTCTCGAAAGCGTGGCTCAAAATAGTATTGACAAGCTATATATTTGGGTATATCAAGGCAAGCCCTGATATACATTAGATAAGTAAATGGCGGGCCCATAGCTCAATTGGTAGAGCCACCGGCTCATAACCGGTAGGTCCCTGGTTCGATCCCAGGTGGGCCCACCAAACAAACGAAGGAAGAAAACAGTGATAAGAGCAGCAATCATTTTAAGCAAAGGAAGCACAAACTTGGCAACCAGTGTTATAACTGCCGTGAAGAAACAAACAATGCCATCATTTCACGGTACACATGGCAAGGCAATAAGCCGGTATTTTTAAAAATGCACCCCCTAAAAGGTGCATTTTTTTTATTTGTGAGACTCCAATTTCAAAAACGAAGTGTATAACCTAAAGGTCACACGTTGAAATTGGTAAGTCGAACAATCCCGCGCAACGGAGGGTAGAATACGCCATCCTTGAAGGCGGAATAAATGTCCATGTCTTACCCTGGGGTTCATACCCGGGATCCTATAAAAAAAAGGAGAAGATTATTGAAAGGGAATTTATTGTTATTGATTGAGCTTCAGGAATGTGATTCGCAATTGGTTATGCTCATGGCCAGGAAAAAAAATCTGCCGGAAAAGCTGGATAAACTCGACGCAAAATTCTTAGCATTTAAAGATGAAATCGAACAAAACAAAAAAAAGCATGATCAGCTTAAATCTCTTCACACGGATAAAGAAAAAGAGATTAAAAAACTCAATGAAAATGCCGCCAAAGCTAAGGAAAAGCTTCTGGAAGTTAAGAACAATAAAGAATACCAGGCTATGCTTAAAGAGATTGAAATTGCCGAATCATCGTGCGGCGATGTTGAAACCGAAATAATTTCCATACTGGAGGAGTTGGATAAGGTGTCGCTTTTAGCGAAAAAAGATGAGGAATCTTTGAATCAACAAAAGAAAAAATATGAAGAAGAAAAGAAGCAGATTGAAGCGGATCTAAACACGATAGATGAAGATTTTGTGAAGTGGGAGCAAAAGCGCAACGATTTAAGAAAAAAAATTCCTGACGATCTTTTAGCGAAATATGAAAAAATCAAAAACAGAAATAACGGCGTTGGTGTAATTTCCGTTTGGAAAGAGGTATGCAACGGCTGTCATATGAATATTCCGCCGCAACTCTATAATGAACTGCAAAAGTCGTTGGAGTTAATCAGTTGCCCCAATTGCAATCGAATAATTTACTTCCAAAACAGAGAAAAACCGGCCTAGAAATTATGGTTGAAGAAAATTACAGACTATATAGTGATGGCGCCTGCCGCGGTAATCCAGGTATTGGCGGTGCCGGCGCCGTTATAACCGATGCCGCGGGGAATGTTGTCTGGGAAGGTAAAGAATTCCTTGGCCATTGCACCAATAATATCGCTGAATACAAAGCACTGATTTTAGGTTTGAAAGGAGCATTGGTTCAAGGGTATAATAATTTGGAAGTTTATTTAGATTCGGAGCTTCTGTCCAAGCAAATTAACGGTTCCTACCGCGTGAAAAACGAAAGTTTAAAAAATTTAATGGCGGAAATTCGTAGCCTGCTTTCATCCTTGGAATCGGTTCAAGTCAAACACGTCCTGCGCTCGCACAATAGCCATGCCGATAAGCTGGCCAATACGGCAATTGATGAAAAATAATATGCATGTTGCCGTTGACCGGATGCAAAAAAATCAAAAAGCGTCCTTGTAATTCCAGTGGTAATTTTGTAAGAATTTGATTAATCGTTCCTATACAATTAAATGCTTCGCTACTTGAAAGAAAAATCAATCAAGTGTAAGATTAGTTTCAGGCCGGAGAAGATTAGATGATCGCCGGTGGGAATTTGTCTGCCGGAGGAAAGTCCGAGCTCCACAGGGCAGGATGGTCGCTAACGGCGACTGGGGGCAACCCTAAGGAAAGTGCCACAGAAAACATACCGCCCGGGTGAAAACCTGGGTAAGGGTGAAAAGGCGAGGTAAGAGCTCACCGCTTTTCTGGCGACAGGAAAGGCATGGTAAACCCCATCCGGAGCAAGACCAAATAGGAGAACGCTTAAGGGCTGCCCGCCCGATGTTCTCGGGTAGTGTCGCTAGAGGCAGCAGGCAACTGTTGTCCCAGATGAATGATCATTGCCGCGTGGAGGGTAACCAAAACACGGAACAGAACTCGGCTTACAATCTTCTCCCCAGCCTGTTATTTAGTATCACGTGTTCTTAGTATATAGAATATACAATTAATGAAAATCATATCTATCGTTTTGTTTTATTGCGGTGTCCAATTTAGGTGTGATTAAAATGAATTGATGTATAAGGGCAGACTGTTAAAGAAAAAGGCCGAACTTTGGTTCGGCCTTTTTCTTATTTATTTGTCATCGTCTTCTTCGTCGTCATCGTCGAAAGAGAGAGGATGTTCCGATCCTTCAGGCACTTCTGCCAGCAACGATCGATTGATACCGCGAACAAGCAACCACATTATCAAAAAAAGAATAATCATCGAAGCGATGAGAATGAAAATGATTGTTGCCGTCCATGCTTTTGCTTCCTTATCGATATTTTTAGAAACTTTAATGGCGGCTTCATTGTATTTTTCAACGTCTAATCCCATGCCGATCCAACCAAAACCTGCGGGTTGGGGAATATTTGCTGCGTAAAACTTAATCGGCGCGTAGGCCACGAATTTGGTGTGACCGCCAAATTTATAAGTTATGATTCCTGAATTACCGGCTGCTGCGTCTTTAGCGATTTTCGGTAAATCGGGATCCATGAAATTAAGTTGATGGAGGTTTAATACTTCTTCACCATTCTTGGTCAAAGTCGCCGCATTTTGTTCGGTAAGCGCGGGAACAGGAGTTCCGTTTTTATTAAGTCCCGCAATATGGTAATCATTCGGATGCGCAATGATAAAACCTCGATTATCCACCATATAAGCATAATTACCGGTAGAGACATCGACTTCAAATATCTGTTCCGCTTGCGTAGGGATGACATGATTAGTAAATTTAGCCAGATGACGATAATCTAGCGCCAAACTAATAATGCCGGTAAAACCGTCTTTATCAAAGACAGGTGTGGCAAAGCGTATAATTCCGGAAAATCTGGAGCCATTTTTAAAAGCCGTTTTCGTCACGTACCAACCTATAAGCGGAGAAACATACACTTCTCCCTTATTGAGAACTTGGGTTTTAGCGAAATAATTTTCCGTTTTATAAGTCGTATTGGCCGGATCACTTACATTTATTAATTTCGAGGCCGGCGCTGCCTTCCCATCGACAATTTTAATTAGTTCTTTGCCCTTCTTATCTATAAGAGACATCTCTTTATATAGGGGGGTTAAAACCTTTTGGATCTTCTTTCCCTCTTTGATCCAGAGCGGCTTCTTGTTTTCAAGGACAAACTGTTTGTATGCGGTTTCTGTTGTCGGAATAATTGTTGCTATAAGTAAGTCTTTCTTACTTTCCATAAGGAAACTGGCAACTTCATTCGCCGTATTTATGGCACGAGCTTTTATTTCTTCCTGAGATTTTTGATCGAGAACATAAGCTGTTCTCTCTTTTATGGTAACCCCCAGTTTAAACATGCCGTTAGCAATTAAAAATGCCATCAGTGATAAGGGGATTACGATAAGCAGGAAGAACACGCCTCCTATATTAAAAAACTGCTTATCTTTCTTAGTTTCTGACATTATAATTTTCCCCCTAACCTTTGTTAATTTTTAGTTAACTTGTCAAGAATTAACCCAAAAAATAACGCATGTAAGGGTTAGCATAGAGAAGTACAAGAGAAACAACCAAGGCATAAATAGCGATGGATTCAGACATAGCCATACCTACCAGCATCGTCATCATAATCTTTCCCTGTACACCCGGATTTCTTCCTACTGCGGAGCATGCACCACTGGCAGCTGTTCCAATACCCAAACCTGCGCCGACGGCTCCCACGCCAATAGCGATACCTGCAGCAAGCATTGCGCCCACGGCAAAAATAGCTTTGGAGTAAGATTCACCTCCAGGTATAATGTCTGCTGCAAAAACGAGTGGACTCGATAAGAGCAGAACGATTATTGCAGTGAATGTGCTTAGGATTTTTTTTCTAAAGTTGTGTGACATTATTTGTCTCCTTTCCCGTTAATTGTTAATATTAATAATCTACCTCTGCCAATAACATAAATTAGATGTCATGAAAAGAGGAAATCATTTTATTCAGACCGAATGATAATGTTTGCACGATATGTGCCATTGTCTTGAAAACAATATGCCGCCAACAGGAAATTGATGCAAATCATTGCGAGGCAGTTAGGGGAGTGGTTATCTAATTTATTGAGATTGTTTTATTTTAATCATATCTGCTCAATGATGTTTAAGAACAAGAATATTTGATAATAATATTTTTGTGGAGCTAAAATTAAGTTCAACTATGGTCCCAATTTAAAGTTTTGTTAAATCATCGAACATAAAACATTCAAATTAGGCTAGAATAGTGGGCAAGCTTTTTAATAATTTTCTGCAGGCTTCATTTATCCGGAGAGAGGGTATAATACTTTTTTATATTTATATTGAAATTTTATCTGGAGGCCGTTAATATTAGGAGGATTATCTTCGCGGTGATTTTTAGATGCCATAATTTTTTTGTTAAAGGATTGTTATGCAGGAAATTTTAACCGCTGTTACGTACCCTATCGCCTGGCTTATTTGTTCTTATGTTTTAAAAATTGAGAGCGGCTTGGCGAAACTTCTCATTTCACTTACGGCGTCTATCTTAGTTTATGTCTTGATAGGTATAATGCGTTCCTCAAAAGAAAATAAAGGGGATAAAGAAGATGAATAATATTATTAACAACTTTGTAAAAGTTCATCCGCAGACTTGGCGCTTTATTCTAAGCTGTCCTGTTACTGAAAAATCAAGACTTCTTATAAAGCAAAAGCAGTTGTTATTGGGGATATAAATGCGCATTTGGTTTGCCAGCTTAACTGTAATCATCTTGATCATACTGCTCGCTTTGACGGTTAACCATGCCCGGGAAAAAGATATGGTTGAACTCTTTGGCCGCCAGCAGCTTGCCTATGCCCAGAGCACAGCCGCAAGAATGGCCGATATATTCACACAAGTCGAAAAAAATATAACACTGCTTTCCCGCTTGGAGCGTCAAGATAATATGCCAGAAATAATTGATGATGATTTTAAAATTATCTACTCCGGTTGGGAAAATACAGTCAATGCTGTTATCCTGTTAGATAAAGAAGGGAGGATAAAACGTGTTTTCCCTAAAGGTGCGCTTCCAGTTGTAAACATTGCGGGGCATTTTAAAGTTCTGAAGCAGAAACAAAAACAATATTTTAGTTTAGTGTTAGCGGAAAAATCGCGTGCAGCCGGTATAAAGCAAAAAACGGATTGGCAGTTAATTCTTGGTTATCCCCTTTGGCGCCAGGAAAATATTTTTTCCGGGGCTTGGATAGTATCCCTATCTCTGGCCGCAATAATTGAAGGTTATGAGAAACAAACAAAAGACAATGGATTGGGTGACCTTTGGTTAGTAGATGAACAAGGCAGTTTTATTATTCATCCTGATTCTGCTTTTATCGGAAAAAACATTAACAGTTTAGTAAAAAATATAAATGGATCGGAGATCGATTTTTCTTCAGAGCAGGGAAATTACTTGGATTCATTAGTTCGGCAAAACGCTAATAAAGAGAAAAGAAGCATTATTGCTTACTATCCTTTACAGGCTGGCGGGGGGAAATGGTTCGTATTGGTTGCAGCACCATATAGTAATGTCATTTTGCCCGTGCGCAAAACATTTGCTTACACGCTTTTCAGCACTATTTTACTGATTCTTGTAGTAGTTGTTGCCAGTATATCTTTCGCCTTCAGAGAAGGTAAAAGGTTACGTATGAAAGAAGAACAAAAAAGATTAAAAGAAAGAGAAGATTGGCAAGAGAAACTTCTACGGGAAAAGAAAACTATCGATGGCATTATGCAAGGCTCGCCAATCCCCGCTTTCGTTATCAACAAAGTGCACGAAGTCATCCTATGGAATCGCGCCTGCATGGAGCTTACCGGTTACTCGACCGAAGATATGGTCGGTACAGATAAACATTACATTCCATTCTATTCAGTCAAAAGGCCGGTTATTGCCGATTTGATTATCGACAACGATATTGAAGGTTTGAATCAATATTACGGTGAAAAAAAGGTAAAAAAATCGGAAAAAGTATTGGGCGCCTATGAAGCGACCGATTATTTTGAAAATCTCGACGGCCACAGCCGGTTTTTGTATTTTCTCGCAGCTCCTATTTACGATGAAAAAGGAGAGATTATAGCGGCAGTTGAAACACTGCAAGATGTTTCTCGCGATGAAGAATTGACCAGAAATTTGCGCGAGTACGCCGAAACACTGCAAAATGAGTTGACCGAGAATATTGAACTGAGACGAGAAATTGAAGAACTTTACAATTATTTACAATCGATAGTCAAAAGTTTGCCGGATAAAATTTATGAAATGGATGAAAACGGCATTGTCAATTATATAAGCCGCGGGTTAAAGAAAGAAGGCGGATTATCTTCCCGTGAATTTAAAGGCATATATTTTCTGGAATTTGTTGCTCCGGCGGACAGAGATTTCGTCTTGTCTATGTGGGAAAACGCGAAAAAAGGTATTTACACACCCTATGAAATGGAAGCCATGGCAAAAGATGGCCGCAAGATAAATTTATTGGTCACTACGTCACCGGTCATCGGCACTAACCGCTATATAGTGGTTCAACGCGACATTACCGAATTTAAAAATTTGGAAAAAAAGCTCTATGAAAGTGAAAAGCTGGCCGCATTGGGACAGTTATCGGCGGGAATAGCTCATGAAGTGCGCAATCCACTTTCTTCGATAAAAATGAGCTTGCAAATACTGGAGAAGCGTATGAATCCATCCGGTAATGATCTGAAAAGATTTAGGATCGCCGAAAAAGAGGTGGAGCATTTAGAGACGCTGGTTAACAATGTTTTGGTTTTCGCCAAGCCGCTGGAACCAAAAAAGATTCCTGCAGATTTAGCCAAAGTGCTCGACCATGCTATCGCGATGGCCGAAAAAGGAATTGCCGATAAGCACATTGAGTTGCAAACTCAATTTAGTAATATATCTCCTATAGTGGTTGATGCGGCAATGATGACCGATGCTTTTTTAAATATTATTCGTAACGCCGTAGAAGCAGTAGCTGAGTTTGGCAAGATTACTGTTTCGTTGCGCTATTTTGATGAAACAAATCAATCAGTAGTTGTGGAAATTAAAGATGACGGATGCGGTATCGATGAGGGAGATATGCCGCATATATTTAATCCTTTCTTTACGGTGAAAAAATATGGTACAGGTTTAGGTCTTTCTCAGGTAAAAAAAATTATTGATCTTCATCAGGGAACTATAGATATTATCAGTGAGAAAGGGAATGGTACAAAAGTTTATGTCACGCTGCCGTGTTACGAAAGGCGGCGTGTCCCAAGGAATTAATCCACCTGCGGATAATGTAATGTCGCGCCGGATGAATTGTATTCAGAAAACAAGGTAGCGATTATGCCAAGTATTCTTGTTATTGATGATGATGCTTCGATTAGGGAAACCCTTGATCTGTATCTGACTGAAGAAGGGTATACGGTGGAAACCGCTAAAAACGGCACAGATGGCCTGAATAAGTACGTACAAAATCCGGCGGACGTTGTGATTTTAGATATCAGACTGCCAGATGTCGATGGCTTCTCCGTGCTGGAAGACCTGAAGGAAGAAAATGAAAACATAAAAGTTATTATGATTACCGCTTATCATGATATGGAAACAACGATTAATGCCATGAAAAGCGGAGCCTTCGATTATATTCATAAACCGATCAATGTCGATGAACTGGATATAGCGATCAAAAAAGCCCTGAAATCGCTGGAAATGGAAAAAAAGATTGACGGACTTTTGATGGAACCTTCACGCAGCTTTCGGGTTGGTGATATTATCGGCACCGGCAATGAAATGCGGGAAATATTTAAAACGATAGGAGTAGTTTCACAAAGCCGGACTACCGTTCTCATTCAAGGGGAAAGCGGTACGGGCAAAGAATTAATCGCCAAAGTCATCCATCATAATACATCGCCCGACGAACCATTTATTGCCGTTAATTGTTCAGCGATTGTCGAGACATTGCTGGAATCTGAATTATTCGGTCATGAAAAGGGTTCATTTACGGGCGCAGTTGCCCGCAAGCTGGGCAAGTTTGAGTTAGCCCGTAGCGGCACGGTCTTCCTGGATGAAATTAGTGAAATGTCCGTTAATTTACAGGCAAAACTATTGCGTGTTTTGCAGGAAATGGAATTTGATAGGGTCGGGGGTAAAGATAAGGTCAAGGTTAACGCCCGGATTATGGCCGCGACCAATAAGGATTTAAAGACCCTGGTGAAAGAAGGAAAATTCCGCGATGATCTGTATTATCGTTTGAATATTGTATCGATAAATATTCCACCGCTGCGCACGCGCCGTCAGGATATTCCGCCTTTGATTGATTATTTACTGGCGAAGATTAATCTAGATTTGCATAAAAAAGTTATTGGTGTCTCCGACGAAATGATGGAAATATTCATGAATTATAGTTGGCCGGGCAATATCCGTGAATTGGAAAATTTATTGGTCCGAGCCTGTGTTGTGGCTAAGGGGCAGGTTTTGGGCAAGAGTGATTTTCCCGAGCTCGGCAAGGATGAGACAACTAAAACGCAAAAGGATGCAATGACTGATATATTTACGTCTAATGAGACGGGTAAGCTTTTAACATTGGATGAAGTCGAAGAACGCTATATGAGAAAGATAATCAAGGAAACCGATAAAAATAAAGGCGAGATTTGCGAGATATTGGGAATTTCTCGGCCTACCTTCGAACGAAAATTGGAAAAGTATGGGATTACTTTCGAGCGGGAATAGCGGGCCCGATACCATTCCGCTTTCTTTGGCTAACTTTGTTGGCTTCGTCGTCGGCTTCCTTAACGTATGTTCATATACGCCTGCGGAGCCTCCTCCTTGCCGCCGCGTTATCCTTTGAAATCGAAATGGTATTGCTAAGCTGCTTTTACAGAGATAAATAGAATCGTTGTCCTCAATATTCCACATAAATGTGTATCGCAATTTTTTCTTGGGGGGGGGTAAAATGATAGCACCTATGAAAAAATGGACATTGAAGGAATGGATGGATGTTCTCCAAACCATTTCACTAATTTTAGGTATATTTTTTATTGGCTAGCAAATTAAGAACCAATCTGAATCTTTACAAATGCAGAATAAATCATTGCGAGATAATCAAAAGGTCAATTCAGCTAATTTTGTATTAAAAATTAGCGATAAATTAGATAATAAATATTCAAAAATAATGTCTGCAATAGATAACCATAAAAGTAATTATAAATTATTGCCAAAAAGATTCAGCGAAAAACAGCTTGATGACTATATAAGTACTTTTGAAACACTTGGTAACTTAGTACAGCAAGATGTAATAACTAAAGAAATGGCTTATAATGAATTGGGATATGATCTAGAAAGGGCATGGTGTAATCAAGATGTACGAAAGTATATTAATGATTCAAGAGAAGCCGATAAAAATATTTCAGGACCAAATACTTTTTATATGGGATTTGAAGAGATGGCTAAATACAGTTTAGCTAGAGATAAAAAAACCTGTTCTGATATGGATCAAGAATGAAACTATTCTTGTGGGATTCATGTCGGGGGAGAAAATGAGGGACAGCGTCCTCTTACTTTAAGAGAGAAGCTTTAAATGAAAATCACTAGTGCCGAATTTATCAAGAGCGCCGTTTGGCCACCTCAGTATCCACAGGCAACGCTGCCGGAGATTGCCTTTGTCGGGCGCTCCAACGTTGGCAAATCATCTTTGATCAACACGCTGGTCGGGCGTAAGAATCTGGCCAAAACCAGCAATACGCCTGGACGAACGCAACTGATTAATTTTTTCTCAATTAATGAGACTTTATCGTTTGTTGATTTGCCGGGCTATGGCTTTGCCAAGGTTCCACAGTCGGTTAAAAAAAACTGGGGAGAAATGGTGGAAGCGTACTTAAAAGAGCGGCAAAATCTTGCTTTGGTAGTTTTTATTTTGGATATTAGGCGTGATCCCAGTGGTGATGATTTATCTTTGCGGTATTGGTTGGAGCATTACCGGATACCTTATTTATACGTTTTAACAAAGACTGATAAATTGTCCAATAATCAGGCCATAAACTACCGAAGTAAAATAGAACGTGATCTGCATATAGAAGCGGGGAGGGGAATAATCCTCTTTTCCGCTAAAACCGAGCAGGGTAAAAATGACATTTGGCAAGCCTTGGAAGATCATCTGCGGTTGCTGGAAAGAAAGTAACTATAAGTATTATAATTATTAAAGGATTTTATGTAGACCGGTTTTGAGTCATGATTGGAAAAACATTTTCTCCATGTAAGAACACGGCCAAATGTAAATAATTTTGAAAGAAATTGTTTGTAATTGAAAATACTGATTTACTAGTGATTTTCACCTTTCTGGAATTTGAAACAAGCCGAAAAAATAAATTTATCTTGACCGATGGTCAAAAATTTTTTATATAATATTTATTAACAAAGCAGACATGAAGAAGCTGTTAACCTTGACAGGATGATTAAATTATGTTAGCGGAGCCCAGTTTATCCGACCGTAAATTAAGTAATATTTTAAAGGCGTTGCATATAGAGAATATATAAGGGGTATCAAGTGCTAAAAGATAATGAAAAAATTGGTGCAGTAATGGTTGTTGGTGCGGGAATCGCCGGCATTCAGGCGTCTCTCGATTTAGCCAATTCCGGAATGAAAGTATATCTGGTCGAAAACGGGATCAGCATCGGCGGCGTCATGGCGCAGCTCGATAAAACTTTTCCCACAAATGACTGTTCCGCCTGTATATTATCGCCAAAACTTGTTGAAGTAGGGCGCCATCCCAATGTAGAAATTAAAACACTACGGACTGTGGAGTCGGTCGAAGGTGAACCGGGAAAATTTAAGGTTAAATTAACCAGGGCTCCGCGTTTTGTTAATTTGGATAAATGTACCGGATGCGGTGATTGCGCTAATGTTTGTCCTGTTTCCGTAAAAGCTGAATTCAACGGTAATTTGAGTGAAAGAAAGGCCATCTACCGGCATTTTCCGCAAGCAATTCCCAGTGGTTTTGCCATCGATAAACTGGGGACCTCGCCGTGTAAAGCAAATTGTCCGACACACATCAGTGTTCAGGGTTATGTGGCGTTGATTGGCCAGGGCAAGTTTAAAGAAGCACTTAAACTTATCAAACAGGAGAACCCTTTCCCCATCGTCTGCGGCCGCGTTTGTAACCATCCTTGCGAGACGGCCTGTATGCGGGGCAAAGTGGAAGATCCCATCGACATTATGCACCTGAAGCGCTTTGTCGCCGATCTTGATCTGAATGGCGATACGCGTTACCTGCCGGAAAAGAAGGAAAGCAAAGGCAAGAAAGTAGCTGTTGTCGGTGCTGGCCCCTCGGGACTGACCTGCGCTTATTATCTGGCCATCGAAGGCTATGATGTTGATGTTTTTGAAGCCCTGCCCGTGGCGGGCGGCTGGATGGCCGTCGGTATTCCCGAGTACCGCCTTCCCAAGAATGTTCTGAATGCGGAGATCAAAGTCATTCAAGACCTGGGCGTGAAGATTCACTTAAATACAAAAATCGGCAAAGATATTTCTTTTGATAAGCTTCGGAAGGATTATGGCGCGATATTCATCGGTTGCGGTACGATGAAGAGCAGCAAGCTGAACATTCCCGGCGAAGATATGCAGGGCGTGGTTCATGGCGTTGATTATCTGATGCAGATCAATCTGGGCAAAAAAGTATCTCTCGGAGACAGAGTCGCCGTTATTGGCGGTGGTAACGTAGCCATGGATGCCGTAAGAACTGCAGTGCGAACCGGTTCTAAAAATGTATTTATTCTCTACCGGCGGAGCCGTGCGGAAATGCCCGCTTCGCCCGAAGAAATCGAAGAGGCCATTGAAGAAGGAATCGAGATGAAATTCCTCGTTGCCCCGAAGCGTGTGGTGGGCAAGGACGGAAAAGTTACAGGAATCGAATGTACACGCATGGAATTGGGTGAGCCGGATGCGAGCGGCCGCCGCCGCCCAATTGAAATCAAGGGTTCCGAATTTATCGTTGAATGCGATGCTATTGTTCCCGCTATCGGTCAGGAGGCAGACATTTCCTTTATTACCAAGGAAAGCGGTGTTTCCATCAACAAATGGAAGAATATCGATTACGATCAGGTTACTTATGCGACAAATATCGCCGGCGTTTTCTCCGGCGGTGACGTAGTTACCGGCCCCCAGACTGTTGTTAAGGCTGTTTATTCCGGTAAGGAAGCGGCGAAATCCATCAATCGTTATTTGATGGGTGAAGATATTAAGGCCGGACGCGAAAAAGACTGGACCAAAGATTTGGCGGACAAGGCCGATGTTTCCAATGTACCCAAGAGTCCGCGGGTGAAATATCCCAACATGAAACCACAAGATCGCCGAACCAATTTCAAGGAAGTCGGCATCGGTTTTGATGAAGCGCAAGCTGTGGCCGAAGCACTGCGTTGTCTGAACTGCGGCATCTGTTCGGAATGTTATCAGTGCGTGGAAGCTTGTATTGCCAAGGCAGTTGATCATGACATGAAAGTGGAAGAAGAAATCATTGAAGTGGGCGCGGTTATCGCCTCACCCGGTTTTGAAATATTTGATGCCCGTATCCGTGGTGAATATGGTTACGGCATTTATAAAAATGTTGTTTCCGCCATTCAGTTTGAACGTATCCTTTCCGCCTCCGGTCCTTTCTTCGGCCACGTGCAGAGAATTTCCGACGGCAAAGAGCCCAAGAAGATTGCTTTTATTCAATGCGTCGGTTCCCGCGACGTCTCCTGCGACAACAGTTGGTGTTCGTCGGTCTGCTGTATGTATGCGACCAAGGAAGCGATCATCGGTAAAGAGCACGCCAAAGGGCTGGAGCCGACAATTTTCTATATGGACATTCGGGCGCACGGCAAGGATTTTGACCGCTTTGTCAACCGCGCCAAAGAGGAATATGGCATTCGTTACATCCGTTCAATGCCTTCAGTCATTAAAGAAATGCAGCAGACGAATAATCTGCTGATCAAATATGTCAATCAGGACGGAACCTTCACCGAAGAAGAATTCGACATGGTTGTTCTGTCCGTCGGTTTGATGCCGCCCAAAGAAGCCAAAAAATTGGCCTCGAGTCTGGGAATCGAACTGGAAGAGCATGGATTCTGTAAAACGCAGTTGGAAAATCCAGTGCAGACATCGCGCCCCGGCGTTTTTGTTTGCGGCGCATTCGGCGGACCTAAAGATATTCCGGAAACGGTTATGGAAGCCAGTGCCGCCGCCGCTTGCGCGGAAGGCTTGCTGGCGGCCAAACGCGGCACGATGATCACCGCGGTAGAAAATCCGGAAGAAAAAGATTTACGCGGCTCCGGTCCGCGAACCGGAGTATTTGTCTGTCACTGCGGTATCAATATTGGCGGCGTTGTTGATGTGCCCGCCGTCAGAGACTATGCCGCGGCATTGCCTACCGTCGTCTATGCGGCCGATAATCTCTTTACCTGTTCGCAGGATACGGCGGTAAAGATGGCGGAAGTCATCAAAGAAAAGAATCTCACGAGAGTTGTTGTGGCGTCCTGTTCACCCCGCACACATGAAGGTCTGTTCCAGGAAAACTGTGAGAAGGCCGGTTTGAACAGGTATCTGTTTGAGATGGCCAATATCCGTGACCAGAATTCCTGGGTGCATATGCACGAGCCGGAAGCGGCTACCCAAAAAGCAAAAGATTTGGTAAGAATGGCTGTAGCCAAAGCTCAATACTTAAAGCCACTGAAACCGGGACAGCTTTCGGTCAATCATCAGGCGCTGATTATCGGCGGGGGACTGGCCGGCATGACCGCGGCTCTATCTCTGGCCGATCAGGGCTTTGCCTCATTGATTGTGGAAAAAGAAGAACGTCTCGGTGGCAATTATAATCACCTTTATAAAACACTCGAAGGTTTGGATACGCGCTCTCACCTGAAGGGGCTTCTGGAGAAAGTTTACAAGAATCCTTTAATTCAGGTAGCTACCGGAGCTAAGATCGATAAGATCGAAGGCTTTATCGGCAATTACAAAACAACGGTTAAGGTGAAAGAAGGCGAAAAAACTTTCGAACATGGAGTTGTTATTGTTGCTACCGGAGCTTATGAAAACAAACCCAAAGAATATCTCTACGGTCAAAATGCCAAAGTGAAGACGCAAAGAGAGTTGGAAACTCTGATTTACGAAAAGGATCCCCAGCTGACCGCGATGAAAAATGTTGTAATGATTCAGTGTGTCGGTTCGCGCGATAAAGAAAGACCTTATTGCAGCCGTTACTGCTGCTCTGAAGCGGTTAAAAACGCTCTTGAACTCAAAGCTGCCGATCCTTCACGTGATATTACGATTATTTATCGTGACATTCGCACCTTTGCTTTTAAAGAGGACTATTACAAAAAAGCGCGCGAAGCCAATATCAAATTTATATCTTTCGAGGAAAATAGAAAGCCGGAAGTAGTGACTTCAGGCGACAAAGTTGAAGTAAGAGTATTTGATCCGATTCTTAATGAAGCGGTTGTGTTGCCGGCGGATGTCGTAGCTCTGAGCGTCGGCGTTGTGCCGAATCCCGAAAATGCTGCCATTGGTCAAATGCTGAAGGTACCCACCAATCAGGACGGCTTCTTCCTCGAAGCGCACGTTAAATTACGTCCCGTTGATTTCCAGACAGATGGTGTATTTATGTGCGGGATGTCCCATTCGCCTAAATTCAGTGACGAATCAATAACTCAGGCTAACGCCGCAGTGTCGCGCGCTTGCACAATCCTCACCCTCGATTTCATTGAGGCGGAAGGTAAGACGGCATATGTCAATAAGGACAGATGTTCAGCTTGCGGTCTTTGCGAAATAAATTGTCCATACAGCGCAATCCAGGTTGATGTTAAGGAAGGTTGCGCGGTCGTCAATACCGTTTTATGCAAAGGTTGCGGCGTTTGCACGGCGTCTTGCCGCATGAACGCGGTTGATTTATATGGATTTAACAATGAAGAAGTGCTGGCGCAAATCGAGAACTTAAATTAAAGCAAAAAAGCGGCAGAATATGAAAAGCCGAAAGATGGAGAATATATGGCTGAGAATTTGGCAAGTAAAGATTGGGAACCGAAAATTGTTGCCATCGTCTGCAACTGGTGTACTTATGCCGGAGCCGATTTAGCGGGCATCAGCAGAATTCAGTATCCACCAAATGTAAGGATCATCCGCGTTCCCTGTACGGGAAGAATTAATCCTTTTTACATAGTGAAAGCTTTGCAGGATGGAGCGGATGGAGTTCTGGTTTCCGGTTGCCACCCGGGAGAGTGTCATTACATATCCGGAAATTTGGTGGCGCGCCGGAAGTTTGCCGCCCTGAAAAGTTTTTTGTCGTACATCGGCATGGAAGGCGACAGAACCATGTTTACCTGGGTTTCCGCATCCGAAGGCGACCGTTTTGCGCAGGTTATTAGAGGTGTAACTGCAAAGGTAAAAGCGTTGGGGCCGGCCACTAAACTAAAAAAGAAACTTGGTTGATCTTTAGGAATAAAAATTAGACGGGGAAACAATAACTGTGGAAAACATCGAAACAAAATTGAGGGAAGAAGCAAAAAGGCTGCTTTTGGAAAAAAAGGCTGATGTGATTATCGGCTATGAAAAAGGCACGCTTCCGTTGACGGCAACACCTTGTTTTATCATCACACCGGAAGAAGCCGATAAACTGGTATGGAATGACCTTTGTACGCAGAATCTGGCTAAATTCGTGCATGACCTGATCACGGCGCACAAGAATTCACAAAAGAGAGTTAAACCGGAAGACCGGAAGAAAAAGGTTATCGGTGTTGTTGCCCGCGGCTGTACAACTCGCTCCATTATCATCCACCTGCAGGAAAGACAATACGGGCGTGATGAAGTTTGTATCATCGGCGTGCCCTGTACCGGTTATGTGGATGCGAAGAAATTGAAAGCGGCTGTAAGTGGTGCAGATATCATCGACGGATCAATTACGGGCGGAATGATCTCGATTAAGACGCCGGAAGGCGATAAATCGGTCGCCTTCAAAGATGTTTTAGCCGAAAGCTGCCGAACCTGCCGCTTTAACAATCCGATTATTTCCGATGTCATGGTTGGTAAGTTTGCTCCCGCCATGAATCCTGATGCAGAATATAGTGATGTTAGTGAATTCGAAAAAAAATCGATAGAGGAACGATGGACATATTTCATCAAGGAAATGGGAAAATGCATACGCTGCAATGCCTGCCGCCAGGCCTGTCCTTCCTGCTACTGCCCGACTTGCTTTGTGGAGCAGAGTCAGCCGCAGTGGGTAGGTATCGGCGAAGACAAGACCGATACGCAGGTGTTTCAGTTGATGCGCCTCTACCATATGGTCGGACGCTGTGTTGATTGCGGTTCCTGTGTTGCTGTTTGTCCAATGGGCGTTGATCTGCGCAAGTTCCTCAAGAAGATCGACAAGGATTGCTGGGAGCTTTTCGGTAACCGTGCCGGTTCTTCGATGGAAGATACACCGCCGCTAGGTAAATATAGTGAAAATGATAAAGAAGAATTTATCTTCAACCCGTAATTAGCTCGAGATGATGGAGTAAGCATGGAAACTTTTTTGGAAGAAGTAAACAAGAAGATCAACGGTGTGCCTCTGCAGCGATGTTATCACTGCCGTAAATGCACAGCTGGTTGCCCCGTGGCGTCGCACATGGAATATAACCTCAACAAGGTTGTTAGGTTGATCCAGAACGGCAAGCGCGATGAGGTGCTCAACAGTTCGACAATCTGGATTTGCCTGTCTTGTGAAACATGCATTACGCGTTGCCCCAACCAGATCGATATCGCCCGCATGATGGATGTGTTAAGGCAGATAGCCATTGAACAAGGCATTGGCGCCCACGAAAAGAACGTACTTAAATTCCATGAAGCATTCCTTTCCAATATTAAGATGGGTGGAAGAATTAATGAACCGCTCATGATGGTGCAATATAAACTCAAATCAGGAGATTTGTTCTCGGATATTGGCATGGCCCCTGGTATGTTCCTAAAAGGCAAGTTGTCGCTTCTGTCTCCGCGGACGAAGGACATCAAATCGGTAAAAGATATTTTTGAGAAAACAAAGCACTCGTAAAGAAGGTTAAGGAGGCTAGAGTTGAAAGTTTCATACTATCCGGGCTGCTCACTGCACGCAACGGGAAAAGAATATGATCAGTCCATGAAGTCGGTAAGTCACGCGTTGGGCATCGAACTAAAAGAAGTTGATGATTGGTCTTGTTGCGGAGCTTCATCCGCACACAGCACAAATTTTGATTTAGCCATCGCCCTGTCGGCGCGTAACCTGATTTCCGCGGAAAAAGATGCTCTGGATGTGATGGTTCCCTGTGCCGCTTGTTTCAATCGTTTCAAGACGGCCGAACATCATTTAAAGGCCGATAAGGAATTAAAAACAAAGATTGAAGGTATGGTTGGCGCCAAATATCAGGGCGGCATTGATATCCGCAATCCCATTGATGTCATTTTTAATGAGATTGGTATCGATACACTAACGGCAAAAGTCGTCAAACCGCTGACAGGGTTGAAGCCGGTTTCTTATTACGGTTGTTTATTGCTCAGACCGCCGGATGTTTGCGAGTTTGAAAATTACGAAAATCCTTTTATGCTCGATAAAATATTGGGCACGATCGGCGCCGATGTTCGCAACTGGTCGTATAAAACAGATTGCTGCGGCGGATCGCTGGCCATTAGCAAGACCAGCATCGTTGTCGGCATGTGCGATAAGTTGATGAGCGCCGCCCGTGAAGCGGGCGCCAATTGTGTGGTTACTGCCTGTCCTCTTTGCATGAATAATCTGGATATGAGGCCCAGTAAAAGATTAAAACTTCCGGTGTTTTATTTTACGGAATTGATTGCTTTGGCAATGAATTTGGCCGGATCAAAGGAAACGTTTAAATCGCATATGTTTGATCCTCAGCCTTTACTAAAACGGGTGCAATTAATTTAATTTTTTAAAGTGCCTTATTAATAAGGATTAGAGAAAATACTTAATTAGGGAAAAATATGGAAAAACGGTTGATCAAGAAAGAAACGTTAGCGGGCATTGCCAAAAAAATGGCAGGGGATTTTCTCGTTTGGGCTCCGGTAAAGAAAGAAGACAACGTGCTTTTTGAACCGCTGAAAAAAGATGTCGAGCCTTTCTTTGCTTATTTAAATTCCAAGAATGCACCGAAAAATGTCTTCTTCCCGCATACGGAAACCATGATGAAATATACCCGTATGGAAAAGGGTATGGCTTTTTCGCAAAATGAAAGCAACGCAGACGAGGCAGTTCTTTTTGGAGTGCGTCCTTGCGACGCGCATAGCTTTTTGCTGCTGGATATGCTTTTCAATCAGGAAAAATATAAGGATGATTATTACGTTGCCAAGAGACAGAAAACAACCGTTATTTCTTTGGCTTGCGCTCAACCTCCCTATGCCACTTGCTTTTGCACTTCCGTAGACGGAGAACCGGTGTCCGCTGATGGTGCGGATATTCTTCTTACGGATCTGGGAAGCAACTATCTGGCCGAGTTCATTACACCCAAAGGAGAAAAGCTGATTAAGTATTTTGGCGAAACAAAGGCTGATGCTGCCGCCGAGACAAAGAAAAAGGAAATTATCGCCAAGGCCAGAGAGTCTATTAAGTCCAAGATACCAGCTCATGAAGTCAAGCCGATTTTGGATAATAACTTCGAGCATCCTTTTTGGGCAACGATACATGGCAAATGTTTGGCTTGCGGCACCTGCACGTATTTATGTCCCACTTGTCATTGTTTCGATATCAGTGACGAAGTAAAAGGTAGCGACGGCGTCCGCATTCGTTCCTGGGATTCCTGCATGTTTCCCATGTTTACCAAAGAGACATCAGGGCACAATCCGCGTCCTTCACAGAAGGAAAGATGGCGTCAGCGCACGATGCATAAATTCAAGTATTACGTAGATAATTTTAAGGCAATTTCCTGTGTCGGCTGCGGCCGTTGTGTCATGTATTGCCCTGTAAATATAGATATAAGAAAAATTATTCAAGATATTTCAAAATTATAATTAGGGAGTTAGTAATGCAAAACGCGTATATTCCCATCCCTGTTAAGGTGGACAAGATTATTACTGAAGTCGATACGAAAGATATTAAAACCTTTCGTTTTACGTTCGTTAATAAAGAAGACGAAGAAAAATTCAAGTATACTCCCGGACAATTCGGCGAGCTTTCCATTTACGGTAAGGGCGAATCTCCGGTCGGCATAGCATCTTCGCCTACCCAGAAAGGCTATATTGAATTTACAGTGCAGAAGGCCGGCGTTGTAACAACGGCACTCCATGAAATGGAAGAAGGAACCCTAATGGGTGTGCGCGGGCCACTGGGCAATTCCTGGCCGCTGGAATATCTGGAAGGTAAAAACATTGTGATTGTCGGTGGTGGTTTTGCTTTCACGACATTACGCTCGCTGATTAATTACATGATTCATGATGACAACCGCAAACGCTTCGGCAAAATTACGGTCTTTGTTGCCGCCAGAAACCCAGGGCTGTTGATCTACAAGGATGAATTGGCAGCGTGGCAAAAGCGTGATGATCTGAATGTCAACATCACCGTTGACAAAGGAGACGCAAAGTGGAAAGGCAAGGAAGGCCTCATTACAGCTCTTTGCGAAGAAGTGGCGCCTAGCGCCGAAAACGCGGTTGCGTTGATCTGTGGTCCTCCAATTATGATTCGCTTTACGCTGCCGGTCTTTTTCAATCTTGGCTTCTCTAAGGAAAATATAATTCAATCGCTGGAAATGCGGATGAAGTGCGGCATCGGCAAGTGCGGACGCTGTAATGTAGGCAGCAAATATGTTTGCAAAGATGGCCCAGTCTTTTCCCTGGCAGAGTTGGATAAGCTGACTAAAGAATATTAAGGTTCATCTTGTAGCTTGACAAATAATAAATCTATTCTATAGATGGAGGGAGCGATTGACTCCCTCTTTTTTTATGATTACAGGAGAGAAACTTTGAATAAGATTATCGAAAAAAAGGATTTATCCGAGAATGTTGTCAGGATGGTACTGGAAGCGCCTCTCATCGCGCAAAAGAGAAAAGCCGGACAGTTCATCATTTTGAAAGTTGATGAAAAGGGCGAACGCATACCGCTGACCATTGTTGATTCCGATGCTCAGGCCGGAACCATCACGATCATCTTTCAGGTTGTCGGTAAGACGACGGCAGTAATGGCGAAAATGAAAGCCGGAGATACGATTCAGGATGTACAAGGCCCATTGGGAAACCCCACGGAAATTAAAAATTACGGCCGAGTGGTTTGCATTGGCGGCGGCGTCGGTGTCGGTGTCGTTTATCCCCTGACCGCCGCCTTGAAGAAAGCGGGCAACGAAGTAATCTCCATCATCGGTTCGCGGACAAAGGATTTGCTAATTTTGGAAAAAGAGATGGGTGCTATTTCTGATCGTTTAATTGTAGCGACTGATGACGGCAGTTATGGTTTCCACGGATTTGTCAGCCAGGTGCTGCAAGAAATGATCGATAAGGGAGAGAAGATCGACCGCGTTTTTGCCATTGGTCCGGTGCCGATGATGAAGGTGATCAGCGATGTTACCCGACCGCAGGGCATCAAAACAATCGTCAGTTTGAATTCCATTATGGTGGACGCGACCGGAATGTGCGGCGCGTGCCGTGTGTCCGTGGCGGGGAAAACAAAGTTTACCTGCGTGGATGGTCCGGAATTCGATGGCCACGAAGTTGATTTTAAATTGCTTGCCGACCGGCTGAAGATGTATTGCGATCAGGAGCGCCAGGCTTACGAACAACATAAGTGTGGGTGCGATGGAAACTAAAGAACCGAAAGAAAAAAAGGAAAAAGTGCCGCGGCAAAAGATGCCGGAACAAGATCCGCAAAAGAGGGTACGCAATTTTGAAGAAGTGCCTCTGGGTTTTTCCGAGCAAACGGCGATGCTCGAAGCACAGCGCTGTATCCAGTGTAAAAAACCGTCTTGCGTAGGCGGCTGCCCTGTTGATGTCAAAATACCTCAATTCATCAAGCAAATTGTCGAGGGTAATTTTATCGAAGCGGGAAAGACTTTGAAAGAAACAAATAGTTTGCCGGCAGTTTGCGGTCGTGTTTGTCCGCAGGAGGACCAGTGTGAAAAAGCCTGCATTTTAGGTAAAAAAGGTGAGCCTGTGGCAATTGGCCGATTGGAGCGCTTTGCCGCCGATTATGAACGTAGTACCGGCAAGGTAACAGTTCCTCCTAAAGTTAAAGCCAATAGTAAGAAAATAGCTATTGTGGGTGCCGGCCCTGCTGGCCTTACAATTGCGGGCGATCTGGTCAAATTGGGTTATGATGTGACAATATTCGAGGCCTTGCATAAGGCCGGCGGTGTGCTTATCTACGGTATCCCCGAGTTTCGTTTGCCCAAAGCGGTTGTGGAAGCGGAAGTTGAATATTTAAGAAAACTGGGTGTAAAAATTGAAACTAATTTTGTTATCGGCCGGACAAAAACAATCGATGAGCTTTTTGCCGAAGGTTATGACGCAGTGTTTATCGGCGTGGGCGCCGGCGCTCCGGTATTTATGAATATCCCCAGAGAAAACTTAAGCGGCATCTATTCCGCCAATGAATATCTGACGCGTTCCAATTTAATGAAAGCTTATTTGTTTCCTGAATATGACACACCCATTGTCCGCGGTAAGCGCGTGGCAGTAATTGGCGGCGGCAATGTGGCTATGGATTCAGTGCGCACGGCGCTACGCTTAGGTGCCGAAAAAGCCATGATAATTTATCGCCGCACCGAAGTGGAAATGCCCGCGCGCAAAGAAGAAGTTCATCATGCCCAGGAAGAAGGCGTGGAGTTTTTGATGCTGACCAATCCGGTGGAATATATCGGTAATGCTGCCGGTTGGGTTACCGGTGTGAAATGCATCAAAATGGAATTGGGCGGACCGGATGCTTCGGGAAGAAAAAGCCCCATACCCATCAAAGGATCGGAATTTGTGATAGATGTTGATACTGTTGTTGTGGCCGTGGGAACAATGGCCAACCCCATAGTCCCGGCTACCACACCAGGACTTGCGACAAACAAACGCGGCTATATTATTACGAAAGATGAGTCAGGTCTCACCAGCCGCGAGGGCATTTACGCCGGAGGCGATATTGTCACCGGTTCCGCCACGGTAATTTTAGCGATGGGCGCCGGCCGCAAAGCGGCCAATGCGATTCATGACTATCTATCCAAAAAATAATCCAAATGTCATTCACGTTCCCGATTCCAAGCATGCAGAGTTCGCTCAATAGATGCAGGGGGCAAGCAACGGGGTAAACTGCGGTGGAATACAGAAACATTACATATTGTCGTTTCTACCGTAGGTAAAAGTTTTATATATCTGTCAGTGAAAAGAGCGTTACAGTAATTTTGTTCCTCAGGAAGTTGCTAGTAAATTATCAATTTATAGGCTTGATGTAAGAAATAAAAGCCAAACACGATAAGAAATATTCCGGCGATTAAAGAAATAACTCCGACTATTTTTTCATTGATGATTTTTTTGCCCCAATGCAGGGCCGTGGCCAGAAAAAATACCCAGAGAAAACAGCCCAGCAAAATAGAGAAACAAGAGAAGAATGCGGAAAGATTTGCCGGTGTGTTTGCTTGTGCGGCCAGCAGTGCGCCGAATATCCCCGTCCACCAGACAATCGTCATCGGGCTGGAAATAGCCAGAACATAGCCGGTAATAAAGGAGCTTTTGAATAGGCGTCGCGGCGGATTTTTCGCCATTGCAGCTTTACGAAAAAACTCTTTCGCACTGATTAAACCGAGATAAATCAAAATAATGCTTCCGGCGATGCCTAAAATAATTTTCATGAAAGCGATATTCAAAAAAGAAGTAAGGCCGAAAAAAATAAGCGTCAAATAAGTCGTATCAGCGCACATAGCGCCGGCACCGGTAAGAAACGCCTGCTTAAAGCCTGATTTCAATCCGCGTTTGACTATTTCCAGGTTAACCGGCCCAATCGGCGCGGCAAGAGAGAGACCTAAGATTATATTTTGCAGTAAGGAATATTTTTCCAAGTTAAACATTTACCTTTAAACCGGCACAATTTTTTACCATAAATGTATGCGGCTATATAATGTTGCATAAATTTTTATATTTGTCACCATAAACCGAAACAATTGCGATTATTTATAGCAAAAAAAGAGACCTCCCAACTCGCGGCTTGTAAAAACATCTTTCTTGAATCAGGACAACTCCTCTAAATATTTTTAATGAACTTGTCTGGTATTTAATGATAAAATGAATAGACAAAATTATTCATATTAAACTTATCGGGTGATATAGTAATGGGGAAGCCGTATTACTTATTTAAATACAATTATATTAAAGGCGACGAATTTACAGCCATCGCCCACCGCGGCGCATCCGCTTATTATCCCGAAAACACCATGGAATCATTTCAGGGAGCAATCTCGATGGGTGCCGATATGATTGAGCTCGATGTTCAACTGACCAGTGACGGAGAAGCGGTAGTATTTCACGATGAAAAACTCACGCGCTGCACGAACGGCAAAGGCAGGATTGCCGACTATACACTTGCCGAGCTAAAAAAAATGGATGCAGGAAGCTGGTTTGGGAAGGAGTATCAAGGTGCAAAGATACCGACTTTGGAGGAGGCGCTGAGCCTTTGCCGGGATAAGATTGCGGTAAACATTGAAATCAAAACCGAAGCAGTTGATGAAAATATCCGGAACGGCATTGAAGAAAAGAGCCTGAATATTGTTGAAATGAGAGGAATGCGGGAACACATAGTGTTTTCGAGCTTTGATCCTCGTGCCATCAGACATCTCAAGGAAATAGACCGCACTGTAGCTGCTGCCGTGTTATTTGAAAACGGGTATTATGGCTCAAAGTTGCCTTCAGAGATAATTGAATTACTCGGAGCCGATGCCTTCAACTGCTCCCAAAATGAGCTTAGCAAAAAGTGGCTTACGAATATTAAAGCAAATGATATTCCTGTAAATATTTATACTGTAAATGATAAAAAAAACATGCGCCGTTTTTTGGATATGGGTGTCAGCGGAATATTTACCAATAAACCGGATATATTAAAGGCAGTATTAGCGGATATAAAGCAAACTCAAAAAAGCGAAGGTAAAAACTAATGAATATGTCAAACACTCTGATTAAAACCATTATGGTTACGCTGGATGCCTTGATTAAAGCATCGGGTACGGACATACGCCTGCATGGAACCGAGGGAGTGCCTGACCAGCCTGTCCTCTATGTCATCAATCACTTTACGCGCATGGAGACTATTTTGATGCCCTATGTAATCAAAAAGAGCATAAAAAAATATCCAATTTCTCTGGCGGACAGCTCTTTTTTTGGCGGGAAAATGGGCGATCTTATGGACAAGCTGGGCGCCATTTCCACCGCGAATCCGGAGAGGGATGCGCTTTTGATTAACGCGCTTCTTACCGATTCTAACCCGGTCATTATTTTTCCCGAAGGCCAGATGATAAAAGACAAGAAGATTATCGAGAAGGGCAAGTATATAGTCTACAATAGCGGCAACAGAAGGCCTCCTCACACGGGCGCGGCGCGTATTGCCCTGCGCTCCCAGTTCATTCGCGAAGAATTACGCCTCCTGCGCGACAGAGGTGATAATTCGTCCATTGAGAGAATCGCCAGGCATTTCGGCTTCGATCCCGCGCACGTGGATAAAATTTTGCAACAGGAAACATATATTGTACCGGTAAACATTACCTATTATCCGGTCCGGGCGAGGAATAACGCCATCAACAAGTTTGTTAATATATTTGTCGATAAGGTTTCAGCGCGGTTGGAAGAAGAGATACAAGTCGAGGGCTCCATGATTATGGACGGCGTGGATATCGATATTAACTTCGGCCAGCCGATACCAATGAAAAATTATATCACGGCGAGTGTTGGAGTGAAAAAGATGCTGGCCGATAATAATCTTTATTTGCATCCCGGAGAATTGAAATATGTTTCTCCATTTAAAAATCTCTATATCGGAATTATGTATGATTATATGGATGCCATATACTCCATGACGACTGTTAATCATGATCATCTTTTTTCTTATATTTTAACAAAATACAATAGAAACAAAATTAGTGAGAACGATTTTAAAAACCGCGTTTTTCTGGCCATCGAACATTTGCGCGCCAGCAGTTTAACGAACTACCATACGTCTCTGAATAAAAAGCAGTTCTATCTTCTTACGGATGATTACCATGAAGAATACGAGAGCTTTATAAAAGCCGCTTTATCCGAAAACCTCATAACCCTGCGGGACGGCATTATTACTAAAAATCACGAACGTTTCAGCACAAAATATGATTTTTATACTATCCGGAAGGATAATATCATCGAGGTTCTCAAAAACGAGATAGAGCCTCTTCAAGAGCTCATCAAAGTCTTGGATCGCCTGATGCTCCTGCCCGCTGGTTTTATCCGACGGAAGATAAGAAATCACTTTATCGAGTTGGAGGATCAGCTTTTCGAACAAGATTATCAACAATATTATATAAAAGATGAGAGCAAGCCCAGGAATATCGGCAAGCCTTTCTTTTTGAAGCATTTCTTCAGTAAGAGAGGGGTGATTCTGGTTCACGGATATATGGCGGCTCCTGAAGAGATTAGGCCGCTGGCGGATTATCTCTATAAAAAAGGCTACAACATATACGGCGCGCGTCTGCGGGGGCATGGTACGGCCCCGGAAGATTTGGCGGGCCGCAGCTGGCAAAAATGGTATGATTCAGTAAGCAGGGCGTACATTATCGTGAAAAATTCAATGAAATCTTTTGCCATTGGCGGCTTTTCCACGGGCGCGGGAATAGCCTTATTACAGGCTTCGAATAAGCCCGGCAGGTTTGCAGGAGTAATATCGATCAACGCGCCTCTCAAACTTCAGGATATATCCTCCAGGTTTTCATCAGTCGTTGTCGCCTGGAATAAATTCCTTTCGAAAATCAAAACAAGCAAAGGGAAAATGGAATTCATCGCCAACGACCCGGAAAATCCGCATATTAATTACCTGCGCAATCCCGTAAGCGGTGTCAATGAACTGGAGAAGCTCATGAATCTCGTTGAAGAGCGACTTAAATACATCAAAGACCCAACGCTGGTCATACAAGGAACGGAAGATCCGGTAGTCAATCCGGTAAGCGGACGGGAAATTTTGGAAAAACTCGGCGCCTCCAAAAAGGAACTTGTCCGAATCGATGCCAAACACCATGGGATATTGCGGGGAAAAGAAGCGGGGCAGGTAAACGCGAAAGTATTGGAGTTTTTAAGGAGCGTTTTTTAAATTCTGGCGGTAAGACTTCTTTCTCGCGGTCGAAGTGATATAGGGTTAGATTAAAACATCATAAAGCGGCCAGATTATAATTCTTTTCCCGGAAAAGTCGCAGACAGGCATCCACAAGATCAGGATCAAAGAGAATACTCCTGTTTTTGGTAATCTCATCCAATGCTACTTCGATTCCATGGGCAGGCCGGTAAGGCCGGTGCGAAGAAATGGCTTCCACTACATCGGCTATGGCTATAATCTTCGATTCCAGGAGGATTTGCTCTCCCTTAAGGCCGTTCGGATAACCGGAGCCATCTATACGTTCGTGATGCTCCAGAACAATCTGGGCGATGGGCCAGGGGAACTCGATATCTTTGAGGATATTGTATCCGGATGCCGGGTGCGTTTTAATTAAATTGAATTCCAGGTCAGAAAGTTTAGTCGGCTTGGTGAGAATCTCGGAAGGAATGGATATTTTGCCGATATCATGAATCGTGCTGGCCATGCGCACTCCGTCTATTTGATCGCTGGTAAGATTCATCTCTGTGGCGATGGCACGCGCTAGATCGGCAACTCTCCGTTGATGACCCGCTGTGTAAGGGTCTCTTGTTTCCACAGTCACAGCCATGGCGTTAATCGTGGCACCCAGAGATTTCCTTAAGCGCTCGATATTTCCGCGGCGCTCGTCTTCTATTTTCTTTTTCTCTGTAATGTCCTGATTAATTCCCTGATAATAGATAATGCGTCCCTGATCATCCCGGACAGCGTGCATATTGATAGATACCCAGAGGCGACTGCCATCTTTTTTATAATACTCTGTTTCAAAATCCGTTACCGAACCTTTTTCATTCACTATCTCCAATAATTTCTTGCGGTCGTCCGGATTTACATAAAGCTGCTTAGCAATGTCGGTAATGGTTGCCATAACTTCTTCGGGGGAATCATAGCCAAGCATACGCGCAAGTGCCTGGTTTAAGCTAAGATATCCAACGATTGACTGGTAGATACCTTCCTGAGCGTTTTCCACAAGACGGCGGTATTTTTCTTCACTCCTGGTTAACGTCTCCTCCGCCCGCCTGCGTTCGGTGACATCGCGGGACGTACCAAAGAATCCTATCGGTTTCCCTCCCGAGTCCCTCATAAGGGATACCGAGAGTTCGGAAATCCTTATTGAGCCATCTTTTCGGATATTTTTCTGAGTTAATGCCTTAACAGGCACCCCGGTTTTATAGAGTTCATTAAAAGCCCGAAATGATTCTTTGCGTGTCGCTTCATCAGTAAACACCTTGTTGGTATGTCCTAATAATTCTTCTTTGGAATATCCCAGACGCTT
>Ga0182027_10001029_pt1 | contig 47183 bp, 52 predicted proteins | sample 712E1DmetaG_FD_121300 | JGI IMG/M metagenome (GOLD analysis project Ga0182027, IMG submission 121300) | Permafrost microbial communities from Stordalen Mire, Sweden - 712E1D metaG (Illumina Assembly) | ecosystem: Environmental > Terrestrial > Soil > Wetlands > Permafrost | place: Sweden...
GAGAAGATCGCAGCGACCCAAGCTACAAAACGGGCTCTGCCCCACGGTGAAAACGGTCTACTGCAATCAACACAACACATATTTATATTATCCTTATTTAACACATGCTATTACTTTTTTATGTATCTACTAAACGATTTTGATTATACAAGGTGTAATGCACTAATATTTTCTTAAAAATATTCTTTTTAGTATTTAGAGTATTTATTCCTGTAATGTTGTTTTTCTTATTTTCCCAAATCATATAACATTTCAATCGGAAATCATCAAAATGGCTGAATTCTAACTTAACATATGGTACAAGTAGCTGAGGCAGGTCATAGAACGGTATCACCAATCCATGAAAAATCTCATTCTTCTAGATCATTATTACAGTCCCTCGGAGCTTGTGGGTCAGATCCGCATATTTGTGGATTATTACAACAACCATCGATACCATGAGGCATTGAACAATGTTACCCCTGCGGATGTGTATTATGCGCGTGGCCTTGAAATAATTGAACGGCGTGAGCAAATTAAACAAAAGACGATGCTTTTACGTAGGAAATAAAATCGCTCTTTGAGACTTGCTTAAATGTCAGGAAAAGGTTATATAGTTTTTGAAAGCTTCTCTTGCTTTCAGACGTCATTTGTTCAAAACCATTTGAAGACATACATTGAATTTGGATGACTGAAGATCAGCAGCTAAAGGAGCATTTATGGCCGGTATCAAATGTATTATCTGTAATTTTGTCGGGACCCTTGATAAGCGGGGCATCACTTTTAATGGTAAACTTGGTGACAGACCGATTTCCCGCAACTTCAAGCATAAAGGGCATAATTCTTTTCTTCGGCAAGTGTTGCTCGCCGTACTTTTCGGCGTTGCCTGTGCTGTGCCGGTCATGGCCGCACAGCTCCAGTTGCCAGCGATTGTTGAGCCCGCCAACCAAGAGCATCACGTCGGCAAACTTATATTTGTTGAATTGGTGACGCCAGATCTTGCCGCCGCCAAGAAGTTCTATGCGGGACTGTTTGGCTGGACATTTCGCGACATTCAGGACGGTGGGACAAAGTACGCCGAGGCATTTCTTGACGGTCGTCCAGTTGCAGGACTGATTCACAAAAATGTGCCGGCGAGCGAGCATCGACAGCCGGCGTGGCTAAGCTTCTTCGCCGTGGGTGATGTCGACGCAGCAAAAAAGGTTGCTTTGCAAAATGGCGCGAAGGTGCTGTTCGAGCCGCATAGCATCCCTGACCGCGGCCGGTACGCAGTCTTCGCTGATCCGCAAGGAGCCATTTTTGCGGTCCTCGCTTCCAGTAGCGGTGATCCATCCGATGTTCTGGCCGCACCCGGAGAATGGATTTGGATCTCGTTATTCACGAGTGATCCGGACGCCGATGCTGCTTTCTACCAGACGTTATTCGACTACGAAGTCTTCGAGTTGCCCGCTAGCAAGGGCGTCCAACATCTCTTGCTCGCCTCTGACAACTATGCTCGCGCGAGCATGAATACGCTGCCTGGAAATATGCCTAATACCCATCCCCACTGGCTCAATTACATACGTGTCGAAGATACGGTCAAGATGACTGCAAAGGTCGTGGCGCTCGGTGGCCGCGTGCTGGTCGAGCCACGTATTGATCGCCATGGTGGCAAGGTTGCGGTGGTCGCCGATCCTTTGGGGGCACCCTTCGGATTGCTTGAATGGCCGGATACTGAGAGTAAAGAGGTGCCCAAATGAATATCTTAATCTTACGCTGGTTACGCTGGTTAGCGCTCGCCTTTGTGCTCTGCACGTTGCCGGTCCTGTTGTCCGGTTGCTTCTTTCCTGGTGGCGGATACGGGTACGACGACGGAGGGGGTATTGGGGCGGCTTACTATGAACCCTTCGGTTTCGATTACGGTGGCTGGGGACATGGCTACCAAGTGGCGCCGTTTCGCGGCGGTGACCATCGCCCAACCAGTGGAGGTGGCCACGCATCTGCGCGAGGTTACAGATCCGCACCTGCTTCCCACTCGATGCCGTCTATTCCGTCGCATTCGCGTTCTGGTGGCTCGCGATCACGTTGATGTGCGGTTCGACAAAGATCTTGAGTGTCTGTCCGGAAAGCTCTTGAATCATCTGAATCACTTACGCTTCAGGATTGACGGCGTGGTTCGTCTGTCAGTTACCGTTTAAATCTGGTATATTTTGCATTCTCATATATCCATCCTTATAACTTCCATGGATGATAGTTTTTAGGAAAAAACATCTGCAACACTGCATTGCCAATCATAGTATACTCATTTTGTCAGTCGCCATATACTTCCTCCATACCAGCACAAAGTTTTGGTACTGTGATGCATCCATCCCGCCAGGAAGCTCGTCGCAGCTTTTCCAAATTGAACTTCCTTATTCAAAAGCACGACCCTGAGAAGCGCGAATACCCCGACGCTGGTGCCTAGATCCGCGAGTTGCTGATCCACGAGAACTATCTGTCGTAGAAAAACATTAACATCTATCTCTGCTTCGACCTTGTCGGTATAGCGGATCGGCTAGAGATCGACAGCATTCGAACACTGCACGAGGTGCTGCAATCAAATTATGGAGCAGATGATGAAACCAGTGCGTCATAACCAGTTGTAGCGGAGCGTTACTCTCTTTCAATCCGTAATCCTCAAATATTACAAATGCCCACCACTGAATAGTAGTAGGTGAACTCATCAAAGTAACGAGACTTAATTCGACAGTGTTTGTAAAGTCAAATATTGGTCGGGATATCCTATAATAGACTGTGCCTATTTTTGTGCCCATCATATCCAAAATGCTTCCAACTCAATCCAATTCTATCCAACTATGGATTTTTTAGTTTATTCAAGCGTAATAAATATTTAAAAAGAAAAACGGGTGATTATTATTCCACCCGTCTTTCATGTTTTTCGCATTCCTAATCCGTGTGCCGCGCGTTCGACTCGCGCCAGGGGCACCAATTATATAAAAATAGGATGTTGTCTATAATATAAACCTTCTATCGCTTTTAGTGTAACGGCGCGTTGATAAAAGATATATATTCTCACTCCTGAACTTTTTCTAGATTAGTGGCTCGAACGCCTATTAACCTCACTCGCTTATTAAGGTCAATACGTTTAAGACAGGCGAAGGCGGTTTTGCGAATTTCGTCTTCAGCGTCCGTATAATCAGTCATTGTTTTTGCTCTGGTCAGAGTCTGGAAATCGCCGAACCTGATTTTTATGGTGACGGTTTTGGCCTGATATCCGCTATCTTGCATATCAGCAACAACTTCCTTGGCCAGTTCCGCGAGCGTTCGAGCAATTACCTGCCAGTTTTTGACATCTTCCTGAAAGGTGGTTTCACGGCTGATGGATTTCGGCTCCCAGTGGGTAATCAGCGGGCTGTCGTCAATTCCCCGTGAAGCATCATAAAGGTATTGACCGTAGGAATTGCCGAAGTTTTCAATTAGCTTTTCCAGCAGTAATGAGGCCAGCTGTCCGATGGTATCAATGCCGATATTTTTTAAATGTTCTTCTGTTTTCGGCCCGATCCCATATAATTTGCGGATGGGTAACGGCCATAGTTGACTTTCAATATCAGTTTTATTCAGTATGGCGAGACCATCCGGTTTGCGCAGATCGGAGGCGATTTTGGCCAGAAGCTTGTTTGGAGCGATGCCGATAGAACAGGTTAAACCTGTTTTTTCTTTAATCCCGGCTTTAATTTTGGAGGCGATAATTTCAGCCGTTTCTGATAGTTCGGATACATCCAAAAATACTTCGTCAATACCGGCATTTTCCATAACCGGCGTAATCGACAAAAGGACAGATTTGAACTGCTGAGAAACTGCTGAATATGCTTCATAATCAACAGGAAGGAAAACCGCGTGAGGACAGAGCTTGTAGGCAGTCCTCAGCGGTATGGCGGAATGGATGCCGTATTTTCTGGCTTCATAATTGGCTGTCGAAACAACTCCTCTCTTATTGGGGTTTCCCCCGCCTCCAATAACGACAGGTTTGCCAAGCAGAGCTGGATTTTTCTTTTCCTCGACCGCGGCGAAGAAAGCATCCATATCGATGTGAATAATTCTTCTTTGCATATAAAATTTAGGATATCATTTCTTCTGAGAATTTAGTAGTAATTCCAATTCTAAATTAAAGCGCTATCTTTGTTGGTGTCGTTGTCGGCTTCCTCAGTGTATTAGTAATATGCCTCGTCGCCTCCGCCTAGCTGCCTCAATATCATCTTTGATTTAGAAATGGTATAAGATGAGGTAAATCATTTTGAGTTTGGGCGATTTTTTTAGAAATTGGCCAACGGATTTTCTCATAGTTAGCTACAGAACTCTTAAGTTGACGAATTTTAATAAATATGCCAAATTCGCCTTCGCAACATCCGATAATAAGGAGGATTTTTATTAATGGTACCGGCGGCAGATAACCAGACCCGCTCCGAAAATGAAACAAAATGGCAGTTGGGTATGTTGTTGTCCAGGCCATTTTTTTCTATAGGAAGAGCAGTAATAAGGTGGATCAACATTTTAGGTGCCGCGACGGTTTTCCTCTTTTTGGCTCTGGTTAAGGTCTTCCGCTCGAAGCAGCTATCCAAGATAGTTCAGCAGCTTTATTACATCGGAGCGAGATCAACGACAATCATCATGCTGGTGAGTGTGTTTACCGGTATGGTTCTGGGTCTCCAATCTTACCATGCCCTGGTTAAATTCGGGGCTCAGGGAGCAGTCGGCACTCTGGTAGCTCTTTCTTTAATCAGAGAATTGGGGCCGGTTCTTACGGCAATCATGATTACGGCCCGGGCAGGCTCCGCTATCACGGCTGAAATCGGTATCCAGCGAATTTCCGAGCAGATAGATGCCTTGCATACCATGCGCATTGATCCGCTCAGACATATCATCAGTCCGAGAGTTACCGCTGCTATCATCAGCTTTCCCATCCTCACCGCCGTGTTTGACCTCATCGGAATGATCGGCGGATATATTTCAGGGGTCATGCTGCTTGGTCTGAATTCCGGCGTATATTTCCATAGTATTCAGGCTAATGTTGAGATGAAAGACATTTCCGACGGTTTAATTAAGGCTATCGTTTTTGCAGTTATCGTTGCCACTGTTTGTTGTTACCAGGGCTATTTCGCGCATATGCGCAGGGATAGTCATGGTGCCCAAGCCGTCGGTCTGGCCACTACCTCGGCAGTCGTGATTTCCTGTGTGCTGATTTTGGTATCGGATTACGTCGTGACTTCACTGCTGATATAGAGAAACCTATGAATACACCATTGATTAAATTTAAAGATGTCACTAAGAGCTTCGGAGACCGAACAGTTCTTGAGCGTGTTAATCTTGAAATTTATGAGGGGGAGGTTACAACCATAATCGGCCTGAGCGGCGCGGGGAAAAGCGTGCTTCTCAAGCTTATCATCGGACTGCTCAAACCGGACGAAGGAACGATTCTTCTTCGGGGCAAACCAGTCAGTAAAATGAAAAAAAAGGAAATTAATGCGGCCTTTGCTCAGATGAGTTACATGTTTCAGGGTAACGCTCTTTTTGATTCCCTGACCGTTTATGAAAATATTGCTCTGCCCTTGCTGGAAACAACCAATTTGAAGAAATCTGAAATCGACCGCCGGGTCATGGCGAGAATAGAGCAGACAGAACTGACCGATGCGGTTAAAAAGTTTCCTTCAGAACTATCGGGCGGAATGCAAAAGCGGGCAGCTCTGGCACGCGCACTGATAACCGATCCTAAAATTGTTCTCTTTGACGAACCAACAACCGGCCAGGATCCCGTCCGAAAAAACGCGATTCTTAGTATGATTGCCCAATACCATAGGAAGTTTGGGTTTACGGCTATCTTGGTCAGCCACGAGATTCCGGATGTATACTTTATCTCCAATCGTGTTCTCGCCCTCTATGAGCGGACGATTGTTTTTCAAGGGACTCCGGAAGAGTTGGAAGATTTTGACCATCCTTTTAAAGACGAAGTCATCCACAGCCTGGAGGCGTTACAGAAAGAATTAACCGGTTTGTATTCCAAAAGACAATTCAAAGTTCTTAATCATGCTCAGATGAGGAGGAGAGCTTTTGGGGACACTTATTGTATAGCGGTTTTTACTCTGGAAGACATAAATTCCATCATTAGATATTTGGGTCATGATGCTGTGCAGGAAGCAATAAGACGTATGGGATTGTATATCGATAAACACTTTGGCGTTATAGGGGGATTTTCCACCCGCCGGAATACAAATGAAATTGTTACAGTGCTTCCCTATTCTGACATAACCGAGGCGGAAAATATTCTAAAAGATTTTGTCAAAGATTTTCAGGGATTGGAAATTAATGATATTTGGACTGGAGTTCGTAGACGGGTGGCTATGGCGGGGCCGGTAGAATTTACCATCCTGGCCGGAATTGCCCAGGGCCAACCGATTGCCGAAATTGATTCAGTCCTAGATTCGGCAAAATCTCATCAAAAGGAAATTTGGACGGCTACGATGCGCCGCCGGGGAGAGAAAATATGAAAAAATATACCATCGAGACAATAGTCGGTATCTTTGTTGTTTTCGGACTTCTTTGCATAGGCTATATGACCGTAAAACTTGGGCATGTTTCTTTGCTGGGTGATGATTCCTATCCCGTCATCGCCAAGTTTACCTCAGTTACCGGCCTGAGAGTCGGTAATGTCGTGGATATCTTGGGTATTGAGGTCGGACGGGTGGAACGAATCTTCATGGATCAGGAAACCCAGAAAGCTATAGTTGAAATAAAGATCAAAAAGGGTATAAAGATTTATGACGATGCCATTGCTTCCATTAAAACACAAGGACTGATTGGCGATAGTTATCTTAGCATTGATCCAGGAGGCGCAGGAGAACTGCTTGGACCTCGCGGAATCATTACCGAAACACAGGCCCCGGTGGATATCATAGAGCTTATTGGCAAATATGCCTTTGGCGAAGTAAAGAAGGAATAAGGATGCAATAAAATTAGGAGGATTAGGTCATGAAAAGACAGCTCGCAGGATTAAGTATATTAGTGCTCTTTCTATTTTCTCTTCCGGTGTATGCCGGCGCGCCACTCAACACGACTCAGGTAAATGTCAACAAGGTACTCGACGTACTGCGCGATCCAAAGCTTAAATCCGAATCGGCCAAAGAGACGAAAAAACAGAAACTTCGTTCTATATATAAAGGTATGTTCAACGAAATCGAATTTTCCAAGAGGACGCTGGCGCGAAACTGGAATAAATTGAATACCGCTCAGCAAGGAGAATTTGTACAACTTTTTGAACAAGTACTGGAAAAGGCTTACATTGATAAAATCCTTTCTTATACCAACGAGAAAATCGATTTCTATAAAGAAAGTATGAATTCGGAAACCCAGGCTGAAGTTCAGACGAAAGTGATAACTTCTTCCAAGGAAATTCCTATCTTCTACAGATTGATCCTGAAAGACGGCGCATGGAAAGTATACGACGTTGTCGTGGAGAATGTGAGTCTGGTTCTGAACTATCGCACCCAGTTCAATGATATACTGGCTAAGGATACACCCGAGCAACTGCTGGAGGTTCTACGCAAAAAAGTGAAGGAACAATAGTTTAAAAAGCCGCCGGCAAAGAAAGAATTTTTTCAATAAACCATTAAAGAGGAATTCAGCCTCATGAAATTTTTCTTGTTTTTGATTTTGGTATATACTTTTCTTACGATGGGCTGCGCTCACAGCCTGAATTCCAATTCTTCCACCCTATCGCCGTCGCTTTCAACATCCACTCCCCCAGCGGTGGTTACAGACGCTTCCAATTCAGGTGAGGTCAATTTACCACCCCGGGAAAAAGAGATAAAACCGGAGAGTAAAAGCGCGGATGATGAGAATTTCAACGAAGATGAAGCTGCCGGGGAGAAGGCGCAAATTGCCGATCCTATCGAGCCCCTCAATCGAGCCATGTACCATTTTAACGACAAGCTGTATTTCTGGGCGCTTAAACCTGTAGCGCAGGGATATAATATGGTAGTTCCCGAAGTTGCCAGGGTCAGCGTGAAGAATTTCTTTTCTAATCTCAGATTTCCTGCCCGTTTCGTCAGTTGCCTGCTTCAGGCTGATTTCAGCGGCGCGGTCACGGAGTTTGGCCGTTTTACAATAAACACAGTATGGGGCATCGGGGGACTTTTGGATCCTTCTTCCAACAAGGAATTGGATTTGCAAAAGCAGGATACGGATTTGGGACAAACTTTGGGTGTCTATGGTGTGGGACAAGGTTTCTATATAGTCTGGCCGATACTCGGTCCTTCCAGCCCGCGGGATTCAGTAGATGTGGTCGGCGATTATTTTTTGTATCCGGTTTCTTATATTAATCCCTGGTATGTTTGGTTAGGAGTCAGAGGATACGAGGAAGTAAATGACACCTCTCTGAGGATTGGCGATTATGAATCTCTCAAAGATGCGGCCATCGATCCCTACATAGCGCTGCGCGATGCCTATGTTCAATACCGGCTGAAAAAAGTTGAACAGAGGCGATTGAAACTGACGCCATCCAAGCCGGAAGAAAAAAGCTCGCCTGCGGATGATTCGGTATTACAGAAGAATTGAATTCGGTAGCGAGCGCATTCCCCGTAGCTTGCTGCGGGATAAGCGAGCGAATACTAAATAATATTGTTCCTTAAGAATCGAAGATTCTCCGTGGCTTGCCACGGAGAGCTTCAATTTAGGAGAGAGGAGGATTTCGTACGAAAAGCCTTAAAGTTATAGTTATCTGCGTGTTAATAATATTTACTGTCCGTAATACAGCCGTCGCGGGTGGGCCATTTGGTCCGCCTCAACCTGTTTCCAAAGAGACTGGAGGATTATATACCGGTATCGGTTATTGGTACCATGAAGATATATACAAGAACGGAACAGAGCATTTAATCAGACAGAATCAGGTTTATTCGCATGTAGGTTATGGAGCTAAAAATCTTTGGGAAATATACGCGCGAATCGGGGTGTCGGATTTAAAAATTTTCGACGCTTATAACTCCACAAATGTTTTAACTACCACCGACAAAAATGATTTTGAGGAAAACTGGAAGTTTTTTGGCACCCTGGGGGCAAAAGGCTTTTATGCTCTCAATAGAATATTCGGCGTAGGAGCCTTCATACAGGGAACTTATTACTTCAGTAACTTTACCGATGATGTTGCGGGGATAAGTGGCAGCGAGCCTTTTACAACAGATCTCCAAATAAAAAATCTTTGGGATGTGAATTGCGGCATTGGATTTCAAGCAACGGCTCCATACAATATAAAGCTATATGCGGGACCTTACATTTATTATTCGGAAGCCGAGGCTTCCCTGGCGGTAAATATTCCGGGTCTTGAATATACAGCTGGAAATGTTACCATCAGAAATAAAACAATTGCGGGAGGATTTGCCGGAGTAAATGTCCCCCTGTTGAAGGGATTCCAACTGAATATTGAAGGGCAATATTCAGAAAGATTATCCGCTGGAGCCGCCGTTACCTATTCATATTAAGCGAAGTTACCGTAAGCGTAAATTCAAAATGTCATTCTAATATCGATCACATTCTGAAGAATTGGAAATAGTAAAATATGGAAAGGATTACTATGGAAAATGTATTTGTTTTGTTGACGATTGGGTTCGGCCTTCTGAGCCTTCTTTTCTTTATTGAAACTTTTAGAGTTATACGAAAAAAGAGGCTCATAAGTTCGACGATTCGTTTGTTGTGTGCACTGCTCTCACTATCGTTAGCTGCGCTATTTGGAACGATTACTATAGCAACACAAGGATATCGTGCCCTGACGCATGAGGAGATAGCGGCAGTAGTTACGACAGAGCCTCTGGGAGCAAAGTGGTTTATGGCTTATTTTAAATTTCCTGATGGCAAAGAAGCTTCCTATAGATTGGTTGGGGATGCTCTCTACGTTGATGCGCACATTCTCAAATGGAAGCCTATCGTCAACATATTGGGCTTGCATACAACTTATGAGCTTGATCGTGTTACTGGCCGTTATGCGGACATAAAAGATGAGCTCTCCGGTATCCGCACTGTTTTTTTAATCTCCCAGGATAAAGCGGTGAATATGTTCAACCTAAGGCAACGCTATTGGGCTCTCAGTCCGCTTTTGGATGCCGAATACGGATCGGCCGCATTTATCAATTTGGAAAAACCCGCAAAATTCGAGATAAGGGTTTCCACAACGGGTCTTTTGATTAGGGAAATCAAATCTTGAATTCGGTAGCGAGCGCATTCCGCGTAGCGCGCTTTCGGGTAAGCGAACGAATACTAAATGATATTGTTCCTTAAGAATCGAAAATTCTCCGTGGCTTGCCGCGGAAAGCTTCAATGGAAATTTAATTCCAAAACTGGAGATATCGGGTATTTTAATATTATTGATTTGGTGAATGAGAAGTAATTATGGGATTAATTAGTTTACTGCTTAGTGATCCTGTGGCATTTGTCATCCTGTCGGTGCTGCTTTTGTATTCGGTGATCTTCCATGAGTTGGCGCATGGATGGGTCGCTTATAAAATGGGTGACGCCACGGCCAAATGGCTGGGACGATTGACGCTTAATCCAATCAAACACCTCGATCTTATCGGCACACTAATGCTTTTATTCGTCGGCTTTGGCTGGGCTAAACCGGTTCCGATCAATCTGGAAAATATTCCTGCTGAGAATAGGCGCAAAGGGCTGATTTTTGTTTCGGCCGCGGGCATTGCGGCCAACATTGTTTTTGCTTTTATTGCATTATTGTTATACCGGCTGATATCTCCCGATCAGTCGGGGATGATTGCCCAAATCCTTATTCTGCTGGCGCGGATCAATATTATACTCGCTGCATTTAACTTGATTCCCATTCCACCGCTGGACGGGTCAAAAATAGTGATGGGTTTTGCGCCGGAATCGGTAAATCGAGTGCTTAATCAAATTGAACCTTTTGGATTTTTTATTGTACTGGGACTGCTTTTATTAGGTGCGCTCAATCCGGTTATCAATGTACTCCAATATTTTATTCTGGCAGTTATATCTGTTTTTTTGCCGGGATAAGTGTTAGATAGCCAACAAAGTAGAACCGTTAATAACAGGAGGAAATATTATTATGATGACATTTTCGGAGCTATTACAGAATAGAAGAGCTATTCGCGATTTCCAGACCAAAGATGTTCCGCTGGAAATGATTAAAGAAATAATTCAGGAATCGACCCTGGCGCCTTCAGCCAGTAACGGACAGCCCTGCCAATTTATTATCATCAACAACAAAAAGACAATGAAAAAACTCTCTGATGAAAGTAAAAAAAATCTCCTGCAGGATTTTGCTGAAAACAAGGCTTTGCTTACTTCGAATTATGAAGCGATTATCAAGAATGAAAGCTTTAATGTATTTTATAACGCTCCCTGTGTGATTTATGTTGTAGGTGCCAAGAGTGTTCATTCGCTTGATGTAGACTGCGCATTAGCGGTCAGTTATATTATGTTTTCTGCGGCGCAGAGGGGTTTAGGCACATGCTGGATCGGCTTGGCATCGCATATTAGAGATCCAAAAACTAAAGCGGAGATAGGTATTCCCGATAATTGCCAGATTGTCGCGCCGGTTATTATTGGATACCCGAAGACCATTCCCGCGCCATCGGAAAGAAACGCGCCGAATATTATTAAAATCGTAAACTAATTAGGACAAATGAAAAAGAAGGTTAAAGACCTGTGGCTAGAGTCGTTAATCCGGCAGTCGCGTTTGTTTTCCAATGGAAGCGGATGATTCGTCGCCCTGCATCGCAAAGCGCCTGCCAGTCCCCCAGGGCTTGAGCCGCTTTGAATATACCGAAGGTGAATGTTGAATCCGCAGAGCCAATCCGGTCGGGAATATCGACATCGATCAAATCGTTTGCAGTCAATTGAATGAACAAACCATTGCCGGAATCACCTTTGTGCAACTGGCCGGTGGAATGCAAATAGCGCGGCCCATAACCAAGTGTGACGGCCAGGCGATATTTGGCGGCAATTGCTTCCCTCAACTTGAGTAGCGCCTCGTCAATTTCCGGCGACGGGCTTAAAAAGACCTGTAAGCAAACATAATCATCAGCTTTTGCCTGCTTGAGAAATCCAGCCAATGCTTCGACGGCAGATGAACCTTTAAAGTCGCCATAAACGCTGCATTCCAGTGTTGCCAGCGCCGGCGGAGGCTCAGGCAGCTCTTTAGTTTTTCGATATTGAGCAATCATCCGACGCGTATGAGTTTTTGTCGCTTCCACGTCCGGCTGATCAAAAGGATTGATACCCATGATGTGCGCGGCAACAGCCGTAGCCATCTCCCAGAGAAACATCTGACCGCCTAGATCATAATTATCGTTGAGCTTTATGGTAATAACGGGATGCCCGGCGGCAATAAGCTCTTCTACTTTTGGAGTGCTATCATTCTCACTTTCCTGAAAGGTGACAAATACGCGATCATTACCATAAGCTCCAGGCTCAGAAAGGTTTTCGTCTGTGACCGGCAGGATTCCTTTTCTTTCTTTGCCGGTGCTCTCCGCGACGAGTTGTTCTAGCCAATCGCCAAAAGACGTTAAGCGCGAAGGTATTAGTAAAGTGAGTTTGTCGCGTCCTTTTTGTGACAGAAGACCCAGTACTGCACCTAAAACACAGCCGGTCGGATTAAGCTTTCCGGAAAAGAATTCCGCTTTTTCACGCTGCACGGCGGCAACGGCATTTTGCAGCAGCTTTTCTACATCAGCGCCGATGATGGCTGCTGGAACTATTCCGGGCATGGAAAGAGCGGAATAACGCCCGCCTATATCGGGATTATTTAAAAACACGTGCGAAAGCGAGAGCGCTTTCACCTGCTCCACCAGGGCGCTGCCTTTATCAGTGATAAAGATAAAACGATCTCTAACTGAGCTTCCCAGCTTCTTGAGGGCGAGATTATAAAAATATTGAAATAGTGAGGTGATCTCCAGCGTTGTTCCTGATTTTGAGGAAACCAGAAAAACTGTTTTTTCCCATTCCAGTTTTTGCGTCATCCGGAAGATTATTCCGGGATCGGTCGTATCCAGAATATGCAATGCCGGGTAGCCGGAACGGCTGCTCAAAATTTTGTTGAAAACATCGGCAGCCAGACTCGATCCACCCATGCCCAATAAGACAACATCTTTAATAGAGCTATTGCCGAAGGACTCGAGAGTGTTCTTTATCGAGGGCAGTTTTTCCAGAGTTTCTGCCGGAGCATCAAGCCATCCCAGACGATTGACGATTTCATCCGGCTCCGGCTTCCAGACAGTATGATCGTAGGTCCAGATGCGGGCAATGATATTGTTGCGGCGCATTTTGTTTAGTTCATCCAGAACCGGTCTCTCATACTTGCCGAGGGAAAAAGATATATTGTTTCCTTTCATCATATTGCCTGATTAAGAGATATTGAGCAGTTCTTTGGCCGCGACAATGATCCTGGCTGCGGTGAAACCAAATTTTTCATAAAGTACCGGGCCGGGGGCGCTCGCCCCGAAGCTTTCCATCCCGATTATTTTTCCTTTTAAGCCAACATAGTGTTCCCAGCCGAGTTTGATCCCAGCTTCCACGGTAATTCGGGCGGACACTTGCGGCGGCAAAACGGTATCACGGTATTCCTGCTTCTGGCGATCAAATATTTCCCAACAGGGAAGCGAGACAACTCTGATCTTGATGTTTTCTTGTGCAAGTTTGCGCGCAGCTTCCAGTGTCATGGCCACTTCCGAGCCTGTGGCTATCAAAATCAAGTCCGGGTTAGGCGCTGATTCCCATAAGATGTAGCCGCCGCCTCTTGTGCCGGAAGCAGGCGCACAAACACTGCGATCCAGTACAGGTAAATTCTGGCGGCTGAAGATGAGAGTTGTCGGCCCGGATGTATTCTCCAGTGCTAGTCGCCACGCTTCTAAAGTTTCGTTGGCATCCGCCGGACGGAGAACTGTCATATTCGGTACCTGACGCAAATTCATAATCTGCTCTATCGGTTGATGAGTCGGGCCGTCTTCTCCCACGCCGATGCTGTCGTGGGTAAAAATGAAAATAGCCCGCAAACCCATCAGGGCAGCCAGGCGCATAGGCGGTCGCATGTAATCGGCAAAAGTTAAAAATGTTGCCGTGTAGGGAATAAAGCCTCCGTGGAGAGCCATACCTACTGTAATTGAACCCATCGCGTGTTCACGGACACCGAAGTGGATATTGCGTCCCTCGTAACTCCAGGGGCCACCCACCATACCCTGCAAGCCGGCAGATGATGTGGCCGGATACTGAAAATCACCCAGGCCATTGAGCCAGGTAAAAGTTGACGGATTCAGATCAGCCGAACCACCGGCCAACTCCGGAACTCTAGCAGCAATTGCTTGCATCACAATTTCTGACGCTTTGCGCGTAGCCACGTCTTTGGAGCCGTTGGGGAATTCCGCAAGCGCAGTTTCCCAATCTTCGGGCAGCTCGCCGTTAATCGCGCGGGAAAATTCAGTAGCGAGAGCCGGGTCTTTTTGCTGACAGGCAAGCAAAGCTTCCTGCCATTGCTTTTCGCTTTTTTTGCCACGGGACAAAGCTTTGCGGAAAAATTTCTGCGCATCTTCCGGCACATAAAATAAAGGTTCCTGCGGCCAGCCCAGCGCGGCTTTTGTTCCTTTAAGTTCCTCTGGCCCCAGGGGCGAACCGTGTGCTTCGCAGGTTCCTTCCTTGCAGGGTGCACCGAAGCCGATTTTTGAGTGTACACAAATGAGTGATGGCCTCTCTGTTTCCTTTTTAGCTTTTTTGATTGCCCGGTCAATGGCGGCGACGTCATTTCCGTCTTTGACCTTCTGCACCTGCCAGCCGTAAGACTTGAAGCGCATTTCGATATTTTCGGTGAACGTAAGCGCAGTTGAGCCGGCTAGAGACACGCTGTTGTCATCATAAAGAACGACTAATTTTCCCAGTCGCAAATGACCGGCCAGTGAGCAGGCCTCACTGACAACTCCTTCCATCATGTCACCGTCACCGGCCATAACATAGGTATAATGATCCACTAACTTTATGCCGTCACGGTTAAAACGGGCAGCTAAGTGCGCTTCAGCGATGGCCATACCGACGGCATTAGTTAATCCCTGCCCCAAGGGGCCGGTGGTGACTTCCACGCCGGGAGTGTGTTTATATTCGGGATGGCCGGGAGTGCGGCTTCCCCACTGGCGAAAATTTTTAATGTCGTCCAGAGAAAGATCGTAACCGGTGAGATGAAGCAGTGCATATAAAAGCATCGAAGCGTGACCGGCGGAAAGAACAAAGCGGTCGCGGTCCGGCCAATGCGGATTTTTCGGATTATGTTTTAAATGCTTTGTCCATAAAGTAAAAGCGGCGGCAGCAGCGCCCAAGGGCATTCCGGGATGGCCTGATTTTGCTTTCTCAATAGCATCAGCCGCTAAGAATCGGATGGTATCAATGCACTTTTTTTCTAACTCGTTTTTGTCGGACATAGAATCTCCTCACGTAAAATTTTTCAAACCAGTACATCATCAAGCCAGCTTAAATATTCGGAACTGCCCTTAAGAATCGGGACGGCAATAATTTCCGGTGTCTCATAGGAATGCAGTTTTTTAATTGATTTTTCTACTTTATCATAAAGATCTTCTCGCGTCTTGATCACGCAGAGCCACTCCTGGGCATTTTCCACTTTGCCTTTCCAACGATAAGTGCTGGCAATTGGACCGGTAATCTGCACACAGGCGGCCAGCTTTTGCTCTACTAAATATTGAGCGATTTTTTCCGCTTCTTCTTTTGTTTCCGTGGTCGTGAATACTTGAATGTAAGATTTCATTTTTTTCCCATTTAAATATTAATACGGGCAAAATCTAGTTGCTCAATTTTAACTTTACGCCATTACTGGATTCCCGCCTACGCGGGAATGACACTGTTTATATATTTTATTACCGTAATAATGGGACATTTTTTTACAATGTGCTCATTTTTTTGCGCATTCATACATCATAATAGCAGCAGCCTGCGGTAAACTCAATGAATCTGCTTCACTGCTGCCGCGGATGCACCAACGCTCATCTACTAATGCCAACAAATTTTCCGGCAGACCGTGGCTTTCATTACCTAAAAGCAGGGCTACTTTTTCCCCTGCTGCATGAGGTAAACTTCCCTCGCGCACATGACTGCCTATAAGAAGATAATGTTTTTTTATTTCCGGCAGTGCCTTTGATAAATCAACATCAGTAATAATAGTCAAATGAAAAAGACTGCCCATTGATGCCCGTACTGCTTTCGGGTGAGTGTAATCAGCCGAGTTAGAGCTTAAAATTATGCTTCTAAATCCAAACCAATGCGCGCTCCGCATCAACGCGCCCAGGTTGCGGGGATTGTTAATTTCATGCAGGATTAAAACGTTACCGGTAGTTTCTGCAAACCAAACGGAAAAAGAATATCCCTGCTTTATTGAAACAACGGCCATTATACCTTCCGGTTCCCTGTCCTGGCCAAGTTTTTGCCACTGGGAGCGGGTAAGCTGATATATGGGGACATTATTAGCTGTTTGCTCCAATAGTTTTTCCCAGGTTTTATTTTTTTCCGGCAACACTAAAATGGCTTTAGTTTGCCAGTCGCTCACGAAAAGTTCCTCCATCACTTTTATGCCTTCCGCTATAAATATTCCTTCCTCTTGACGCACTTTAGCGTCAGTAAGCCTGGCCCATCTTTTCAATTGGGCTTGTGATATGTCTAAAAAATCAATTCCCATTGAGCCGTGATTATTCTTCCTTTACGTTAGTTTGCTCTTGCTTATATGGCCACAGGAGCGATGCAATAATAGATAAAGTAAGTACGATGGCTATTATAGCTAAAGAAACACTCACATGTATCTTATAAAAATTAGTGATCAGCATCTTAATTCCGACAAAACTTAAAATTACAGCCAAGCCATACTGAAGATAATGAAACAGTTTCATCAAACCGGAAATGGCAAAAAAAAGCGAACGCAAACCTAAAACGGCAAAAACATTGGAAGTATAAACGATGAAAGGATCCGTTGTCACAGCCAAAACTGCGGGAATGGAATCAACGGCAAAAAAAACATCTGTTGTTCCCAAAACCAAAATTACAACTAAAAGAGGTGTGGCCAGACGTTTACCTTTTTTAACAGTAAAGAGCTTACCGTCGGAATATTTATGGGAAACCGGCATAAGAATACGCAATAATTTGATCATAATATTTTTTTCGGGATGAACTTCATGTTCCTTGCCCCTGGCAATCCGAATGGCGGTGAAAATCAGGAAAGCTCCAAAGACATATATAATCCAGTGAAATTTATTGATAAGCGCAATACCGGCAAAAATAAAAATACCGCGCATAATCAAAGCAATAATTATCCCCCAAATTAAAGATTTTTGTTCATATTCGGCTGGAACAGAGAAATAACGAAAGAAAAGTAAAAAGACGAAAAGATTATCGACACTGAGGGAGTATTCAATCAGGTATCCGGCTAAAAACTCCATAGCCTTTTGATGACCATAGAAAATGTATACACTGATGCAGAATAGCCCAGATAAAATTATCCAGAAAGCTGTCCAGTGCAATGACTCTTTTATTTTAACTGCATGAGCCCTGCGGCTAAAAATGCCTAGGTCTAGAGCGAGCATAGCTAAGATAAATATTGCAAAAAATATCCACCATAAAATCATGGCATAATTTCCTTTAAGATCAGATCGCCTGGAGCAAAACCCGGGCGGCATTGTGAATTATGTCCCATGCGCCGCTGAAAAACGGAGAGTAAGCTAAATCCAAATAGGCGATTTCATCAAGATTCATTTCCGCCCAAAGTGCTACGGACAAAGAATTAATCCGGCTGACTGCGCCCGCAAATCCCACGGCTTGCGCGCCGAGTAATTTTCCCGATGACTTATCGGCAATAAGTTTCAGGCCGATTTTCTTTTCGCCGAGTGATCCTACAATGGCATTTCCCCAAACCAAAGTGCTGACAGGATTATAATTGGCAAGCACCGCTTCCTTCTCATCAATGCCGGTCGCCGCCGCTTCCAGACTAAAAAGCCGAAAAGACTGCGCTCCGACAATTCCCGCGAATTTAAACGGTTTGCCGCCGATATTGCGGCCGGCCACACGTCCCTGCTTGTTGGCGATGTCACCCAAGGGAATGTTTACCCAGCGGCGGCTCACACGATGCCATGATTCACAGCAATCACCAGCGGCGTAAACATTTTCTTGTGAAGTTTGCTGAAAATGGTTTACCGCGACAGCGCCCGTTTTGCCAATTGTGAGCTCCAACTCCTGCGCCAGACGGATATCCGGTTTTATACCAATAGCAAGTAAAACCATATCCGCCTCCCATTTGCCTTGATTGGTAACAACACAAAGCGGCGCCTTAGATCCCGTTTCGATAGCTGCAGTTTCCGCGTTGGGCACAAACTCCACACCATTATTTTTCAGCTCTTCCAGCATGAACGAGGAGAGCCCGGCATCCCAGCGATTGACCGGCAGGGATCCCCTGTGGATTACGACCGTTTTGACACCGGCTGTGTGCAGGCCCTCGCTCATTTCCATGGCAATGAAACCGGCGCCTATAATGACCGCTTTGCGGCATTTATTTTCGCGCAGGTATGTTTTGATCCGAATGGCGTCTTCCAGATTTTTTAAAGTAAAAATTCCGGGTTTATCAACACCGGGAATATCGGGAATCAACGATTTGGCGCCCGTTGCTAAAGCTAAAATGTCAAAAGGTAATTTCCTGCCGTCTTTGAGTTTAACTATTTTCTCTTTATTGATGATATTTACCACTTGGGTATTTAATTGAACGTCAATACCCGTTTCGCGAAACCGTTCCGGCGTCCGCGCGATCAAGTTATTTTCGTCTTTTATTACATTACCGATGTAATAGGGTGTGGGGCAGGAGGCGTAAGAAACAAACTTTCCTCCCTCCAGGATAGTTACGTTTAAGGAAGGATCATTGCGCTTAGCCTCGGCGGCGGTTGATGCCCCGCCTGCGCCGCCGCCGACAATGACCAGATTCTTTCCCATAAAACCTCCTGCGTTATTTAGGAGAAGAGGATGCTTGCTTGCGCCAGATAATAACGGCGATGCCCGCCATCATCATCAATATACACAGTACCTGTCCCATGCTCAACGGGCCTAAAACAAAACCAAGCTGAGAGTCGGGTTCACGGAAGAATTCGATGAAAAAGCGCACAAAACCGTAGCCACAAATGTAAATTCCGATTAAGAATCCGTCAAACATTTTCTTTTTTCTAATCAGCCACAGCAAGATGAACAAAACAATTCCTTCGAACAGTGCTTCATAAAGCTGGGAAGGATGACGCAGGCTCTGTGAGGGATCAAGCGGAAAATACATTCCCCAAGGCACGGTAGTTATCCGGCCGTATAGTTCACCGTTGATAAAATTGCCGATCCGGCCAAAGGTGTAGCCCAGCGGAATAGCCGGACAAAGGAGATCGGCAAACTGCCAAAATTTGATATTTCGTTTGCGGCAAAATAATATGGTCATAACAATAACGCCGATAAGGCCGCCATGATAAGACATGCCGCTGATGCCGATAAATCTGATGCCGTTGGAAAAATCAAAAGGCAAAATTATTTCGAGCGGATGCTGGAAGTAATAGCCGAAATTGTAAAATAAGGCATAACCGAGCCTGCCGCCGATGAGCAATCCAATCATTGCCCAGACCAAATAGTCCTGAATATTTTCGGCTGTGTATTTATATTTTTCATGTTTTATCCGGTAAAGGACAAGAAAATAAACGATAGCGAAAGCAACAATATACATCAAACTGTAATAGCGCAGTTGAAAAGAGCCGATGCTGAAAATAGCCGGATTTATTTGCGCCGGGATTTGTTGCCAGGCATTGATTAAAGATTCCATAATTTAATTTCCTTACGTTAAGTTATGCCGTGTTGCATTAAAGCGGTGTAGCATTTTAGTACGCTTCACCTTTCATGTTTCCTACATAAAGCTCAGCACTGAACGCTGCATTGGCTCCGTCGCCCGTGGCTGTTACCACTTGCCGGAACTGTTTTACCCGGCAGTCGCCGGCGGCAAAAATTCCGGCAGAAGAAGTTTGCATCTTTTCATCGGTGATGATGTATCCAGTTGCATCTAATTCCAATATTCCCTGGAAAATTCCGGTGTGGGGGAGTCGGCCGACAAAAATGAAGACGCCATCGGCGGCAATTTCGCTTGTTTTTCCGGATTGGACATCGGCTATCTTAATCCCGGTAACAAAATCCCGGCCGGTAACTTCTGTCAGAGTTGTATTCCAGACAACTTCAATTTTCTTTTCGGCAAATGCTCTTTTTTGTAAAATTCCCGCGGCGCGCAGCCTATCGCGGCGATGGACTACGATAACTTTTTTGGCGAAATGGGTTAAAAAGAGAGCTTCCTGAATTGCCGCATCGCCGCCGCCGACAACTACCACATCCTTATTGCGATAAAATGGCCCGTCGCATGTAGCGCAGTAGGAAATTCCCCTTCCAGCGAATTCCTGCTCCCCGGGGACTTCCAGGTTGCGCCATCTCGCTCCGGTTGCGGCAATTATGCTTAAAGTTTTGAAGGATTTATCTCCCAGAGTGACATCCCAGATAACAGGGGCAGATTCACTTTTTTTGATTGCGGATACATCTTTGGCCATTACTTCCAGACCGAATTTAAGCGCCTGATTTTTGAATAACTGCACCAGATCAAAGCCATTAATGCCGTCGGGAATGCCCGGATAATTTTCGATTAGATCGGTAATGGTTATTTGGCTTACCGTTGCTGCGCCTTCAACCAGCATTGTTTTAAGCCCGGCGCGTGCGGTGTAAATGCCCGCGGTAAAACCTGCCGGCCCGCCGCCGATAATAACCGTATCGTAATCGAATTCAGGCAATTTTGTTTTGCTCACAAAAACTGTCTCCCTGGACATTTTGTCCTCACTTTAATCAGGATCAGGGGTTTTTGTAAAGTCTAAATTAAGGGCTTTAAAAATAGAAAATACACTTAAAATGAACTATAATCTTACGGTTAGAATAGGCTAAAGGTAAGGGACTCTGCTGTTGATTGCAGTATATACTTGAGGAGATAAAAAATCAGGCAGTGCTAATAAAAAGCGATACGATATGAAAATTAATCAAGCGAATATGCCCCAAGGACCATTATATCATTTTTTTGAGAAAGATGATCATGCGAATGATTTTATAAATGGCGAAATTCGTCTTGGCTGGTTAAAAAAATATCATCCTATGGAGGGTGACGTTAGAGAAGACTCTACAGAAAGTACTTCCCAACATATTTATAACGATCCGGAGCAATTGATAATCATACTTGATAAAACCACGAGAAAGAAAAAAGGCTGTATCCGGAAGCCCGGAATTACAAATATTTCTTCAAGTAGTTTAAATGAATTTTACATTCTCTGTACTAGTGAAGTGGCTGATGGGAAAAATATAGCCGAATTAAGAGAGAGATTTAAACACAAGGATGAGCCTTTATCTAGATATGCAATTATTCATGATATAAAAATGTTTACCGAGATGACAGCTCAAGCGCTTGAGCTGTCAGAATATTCGCAATACATCATGGGATTGAAATGGTTTAAGGTGGAATATTCCAAAGGGCAAGAGAAGACCACACTTCAACCACCTGTGTACTTAGAAGTTTATCAAAAACCGGCTTCCAATGGAGAAAAAGATTTTACATGTGAACATGAATGGCGTTTAGCAGCATGTATAAAACACAAAATTTTAATAAAAAGCTTTAATAATGGTAATAATGTTATGTTTGTAAACGGGGAAGAACGTTTAAGACGAATTGCTAAACATGTATACATGGATGTTAAAGACCTAACACCTGAAATATTACAATCGTATGAGGAAGATGGTCCAGAAGAAGCACCTTTATGGATTGAGACAATAGCCGTGAATCATGCTGACGGCCTTAAAAAATGTGCAAAATTATTCCCGGACGTGAGATAATTTGACAAAAAACAATCGGATATTGACATATTAATCACTTTCGCATATCTGAACACTAGATTACAAAATGCTGATGGTCGAAAAAGACATAAAGGATGATTTGTGAATTTTTCCGAAACAAAAACAGAATTATTTCAAGCTGATGTAAAGACAAAACTCCTAGTCTACGAATGGTTGCCGGACCAGGAGGTCAAAGTTGTGATGATCGGTATCCATGGTGGTATGGCTCATGGCGGTGATTGGGTGACGCCGGCCATGTATTTCAAGGAGAAGGGTGTTGCCACCTATGCCCCGGATCTGCGATGGCATGGAACCTATCCGAAATACAATAAGAAGGGGAAGGTTTTTTTCCATATCAATTCCTACGACGAATATGTCGATGATATACACAAATTCTATTCCTGGGTGAAAGAGCGCCATCCCCAAGCCCCGATCTTTATCATTTGCCATTCCAATGGTGCACTCATCGCCCTGAAGTACGCTCTTACCCTGGCGAAAAAGACCGATATCAAGGGATTCATCGTTTCTTCTCCCTGGCTGGAAAACAAGGTCAAGATCCCGGCCATCATGAAAAAGATCGCCAAGTTAATAGCGAGGATACATCCAACCTTCGCCGTCAAACCCCCGGCCCTTACGGATGTGCTAACCCATGACGAGAAGATTACCGTCCGTCACCATTATGATGAGGCGATCGGCTTGAGGGGGACAACGGCTTCTGCAAAACTGGGCGTGGAGAGCGAAAAGACCCAGGCGTGGGTGATTAAAAACATGAAGACGTGGGAACGTTTCCCGGTGTTTGCCGTCCTGGCCGGCGAAGATCAACTTGCCGACATCCAGGGCAGCAAGAACGCCTTGTATTCGATTCCATTAAAGCTTCTGACATTAATCGTCCATGAAAAGAACTATCATGAGAACTTCAACGAAGTGAACAGAGACGAGACCTTCGGGGCGATCTGGAAGTGGATGCAGAAAGTTCTGGGTTAATGACATCATTGCGAGGACATGACGATGATTAAAATTACTGTCCCACCTACAGGTTTGTAACCGAAGTATATTGAAATCTCGCGCCAAGGAAATAATGGGGGACGGTTGAACTAGCTCACTAATTCAGTAACTTTTTGGTAAGTCCCCTTAAAGATAGTTCTTATCAAAGTAATTTTAATGAGATAATTTAATGAAAAGAGCCGCAAGCTTTATTCCGAAACTTATTTTTAAGGCAATAATTTTAAGCGCCATTTTGTTTGCGCTATATTATATAAGTATGGATCAGAGTAATATCTTTTTTATACAGCTTGCTACCGGAATAACAGTTGGAACAATTCTTCTTTTAATATTTATTTTCATTTTTCCTCTATTTACAAAAAAAGTTGACACAAAATATTATCTGAAAAATATAAATTTGGGCATTATTGCTTCATTTGTTTTTTTTGTATCACAAACAATTTACCAGTACTTTGAAAAATTAGGTAAATTTTATATGATCATCTCCATTCTTGCCGTAGCAATAATTGTTTTTATAATTATAGAAATAATGCCTTTAGCTTTCAAGTCAGAAAAAAAAGAAGTTGAATTTAGAACCGCAATTCTCGGTTGTATCGCTTCCGGTCTTATTTTTAGTATTGTTTTGAATCTCACATTTATAGCAATTGATTACTTTAAAGTTGCGGTTAAATAACTGAGTAATGGCAACGGTCAAAGGAAGCGCCGATAAATAGCACAGAGGTACTAGCTCAACAATCCGGTAACTTTTTGGAACTTATCAAAAGGTGTTTCTTAATTCAATCCGTCATGTCTTTGGTGATCATGTGATCTGAAAATATAATTCTTGCATACATGTCATAAATCGTATACAATGTATCACAAGTAATCTAAAAGGGGTATATTATGAGAGCTACAGTATCTATCCGTCTTCCCGACGAATTAACAAAGTATCTTGACGATATTGCGAAAGAAACGGAAAGGCCGCGTTCTTTTCATATCCAAAAGGCATTGGAAGCATATATTGAAGATTTTGCTGATTTGCGGATCGCCATTGACCGTTTGAGAAATCCGAAGGATGTTATTATTTCAGGAAAAGAGTTGAGGAAAACTCTTGGCCTTTAATATCAAATACAAGAAATCCATTGAAAGAGACCTCAGCCGTCTCGATAAAAAGGAGGCACGCCGGATTCTTGGCAAAATCGAAAAGGATATCTCTGCACGTGCTGAATCATATCCAGTTCTCAAAGGTGAATTTGCCGGATTAAGAAAAATGCGAGTGGGAGATTACAGGGTAATATTCATCATCATTGATAACGACGTTCTCATTCTTAGAATTGGCCACAGGCGGGAAATTTACAAGAAATCAGGAGTATGAACCAGCTTTCCTGCGCTGTTTGTATTTTCTATCCTCACACTTGCTTTTTTCCTTCAATCTTGCTATCGAATTACCTGCAAACCGGCTTATTTTAAAATGCATTAGCCGAAGATAATATTTTTATTCTGAAAATATCTTATAATAGAAATTTATTTTCAGCCTGAATTATTTTCGAAGAGCAAGTTAGACATGAATGTTAATTTCCTAATTTTTATTTTGAGTCTGGCGATGACAGTTATTGTCAGCTTTGCCTATGTGATGTGGCGCGGCCGCCGGGATGAGCTAAAATTAATCAGTATTATCCGCGGCTCTCCCATTCCCGCGTTCGTAATATCCAAAGAGCACAAAGTAATTTACTGGAACAAAGCCTTGCAGGCGCTGAGTAAAATCAGCCCTCGTGAAATTGTCGGCACCAATCAGCACTGGCGGGTATTTTATAAAACACAGCGTCCGTGCATGGCAGATTTGATTCTGGATAACAAGGTCGAACAGATTACCAATTTTTACTCTGGAAGCTGGGCGAAATCAAATTTGCTGGAGGAAGCTTACGAGGTTACGGATTATTTTCCCGATCTGGGCGAAAAGGGGAAATGGTTTCGTATAACTTCCGCGGCCATCAGAGATCCAAACGACAATATATTCGGCGTGATGGAAACGCTCGAAGACATTACCGAACAAAAAATGGCGGAAGAAGAGCTGCTTCGTAGAAGCAAGGTGGAATCACTGGGCACGTTTGCCGACGGTGTGGCCAAAGATTTTGACAGCCTGCTTACCGCTATTCTGAGAAACGTCTTTCTGGCCAAAATATCCGCGACGGATGAGGACAAAATTATGGAGGATGGTTTGGCCGTAGCGGAACGCGCCGGCCTGCAGGCAAAAGAATTAGCTCACCGGCTGACTACATTCGCGCAGGGAGGTTATCCTGTCCACAAAGTGGAAAAATTAGAACCGCTGTTAAGAGAAGCAGCGGAAAATGTCTTTAATGATTCCGGTGTCACCTGCAACATTTCTATAGCAAAAGACCTGTGGCCTTCGGAAATCGATGCTGTACAAATCAGGCAAGTGATAGAAAATATTTTAATTAACGCTAAGGAAGGCATGACTGACGGTGGTACCATGGAGCTTATTGCCGAAAATACAACGACCGTAACAAATATTCGGACGCTGGGACAAGGTAACTATATCCGGATTATTATTAAAGATAATGGCATTGGCATACCCAGAGAAAACCTTTCCCGGATATTCGATCCCTATTTTACGACCAAAGAGAAGAAGGAACGGGGAGGAATTGGTCTGGGGCTGGCGATCAGTGATTCCATTATCAAAAACCACAAGGGCTTGATTACTGTGGAATCCATTGTCAATTCCGGAACGACATTTTCTATTTATCTGGCGGCGGTGCAGAAAAACGCCGAGGGATAAATTAAATGGCCTACCCTTGTTCGCTCCGAACAGAAATTAACATTTTTTTTCGGCACAACTTTTTTTCTTATCGTCAGTCTGCTTTCTTTGAAATTCATGATATTCAGCAAGTTTAGCCAATGCAAATACTGCCCGTTGTAAGCCTTCATAGACGGGGATGCCTGCTTCCTGTAGAATTTTTTCCAGCATCATACGCTTTTTCGCGTATTTCGGATCGGACTGATATTGCCGCCAGACAACCACAAGCGGCTTTCCGTTAGCATGCTTGCGCGCCGATTGAGCCATGTATGTAGCAATGTTTTTTATTTGGGCACCGTTGTCAAAATTATACAGCCATTCGAGATGGAGGGAAATAACGAACATATCAATGTATTTAGAAGAAAGTAGTGCTAAAGTTTTTCCTAGCATCTCTAGATCGAGAAACAATATGTGTGCATCAATGGGATTGCGAATCATATTTCCGGCGGGAGGTATGAATTCCCGAAGTTTTTGAGTGACTTCCTGCGGCAATACGGGGAGGTCCAACCCCGCTTGAGCACAGCTATCCGCCGCGGCAACACCGATGCCTCCGCCGGTTCCGATAACAGCCACCCGGCGGCCGTAAGCCTTACCTAAATGAAGAAAGGCCTCTGTGACTTCGGCCATTTCCTCTAACGAACTTACTCTTACCGCACCGCTCTGCTTGAAAAAGGCATTCCATATCTTCTCGCCTCCGGCCATGGAACCGGTATGGGATGATACCGCCCTCGCGCCCGATTCTGTCAAACCACCTTTCAAAATGATGACCGGTTTTTTTCGGTTGATTTTAGTAATCAACTCCAGAAGTTTTCGCCCGTTTTTTACTCCCTCCAGATACATTGTAATAATTTTAGTCTCGTCATCATTGGCTAGATATTCGAGAAAATCGGTGCTATCCAGCGTCAGGGCATTGCCGTAACTGATGACCTTATTAAAATAAATGCCGAAATGCACGTTGGCGTAATTGGTAAAATCCTGCGCATGTCCTCCGCTTTGACTGACAAAAGAAACAGGACCGCTTTTTTCGGGAGCTCCAATCCAGGTCAGGATACGCGATTGGGGGACATATAATCCCATGCAGTTAGGACCGATGACATTGAGCTTTCCTTCTTGGGCGATTTTTTCAATTTCTGCCTGGAGCTTCGTACCTGCTTCTTCGCCCGTTTCCTTGAAACCGGAAGAAAAAATGTGGACATTTTTACTGCCGGAAGCGACGCAATCCCTAAGAGCGTCGGGCACAAATGGCGCCGGAACGGCAATAACAACCAGATCAACCGGTTTAGGCAATGAAACAAGAGAGGGATATGTCTTGATACCGTCTATTTCTTCGGCCTTCGGATTTATCGGATAGAGTGTTCCCGGGAAACCAAAATCCTTAATGCAGCCGAACATGCCGCGGAAACCTCTGGTGCGGGGTCTCACCGCGCCAATGACAGCAATGCTTTTCGCGTGAATCATCGCGTCGAGGGTGGCATTGATGGCTTTGATTTCTTGAGGCGTCCTTTCTTTCTCTAAATTGCTATCAACCGAAGCATTCTCCTGATTAAGAACCACAAGAGCATCGACGGCGGTCACACGGCCATCAGGAGCAATCAATAAAGGATTAATATCGACTTCTTTCACTTCGGGACGTTCCATTCCCAAGCGCGATAATCCCATCAATACATTGATTAATTGCTGCTCATCGGCGGCATGCTCGCCACGAAAATCGCCCAGCAATTTCCGGGATAAAAGCTCGTCCATCATGTCTTTTGCTTGAATCTCACCGAAAGGAGCTATGCGAAATACGACATCCCCGAGAGCTTCGGTAAATACGCCTCCCAATCCAAACATCACCACCGGTCCGAACTGCCCATCACGAAACAAACCTGCTACAAATTCCCTTTTTCCTTCAATTAACGGCTGTAATAGAAATCCTTCTAAATCCTCTCCGGCCGATTTTCTGATTTCCAGACAGGCACTCTTGACATCTTCAGCAGAGCGCAGATTCAACTTCACCAGGCCTCTTTCCGTCTTGTGAGTCAGTTTCGGTCCCAGACCCTTTACGACAACAGGAAAGCCGATAATGCTGGCCTGGGAAACTACTTCCTCTATAGTCAGGGCAACAGTTTCTTCCACAACCGGTACGCCGTAACTTTTTAATAATTTTTTTGATTGAGCCTCTGTCAGGGATATGATTTTCGCTTTGACGTCTTTACTAATTAAGCCAACTTCCTCCATTGGTGCACCTTCTTTTCATTTACCCTTTCCATCTTTTTTTTCACGTGACATACAACTGACTGAATTTGTTAAATACTTGGCAGTTCAGACTTGATTGTAATGTGTGTTGTATTGTTATAAACAAAATAAGATAGCGAAATCAAGAAATATTACATTGGTATTTTGTGATAAATGTTTATTGCCCGGTTTGGTTGTGATAGTACATGTTCAAGAAGGAAGGCAATTCAAAGAAGGTAATTTGGAAAATGAAAGGCTCAACAAGAAAATATTTGCGCTCTCTAGCGCATCATTTAAAGCCGCTGGTGATAGTGGGGAAAAACGGAATTAACAGCCAATTGATTGCCTCCACAGAAGTTGCCTTAAATGATCACGAGTTGATTAAAGTAAAATTCGGCGAGTTCAAAGAAGCCAAAAAAGAAATATCCGCGGAAATCGCTCAGTTCACTAAAAGCGAGCTAGTCGGAACTATCGGCAACATTGCCATCTTCTACCGGCCACATCCGCAGCCGGAATTGAGAAAAATAAAAATCCCGGCAGATTAGATTTTAATTCGGTTCATCGGGCTGTTGTCTGGAAGCTTTCGCGCTTACTTTTTTATCTGCGGGTTAGTTGACGATATTTTATACGATGCGGTTGATTGGCTGCCGCTCCCAGTCGGTTTTTGCGGTCAACTTCGTATTCGGAATAGTTGCCATCAAACCAGATCGTTTTACTCTCCCCTTCAAAAGCTAAAATATGCGTGCAAATTCTGTCTAAAAACCAGCGGTCGTGGCTGATGACCACAACACAGCCGGCAAAATTCTCGAGCGCGTCTTCCAACGCCCGCAAAGTATTAACGTCAAGATCATTGGTCGGTTCATCAAGCAGAAGCACGTTGGCTCCTTCTTTGAGCATTCGCGCCAGATGGACGCGGTTGCGTTCTCCGCCGGAGAGCGTTTCCACTTTCTTTTGCTGATCGGTGCCGGAAAAATTAAATCGCGAAACATAAGCGCGGGAATTTACCTGTCTGGTTCCGATAGCCACGATATCTTGTCCGTCAGAAATCATCTCCCAGATGGTTTTATCCGGATCAAGAGCGTCGCGGCTCTGGTCGACATAAGCAAGCTTTACCGTATCGCCGATTCGGATATTGCCCGCGTCTGGTTTTTCCTGCCCGGTAATCATCTTGAAAAGGGTCGTTTTGCCGGCACCGTTGGGGCCGATAATCCCGACAATACCGCCCGGGGGCAGTGAAAAAGTCATGCCTTCCATAAGCAGTTTATTGCCGTAAGCTTTATTGACATTTTGCGCCTCAATGACGAGATCGCCCAAACGCGGACCAGGCGCGATAAAAATTTCCCGCGTTTTTGATTCTTTTTCCTGGTTTTGTTTTAATAACTCCTCATAAGCGTTAATGCGCGCTTTGGATTTGGCATGGCGTCCTTTGGGCGACATCCTGATCCATTCCAGTTCACGTTCTAGAGTTTTGATTTTTTCCCCTTCTGTCTTTTCTTCACTCTTCAGCCGGTTTTGTTTTTGTTCCAGCCAGGAAGAATAGTTGCCTTGCCAGGGAATGCCTTGTCCGCGGTCCAACTCCAAAATCCACCCGGCGACATTATCCAGAAAATAGCGGTCGTGGGTGACGGCAATTACCGTTCCCTCGTACTTTTGTAAATGTTGTTCCAGCCAGGCTACGGATTCGGCATCTAAATGGTTGGTCGGTTCATCCAAAAGCAATATGCTTGGTTTCTGCAGTAAAAGCCGGCAAAGAGCAACCCGGCGCTTTTCTCCTCCGGAAAGGACTTTAACGGGCGTATCACCAGGCGGACAACGCAGGGCGTCCATGGCCATTTCCAGCCGCGAATCTATATCCCACGCATCAAGCGCGTCGAGTTTTTCCTGCACGGCGGCCTGCCTGTCGCATAATTTGGTCATTTCCTCGTCCGACATCGGCTCGGCAAACTGTTCATTTATTTTATTATATTCGTGGATCAAGTCCATGGTGCTTTGCACACCTTGCTCCACGATTTGCCGCACAGTTTTTGTTTCATCCAGACGCGGTTCCTGTTCCAGATAGCCCACAGTATAACCTGCGGAAAGAATTGTTTTTCCGAGAAAATCCTGATCTACTCCGGCTAATATTTTGAGGAGAGAACTTTTGCCCGAACCGTTCAAGCCGATAACGCCGATTTTGGCGCCATAGAAATAAGACAAATAAATGTCTTTCAGCACCGGTTTCTTATCATAGATTTTACTTACGCCGATCATGGAGTAAATTACTTTATTTACTTCATTGGCCATTTTTTTTATCCTGATAAAAGTATAGCTTCATATATAGGGGAAAATATTTTGAATGACGATATTGAAATTGTCTTGTATCTTTTCCCTGCCCCCAACAATACCCATGTGTCCCGGAAAAAGCAACTCCAGATCGAGTTGGGAAAAAGAAATAATGCTCTTTTTTAAAAGCGAACCATTGCCTCCGGGAAAATCGGTGCGCCCGACATTTTGCGCGAAAATTACATCGCCGCAAAATAAAGCTTTTTGCGCTGGCCAGTAAAGGCCGATGGAGCCCGGGGAGTGTCCGGGGGCGAGTATTATTTTAAATGTTTGGTCTCCTAAAATTACATCGCCTTCCTCCAGCGGGAAATTGATCTGCATCTGGGGAACGGTAATTCCAAAAAGGCCATATAGCTCACCGCCGACTCCTTTTAAAAATTCTAGTTCTTTCTGGTGCAGAGTGATTTTGACTGTATCCGGATCAAAAAGCTCAGATCCCTGAAGATGGTCGGGGTGCGAATGAGTGTTGATAATGTAACGAATGTTTTCTTTCTTAATGCCGTCAGCGGACAGCTGGTTGAGTAAGTCAGGGAGGTAACTGGTCAATCCCGGATCAATTAATGCTTGCACTTTACCGCCTATATAGTAGCTGTTGCAGTTGTTATCAAAATTGTTTGTCCATTCATAGACATAAATTTCATCCTTTAACTTCATTGTTAATCCTTCGATTTTGGTTGAGGCGGAACAAAAATCCAAAGCAGAATATAAATTAGTAAACCAGTACCGTAAAAAATAAAAAGCAGCGAAAACAGTATACGCCATGTCCAAGAAGGGATGGAAGTGTATTCGCCTAAACCGCTGCAAACACCGCCGATCCAGGAGTCTTTTCCCGATTTAGTGAGATTTTGCAGCCAGTTTTTATCTGTCATTTTTTTCTCTTTTTTTAATGAAATCTACATAGTCTATTTTTTAGCCGGGAAGAGATTGTTTAGCGGCAAGTCCGATGTGCGATGGCTAATTTTAGCGACATATCCTTCCTTATCCACGAGAATTAATGTCGGCACACCGATAATGCCGTAATTATCAGCGACATTTCCGTCTTCATCAAGCAACACCCTATAAGATAGCGAATTAGTTTTGGCAAATCGTGCTACTTTTTCCGCTGGTTCCATTATATCTATATAGATGACTTCCAGCCCTTGTTTCGAATAGGTTGCATAGATATTTTTATAGGCAGGTATTTCGGCGCGGCAGGAAGGGCACCAAGTAGCGCCAAAAAACAACAAAACCGGTTTGCCGGAATATTTGTTCAATTTGAATGTTTTGCCTTGCAGGTCTTTTAAAGAAAAATCCGGAGCAATTACCTCTTCGGATTTAAAAGGGGCATTAGGAATAAACTGCCCGAAAGACAACGTGACCATGCTGAATATCAGCACCAGCGGAGTTATCAAAAATGCAATTATTTTTTTATTCATCAAATCCTCGTAATTTTAAAATGACAAAGCTCCCGCAGTATATAGGAAATATTCGGCTGCGCCAATTAATATCCAACCGAAGACATGACTTATTTTTGTCATCCAAGTTCCCGAACGGGGCAGGGCGGCAATCAGGCCGGCAAATGTTCCGGCGATAATCAGCAGCGTTCCCATGCCGAAGGCAAAAACAAAAAGCAGACTCATGCCCAGTATAAGATTGCTGCGCATGGCGACATAGCCTAATAAAACAGCTAAAACCGGCGCTGTGCAGGGGCCAATGACAACACCGGATATGGCGCCAATTAAAAAACTGCTGAAGAAGTTTTTTTTGTTACCCGAAAACTTGGTGAGTTTTTGCGGGATAGGCAAAGAAATTGTAAAAACATCCAGCATAGCCAAGCCCATAAAAAGGCAAAGGTTAGCCATGATGAAATATGTCCAGGTGGTGGTCTGTATTTGCCCGAAAAGTTTACCGGATAAAGCGGCCAGAGCTCCTAAAAGGGAATAGGTCAGCGCAAGCCCGCCAACATAAAAAACCGAAAGAATAAAACCGTGGAGTTTGGATGTTGAACCTTGTGCTCCGATAAACCCAACTGTTACTGGAATAAGCGGATAGGTGCAAGGCGTAAAACTTATCAGAACTCCGCCGATATACGCCGCAAGAAACGCTAATAGAACCGATTCTTGCATATATAATGTTAAATTGTTAATCAGGTTTTCAATCATTTTATTCCGGAGAAGTAATTTTTTTGTAAGGATAAGATAAGGAAAATGTTCTTAAGCGTCAAGTTAAATTCTCATGTATTGATGGCATAGGGGATATTAGAAAAATTGGTGCCGAAGCCGGGATTTGAACCCGGACAGGCGTACACCCACTAGACCCTGAACCTAGCGCGTCTACCAATTCCGCCACTTCGGCACGCGAAAAGTGCACTATACCGATCAACACATTCTTGTCAAGATAAAATGACTTGAAATTAATTCCCAAAATGCTATGTTACCGCGCTAATTATGGTAATGAGTGGTAAGAAAAAAATGATTGTATTTAATGGAATAGAAAAAATAACCGATGACTTTCGCGGCTCTTTTGTCACTATCGGCAACTTTGACGGCGTTCATTTAAGCCACCAGTTCATTTGCCGCAAACTTGCGGCTGAGGCCAGAAATGCTGGGGCAAAATCGCTGGTAATTACCTTTGATCCGCATCCCAAAATGGTACTCCATCCGGAAATTCGGCCCTTTTATCTTATAACTACTCTGGAAGAGAGGCTAGAAATTCTGGAAAAGTGCGGAATTGACGGTATCCTGGTAGTTCCATTCTCTAGGAATTATTCCCAGATGACTGCCGAGGAATTTGTCCGGGGCTTTCTCTATAAAAAGCTGGCAATAAAAAAGATTATTGTCGGCCATGATTACACCTTCGGTCAGGGGAAAAAAGGCAACAGTGATTATTTGATTAACGCCGGTCGCGAACTGGGTTTTGCGGTTGAGGTAATTGACGCTTTTAAGGTGGGAGAAAATGTGGTTAGCAGTACTCTCATCAGGAATTTTATTATTAAAGGTGATTTTAAAACGGTGACCAATTTACTGGGAAGATGGTATAATGTTGCCGGTATTGTGGTGACGGGCCATGGCCGCGGTATTGAGCTTGGCTTTCCTACGGCTAATCTAAAACCAGAAAAGGAGTTGCTTCCGCCACCGGGCATATATGCCGCTTTTGCCGATGCGGAAGGGAAACGCTATATAGCAGCTTTAAACATCGGTGAGAAGCCGACCTTTGCCGATTATACTTTTACATTTGAGGCTCATTTACTTGATTTTTCCGGCGACCTGAGAGGGAAAAGACTGGATATTCATTTTGTGGAGAAGCTGAGGGATATTATTAAATTTGATAGTCCCGAAAAGTTGAAGAAACAAATAGGTGCAGATATAAAAAAAATAAAAAAGATCCTGGCAACAAGCATGGATAAAAAATGAATGTAAAATAATATGGAGGTTATCAAATAATGTTAAGAATTGCCATTATCGGCGCAACCGGTATAGTTGGTCAGCAGGCGATTGTCAGTTTGACCGGTCATCCGTGGTTCAAAATTACTAAGCTGGCGGCATCCGAGCGTTCTGCCGGGAAAAAATATCGGGAAGCTTTAAAAGACGCTAACGGTTCATCGCGCTGGTGGTGCACGGAAGAACTGCCGCCGGAAATAGGTGAACTTCCCGTGGAAGATGCCGCTGATTTTGATCCGGCTTCGGTGGATATTATTTTTTCTACTATGGATGCATCCGCGGCAAAAGAGTTGGAGCCAAAATACGCTAAGTTTACACCGGTTATCAGTACAGCATCGGCATTCCGTTATGAATCGGATACGCCAATACTTGTCGGCGGTGTGAATATGGAGCATGCGGCCTTACTTGCCGTTCAGCAAAAAAAGCGCGGTTGGAAAGGATTTGTGTCTCCCAAGCCTAATTGCACCATCGCCGGGCTAGTTGTTTCGCTAAAGCCGATACAAGACTTGTTTGGAGTAAAGCAGGTAGTTATGACTTCATTGCAGGCCATGTCCGGCGCGGGAAGAACGCCCGGTTTATCCGTTATGGATATGACCGAGAACGTCATACCCTATATAGTCGGCGAAGAACCGAAAGTGGAAACCGAACCGCAAAAAATTCTGGGTAAGTTTAAAGGTGAAACTATAGAGCATGCGTCTTTCGGCATTACGGCGACTTGTACCCGAGTTCCTGTGCTCGATGGTCATATGGTTTGCGCTTTTGTGCAAACTGTAAAACCTTGTTCGCCGGAGCAAGTAAAAAAAGCGATGATGAATTACGGCAAGGATTTTGTCGAACTCGCCTTGCCTAGCTCACCTGCTCATCTTATCGATGTTACCGATGATCCTTTTCGACCGCAACCACGCATGGATAGAGACAAAGGTGATGGGATGACTGTAACGGTCGGACGTATCCGTAAAGATCCGGTTATTGAAAACGGAATTAAATATGTTTGCCTGGCCCACAACACCAAGCTTGGCGCGGCTAAGGGAGCTCTGCAAACGGCAGAATATCTCGTAAAGAATTATCTGAAACTGATTTAAAGTAATTAGTTAAAAAAACTCTAGCCGCGGCCTGAAATAAAAATGGCCGCGGCTTTAAAATTAATTTTCCTCAGCCTTTACAATCAAGAAAATATTTGCGACCATTTAACTAATCATGAGCATACTGAATAGGAAATTTTATGAGCGCGATACGCTGCAAGTAGCCCGCGCGCTTTTAGGGAAAAAATTAGTGCGCCAAATAAATCATCTTGAGCTTTCCGGGATTATCGTGGAAACCGAGGCTTACTGCGGTGAAACAGACAGCGCCTGTCACGCCCACCGCGGTAAAACACCGCGCAATGCCGTTATGTTCGGTAAACCCGGTCATGCCTATGTGTATTTTACTTATGGAATGCACTATATGCTCAATTTGGTAACTGAAGCTGAGGGAAATCCCTGCGCTGTACTTGTGCGCGCTATAGTACCTGTTATTGGAGTAAAAGAAATGGAAGACCGTCGGAAACGAAAAGGCTCCGAGCTCACCAATGGACCGGCAAAAATATGTCAGGCATTAAACATTGACAAATCTTTAAATGGTTGGGATTTGACGTTGGGCAGTAAATTATGGGTCGAAAATTATAAAAAAATTCCTGCAAAATCAATTTTAACTACTCCCAGAATCGGCATAAACTACGCGAAAGATGAACATAGAGAGGCTCTATGGCGCTTTTTAGTTAAGCCCCCAAAAGTATAATTAAAAATGAGGAATGTTTTATTGAAAAACTTGAGTTTTCCATAATATAAGCAATAAAATTTATGCCAGCTTAATTAAAAGCATACCTATTACAATACCGGTGATGCAAATTATTTTTTGAGCTGTACTTTGTTCTTTAAGAAATAAGATGCTTAATAAAGTTCCAAAGGCAACCGCTACTTCCCTCGCCGCTACAACATAACTGACCGGGGCCATTTGAAAGACGAAAAGGATAATGAGGTAAGTTCCCCCGGAACCCAGTCCTATGATCAAGGAATATTTTTTCATGTTCTTCATGGCCGATAATAATTCTGGCTGTTTATTTATCAGTATGTAAGGTGCCAAAAAAATTGTTGTCAACAATACCAGTCCGAATATGTAACCTAAGGGATGTATGATGCCGACCCCCAGTTTGTCGACAATTGAGTAGCCGATGATCATTATGGCAACTAATAGAGAAAAGAATATGCCGCGTTTTTGATGAATATTAGTAAGCCCAAGCAAAAGTGTGCCCAGGCTGATTAATAAAATGCCCACTGTCCCGACAGATGATATTTCTTCTTGAAGTAATAAACACGCTATTATAGCTGTACCGGCTATGCCGCTTCCTCTAGCAATGGGATAGACGGCAGAAATATCCCCATGCTCGTAAGCTTTGGCGAGAGCGAAAAAATAAACAGCGTGAATTATTCCCGTTGCCAGAACAAAAGGCCATGCTTTCGATACGAATATCTGTTCGGGTGAAAGAAGAAACAGGAAAGGAATGAGTGCAGCTGTAGCGATTACTAAGCCAACCCAAATAACACTAAGATTGCCGGATGCTTTTTTTGCGGCAAAATTCCACAGAGCATGAAGAGCTGCTGCCAGAATGACTAATAGAAAAGCAAAAAGCGGCATGAGATTATTTTGACCTTGGTACTGTAATTTCTTTCTCGGTGAAAATGATTTATTTTACGGTAAGACCTTTTAGCCGGTAATTAAATTCGTAGCTCAGTACCCCACTCCAGTCGTCTTGAAAGACTCCCTTGTAACGAGTGCCGTAGACAGGCCCTACCGGCTTACCATAGAGGACAAAGACAAATATGATGTTTAATAATTTCTTCATATAAATTCCCCTGGTTGTATTATCGGTTGCTGTATTGGGGATAATAAGCGGGATCGATATTTAATGTCAATGGAAACAAATTTCGTGGTTCAAATGCAGGAAAAGACAATGCATTACGACGGTTTAGAAAAAATGTAATTGACAACTCATCAAATATGGCTAAGTTACATAAAATATCGATGGAAAAATATCCATCATCGGAAGGAGGATATGTCATGTTTACAGTGACGGATAAGGCAGCGGAGGTAATCAAAGATTTTCTCAAAGATAAGAATACAGATTCCGCTGTTCGAATAACTTTGTCTTTGGGCTGATCCGGCCCCTCTTTGGGCATGGCTCTGGATGAGCCTAAGAAGGAAGATGAAGTGTTTGAAGAAAAAGGCACAAAGTATATTATTGATAAAGATATTTATAATCAAGCAAAGCCGATCAATGTTGATTTTGTGAGTACACCGCAAGGGTCTGGATTTAAATTAACTTCCAGCCTTGCCCCGGCTGATGGCGGAGGTTGCGGATCGTCTTGCAGTTGCTAACGCTGAGGGGGGAGAGTTTTCTCCCCCCTTTTTTATTTTTTGGGGACTATGGTCGAGCAAGATAAAAAGCTAAATAAAATTAAAAATGCGGAAAAGCTTTTACAGCAAGGCCAATATCGAAAAGCGATTAAAATATTTGAAGAAATTAACAAAGCACATCCGGAAGAAGAATCCGTTTTATTGATGTTAGCCTGGGCCTATTATGATAGCGGAGCTGCCCAAAAAGCTATAGAATGTTTGAATATGCTGTTGGAAAGAGAACTGCAGAGAAAAATTTTTACGGGCTTTGCTTTTGATGAACTTGTGCGTATTTATAAACAGGAAAAAAATTTCTACAAATTAGTGGAAATTTGCGAAAAAGCAATTACCGCTCAACCGGAAGATGTCGGACTATTAGCAGAATTGGGCAACTCCTATCTTCAGTTAGGCAAAGCTAAAGAGGCCTGCGGTACATATGAAAAAATCATCAGAATGGAAGACGACAATCCTGCTTTTTATTGCCTTTGGGGAGAAGCTTTATTTGCCGCAGGCTTATTTTCAGAAAGTGAAGAAGCCTATGTATACGCCGGTAAAATTGATCCGGAACAGGCCGCCAATTACTGCTTTAAGTTAACTGTTTTGTTTCAGCAGGCGGGAAATCATAAGGAAGCTATAAGATTAATTGATAAATGTATTGCCTTAAGTCCAGAAAATCCACTCTATTACTGTTCGTTAGGAGACAGTCTTATTGGTTTAGGGCAAATAAAGGAAGCTTTGGAGTCTTATGAGAAAGCTGTACAATATGGTGGTCATAACAGCGCCGGAGCATATTGCAATCGTTTAGGCAATATGCTGCTAAAGGCAAAATATTTTTCACAGGCGGCGGCAGTCTTTGAGAAGGCAATTCAATATGAAAACATCAAGCCTTACTATTTTGGGTTGGTTTCTGCTTACAGGGCGATGGGTCTTGAAGACCGGGCTGATGAAATTATGCGCGAAGTAAAAAAAATAGGATAAGATTAAATTTTCCCAGACTTATTGAGATTTTCCTTAAATAGGTAATAAAAGTCAGAATCTTCCGCAATTTCTTTTTTCAAAATCAGGGCTGCTTCGGCAATTTCTTTTTTATTAATAATTAAGTTAACACTTTTATTGTAGGCGCGCATGTTATCCATAGTCGGATAAGTTTCACTGATTAGAACTACAAAAGTCTGCCGGCGGATAGGCATAATTAAGTTTTCTGCATAATGGAGAACATAATTGACTTCCCCAACGCCGGTGTCGAAATTTTCGTCAACGACAATTACATTAAAGATATGAAAACGTAAATATCTCAGGGCTTCTTTAAATGACGTCGGTTCAACTATATCTATACTGAGTGCTTTGAGTGCTTTGCTGATCTCATCTCTGATTGCGGGATCTTTCTCACAAATCATGGCTGTTTCACTATCCGGGTTAAGGTATCCGAAAGGCCTTCCTGAATAATCTATTCCTTCTGACCCGGTTGCATCCAATGTCGATTTTTTTTCACTCATCTTAATCTCCTTGTTGTAATCCCTCAGGGCTCAGCTAAATCTTTCTTATTTTACTTTCCACGTATCGGTTTTTATCTTGCCGTATGAGAGATCGACTTCCAGCTTGTCCAGATCGGTTGTTTTTTCGCCGCGAGTACTTTTTATTACATCAATTCCCCGACCTACATTAGATTTGTTCGAGGCATAAGCTCTAGCCGTATCTTCGGTAATTAAATCTTTTTCATAGAGATCGACAATGCAATCGTCAAAGGTGATCATGCCAAAGGCTTTGCCTTGCTGGATAATATCAGAAAAAGTTTTACCTTCTGATTCGCCATGCAGAATGATGTCTCTGACGCGCAAGCTGGTACCCAGCGCCTCAAAGGCGGCAACGCGGCCGCCGCCTATTTTCGGCATCAAACGCTGACAAATGATCCAGCGCAGCGAATCGGCCAGACGTGTACGTATTTGATTTTCTTCTTCTGTAGAGAACATGCCCAGAATACGGTTAATTGTTTGGCCGGCATCAATTGTATGCAAAGTGCTCAAGACAAGATGACCGGTTTCCGCGGCATTCAAAGCGATTTCGACGGATTCACGGTCGCGCATTTCGCCGACAAGGATTACCTTTGGAGCTTGTCGCAGAGCCGCGCGTAAGCCGTTGGCGAAAGTATCGAAATCTTTGCCTAGTTCACGCTGGTTAATAGTGGCCTCTTTTTGCGAGTGTGTATATTCCACCGGGTCTTCCAATGTGATTATATGCACTGAATTATGTTCGTTGATTTCATTGATGACGGCGGCAAGCGATGTTGTTTTGCCGGTACCCGTTGCGCCTGTTATAAGAACAATCCCGTTTTTTTCAGCGACAACGCGATAATAGGCGTCGGGTAATCCTAGCTTGGCACAAGAAGGAATTTTTGTTTCGAGTTTTCTTAAAACGATAGAGTAGTGGCCAAGTTGTGAAAATATATTTACACGGAAACGGGCAATTCCCGGCAATTCATAAGATAAATCGCAGGAACCTTCTTTAATTAGCATTTCAATCAGCCGCTGATCCTGATTAATCAAGTTTAGAGCGAAAATTTCTGTTTGAAACGGGGTCAGTTTTTCAAAGGGGGGCTCTAAATCTACGCCCACCAATCGGCCTGCTGCTTCGACTTGAAAAGGTTTATCCACGGTCAAGACAACATCGGAAATGTTAGCATTGGATTCCAGCATTTTTGTCAGAATATGGTCTATTTCCGGTTTTCTCATAAGCTATCCTCGCACAATAATAATTTATGCTTCAGTAAAGTCTGTGGGCGGATATTTCAACAACGGACGGAATCTAGCTTTATCGTTCGCTTTAATGTAAGCATCATCGCTGCTGATCCAGCCGCGGGTATAAAGATCCATGATCCCGTCATCCATAAGCTGCATTCCGTATTTCTTGCCTGTCTGCATCATGGAAGGAATTTGATAGGTTTTGGATTCACGGATTAAATTGCGAACTGCTGAGGTGGCAATTAAATTTCCAAAGCAACACCGCGGGCTTTGATGTCGATTCTTTTGAACAGAATTTGCGAAATGACCGCGCGCAAACCATCAGCCAGCGTGGAACGGATTTGCAATTGTTCGGAAGCAGGGAAAACTTCAATTACTCTGTCGACCGTTTTTGCCGCACTGGTGGTGTGCACTGTGGCGAAAACAAGATGGCCAGTGGAGGCGGCTTCCACAGCCAGTGAAATGGTTTCAAGATCACGCATTTCACCAACCAAAATAATGTCGGGATCTTCGCGCAGTGCTCCGCGCAATGCCGCAGCGAAACTTCTAGTGTGGGTTCCAACTTCACGTTGGTTAATTATACAACTATGGCTTTGATGAACAAATTCAATCGGATCTTCAATTGTAATAATATGGTCTTTACGTAAACGGTTAGCTTCATCAATAATCGCGGCCAGAGTAGTGGATTTACCGCTACCCGTGGGGCCGGTGACCAGAACAAGACCACGCGGGAGAGTAGCTAATTTTGCTACTACTGAAGGAAGACCAAGCTCTGCACAAGTCGTGATTTTGTTGGGAATTTCCCGGAAAACGGCGCCTACCCCGTATTTTTGCTGGAAATAATTGGCGCGATAGCGTGCGATTGAAGGGACATCATAGGCAAAGTCAACGTCGCCAGTTTCTTCAAACTGCTTAATTTTATGTTCCGGTGTGATTTCGTAAAGAAGAACTTTTAAGGTTTCATTAGTGAGCGTTTCATATTTTATTCGTACAATTTCACCGCGGATTCTAATAGCAGGTTGTTGACCAGAAACAAGATGAAGGTCGGAAGCGCCCTGATCATGCATCATCTGAAAAAAAGCATCAATTTTTGCCATGTATTTTACTCCCTGTTGTAATTAATAATTTTCCTATCTTTATTCTTTGCCGGAAAAGAATCCAACAATTTAACAGACGTGCTCTTTATGGCCACGATATTATTAATAGCAGTGTTCTATTATAAATAACTTGTTTTGAGTATAGAAAAAACTCAATGATTTTGTCAAGTCAAGAATCAAATCAACAATTTCTTGACACTAAGACAGACAATAATATATGCTCGGTCGCGTTTTTCCTAGAAAATGCTGAACGGTTGGGGATGTAGCTCAGCTGGGAGAGCGCGGCGTTCGCAACGCCGAGGCCAGGGGTTCGATCCCCCTCATCTCCACCAAGTGACAATCCGATAAAATCCAAAGAAGTCCAATACCCGTTAGAAATAGCGGGTTTTTTATTGCTATTAGTCCAAAGACGTGCTATAAGGTTTGTCAAAATCTGATTGTTTTAGGTACCCAATTTCAGACAAAAGGTACCCATAGCATTTGGCAGGTACCCAAAAAAGGAGGTTTTGCCATGCCGAAACGAATCGTTCCTTTGACAGATATGAAGGTTTTAAAAGCGAAGCCACAGGATAAGCCAGTTTCTTTATTCGACGGTGGTGGTTTATACCTTCTGGTGACGCCTACCGGCGGTAAGCTCTGGCGTTTTAAATACAGGTTTGGCAGCAAGGAAAAGAAACTTGCGTTTGGTGCATATCCTGAAATTAGCCTTCTGGACGCGCGTCGTAGGCGTGACGATGCTCGCAGACTACTGGCAAATAATGTTGATCCGGGCGCTGTTCGCAAAGCTCAAAAACAGGCCAAGATTGAAGAAACTGAAACCTTCGAGATTATAGCCAGAGAATGGCACGACAAATTCAAATCAAAATGGACGGAAGGACACGCACTTAAAATCATGCGCAGCTTAGAGCTTGACGTTTTCCCTTGGATTGGCACACGGCCAATTAAAGACATTAAAGCACCTGAACTGCTGACAGTGTTAAGGCGCGTCGAATCAAGGGGTGTGTTGGAAGGGGCGCATCGTATAAGAGGAATTTGCAATATGATTTTTCGTTATGCGGTATCCACCGGACGCGCTGAACGCAATCCGGCACAAGACTTAATCGGATCATTGCCATCGGCAAAAGAAAAGCACCTTGCGGCTATTACCGAACCGAAGAAAGTAGCAGAACTACTTCGAGCCATTGACGGTTATTCCGGCAGTTATGTTGTGAAATTGGCTTTGCAGTTATCGCCGCTTGTCTTTGTCCGTCCGGGCGAATTACGTCATATGGAATGGTCAGAGGTTGATTTTGATGAAGCCCTTTGGAGCATACCGGCGGAGAAAATGAAAATGAGAGAGCCACACTTGGTGCCACTATCACAGCAATCCATTAAGATTTTGGAAGACGTCAAAAAGCTTACTGGGGAAAGTAAATATGCTTTTCCTTCCGGCAGAACATTTGACCGGCCAATGTCAAATAATGCCATTTTAGCGGCATTACGGCGCATGGGATACACGAAAGACGAAATGACCCCGCATGGTTTCCGAGCAATGGCACGGACAATCATTGATGAAGTCTTGCAAGTTAGACCGGATTTTATTGAAGCGCAATTAGCTCACCGTGTCAGCGATCCTCTGGGGCGCAGTTACAATCGGACGCAGCACTTAAACGAAAGGCGGAAGATGATGCAGACGTGGGCTGACTACCTGGACGGATTAAAGGCCGGTGCAAAAGTGATTCCGTTTCGGAGGTTAGAAGGGTAAAAGGTTAAAGTTTAGCGGGATAGTCTGGCCAGACGACAAGCCGTCTTTCCTGGGATGGTTTCCCGCAATCAACAACCAGGGCGCAACAGGAGGCGCGATAATGGGACTACCAACAAAGCACTATTTCACCATTGATGATCTTACAAAACGATGGGGATGCAGTCAAGATTATGTAGAGTATTTACTTGAAACAAGAAAGCCCAATGGTGAAAGGTTATTGGACGCTGAATATAAAGAATCTCCCTATCCACTAGAGCGACTCGAACCTCACGCTCAAGATAGAGTCAGACGTCTTGTAGTTCATCCTTTTCGATTCGGCGAAGTCCCACCTGGCGAAATCGTTATCATGAGAGAAGAAGTTGAACGATTCGAACATGAGCATGGAATAACCAAGGACATTGGGATTGAAACAGAAACAAGAGCTGAGATTGGAAAGTCACAAAAAACGGAGGAATTAGCTGTAGAAAAATATATTACTAAGTGCCTTGTTGCTCGGATGCCAAGAGAAAAAATTGCAGTTGAACTGAAAGAAAAATATAAATTATCATACTTAGAAATCGGGCGGTCTCTTAACGCAGAAGGTCTCAATGCAGAACAAATATCGGCTTTAAAAAAACGCGGCCAGAGGCTATGTGAAAAGGGATTGAAATTAATTACTGAAGAGAAAAAAGGTCAAAAAGCGACGAAATGATTAAATTTGTCACGGTGTCACGATAACTGTAACAGGGCGTGACAATAACTTAACAATTTAATAATAAAAGATATTAGCCGGGATGTTACCGGCTTTTTTTGTCACTTGACTGTCACCTAAGTGACTCACTTATGCTGCGCTCCATGAAACGATAAAGAACTATAAAGGGGGACAGCATATGTCAAAAGATTCAAAAATTCCCGAGTTACAAAATCTTCCAGAAACAGGATTGTTAAGGGTTAACCAGATACTCCGGTTCATCCCCATTTCACGATCCGCATGGTGGGCAGGGGTAAAAAACCGACGCTATCCTCAGCCGTTTAAACTGAGTGAACGAACAACGGTTTGGAGGGTACAAGATATTGTCGCGCTCATTAATAGCGGTGGTAAGCATGAATGATCGTATTCATATAAAGCAAAGAACGCACAAATCACCTTCTCGAACAATCCGGGCGCATTGTCATTATTGTGTTCAAAGCAGATCAGATTCAGAAGTTGAAAACTGTACCGGGCATATTGTCTTTGCCACTGGAAAGCCTTGCCCGTTTTACGAATACAGGACAGGCAATAAAAGAACTTCTGTTAAAGTCATGCGGCAATTCTGTTTAGATTGTATGGGCGGCAGCAAGGAAGCCGTTAAAGAATGCTCAACAAGTGATTGTTTCATTCACCCTTTTCGTTTTGGGAAAAATCCGGCGCGTGCAGGCAAAGGACAAAGTGCGGCGCAGATGGCTTCACTAAGGTCAAAAAGACAGGCTGTGAGCAAAGGAATTTCCGGCGAAATTGAACGAACGAAAAGCGGATAGGGTTTAATTGGAAATAAATAAGCCAGATATTGTTCATATCATTGAACAGGAAGGTATTGAGCTGAAGCGCGGCAAAGCTCTTTGTCCTTTTCATACCGAGCGGACACCTTCTTTTATTGTGAACCAAAAGAACCAAACTTTTCATTGTTTCGGATGCGGTGAACGTGGAGACGTTATTGACTTTATAATGAAGCTGCATGGACTTTCTTTCAAAGACGCGCTTGTTTATCTAGGAATCAAAAGCGGCCAGCCTGTCCGGGTTGATCCGGCAATCGCACGGCAAAAGAAAATTCAAAAAGACTATGAAACGGTAATCAATAATCTTTATGAAAAGTTCTGCCAGCAATCCCGCGAACTACACAAAGTCAGAATACAAGTAAAAGATAATCCGGGTGCATTGACAGAGCAAGGTGCGGCGTATTTTGCGGGGCTAATGGGGGAACTGGCCGAAATAGATTTTAAACTTGATACATTAATTGAAGGTAGTTTTGAGGATAAAATATTTTTGTTAAAGGGTGAACAATATGCTTATTGCGGAGAAATTAAATCAGCAGCAGCTTGATGAATATGAAGAAAACATGATGAATGAACCAAATCAATTTGCTTCGGCAGAAACATCATGGCCTTCTTCAATTAATAAACTTGCTTATCAAGGATTACCGGGAGAGATAGTCAATACTATTGAACCACATACGGAAAGCGATCCGGTTGCAATCTTGATTCAATCACTTATTGTGTTTGGCAATGTAATCGGAAGATCCGCGCACTTCCGAGTTGAGGCCGATCGTCATTATACAAATGAAAATTGCGTTATCGTCGGAGAAACCGCAAAAGGCCGCAAGGGAACATCCGAGGGAATAGTTAATGCGCTTTTTACGCTTAACGTGCCCTATGTTCAAGAATGGATGTCAGATAAAATCAAGTCAGGCCTATCTTCCGGCGAAGGCATAACATACCATGTGCGGGATGCAGCGGAAAATGATGATGGAATTATCGACAAAAGGTTGTTTGTTCGGGAGCCAGAGTTCGGCAGCGTTCTCAGGGTAATTGAACGGCACGGAAACACCTTGTCCCCTGTTATTCGTCAGGCATGGGATACAGGGAACCTTTCTATATTAACAAAAAATAATCCAATAAAAGCTAGTGATGCGCATATATCCATATCCGGCCATATTACAGCGCCGGAACTCCGCCACTATTTGTATGATGTTGAAATCTTCAACGGCCTAGCAAACCGGTTTATCTGGTTATGCGTAAAACGGTCGAAGATGCTCCCAGAGGGCGGAAGATTCCACGAGTTGAATGTTATACCTATTAAGGAAAAAATAAGCGCTGCAATCGAATTTGCGCGAACCGTTAACGAAGTCAAAAGAGATTCCGCCGCTAGGGAAATATGGATCAAGGCTTATCCGGCATTGTCGAATGGTACAGCGGGAATGGCCGGAGCGGTATTATCAAGAGCGGAAGCTCATGTCATGCGCTTGGCATTAATTTATGGCTTGATGGATCAATCCAATATTATCAAATGCGAACACTTAACAGCGGCACTTGCACTATGGGATTATATTGAGGCATCCGTCAGTTATATCTTTAGTGATAGAACCGGTGACAGTATAGCCGACAGAATATTTGATTCCGTTTGTGAGTATCCAGAGGGATTGACTAGGACAGAGGTGTTTCAGTTGTTCAATAAGCATGAGAAACGCGAACGCATTAGCGATGCAATCAATCTTCTGGTCAGGTGCAATAAAGTCATAGTCGAAAAAGCTGAGACTGCCGGAAGATGGACAGAGGTTATCAAACGGCGGAGTGCGCAAGCGCAAAAAGCGCAATAAGCGTAAAAAGGGGTTACTTAATGCGCATAATACGCTTAATGCGCAGTGCGTAGAGGGAATTATGAGCTACTTAGAAATTGCATTAAAAGCGATTGAAGATTTAAAAACGGAGCCGTCAGCACGGCAGGAGTCTCTTCAGGCAAGCATTAATGCTATTGCTGAAAAGACGGTTGCCGAGGTTATAAATATTGGCCGGTGGAAGTCTTCAAGTGAAACAATAAGGCTTGAAAATGAAGCTGAAGCTATCCAGCGGAAAGTAATTAACGGTAAATGTCAAATCATTGACTATAAAGAAACTGTGAGAAAATGGAAAGCTGCGGGGATACAGGGGGTAACAGCAAATAATGAATAATATTAAACACGAATCAAAAAGAACCATTACAAAAAAGGGGGAATGAAACCATGCCAGTTAGACGATTACAGACAACGCAGGATTTGCGCCGTTATCTGGCTGGGTTAATAAATCGAACGGAAGCGAAGAAGATTGACGCGAACCTTGCGCGTAGTTTGACCTATATGTCCTCTATCCTTATGAGGGCGATAGAAAGCAGCGATCTGGAAAAGCGCATTGAGGAAATCGAAAGAAAAATAAAATGATTTCTACATTATGAAGGAGAAACTAATATGACAAATTTAAAAAAGAGAATTGATAAAATTGAAACTTCATTGAATGGGTGCAGGTACGCGACCTTGGAGGACATTGTTGCGGGGATAAACGACCCAAGCTTACCATGTGATCCTAAACCGTTGCCCCCTGAGCTTGAAAGATTCTTTAGTAGAATAGCAGGGGAAAAGTAGGATGTACGAAACGAATCGAGGAACTTGAAAGGAAAATAGAAGGAGCTTAACCATGTATTTGAAGACGAAGATTGAAAAGCTGGAAGATAAGGTAGGCATAAGAAAAGAGACTATAGTTGTTCAAATGCCTGGCGAGTCAGAAGAAGAAGTTTTGCGGAAAGCGAACGTTCCCACTGGGGCTGATGCTAAATTCATCAAAGTCATATTCGTCAAAACCAACATCGACAGAACACCGAATGAATAATCTTGATAAATCATTCTAAAATGGAGGAAAAACAGAATGCCATTCGAGAAAGGAAAGAAAAAAAGTGGTGGAAGAAAAAAAGGGACGCCTAATCATTTCACCAGATTTAAA